>Ga0187769_10000992_pt1 | contig 15785 bp, 18 predicted proteins | sample 0116_SJ02_MP02_1_FD_133140 | JGI IMG/M metagenome (GOLD analysis project Ga0187769, IMG submission 133140) | Tropical peat soil microbial communities from peatlands in Department of Meta, Colombia - 0116_SJ02_MP02_10_MG | ecosystem: Environmental > Terrestrial > Soil > Wetlands > Peat | place... | reverse complement strand
TGGGCCTCGCAAACCGTCCGATCGGCGTCTTAGTGCGAGGTTCAGGTTGGCTCGCCGGAGATCTTTGCCTGAACCTCGGTGCGGTTCGAGCTTTGCTCCCTGCAGGCTTCGGCAAATAGAAAACGCATTTTAAATCAGCATGTTATGCGCAAGAAAACGAAAAAAAGCGCCAAAGCGCGGTCGAATTCTGTCATCCTGAGGCCTCGGCCATGCGTTATGCTGCTACGCAACATAGAGAAGGAGCCGCTGCATGAACGCGCAATCGATCGCGGCCGATGGCCAGATGGTCCCGGCCCAAAAAGGATCGTTGGCCCCAACGAACCTCCCCCTTGCCCTTGGCTCCCGCGTAACGAACATCGTCTGGAACGCGCAGGTGCAGGCCGCATACGCCTATGCGATTGCCGCGCGGTCGCGCGCGCAAAGTGCGTCGGCGTGTGTTGAGCGATCCTGGCCAGATACACCCTTGCGCCGCCTCGTGCTCGACATCTATCGGGCGCAGGCTCAGTCCGCCGACATGCTTGCGCACGAAGTCCTGGAAGGCGCCCGTCGCCGTTGCGGACTGGCCTTCGCGCATTGCTACTGACAGCTCCATTCGTGCCCGGTGCAGCCTGGCACGGCAAAAGCGGATAGACGCTCTATGGCCGCGCGGGCACGGCGTTTGCGCTGCCAGGGCTGAGGGGCGCCGCGCTGGCAATGGGTGCGCGCAGACCACACCGCGTCTGCCCGTACCATAGCGCCCCATGGCCACGTTGATCGAACAATTTGCGGTCCTGCTGCTTGTCGCCTCGCTCGTGGCGATCATCGCCCGACGACTGCGCTTGCCCTACGCAACCGGGCTCGTCTTGACGGGCGTCGCACTGGCGGCGCTGCCCGCCGCACCCCACGTTGCGATGACGCGCGAGCTGATCTTTACCGCCTTGCTTCCCCCCCTCATCTTCGAGGCGGCCTTGTTTTTGCCCTGGCGGCTGTTGCGCCGTGAAGGGCTACTCGTATTCGTACTGGCGACCGTGGGTCTGCTTCTGGCCGCAGCGGTCGTGACGTTCGGACTCAACGCGCTGGCAGGCTGGACGCTGCTTGCGGCGGCGGTCTTCGGCGTGTTGATCTCGGCGACCGACCCCGTGTCCGTGATTGCCGTGTTCCGGGACCTCGGCATCAAGGGACGCTTGCGTGTCCTTGTGGAAGCCGAGAGCCTGCTGAACGACGGCACTGCTGCCGCTCTCTTTGCCTTGGTCCTTGCCGCCTATCAGGGTGATCACCCGACCGTGTTGGGGTCGCTCTCCGCACTGGGCCTAATCACCGTTGGCAGCGTCTTTTGCGGCGTGCTTGTCGCCGTGCCACTCACGCTTTTGTCGGCAAGCAGCACCGACCACTTCGTCGAGGTCACTCTTACCATCGTCGCGGCCTACGGATCGTTCTTGCTGGCCGAACACCTTCACGCCTCCGGAATCCTGGCCACGCTCACCGCCGGCCTGATCGCCGCGCGGCGTGGCGACTCCGCATTGGTCAGCGCCAAAGGGCGTGAAGCCGTCGAAACCGTCTGGGGCGTGATCGCGTTTTTTGCGAATTCCTTGGTCTTCATGCTCATCGGGATGCACGAGGCCGACCAGATCTATTCCTCGATCGGCGCCGACATCGCAATTGCAATCGCCCTCGTGATGCTCGGGCGCGCTGCGACGATCTACCCACTGGCGGCCGTTTTTCGGGCTAGCCGATGGCGGATTCCGGGAGCGCAGCAGCACATACTGTTCTGGGGCGGCCTGCGCGGCGCGCTTGCGCTCGGTCTGGCGCTTGGCCTGCCGGACGATTTCCCACAGCGCGAACGCATCGTTTCGGTGGCCTTTGCAGTTGTCACGTTCTCGCTGATCGTTCAGGGCCCCACCATCGCACCGCTGCTCGCAAAGCTGGAACTGCCCCGTACCCCGGCAGCAGGCGCGGGCGCGCAACCAAAGAAAACCGGACCGTAACAAAGAGCGACGATACTTCGCCTGCGCTCTGCCCGCCTCTTGGCAGTGCCTGAGCACAAAAACCGAGGTGATAAAAATCGCCCAAGCGCTCCCATTGGCTCCGCGCAGACGACGCCTGATGATCTGGGCGGCGCTGGCGCTCGCGCCGGCAACTGTGGCGGTTGCCGCGGGCGATGACGCGTCGCAAACACAAAGCGTGGCAGAGCCGGCCCCCGAGCTCTGGAACCTGCATGGACAATTCACCAATGTGACGCAGTTCCACCCGGCCTTCACGTCTCCGTACGCGGGCGCCAACAGCCTTGACCCCGCCAACGACGCTCGCGAGACCACCGACGTAACCGCCTTCGTCGGACTGGCTCTGTGGAAGGGTGCGGCCGCCTACGCCGATCCCGAAATCGACCAAGGCTTTGGTTTGGACGACACCCTTGGGGTTGCGGGCTTTCCCAGCGGCGAAGCGTACAAAGTCGGAGCGAACAACCCGTATTTTCGCCTGCCGCGCGCGTTCGTCCGCCAGATCATCAACCTGGATGGGTCGCAGCCCCCGACCTTGCTCGAGGACGGTCCCAACCAGCTCTCCGGAACGCTGGCCTCGGACAACCTCATCCTGACAGCCGGCAAGTTCTCCGTCGTCGACATCTTCGATACGAATCGCTATGCCCACGACCCGAGGTCGGACTTCCTGAACTGGTCGATCGTCGACAGCGGTGCCTTTGACTACGCGGCCGACGCCTGGGGCTACACCTACGGGGGCGCGGCCGAGTGGACGCAATCTTGGTGGACACTGCGCGGCGGATTCTTCGCACTGTCCAAAGTGCCCAACAGCAAGGATATCGACGGACAGTTCCACCAGTTTGCCCTCATTACCGAATTTGAGGAGCGCCACCATCTTTGGGGTCAGGCGGGCGCGCTGCGGGCGCTGGCCTATGCCAACCGCGGCCGCATGGGAAGTTACGACAACGCGCTCGCGCTGGCTGCCGAGACATCGACTACGCCCAATACGGCGCTCGTGCGCCGCATGGCCTGGCGGCCCGGCGTGGCGCTCAGCCTCGAGCAAAGTCTGGCATCCGATTTGGGACTGTTCGTGCGTGCCGGCGTCAACGACGGTGCGCAGGAGACTTTTGACTTTACGGACATCGATCGATCGCTCGCCGCCGGCCTGAGCCTGCGCGGAGATCGCTGGAGCCGCCCCTACGACACGGTCGGACTCGCGGCCGTCGCCAACGGTATTTCGAGCGCCGCGCGCGCGTATTTTGCTGCCGGCGGGCTCGGGGTGCTCATCGGCGACGGTCAGCTGCCCAATTACGGCTTGGAAAAAATCTTTGAAACCTACTACTCGCTGAAGGTCATCGAGCATCTGACGATCTCGGCCGACTACCAATTTATCGATAACCCGGCCTACAACCGTGACCGAGGTCCGGTCTCCATCTTCGGACTTCGGATACACGCGGAGTTCTGAGCCCTGTATGCCTTCAAGCCGTTGAGGCCGCGGAGGGTGGATTTTGATCCTGCGCCTGCTCTTCCGTGCGCCGGCCGCAACAACTGCGCATGCCGGCTCGCAACTGCGCACGCTCCTCCGGCGTCATCTGCTCCCAGCGTTCGGCCAACCGCCGGCGCCAGTGCATGCCGCCGTGTCCGCGTAGCCCTCCGAAAAGGATTCGACACAGCAGCAAAAGCCCGGCGGCCTGCAGCAAACCGATCTCACGCCACCCGAAGAGCGCCGGCGCGAGCCAGTTCCAAAGACTCATGACCACGAAGCTCACGACCAAGAGCACAACCGCTCCGACCGCGAGAAATCGAATTGCCCAACGCCACCGACTCGATCTCATATCTGTCACCCGTTTGCCTCGTTGATCTGTTCATAGATGTCTTGCAGGCGTTTTCGCAGATGCAAGACCGCGTAGTGCTTGCGGGCAAGTAGCGTATTGACGCTCAGCCCGGACTCCTGCGCCATTTCGCGAAAACTCTTCCCCTCGAGCTCGTGCGCGAGAAATACTTCCCGCTGGACAGCCGGCAGTTCGTCGAGCGCAGACTCGAGTTCTTCGAGCAGCACCCGGCGCGCAAACAAGGCCTCGGGGCCGGCACCGGCAGATGGCAGCAGCTGCTCCAGGCCCAGTTCCTCGTCTTGTTCCAGCGCAGGGTCCGCTCCGGTTTGCACCGCGCTCGCCTGCATTTTGCGAAAGCGATCGATGATCCGGTTGCGAGCAACACGAAACAGCCAGGCGCCGATTTGCTCGATGGGCTGGAGCAGGCGCGTTGCCTCGATCAGTTCGTAAAAGACGTCCTGCAGTATGTCCTCTGCCTCGCCGGGATCCGCAACCCGCCGGCGAATGAAGCTGCGCAGGCGCCTGCCCTCGCGGGCGACGATTTCGGTGATGCGCTCGTCTTGGCCGCTCATTGATGCGGGAAGATTCAACGGCAGATTGGTCGCCGAACTCATGTAGGGGTAGACGATTGCGCCGTCAAAATATTGCATGGCGCCCTGCCGATTTTTGGAAGCAACTTCGAAGCCGCGCCGGCGCCCGGGCGCAGCCTTCGCGTTATCGATTCGCGCGAGGAAGCCAGACTCCCCGCTCGCGGCTATTGTTTGGGTTCGTTGCCGCGCTTCCACTTGATGCTGCAGCCAATCGACGCCGAGACGGCAGCTGTGGCCGACGAGCCGCCCAGCAGACGATCGGTTGCCGCACGCAAGTCCGCGCCCGTGGCGGGTGAACCTCCGGGGCGAGTGGCGTCGAACTGGCCGTGGTAATACAGCCGCAGCTTGCCGTCGTAGAGGTACGGATCGGGGGTACAGGCGGCTTCGTACGCGAGTGCCACCTTCTGGTCCGCGTCAACCAGGTACGGAAAGCTAAGGTGGCGCGCGACCTCGGCAATATGTTCCGGTGTCTCCTGGGGATAGGCAACAGGATCGTTCGGGTTGATCGCTACGACGCGTATTCCACGCGCAGCGTAATCCAAGGCGTACTTCTGCAGCGCATCTCGCATATGCAACACGTATGGACAATGATTGCAAATGAAGATGACCAGCGTGCCCGAGGACCCCGCAAGATCCCGTAACCGCGCTGGACGGCCCTCCCCGTCGGGCAACTCGAAATTAGGAGCCTGAGAACCGAGTTCGACCGGATTCGATTTTGCCGCCATGTATCCTCCCTTGCCCTCAAACGCGCGCTGCCGCGCTGCAGTTCCCAACGCGATTGTCCGTGCACAGTAGCATCGCGGTGTTCGTGTCGCAATGCGCGCCGCGCAGCCATGGCCGCGCGCAGGCACCAAAACGGGGACGCACCGGCAAAAAGCGTTCGTGCCGACGGCGCGCGCTTGTGCGGGCTCGCGCCGGAGAACTTTAAATTGACTTGCAGATCAGGACGTCACAATCCCACCCTTGCGGACTTTTGCGTGCGATAGTCCGCAAAGCGATCGCACCAAAGGAGATCAGGATGCGCACCTTGAGCAAGCACTCGACCGCAGTTTTGCTGGCACCGCTGCTCGCCGTCGCGCTCATCTGCGCCGTTGTGCCTGCCACGGCCGCGTCCCGGGAGGAAATCGATGCGCAGGTCCGCGAAGCGCTGCAGAGCCTCTTTCGAGACAATCCGTCGGCGCGAGAACTTGCCGACAAGGCATCCGGAATGCTGGTCTTCCCCAACATTATCAAGGCGGGGCTCGGTATCGGAGGAGAGTTCGGTGAGGGCGAGTTGCTGGTGGGCGAACATACCGTGGCCTACTACAACATCGCCTCGGCATCGATCGGATTGCAACTCGGCGCGCAAAAGGAAAGCGTTGCGATTCTTTTCATGACGGCCGATAGCCTTGCAAAGTTCCGCGAAAGCCAGAGCTGGAATGCCGGAATCGACGGCTCCATAGCCATCGCGACGCTGGGCGCCGGCAAAGAACTGGACACGGAATTCACCCGCAAACCGATCATCGGCTTCGTTTATTCCAACAGGGGTTTGATGCTGAATCTCACCCTCGAGGGATCGAAGATCACCCGAGTCGAGAAGTAGCTGCCCTACGCAGTCGCATCGCCGGAATTGGCCGGTGAAACGTGCGCTTCTTTGGCGCTGCGGCCTCCGTCTGATGCCGAAAATGGTTCCATCGGTAGCGACCTCTGGCAATGGCTTCTCATGCGAAAGCGCATCCCCGTATCGGACCTCCGCATCGACATGTACATCGAGGAATTTTGCGGGTCGTGGATGGATCACCCGTTCTGGCGCGCGAAATTTGTCGTGGACAACGAGATTGATCTGCAGAAGATCCGAAGTAGCGGTATCAGCGAAGTCTGGATCGACGCAAGCAAGGGTCTTGACGTGGAGCCCGCAGCCGGCGCGCGCAAACGGCACGAAGAAGCGGGCACGCAAATCGACGAGCGGCAAAGAAGCTGCACTCTGGACGCCTAGGGCTTAGCGGGCGAGGCCGATCGAACCGGCCCGCGCGCGCGAAGACCTCCGGCGATGTCCTTCGGCCTTGATCCACCGCAACCGCCGCGCACAGGGGCCGGGCGCAGCCTATCCGCCCGAAGTTGCGCGCACTCCTCTGCGGCCAGTCCATAGCGGCATGGTCCGGGATCGCACTCCCGGGATCGGCCACGCCGCGCGGCGGCCCCTTACTTTTTGAGCAAATCGCGGATCTCCCGCAGCAAAACTTCCTGCGGCGGGGGCGCTGCCGGAGCAGCTTCGGCCTGCTTTTTGAGCGAGTTGATGCCTTTGACGACGATGAAGATCACGGCCGCGACGATTGTAAAGTCCACCACTGTCTGGATGAACTTACCGTAGCCGATCACCACGGCAGAATTCGGTCCAGAACTTGCCTTGATCGTCAGAACAAGCCCTGAGAAGTCGACCCCACCGATCAACACGCCGATGGGCGGCATCACGACATCGGTGACCAGCGAAGTCACGATCTTCCCAAAGGCTGCACCGATGATAACGCCCACCGCCATATCGACCACGTTGCCCTTGATTGCAAATTGCTTGAATTCTTGCAGCATGCTCATATCTGGATCCCTCTCCCTTGAAGAATCGCCAACCACGAATCTTGGCAGCACGCATCATACGGCGCATGAGCGCTACGATGCGAAGCGCGCGCGATGCCTCCCGGGCGCCCGCAACCGCGACCGCAGCCAGCTCGCTAGCATGGTCGAATTGACCGATCAAGGGCAGCGCGGTAGCGTGATACCGGCGCGGTCTGCGGGGCCGGGCTGTGCGGCCGATTGATGGGTATCAAAGGGCGCGCTGACTCGCGGCGTCAAACTTGGTCCGATTGAAATGAAAGCCCGGCTGCAAGTGCCAGGGACGTACTGACGCGGTGCGCTCGCGCGCCGGGAACTCTCATCGGAGAACGAAGGATGAAGACCACCTGGGTTCTGATTGCCAACGCAAGTCAGGCGCGTTGCTACACGCGCGAAAACGCCATTTCGCCATGGACCTCCGTGGCCGAGCTCGAGGATAGCTGGGGCCGCGCCAAGGGCTCCGACCTGGCCGAAGATCGGTCCGGCTACGAGGGCGTCGGGCACAACCGTGGCGGTACGTCCTACGGTCCCCGACTCGACCCCAAGAAGAAAGAACACGAAAGCTTCGCTCGCCAGGTGGCGCAGTTCGTAAACAATGCCGTCGCGGCGCGACGTTGCGATGAAGTCGTGCTATTTGCTTCCAACCCTTTTTTGGGCGAAGTCAAGGTTCTGCTCGACGAACACACGCTGCGTGCCCTTCGCCGCAGTCTTGCCCTGGATCTGACCAGTTTCTCCGGTGCCGAACTGGGCCGTCGCATCGACGAGCACCTGTTGCCCCCGGGCTAACAGCCGGCCGCAACGAACGAAACTCGCGCCCAAGCCAAGCGCGTCGGCGGCCACGCGTCGATCGTTTTCGAAAGACAGCTCTTGACAGGCATCAAGCCGCCGGCGAACACCTCCGTTGACCGCCGCCAAGGACCGGGGGAGGATCGCTCATATGGATTTGTCGGCTGTTTTTTCCGAGCAGACAGAGCGGTTCGTAGCCCAGCTTGACGCCGCCATCGGCGCGCACTTGGAGTGGATGCGCCGCGTGTTGCGCTGTGCGCTGCTGCAGGTAGATCCAGGTGCCGACATTTTGGCCTCGGATGCCTCGGCGCGGTGCCGATTCGGGCACTGGTTCACAAAAAACCGGGAGACCTTTGAGCAGATCGACGCGGCCGCAACCGCAGTTGTACTGCGCGAGCACGAATGCATGCACGATGCGGTGCGTGCGCTGTGTTCCGCGGTGCTGCACTCGGGTCGCGCGACGCAAGCCGATTTCGAGGTCTTCGAGCGCGCGCAATCGACCCTGATTCGTTCTCTGGAGCACCTCAAGACACAGCTTCTGACGCGCAGCGCGCGCCGCGACGCGCTGACAAACCTGCCCTTACGCTACGGTCTGGAGGAGGAGTTTCTGCGCTGCCGCGCGGTCGCGCAGCGGCATGGTGCCCACCTCGTGCTGTTGTTGGCCGACGTGGACCAATTCAAAAACGTCAATGACGAATACGGTCACGCCGTGGGCGACCAAGCGCTGCGGCACCTGGCATTCATTTTCTTGCAGCATGCGCGCGCGGACGAACCCGTGTTCCGCATCGGCGGCGAAGAGTTTCTCGTGCTTTTGCAGGCGAGCAGCGTTCCGGGCGCGAACCAGGCGGCCGACCGGCTATTCCAGTCCCTGCGCGACTCGCCGCTCGTGCTCGAAAACGGCTCCGTCGTGAATCTGCGCATCAGCGCGGGTTTGGCCGCTGTCGGCGCCGCCGAGAGTCTGGCTGAGGCGATCGACCGAGCCGACCGCGCGATGTATGCAGCCAAGGCGGCGGGTCGCGATCGCTGGCTCTGGGCCGAGGTGTAAGCGCGGCGCGCCGGCGCGTGCTAGCGCACGCGCGACGCCTCAGGCGGGGCGTTGCATGCGGAACAGTTGCTCCGGACCGACATAAAAATAATCAGCCGCTCCGCCGCCACGCAACACGTGCCCGGCCATAGCCGTGTCGTACACGCCGTCTTTGAGCAAGCGGCCGTCGATATGCACGCCAACGACTTCTCCCAGAACGAGCCATGTCTTCACCCGCACGCCATCAGCGCCTTGCAGTTGGACTATCTGCGTGCACAAGCACTCGAAGGAAACCGGGCTTTGCGCCACCCGCGGCACGGCGATCACGCGCGAGGGCTCGGGCGTCAGGCCCCCCAGTTCAAACTCGCTCACCTCCGGTGGCACGCTGGCGCTCGTCCGGTTCATGGCCTCGGCCAGGGTACGCGTAACCAGGTTCCATCCGAACTCGCCGGTTTGCTCGATGTTGCGCACCGAGTCCTTGTAGCCGATGCTCGCGAATCCGATGATGGGCGGCGTGTAGTTGAAGGCATTAAAGAAGCTGTAAGGCGCCAGATTGAGGTTGCCGGCGGCGCTCCGCGACGAAATCCAGCCGATCGGTCGTGGCGCAACAATGGAATTGAACGGGTCGTGCCGCAAGCCGTGACCTTTGCAGGGTTCATAAAAAAGCCGGGCGTCGGTCACGGCGGAACACTCCATTGGGTTGACGTCCGCACCACGATAACGCAAAACGTCCTCGGGGCACCGCCGCGGTGATCGGGCCTGCTTTTCGGCGACCGGCTGAGGCAGTCGCCGCCGGCGGCAGCGACTCCGCCGCCCGCTTACATGCCCAATTTAGCGCGCAAGTACCCAAACAAATCGTTGAGGGTGCGCAATTTGCGGTAGTCGCCCTCGGGGATGTCGACATGCAGCTGCTCGTGCAGGCCGACTAAGAAATTGAGCCAGTCCATCGAGTCAAGATCCACCTGGTCGCGCAGGGGCACCGCGGGGTCGATTTCCTCGAGCGATACCTCCGGCGCGATGCCGGAGAGAATTCGGGCAATGGTGTTGCGAAGAGTCGGTTCGTCCATCGGGTTCAGCGCCTCAGCGTTGCAGTGGGTGGCACGTCGGTTCGCCTTAGAGCGACTCGGGTCGTTGCAGCAAACTGCGCACCTCGGCCAGGAACAGCGAACCCCGATGACCGTCGCTCGCACGGTGATCGGCGGCAAGCGTTGCGGTAACCACCGGCATCAATTGAAGCTCGCCGTTTTCGGCCCACGGGCGCTCGCGCACGCTGCCAAATCCCACCAAGGCGACCTGTGGCGGATAGATGATCCCGAACACTGCATCGACGCCCTGCTCTCCCAGATTGGTGAGCGTGACCGTAGGCGCCGACAACTCCGAGCTGCGCAGCGTAAATGCGCGCGCGCGCTTGACCAAGTCCCCGAGTTCCCGCATGAGCTGATCGATCACCAGCCGATCGGTGTTCAAAATGGCCGGCGCAATCAGTCCTCCCTGCCGCAGCGACACCGCCACTCCAACGTGCACTTGCGCCGAAGGTTCAAAGCGCCCCTCGCGCACAAAGCCGTTGAACTCCGGGAACCGCAGCAGCGCTCGGGCCACGGCCTTCACGTAGAGCGCGGCCATGAGCAGCCGCTCGGTGACCGGGCGCTCGGCATTGCGCTGCTCGAGCCAGCGGCTTGCCAACGCAAGAGGAATGTCAGTCGCAAGATAGTAATGGGGAATTTCGCGCTTGCTGCGCGCCATCGCAGCCGCTATGGTGCTGCGCATTTGCGCGGCGCGCTCGGCGGCCGGCACCACTGCCCCTGGGACTGGAACGACTGGCGGCGCCACACCCTTTGCCGCGCGCTCGACGTCTTCGACCACGATGGCACCCTCCGGCCCCGAGCCAACGAGCGCGTCGAGCGCAACACCCCGCCGTTCGGCCAGCTTGCGTGCTGCGGGCGAAACCCGGCGCCGCTCCGCCACCGGTGCCACAGCAGCGGCACCGACCGGCGCCACCGAAGGCGCCGGTTCGCCGGGAGCAAAGGCAGGGGCGGCCTCCGGCGCGGCGCGGCGCTGCGCCTTCCAGCGCGCGGCCTCCTCGGGCGTTTCGCCCGGGGCGCGCAGCAGCGCAAGAACCGCGTTCACAGGCACTTTGGTTCCGGGCGCTACGAGGAATTCCTCGACCGTGCCCTCGTCCCAACATTCGACGTCGATCGCCGCCTTCGTGGTATCCACGATCGCGACGACCTGACCGCGCTTTAGGACGTCGCCCGGCTGCACGCACCACTCGAGCAGCGTGCCCTCGTCCATGTCCGCACCGAGGGACGGAAGCTTGAATTCGATCATGAACGGCCAAGTAACGCCCTGGCGGCGGCAACAATCCCCTGCGGCTGTGGCAGTGCCGCGTCCTCCAGGTGCTTGGGATACGGTATCGGAACTTCCGCGCTGCAGACGCGCGCCACGGGCGCATCGAGGTCGTAGAACGCCTGTTCCATGATGCGCGCCGAGATCTCCGCGGAAAGACTGCCACTGCGCCAACCCTCGTCCACGATCACCGCGCGCCGGGTCTTGCGCACCGAATCAAGAAACGTCATCTCGTCCAAAGGGCGCAGCACGCGCAAGTCGACGACTTCCGCGCTGATGCCCTCGGCGGCCAACTGCTGGGCGGCATCCAGCGCTTTGCTGAGCATGCCGCCGTACGTTATGACCGTCAGATCCGATCCGGTCCGCTCGATGCGCGCGCGGGTGATGTCCCCTGGTTGCGACGCATCGACCTCGCCCTCCGTGTTGTAGAGCAGCACATGCTCAAAAATGAGCACCGGGTTGGGATCTTGCAGCGCGGGCCAAAGCATGCTGCGAGCGTCTTGCACGGTCGCCGGAGCCAAAATGCGGATTCCCGGTATGTGCGCATACCAGCCTTCGAGGCTGTGGGAATGCTGGGCGGCGAGCTGGCGCCCGGCTCCCGTGGCCATGCGAATCACCAGCGGCACGGAAACCTGGCCGCCCGACATGTGTCGCAACAAAGCGGCGTTGTTCAGGATCTGGTCGAGCGCCAGCAAACTGAAGTTGACGGTCATCACCTCGACGATGGGACGCACGCCGCCCAACGCGGCGCCCACACCACAGCCAACGAAGGCCAGCTCCGAGAGCGGGGTGTCCCGAATTCGCTCGGGGCCGAACTGCTCGAGCAAACCGAGCGATACAGCATAGCTGCCCCCGTACTTGCCGACATCTTCACCCATCAGGAACACGCGCGGGTCACGCTCGAGCGCTTCCCGAATCGCCTGACGCATCGCTTCGCGATAGCTGGTCTTCATGGTGCGGGCGCCTGCGCAAACACATCTCGCGCCAGATCTGCGACGGGCTCCCAGTGGCCCGCCTCGGCGTAGTCAACGGAAGCAGCGACTTCCGCCAGAACCTCGGCGTCAAGGCGCAGAAAATCGTCTTCGGTCATCAGACTCAGCGCCTTGAGCCGGTCGCTGAAGCTGTGCAGCGGGCCGCGCTTCTTCCATTGATCGACTTCCTCCTTGTCGCGATACAAATCCGGGTCGAACATGGAGTGCGCACGAAAACGGTACGTCTGGAATTCGACAAACATGGGCGCTTGATTCTCGCGCACGAACGCCACGGCTTCGCTCGCGGCCTTGTGCACAGCCAGCACGTCCATGCCATCGACCTTCACAGCTCGAACCGCGAAACTCGCCGCCTTCACGGTCAGGTCGGTTTGCGACTCGGAGCGATCCAGCCGTGTGCCCATCGCGTAGAGGTTGTTCTCGCAGCAAAACAGCACCGGCAGCCTCCAGAGGGCGGCCAGATTCATCGATTCGTGAAACACACCTTCGGCCATCGCACCTTCGCCGAAGAAAACCGACGTGACGCGCCGCCTGCGCTGCATGCGGTCGGCGAGGGCGAGACCCACCGCGAGAGGAATGCCGCCGCCCACGATAGCGTTTCCGCCGTAGAGGCGTCGTTGCGCGTCGAATATGTGCATCGAACCGCCGCGCCCACGCGAGCAACCCTCGACCTTGCCGTACATCTCGGCCATGACGGACTGCATCGGCACGCCGCGCACGAGGGCGTGGCCGTGCTCGCGGTACGTGCACACGAGAGCATCATCGGGTTCCAACGGGGGGATGGCGCCGGCGGCGACCGCTTCTTCGCCGATATACAGGTGCAGGAAGCCCCGGATCTTCTGCTTGCCGTAGAGTTCTGCGCACTTCTCCTCAAAGCGCCGAATGCGCAGCATCTGGCGCAGCAACTCCAACGCCTGGGCACGATCGCAACCCAGCGGCTCGCTCATGGCTCGCTCGCGCCAAGGAAGTGTGGATGACGCGCGGACGGTTTCCGCCAACTTGGCGCGCAAGGACCTCGGGCTGCCGGACACCCCCGGCGTCTGGTCGCGTTCAACTGTCGGCCTCCAAAGTCGAGGTGTCACCCTCCGGCAGGCCCAGTTCGCGCGCCTTGAGCAATCGGCGCATGATCTTGCCGCTTCGCGTGCGCGGCAGCGTCGCGACGAAGGATATTTCTTTGGGCGCAACCGCGGCCCCCAGCCGCTTGCGCGCATGACCCAGCAGTTCCAGTCGCAGCTCCTCGCTCGCCTCGAAGCCTTTGCGCAACGAGACAAACGCCTTGACCGACTCACCCACCGTCGCATCAGGCTTGCCGATGACGCCCGCTTCGGCCACGGCCCTGTGCTCCATGAGCACGCTTTCGACCTCGAAGGGCCCGATCAGGTGGCCGGCCGACTTGATGACATCGTCTGCGCGACCAACAAACCAAAAATAGCCGTCGGCATCGCGCTTGGCAAGATCGCCCGTCAGGTAGAGGTCGCCGGCAAAGCACTTGCGATAGCGCTCTTCCATCCCCAGGTAGCCGCGAAACATCGAAGGCCAGCCGCGTCGCAGCGCCAGTTCCCCTTCCACGTCGGCCGACTCCACGAGACGTACGGCGCCGTCTTTTTCACGCTGCACGATGCAAGCGTCGATGCCCGGCAGCGGCCGGCCCATCGAGCCGGGCTTGATGTCGAAGGCGGGGGTATTGGCAATCATGATGCCCCCGGTTTCGGTTTGCCACCAGTTGTCATGAATCGGCAAGCCGAGCACTTCGGCACCCCACCATACCGCCTCGGCATTGAGCGGCTCCCCGACACTCGCAACGAACCGCAACGCCTCATGCGGATGCGCGCGCGCAAGCTCCGGCCCGGCCTTCATTAGCATGCGAATCGCCGTGGGCGCCGTATACCAAACCGTCACCCGCTGCTCATCGAGAATCCGATACCAGCGCTCGGCATCGAAGTCTTCCTCGTCAACGATACTCGTCACCCCGTGCAGCAGCGGCGCGATGATGCCGTAGGAGGTTCCGGTGACCCAGCCGGGATCCGCGGTGCACCAGAAGATGTCCTCGGGGTGCAAATCGAGCGCGAATTTGCCGGTAGCGTAGTGCGCGACAACGGCACCATGAACATGGATTGCGCCCTTCGGCGTACCGGTGGTGCCGCTCGTGAAATGCAGCAGCGCCATATCCTCCTCGCGAGTCGCCTCTACCGGGCATTCCGATTCGGACGCGGCCATGAGGGAAGCGAAGTCTTGCGTGTTTGGGATCGGTTCACCGCCTTCGCCTATCACCAGGACATGACGCAGCCCCGGCAGCGCCGCGATGACCTGTGCGGCTTTACGCCGGTACAGGGACTCCGTCGTAACCAGCACGCGCGCGTCGCCCGCGGCCATGCGCGTGCGAATCGGGTCCGGGCCAAAAGCCGAAAACAGCGGGCAGAGCACGCTGCCGTTACGCAGCGTGCCGAGAACGGTCACGTAAAGCTCGGGGATTCGCCCCGCAAGCACAAAAACCCGCTCACCCTTGCCGACACCGAGGCCGCGCAGCACTCCCGTGAAGCGCTTTGCCTCGCCAGCGAGTTCCTGATACGTGATGTCGCGCGTCGTGCCATTGCGCCCCAGCCAGCGCAGCGCCACCTTGTTGGCCTGCGCGCCGCGCGTGTGGCGGTCGACCGCTTCCCAGGCGATGTTGATGCCGCCGCCCGGCAGACCGTCGAGATCGCGTTGCGCGACATCCCAGGAAAATGTGCTTCGCTGCGTCGCGTAGTCCGACAGATTGGGACTCACCTGCAATGCAGCGAGGTTTTTGCGGATGACCGCAGGCCGGGCCATAAGCTTTACTCCACTGCGGCGCAGCGACGCATTTCGGAAATGCAACTGCACGCAGCCTACCGTGCGGACCGGCGCAGGCGTTGATCGGTGTCAAGCCGCACGGAGCACGGCCATCGCCGCGGCACGCTCATCGGTCGCATGCGGCCCAGCCACGGGCTCGGCAACGCAAAAGCCGTCGCCAACCATGAGCGCCTCCGGGCGATTGCGACAGAACGCGCGCGACGGTCTGCAGGCGCTCCCCTGGAAGCGGGACCAGACCCGCAGGCGGTAATTCCGCGGGCCCACCGGCCAAGCGCCTATTCCCCGGGCTCAGGGGTACCGGACCACGCCGCCAGAGCCTGCGCGATGAGCGCGGTTTCCCGACCCTCATAGCGCGGCGAAAAATGAAACGGGACAAGTGCCTTGGCTCCAACCGCGCGGGCGATCCGGCCGGCCTGTTGCGCCGTGAGGTGATTTTTTCGGGCCGCCTGCGCGGCATCTTGCTCCAGAAACACACTCTCGATGTAGAGCACATCGACCCCGCCCAAAAGCGACTCGAGCGCCTGCACGTTGGAGTCTGTGTATCGAAGATCGGTCACATAGCCGACACGCTGGCCAGGCACGATGTCGAGCACCAGGTGGCGCAGTTCGCCGACCGTTCGGGCCATTGCGTGATCGCCCTGGCGGTCGCGCCACTGCACCAGGATCGGCATCGCATCGGGCGCGCCCGTGATGATCGCCTGCTTGAGTTCGCGCAGCCACGCCCCGGTCGAAACGCCCAGCGCGAGCAGTCTCTCCTTGTCGACTTTCACGCGCGCTTTTTCCTCGATCAGGTAGGCGAGGCACGGAATCCCGTGGTCGACGAAGCGCGCACGCACGCGAAATAT
>Ga0187769_10000991_pt1 | contig 15818 bp, 12 predicted proteins | sample 0116_SJ02_MP02_1_FD_133140 | JGI IMG/M metagenome (GOLD analysis project Ga0187769, IMG submission 133140) | Tropical peat soil microbial communities from peatlands in Department of Meta, Colombia - 0116_SJ02_MP02_10_MG | ecosystem: Environmental > Terrestrial > Soil > Wetlands > Peat | place... | reverse complement strand
CGCACTGCTGAGCAGGCAGGTGAGCCCGGTTCGGGTCGTTGCCGGTTCGCTAGCGTCTTCGGTCGCTTTTTTCCTGGTGAGCAACTTTGCAGTTTGGGCCGCGTGGAATATGTATCCGAAAACGTTGGCCGGGTTAGGGACGGCCTACGTTGCGGCAATCCCTTTCTTCCGCAACCAGGCGCTGGCGGACCTGCTGTTCGCGGCTGTGCTGTTTACGGTCGGCATTCTGGTCGAGCGTCGCGAGCAAAAACCGACTCCCCGTCGCATTCACACGGTGTGAGGCGTTACACGCTCAGCATTGATCGACGTAAAAACGGGCGGGAAATAACGAGTACCGAGTACCGCGTAAGCATTCGGGACAAGTTCGTCACCCAGTATTTCTTTTGATCTTTCTGTGCGCATCCATCTGCGATAATCTGCGGGCAAGCATTCCATGATCGCCCACCTGCGCGGACGGCTCATTGCGAAGCACCCCAACCAGGCCATCGTCGAGGCCGCAGGTGTGGGTTATGACGTGACCATCACTATCCCCACCTTTTCCGATCTGCCCTCAACCGACAGCGAGGTGGCGCTGCACATTCACACGCACGTGCGCGAGGACGCGATCGCCCTGTTCGGCTTCCTGCGCGCCGGGGAGAAACAGCTATTTGAGAAACTCATCCAGGTCAGCGGCATCGGACCGAAGCTGGCCATCACCATTTTGAGCGGCATGTCGGCGCCGGAGATGGTAGCAGCCATCCGTTCGGGCGATATCGCCCGCCTCACCCGAATTCCGGGCATCGGCAAGAAGACCGCCGAACGCATGGTGCTGGAGCTGCGCGACAAGCTGGAAGCCTTCGGGGAAGCCCCGCCACCCAAGCTGGCCACGCCGGTCGAAGAAGATGTGCTCTCTGCCTTGATGAACCTCGGCTACCAGCGTGCCGCCGCTGAGCGCGCCCTGGCGGTCGCCGGCGACGGCAAATCCGCGTCGTTCGAAATCCTGTTCCGCGAGACGCTGGCGGCGCTGTCAAAGTAGGTTGTGCGTTAAGTCGCAAGTCGCGAACATATGCCTTCGTTCACGACTTACGACCCGCGACCCACCACTACTTGCCGATGCAGAAGCTGCTGAACACTAGGTTCAGGATCTCATCGGTCGTGGTGGCGCCGGTGATGCCATCGAGCGCATGCAGCGCGGTGTAGAGGTCCAGCAGCATCATTTCGTGCGGGATATTCTGGTCAAGTGTGCGGCGACCGGCGTCGAGCCCGGCGATAGCTTCTCGCACCAGTCCCTGGTGGCGAACGTTGCTGAGAAAGCCGCTTTCCCGTTGTCCGGGGGTGTCTCCGGCGACATGGCGAAGGATTTCACTGCGTAGCTCTTCGATGCCTTCTCCAGTTATCGCCGAAGTCCGGACGCTCCCGTTGGAGTCGCGACCTACGGCTTGCGACTCGCGATTTGCCAGATCCAGTTTGTTCTCCACCACGATCTTCGGCCGCTGCCCGACGCGGTCGACCAGGCGCGCGTCTTCCTCCGCCGCCGGCTGCGACAGATCCATGACCACCAGCACCAAATCGGCGTCGGCCAGCGCTTCGTAGGCCTTCTTGATGCCGATGCTTTCGGCCTCGTCATAGGCGGCTCGGATCCCCGCTGTGTCCACCAGCCTCACCGGGATTCCGCCCAACGAGACGGTCTCGCTCACCAAGTCGCGCGTGGTACCTGGCGTGGCCGTGACGATGGCGCGTTCGCGCTCGACCAGCAGGTTGAAGAGGCTCGATTTGCCCACGTTCGGCCGCCCCACAATGGCCAGCGTTATCCCCTCGTGCACAACTTTTCCGTAGGCGAACGACGCTTCGAGCGCGGCCAGCGGCTCGCGAATAGCGGCGATCCTGCGGGCGATGTCCTCGGCGGCGGCCACGGGCACGTCGTCTTCGGCGAAGTCAATGCCGGCCTCGAGCAGCGCGATCAGCGCCACCAGCTCTTGCTTGATGGGCTGCAGCCGGTGCGAGAGCGCGCCTTCGAGCTGCTGCGCCGCCACCTTGGCCTGGTAGAGCGTCTGCGATTCGATCAGGTCGCGCACCGCCTCGGCCTGCGTCAGGTCAAGGCGGCCGTTGAGGAAGGCACGCATCGTGAACTCGCCTGGCTCGGCTAGGCGCGCGCCCGCGGCGACGGCAAGCTCTATCACATGCCTCAGGACAACCGGCGCTCCGTGCGCCGAGATTTCGAGGATGTCGTCCGTGGTGTAGGAGTGCGGCTTGGCGAAGAAGGTAACCACGATTTCGTCGATGCGCTCTCCTGTGGCTGGTTCAATCAGCTCGCCGAAGATGGCGCGGCCCGGCTCGAGCTCATGTTTCAGCCGCAGCATGGGTGCAGCTATAGCTTTTGCCCCAGGGCCGGCCAAACGCACGACGCCAATGCCACCCCGGCCGGGCGGGGTCGAAATGGCTACGATGGTGTCGTCGAGCTCCACGGGTTGATTGTAGCGATTGGGTCCGCCGGACGGGCAATCGATTCCTGCACATCCGCGGGCTAACGGCGAGCGGTCCTGACGGTCGTCACACCTTCCGCTCCTTGCCCGCCCCTGGGAAAAGTAATTTCCACTATATATCGTTATATGATACTATCGTGAATCGATATTTATTACGGACGGTGCTGTGCCACCCTCGGCGGAAGAGTTCGAGAAGGCCCTGCGGGAGCTACGGCGCTTGCACCCGCACGCCGACTGCTCTCTGCGCACGTACCGGGGTTGCGACTTTCGCGAGTTTATCGTCAGCCTGCAGGACAATCTCAACACCATCGCCAAGCGCGCATTGTTGTGCCGCCTGACCCGTACCTTGCTCGTGGTGGCTTCCGTCTTGCGCTTGGAAGGAGATTAAAGGGCCTGACTGCAGGCACTCCTTCTCCGCGTTTTGTGCGTCGAGGGAAAGAATGATGATGAAAGAGACTCTTGGAGTGTTGGAGCCATGCCCGCAATCAACCGCGGGCAGGCAAGGAGGAACTTCAAAAACCTCACTGAAAGGAGAAAGAGAATGGCGACGACTTTGTCAGGCCCAGAGCTACACAAATACGAGTTGACGGGCGCAGGAATCTACAAAGAGTGGTGGGCGAACCCGGCCGTGGTGGGGCTGATGGGTTTCGCTCTGACGACGATGGCCACGGGCCTCCACAACGTGGGTTATTGGGGGGCTGGACCGACCTTGGCGCTGGCAATCGCGTTCGGCGGCACCGCACAGCTCATTGCGGGCATCGTGGACCTGCGGAAAGGGAGCATTTTCGGCGGGTCCGCCTTCATGTCTTACGGCGCTTTCTGGTGGTCCCTCTTCATGCTCCTTTACGTCCAGCCGAAGACGGGAGTTCCGGCCGGTCATCCGGAGGAGCTAGGGTTCTTCGTGATGTGGACCCTGTTCACATTCGCCTTTTGCCTTGCGGTTCAGCGTGTAGGAAAGTACCTGGCGGTCCTGTTCTGGCTGCTCTTGCTGGCATTCATTCTGCTGGACCTGGTGGTCGTCGGTAAGATGCCCGCGAGCGTGGCCGGCTGGGAGATCCTCATAACCGGGCTGGTCGCCTATTACATTGCGATGGCGACCCTGGTGAATACGGTATACGGCAGGAAAGTGCTTCCGCTTTCCTAGCGACGGGAGGGAGCTATGAGAAAGTTCTTGTTGCTATTGGCTGCTGCGGTGGTGTTGGCGGGCACGTCCGGTGCCGCAGATAAGGCGGCGGAGCAAACCATCACCGGATGCCTGGGCACGAATGACAAATTCACCCTGACTACGGCGGAGGGCAAGAAATACGAGGTGACCGTCACCAAAGTGCTTAACCTCAAGCCGCACGTGGGCCACGAGGTGACGCTGACCGGCACGCCTACGGAGGGGACCCCTCCGGGATTCAAGGCCAGTAAGATCACCCACGTTTCTGACACTTGCAAGCCTGCGGCGGCTGCGCCCAAATAGCCGCCAGTCAGTGTTTAGGGTGGTGATTTTTCGCCAGCAATGGCCAGGGGAGCCGTGTCTGCGGGTCGTCCGCAGCCCGAACCATTGTGTGATACTTTATCGGCCCTGCTGATGCAGACGGCGGTCAGGAGGGCGTGTGACAAAAGTCATCGCCAACGGTCTGCACTGGGGTGAAAGTCACATTGCGCGGAGGAGTTCCCAATGTTCACACGTATCATGACTTGCACAGTGAAGCTGGACAAGAAAGAAGAGTTTCTACAAGCCGCACGCCAACTGCGCAGCGCATACAAAGACAAGACCGGCTTTGTCGACCTGCTCACCTTCCTTTCGGACGATCGTCCGGGCCACGCGCTGGTTGTCGCGGTCTGGAAGACGAAGTCGGATTCCCACGAGTTCTACAAGACCAGTGCTCCGCTGCTGGATCTGAAGCCGTTCCTCGAAGAGCAACAGATCGAGCATTACTACCTGGAGACTTCGAGCGTGTTCCAGATCGGCAGCGGCAAAGCCGCGTGAAACAGCGTTTGACAGGCAATTCGAGGGGCAACGGTGGCGTCCCACTCGTTGCCTCTCGTGCGGCAACACTTGGTGTGTAGCACCCGGCGGGGCATGCCGCGACCGTGGGGCGCGATGACGAGCATCGTGGTACGATAGACTGGCTTGCCGAACCCGAACGATTCCCCACTCCCCGAAGTCCACGCTGCAGGTGATCTCGCCAACGCCGCCACGACCCCTGGGGTTCCGGTCGATGCTTCCCTCGCGCCCACGCTGGCAGCAGTCCGCGCTCCCGTGCAACTGCCGATCGTCAACAGCCGGGTGGTTTTCATCAGCTTTATCTCTATCCTGATTGCGGGTGGCGCAGGTTTGGTGGCGCAGGCGCTCACTCGCCTGATCGGTCTCATCACCAACGTGTCGTTCTATGGCCGTGTTTCCGCCGAGTTCAGTTCACCGGCCTACAACCACCTGGGACTTTGGGTGATCGTTGTGCCGGTGATCGGGGGAGTCATTGTAGGAATTATGGCGCGCTACGGATCGGAAGCCATCCGCGGCCACGGGATCCCCGAAGCCATGGAGCAAGTGTTGTTCGGCCGCAGCCGAATTCCCCCGCGCGTCACGTTCCTGAAGCCGCTCTCGGCGGCGATTGCCATCGGCACCGGCGGCCCTTTCGGCGCGGAAGGACCAATCATCGCCACCGGCGGCGCCTTGGGATCGCTGGTAGGTCAGTTGCTGACCACCACGGCCGACGAGCGCAAAACGCTCCTGGCTGCCGGCGCCGCCGCGGGCATGGCAGCCACCTTCGGCTGTCCGGTCTCCGCGGTGCTGCTTGCTATCGAGCTATTGCTGTTCGAATACCGTCCGCGCTCGATTATCCCCGTGTCCCTGGCCTGCGCTACCGCCCAGGGCGTGCGTATCGCGTTCGTGGGCACCCAGCCCATCTTCGCCATGCCCGAGGTGGTACACCCGCACGACTATGCGCTGGCGGTGTACATCGCGCTGGGAGCGATCGTAGGTGTGGCTTCGGTTGGGGCTACGCGGGCGGTTTATGCGGTCGAGGACGGCTTCGATAAACTTCCCATCCACTGGATGTGGTGGCCGGCGCTCGGCGCCGTTGCCGTCGGTGTGATCGGCTACTTCGCGCCGCACACCTTGGGCGTCGGATATGACAATATCGAGAACATTGTCGCGGGAAACATCCTGGGCAAGGCCCTGGTGGTGCTGTTCGTTTTGAAGTTCGTTTCCTGGGCGATCTCCCTGGGTAGCGGCACCTCCGGCGGAACGCTGGCGCCGTTGTTCACCATCGGCGGCGGACTGGGGGGAGTGTTGGGCGTGGCTGCGCTCCACCTCTTTCCCAGTCTCGGCATTGACCCTCGGGTGGCCGCGCTGGTGGGCATGGCAGCCATGTTCGCGGGTGCGTCGCGTGCCTTACTGGCTTCCGTGGTCTTTGCCTTCGAGACCACACGCCAGCCGCTCAGCCTGCTGCCGCTCTTGGGCGGCTGCACCTCGGCCTACCTGATTTCCGCTTTGCTGATGCGTTACACCATCATGACCGAGAAGATCGCCCGGCGCGGAGCTAACGTGCCCGCGGAGTACACCGCCGACTATCTCAATCAGGTGCTGGTGCGCGACGCGGCCACGCGCCAAGTGGTCGCGCTGGCCGCCGATGATACCCTGGCCAGCGTGCGCGCCTGGCTCTCCTCGCATGCTCCGGGCAGCGGACACCAAGGATTTCCTGTGCACGATCGTGATGGCAACCTGGTGGGCGTGCTCACGCGCCGCGACATTTTTAGAACTGACGAGCCCGAGACGGGCCAGCTTTGGCGCCTGATCAAGCGCCCGCTGGCCATCGCCTTCGAGGAGAACACCCTGCGCGAAGCCGCCGACCACATGGTGAGAGAGGAGGTGGGCCGCTTACCGGTGGTGGCACGCGACAACCCGCGCAAGGTTGTCGGCTGGTTGACGCGCAGTGATCTTCTGTCCGCCCACCGCCAGCGCCTCGAAGACGCCTTGCGTCCCGAGCGCGCCCTGAAGGTCCGCACCGTGCGCCTCGACCGCGGTCCAGCCCCGACTGTATAGCCGCCGGCAGTCGCGAACAGGCAGCCTGACCGGCATTGCTCAGCACTGACCCCGCCTTATGGTGCCGGAAGAACCTCGCAAATGCTGAGATTGTAACGGTCGCCGGTGGGTGCCGTATCGTTGATTGTCACACTGGTGCCGACCAGCGGCGTTGTGCTGGTCTGCATCTGCACCCAATAAGTGTCGTCGCGTGCAGCGAGGAACTGGTGAACCATCAACTGATTGGCGCCAACGGACCGACTAATGGCCGAGTCCCAGTCGTTGCCGACGCCAATGACCCAGGAATTGTTGCGAGTAGTGGTTAAAGAAGCTGTCGGCAGGCCGGGCTTGGCGTTGTTGCCCGCAGTTGCGCCAATCGCGCCGGAGCCATCGGTGGTTGAGGTATCCACTCCAGTAAACGTGACCACGGTGATTGAAGCCGCCACGCTCTGCGAGAGGGTCGCAGTGACTAAAGTCGTCAGGGGCACAGGGCTGAACGCGCGCCAGATTTCGGCGGTACCCAACTGGGTGTTGGTCCGCTGAACCAGCGACCAAGTCAACGTTCCGTCAGCGCTGGTGACACTGCTGACAGTGATCCCTGGGGCGGTGGCATCCGTCGCGATTAAAGCCAGCAGCAGCTCGTTGGTGCTACCGGTCGTGAAGGTGGGCGACGTTATGGTATTGACGGTGGAATTGCGGTCGGTCCAAGTCACCTGGTCCATCGCCAAGCCTGGGTTGGAGGTGAAGTTCAGTGCGGCAACGTCGGCGCCGTTCACCGTCACGGCTTTAGTGGCGGGGGCAAAGGTGAACCCCGGGTTGCTGGGCGTCACTGTGTAGGACCCATTGACGACATTGGCGAAGGTGTAATTCCCCGAGCTGTCAGCAATAACGGTTGCGCTCGCCGTACCGCCTAATGTGACCGTAGCGCCACTGCCACCTGGTCCGCGGATAGTTCCGTGGATAGTCTGCGAGGTGGCAAAGACGACATCGACGTAATAGTTGGTGGAAAGATAGGTGCCGGTTGGGAAGGCGCTCACGCCGTAGGCATAGACGCCATTCGCTCCGTTCGTCCCATCCTGGGGGGCATGCAGCGGAGAGTTGTTGAAGGCGGAGGTGAAGTAGTTGTTATCGGCAGAGTAGTTGCCAGCATTGGTATGGTAGGAGGCCACGTACGTGGTTTTGGCCGCAATCGGCACCGGGCTGGCGAAGTTCACCTGCTGCCAGCCCGAGGTGCTCTCGTTCGTGAACTTGGCGGTTGCCAGCAGCGTGCCTGTATTTGTCCACAGGTTCGCGATGTGCCTGCCGGTGTTGGTCGCGTCCTTGTAAAAGCGGATACCGGTGATGAGGCCAGCCACGTCGGAGGTAAAGCGGACTCCGACTTCGACGGCGTTCGGGTCAGCGGCGGCGGACGTGCCCGGGACCGTGCTGCTGGTCCACAAGCTGCACGGGCAACTTGGGAAACTGGAGAACATGACGCCGGTGACATTGGCGCCATTGATCGTCACCAGCGGCGAGTCCGGGTTAAAGGTGAAGCCGGGGCTGCTCGGCGTTACGGTGTAAGAGCCATTGTTCAGACCGCTGAGGGTGAACTTGCCGGAACCATCGGCGGCAACTGTCGCGGTCGTGGGTCCAGTCAGGGTTACCGTGGCACCATTGCTGCCCGGTCCGGAGACGGCACCGGAAAGGCTGTAGGTGACGGTGCCGAAATTGACCGCGATGACGCTGGCATTGCTCACCGTGATGTTCTGGCTTGCTGGCGTGAAGGTGAAGCCAGACTGGCTTGGGCTCACGCTGTAAGTGCCGTTCATGAGGCCGGTAAAGGCGAAGTTGCCGGAAGCATCGGCGATGACTGTTGCGCTGGAGGCGCCGGTCAGGCTTACAGTGGCGCCGGCGCCGCCCGCGCCGCTGATTGTTCCAAAGATGCTGTAGGTGACCGTGCCGAAGTTGACGGCCGTCACGTTGGCGCTGTTTATCGTTACTGGCTGACCGCTCGGCGAGAAGTTGAACCCGGATTTGCTCGGCGTAACGATGTAGGAACCGTTGGTCAGGCCGGTGAAGGCGTAATTGCCGGAAGCATCGGCGGTCACCGATGCCGTAGCCGCGCCGCTCAGCTTGACCGTGGCCCCGCTGCCGCCTGCGCCACCGATCGTGCCAGAAATACTGTAGGTGACCGTGCCGAAGTTAATCGCCGTTACATTGGCGTTGCTGATCGTAACCGGCTGGCTCGCCGGAGTGAAGGTGAAGCCCGCCCTGCTAGGCGTAATCGTGTACGACCCGTTCTGCAGGCCAGTGAAGGTATAGTTGCCGGAGCTATCGGCTATTGTGGTTGCACTAGCTGCTCCCGTGAGGCTCACCGTGGCGCCGCTGCCGCCCGCCCCGCTGATCGTGCCGGAAATGCTGTAGGTGACCGTACCGAAATTAATGGCGGCCACATTGGCATTATTGATGACAGCCGGCAGACTCGGCGGAGTGAAGATGAAGCCTGTCTTGCTGGGTGTGACCGTATAAGACCCGTTCTGCAAGCCGGTGAAGCTGTAGTTGCCCGCCCCATCGGCGATCGCAGTCGCAGTGGCCGCGCCTGTCAGGCCGACCGTGGCTGCGCTGCCGCCCGCGCCACTAATCGTGCCGGAGATGCTGTAGGTGACCGTGCCGAAATTGAGAGCGGTGACATTGGCGTTGTTGACGATAGCCGGCGCGCTCGCGGGAGTGAAAGTGAAGCCTGCCTTGCTGGGCGTCACTGTGTACGAGCCGTTCACCAGACCAGTGAAGAGGTAGTTACCCGAGGCATCGGCGGTTACGCTCGCGGCGGAAGTACCTGTCAGGTTCACGGTGGCGCCGTTGCCGCCGGCGCCGCCGATAGTGCCGGAGATGCTGTACGTGGCCGCGCTGAGAAAGTTGACGCCAGTGACATCGGCGTTGTTGACCTGTGCTGACAGGCTTGGCGGCGTAAATATGAACCCGGCCCTGCTGGGAGTGACCGTATAGGAGCCGTTCTGCAGGCCGGTGAAAGTATAGTTGCCCGAAGCATCGGCGATCGCGGTTGCGGTGGAAGTCCCAGTCAGGCTCACGCTAGCGCCGGCGCCGCCCGCGCCGCTGAGCGTGCCAGAGACGCTGTAAGCGACGGTGCTGAAGTTTAAGCCAGTCAGGTTGCTGCTGTTTCCCGCTGCGATAGTGGCCGGCAGGCTTGAGGGGATGAATGCGAATCCGGTCTTGCTGGGGGTAACCGTGTAGGAACCGGTTGTCAAGCCGGTGAAGGAGTAATTGCCCGCAGGATCGGCGGAGATTGTAGCTGTGCTGGTCCCAGTCAGGTTGACAGTAGCACCGCTGCCACCTGCGCCACTGATGTTGCCGGCAATGCCGTAAATCCTGGTGTTACAACCGCAAGTGCCTTTGCCATAGCCGCCGCCGAGGTATTGCACAAAAGTGCAAGCACTGGTTAGGAAGGCAGCCTCACCCGAGCCAAGGGGTGCGATAGGAATCGGGGTTTCAGTGATGAACGAGGCGCCGCCTGTGACCTCCAGATGGGTGGAGATGCCGGTGAGCAGAGAACCGTCCGACGACGATGAGGGTGCCGTCGGGCTGCAGGTTGCGCCGTTCGCCACTGTGGGCATGATTTTGATTACACCAGCGGCGGGAGTGACCGAGACCAGAGGGTTGTTCGTCAATTCATTCGCAACTGAAGCCGTAACAAGACCGTTAGGCGTGACGAGGCAGGAGCAACACGCAATCATCTCCTGGTTGCTATCGAACACGTAAATGTTGGCGCAAACATCGCCCACGGGGCTGGTCAGGGGACTGCCCTCCGTGCCCGGGTTGATCAGGCGCACTAAAGCGTCGATCGGGGCCCCGGGACCCGCGTCGTTAGAATAGCGATCAACCAAGTAAGTGGGTGGATTACCCGCCAGCAGCAAGGTTGGGAAAACCGACACCAGCAGGATCGCCCCAACCAAAACCAGCAGTCTTCTCATTAGAATAGCTCCGCAAATCTCGTTGAAGGTCTGTGACCCGCGGGAGCGACCCAGGCACCGCCATCGCGGCGCACCAGTGGAGCAGACGGATGCGCCATCCCTGCCTCATCCGCACAAGAGGTGCCAAACCTTGTTGCCTAATGCTCTGTATTTGCAACAGGTTGCAGGTATTGGTCGTGCTCGCATTCGATGTCAGTGCGCAGGGGATTGCACTGATTGGAAACATTTGTGCTAGCCCGATTGGCTAGCCGGGGGAGGGGCGCATTGTAAACGCAAACGACGAGGGACCTGCCCCAATGCAGGCCCCCGTCTCATCAAGGAGGATTCCCAGAAGCAATCAGCTCCCAGAAATCGCACCCCCTGGATACTAAGAAGTGTCTGCTGACGCAACTTACCGACGTAACTGAAACACTAGTGCCGAGGGAGTTTCCCCAGGGCTATTTCAGAGACCAAGTGGCGCCGCTGTCGCGCGTCTTCCAGATCTCTCCGTTGCGGGTTGCAATCCAGCCATGGCGTTGGTCGGCGAACGCGATGCGCATGATGTCGGCCGAGACTGGTACTCCATTCGCAGTCGGCACGACTGCCGTCCAGCTCTGGCCAGCATCAGTCGAGTGATATAGCGTGCCCTGGTCGCCGCCGATCCAGATCTCCTGGCCTAGCACAGAAAGAGCGTGCAACGGCACGCGACTGGGGACTGCCACGGCTGCCCAAGTGTGGCCACGGTCATTCGACTTTTGCAGCATGCCAGCTTCAGATAGCGACCACATTGGCTCGGTCGGACCGGTCGGCAGCGCGGGAGCAGTCACGCTCGCGGCTGGGGCGGGCTCAGGCTTCACCGTCGGTGGTTCGCCTGTAGAAGGCGACAGCTCAGCCCAGGCACTGGGATCGGACATCATCGAAGTCTGAAACGCATTCTCACCCAGAACATCGCCAGAAGCGGCCGGACGGCTTTGGGCAGCAGCCAGTGCCGCCCCCCGCGACAACGCAGGTTGCGATGGAACGCCCTGGCGCGCGTGGGAGGCTGGCTGCGCGGGTTTGCTGGAGGGACGGGGCGTACGCGGCTGGACCAGCACCGGAAGCTGCGCGCTCATGCTGGCCGTGGGAACTTGTTCTACCCTCGCGGAGGGCGCGCCTGGCACCACTGTCTGCCGGTCGATCCGCCCAATCACAACCGCGATGATGACGACCGCAAGGGCAGCGCCTACAGCGGCCCAGCGCACAGGCGTCCACGTAAACCAACGGCGGCGCGCCTCAACCGGTTGCACGGCGCTCGTGACTTCACGCTCTGGTGCAATCAGCGCGACCAATCGGTTGCATTCCGAGCACGCTACCAAATGATCGAACACCGCAGCGCGGTGAGTCTGGGTGAGCGTTCCTTCGATCAACGCCGTCAGCAGTCCGGCGTCCGGATGATCCTCGCCTCCCATCGCGCGGCTGAAATGCCGTCGAACAACCTCCGGGAGTTCCGGCATGTCCTTGCCTCCATCATTCGTCATCTTGGGGCTTCTGCGCACCAGGTCTCTGTTGAGAGGACGGGCGAATTTGCGTTTCTTGCAAATTTTCTTGCAAGCGGGCGCGAACATTTATTTGCAGATCGCGCACGTCGCTTTCGAGAGCTTCGTCTGCCTGCCGCCGGCTCATCCCGCGGCGCATCATGCCGCGAACGATTTGCTTTCTGAGCCCTGCGGTGATTTTGTGGATGCGGCGGCTGACCGTGGACTCATGGAGCCGCAAGATGCGCGCCAGCTCGCCCAAAGTGCGGTCATGGAGGAAAAACGATGCCAGGAGAAAACGGTCCTCGGCATCTAGCATGCCCAGGGCTTCGTCGGTCGCCTCCTCCAGGCGAGGGTCCACTGCCGCCCCGGGCGCTGGCGGTGGCGACACTAACTCACGACCTTGCTGGGATTCTTCTTCCAGGCTCACGAGGCGGCGCTGGCTGCGGTAGCGGTCGATGAACGACCTCGCCATGATGGTTCGCAACCAGCCCTCGAGCGAGCCGTACCCCATATAGGAACTCAGCGGCGAAGCGCCATGCGCGGAGCCGGCGCCCCACAGGTCCGCATATAGCGAGTCCGCCAGTTCACGCCCGAGGCTGTGATCCTTTGCGATCGCCATCCCGGCGTCGTACAGCGATTCTCGATAGCGCGACAGAAACACTTCCCAAGCGGCTTCATTGCCGGCTACGCAAGCCCTGGCCAGAACAAGGTCCTTGACGTGGATCGTCGCGAGGAGCTCGCGGACAGCCTCAGCCCCTGCGTCAGGCGGAAGATACTTGGCGGCCACTTCCACAAGCATCCCGGTAAATAGCTCAATCGAAAGGCCGAAGCGCGTAGCCTCGCTGGTGGTAAACAGGTCAGCAATAAGCGTATGCAGACCGGCAAGCGGGTTAAGACGGACATTGTTGCCGGTGGCCAGCCCGGCGGCCAGTTCATCGTCCGGGGAGGAGTTGGAGTTCCCGCTCATCGCTGACGCGATGGTATCAATTTTTTTCTTGCAAGTTTGCTGAGTCCCCTCGTCTTCACTACAGCAGGTTCGGAATCTCATGGCGAAACAGAGGGGTTGCGAAGATCAGCGAGGGAGAACGGGCAAGGCTGAGGTTCGGTTAGCTGGATGGGGATCCTCCTTACTGGGCGAAGCCGCCAACCCGTCTCCCCGCGAGGGGAGCGACGAAACCGCGCTCTGGGCCAGCGCATGGGAGGCGTTCCGGCCGGACACTAACCCCGACGAGGCCGCAAAGCTCCAACTGCGTGACCGCATCTCACAGATTATGGTGCGCAATGACCGGCGCCATCATCCGCGGGTTGCGCAGTCAGCCGAAATCAGCGTCCGTCAACTTTCGTCCCACCTCGATACCGCTACCGGCACTCTTTCGGCCGACGTGCAGAACTTCAGCTCCGGTGGCATTTGCATCGCCAGCCCCATACCGCTGGTGACCTCCTCCGTGGTGCAATGCCAGATCGGTGTGCCCGACTTGACGGTTGCCATCCCAACGCTAATGCAGGTGGTGTGGATCGAGAAGCTCGGTGCCTCCGAATACTCTGCTGGTCTACGCTACCTGGTTTAATTTCCCGCAACTGGATCAATCAGCATGCAGCACCTGGAATGGGCCCAACAGTGAACACTGGGGGAGGGTAATTTGCGCTTTGAGGTAACCGATCTTCCTGAACGACTACAAGATATAGGCGAGACCGCTGCGGTATTCGCCATGAGCTCTCTTGACCCACCGAACCTGCGCCATGGTTGGAATAGAAATGGGCAGGTCCCTCACCGCGATATCACAACGGACTACCGCAGAATATGTGAGCGGAGTATCCGTGGACACACCCATTCCGCTGTTGCTTAGGTCGTGAATTACTCCCTTTGCTGCCGGGGCTGCGAGCGGGGTCTTTTCCGCCGGTGACAAGCCCTGCACGAGAACGCTAAGACTGAAGCGAAATCGTTGCTCTCTTCGTCTGTCGCCGGTATCCGCCCCAGTTTTCATGCTCTGCTTACCGCGTCGCGATACGGGTGTGTCTTGGTTCGCCATAGAGACCAGAGCCGCGCGACCGGACGCTAGAAAACCGTCCGCCACAGTAGCGGGTGAATTGGAAACGGTCAATAGGCAGAAGGGGTTAGTCACCTCGACTACCCCTCGGTACGGTCGTCAAAACCCCGGCGACTCGTCCGGCAGGTATGATCCCGATTCGTGCAGAAGGGCGGCGCTGCCGCCCGAATCGGCGGTTGTGGGAAGGAACAGACGCAGGGCCCGAAGGCGAAGTCTGGTGCCTTTTCTGATGGATGAGCGCTCCCTCGGTGCCCGGCGTCGAAAAGATGTCAACCAGAAGTAGCCGCGGCGGTCAGCCGGCATGCTGAAACATAGTTAGTGACCGGTCCGAAGCCATGGCGGTGGTGGAGGTACTTGAATGTTGGAGGGCGTAGGCGGTTGCTGGATGAGCTGCATTAGGTTCGGGGGATACAGGTTTCTGATGGCCGGGTCGACTCCGGGTGGAACAGGGCAGGCATTACACCCCAGTGGTCCCGGGCTCGCGCTCGAGGGCGGAGATGCCGTCGCAGCCATCGGGTTAGCCGCGGCTGAGGTCGGGAACCCGCTCTGGGCGCTTTGGGTTATCCCGCCATTTGCAATAGTATTCGCCGCCACATCGGGGAAGAGCTGCCACATGGAGGACGGGATTCCCTGGGGCAAGGGCGGCAGCTTGCTGAGAGCGGAGTCATCGATCTCCCGTTTCTGCGGCTGATCGGGCGGTTGGTCCGCAGCCGATGCGCTGGTTGCGCCGTCTCCTGTTGCCTTGTTCTTAGGCGGCGCTTGGCCGGCCTGTGACTTTCCGTTCTGAGTGGCGTTCGCCCCTCCCGTTGCGGCAACTTGGAGCGGCACCTGCGCTGGCTCCGGAGCAGCGCTACGCTCGGTCAGCACAACTGCCACCAAGCGGCGGTGTACCTCTCCTTCCGTCGCCAGACTCCAGTTGAAGGGAGTGCCCTCCAACAGTGCCGCAACCACCGGCTTGGGGTCCCCGGGTCCGAGATTGGCGAAAACTGGGATCGCGCTCGCCGAAGCCGGCACCTGGACCTCAATCCCGGTTTGGCGGCTTATGGCAGTTAACACTTGCTGCAACGAGCAACCCTGAGAAGAAATCGTGAGTTGTTCGGCTTGAAAGCTGACGAGCGGCTGGTCGCAACTGGCTGCGAAAAGCGGCCCGGCGCCTCCAGCCAGCACCCACAACAGCAGCGCCACAATACCCGCGGAACGATGGCTGGCGTTGAACACCATCAAGCCCTCCCCAAATTCGGGCCCGCCGATCAGGATCACGCTGGGCGCACACGCGCCCTCGCGGAGCACGCCCGCCGCCCGCATTCAAGCACCCTGCCGGTGACGATGCAAGTCCCCGTTCGGTTTAGCCCGCAGGGTTAGATGCAGGGCATGAAAATAACGGCCACAGGCCCGACTGGTGGTCAGTACCGGCCTTCCGTATTTCGCGCGCCTACGGCGCGGATCGCCCCATCGTACTAGCTCTAGCGGCTAACCATTTGGGTTACTCCTGTCAGGGTAGCAGTTCTGGTTAGTGCCTCCGGGGAATTGCGGTTGTTGGTTGCGGGGGGCAGACTCATTGGCGTTTGCGCGGCGCCGTCTTCCTCCAGCGCTCGCAGCAAACCAATTCAAGGAGGATCCCCAAATGAAGAAGCTGCTCGTGGTTCTTGGGCTTCTTGTGCTGGTGCCGGGTTTGGCATTGGCGCAGGTAGGCACTTCAGCCACCACTTACTACGTCGACTACTATGCCAACAATGCTGGCGCGGCATCGGTGTATGACCAGGTCGTGCGCATCATCAATGTGGGCACGCTGGGCACCCCGCTCACTATCCCGGTGGGCGACATCTGTG
>Ga0187769_10000989_pt1 | contig 15821 bp, 17 predicted proteins | sample 0116_SJ02_MP02_1_FD_133140 | JGI IMG/M metagenome (GOLD analysis project Ga0187769, IMG submission 133140) | Tropical peat soil microbial communities from peatlands in Department of Meta, Colombia - 0116_SJ02_MP02_10_MG | ecosystem: Environmental > Terrestrial > Soil > Wetlands > Peat | place... | reverse complement strand
GGGTGCCACTGGGGCCACGTGGCCATTCTATACGTATGATGGTTACTACGGCATGTTCCTCCCGACGGGTAACTACAAGTTCACCATCGCCCAACCAGGCTACGCACCACAAACCTGGTCGGTCTCGATCTCACCAGGTCAGACCGGTACAGGCCAGAACGTGTACCTGGAACAGAGCAACATACCAGTCCCCGAGTTCAGTGGAGTAGCGGTTGTCGCCTTCTCAGCGTTAGCAGCATCAGTATACCTACTAAAACGAAGACGCGAATAAGCGTCCGAGCCCCGCAACGGGCCCGTACCCTCTTTCTCTTTTTCTAATTCAAAACGAGTGAACACGTATGAACACTCTCTTCTTTACCAATTGGAAAAACGTAGGTATTTCTTCACACCATCTATACGTGATCAACGGAGGAACTTCGCTCGCGTGTTAATCAGGAATGACCCAAAATGAAGACACACGAACTCGCGTCTTGTCTGCCGCAGTTTGTCATAACAATGTACGCGACCGAGATTCCGGAATCTCTGTACAACAGAATAGTAGCCAGAATAAGGGAAAGGAATTTCAATTCCGTCACCGATTATGCCTCATACGTCCTCAGGGAGAAACTGGTCATGGAGGAAGAAGCATCGAAACCTACCTTCTTCAAAGAAGAAGAGATCAAGACGAGACTTAGAGACCTCGGATACCTGTGAAGTGCTCGGATAATGGTCCCTCCACATGGCGGAAAACTAGTAGACCGAACGGTACCCTTCGACAAGAAAGAACAGAAAATACGTGAAGCGGCAAGTCTGGCGCAAATTGAAGTAAGCAGCGGTCTAGCCAGAGACCTTGAGAACATCGCGTACGGCGTTCTTAGCCCCTTAGAAGGATTTCTTTGTCAAGACGACTATCAGTCCGTACTTAGGAATAAGCGACTGACCAGCGATTTGGTTTGGACAATTCCAATCCTGTTAGACACGTCGAAAGATAATCTGAAGAACGTTAAGGAGGGAGATTTAGTAGCGTTAGTGGACGCCGCACGCTTGCCCTTTGCAACGCTACACGTAGAAGAGATCTACGCTTTCAACAAGAAAGAGCTGGCGGAGCGCGTTTACGGGACGACAGAGCAAGCTCATCCCGGAGTCGCGAAAACCTTCGCTATGGGTGATTGCCTAATTGGAGGCAAAATCAACCTGATCGAACCCTTGTTTGATGAATTTCAAAGGTACGAGCTGAAACCCGTTGAAACAAGAGTGCTGTTCAAAGAGAAAGGCTGGCGGACAATAGTGGGTTTCCAGACCCGTAACATACCGCATCTGGGGCATGAGTATGTACAGAAGACGGCGCTAACTTTCGTGGATGGGTTGTTCGTCAACCCGGTGATTGGTAAGAAGAAGAGGGGCGACTTCAAGGACGAAGTAATCCTAGACGCTTACACAACCCTACTGAAAAGTTACTATCTGAAGGACCGAACCGTCCTAGCTATTCTACGAACCGAGATGAGATACGCCGGTCCGAGGGAAGCCATTTTCCACGCGATCATAAGGAAGAATTTCGGATGCACCCATTTTGTTGTCGGAAGAGACCATGCGGGCGTGGGGAATTACTACCCACCGTATGCCGCGCAGCAAATATTCGACGAATTTCCGGATCTCCGTATTATCCCGTTGTTCTTTACGGCTTTCTTTTACTGCAAGAAGTGTGAAAGCGTGGTAAATGAGAAGATCTGCCCACATGATGCCCAATATAGAATCGACTTTAGCGGTACGCAGCTCAGGGGCAAGCTGAGCACTAGTGAAGCCCTTCCAAAGGAGTTGATACGGCCTGAGGTTGCTGAGGTTCTCCGAAAGCACAAGGATCCATTCGTGGAGTGATGCCAATCGACGTAAGGCATCTAGACATGGCGAGATCGTTTAGGATATCGGGAACCACGTAAGAGTAGCTGAGCCAATCAGGGCCGCGAGCCTCACCAGCGAAGGCAGCCATGCCTACCTCGTCGAGCCGCCAATTGAGAGGAAACAGGTCAACAGGGGGAAGGGGCTGGGAGAACCCATCAGGATGCGTCAGGCGATCTGATACCTTGAATCAATAACATGTGGTTAATCGCAAGCGCTTGACACATGAGTTGCGGCTCTCGCGTCCGCGTCCGACTTCCTGCAAGATGACCAGGTCGGGTCTTTCGTAGTAATACGTAACTTCTTGTTCGCACAAGCAACCGCAGACCTATCATGGGTACGAAGAGTATAGAGATCTCAGATGAGGCCTATATGAGCTTGAAAGAACTCAAGAGGCCTGACGAAAGCTTCTCGGAAGCGATCATCCGAATGGGCTCAGAGTCTCACTCCCGAACTAACTTAATCCGGCGAATCTGCGTTGTGATTTCCGTCTACAGTTTAACCGTTTGGCTGTACGCGATAGCTTACCAGCTACGTTACCCCAAATTCGTATACGATGTACTCGTGTGGTGGCTGCCGATCCGAATGGATTACCTGGCCGAGGCAGCGTTCGCGTTATCGTTCATCTGCGCACTAATCATAGCCTTGCACCCTGCAGGTAAACGCTGACCGCATGGCTGCACTGACTTCTTGCGAGCAAAGCTAGTTGCATTATTGCAGCGCTAATCCTATCCGGGGGATCACCGCCCCACCCCTACTCCCCCTGCCAGTTTAGTGTAGATGTGTGCTGCACTAGGCCGCTGCTATCGCTTTGACGCTGACATGATACCTTATCCGCTCTAGGAGCGCATCCTCCGTGAACGGGTCAGCCGTGTCGAAGCGCTTCCTGTAAGCCTCATCCATCTGCTCAGGCCCGAGCGGCTCAAGGTCCACCTTACCCATCTTATCGAAGAAGAAGTGGTCGCGTAACATCTCCTTCGGAACTCCTTCGGAACTAGTGCGCGACAAGCCAGGACAGGAAGCCGGGCAAACTGCCGAAGAAGCACTCGCGACGCGCTTGACTAGATTAGAATACTAGACGATTCGCAGCGATTCTTTCATAAAAAGTATCTACAACCCTTTGAAAGGAGCAACGCCCTCGGTATATAGGCGAACACGAGGCTTTGCTGATTCGCTGACTGGGGTAGTCATGAGAATACTTGCGGTGGGTGCTCATCCTGACGATTTTGAATTAGGATGTGGTGGGTCGCTTGCACTGTTCAAGCAGCTAGGACACCAAGTCAACGGTCTGGTGCTAACACGAGGGGAAGCATCTGGAGATCCCATTGTTCGAGAGAACGAAGCTAGACGTGCAAGTGCGTTGATTGGATTGGATAATCTCTCCTTTGGTAACTTGACCGACACGAGAATCGCTGATGGAATAGACACCATACACACGATAGAGAATGAAATAGACGCATTTGCCCCAGACTTTGTCTTTACTCACAGCATCAAAGACTCGCACCAAGACCATAGGAATACACACTTGGCGACAATATCCGCGGCACGGCGCGTAAGTAGAGTGCTCCTGTATGAATCTCCCGCAGCCTTAAGAGACTTTTACCCGCAAGCATTCATCGACATAAATTCGACCTTTCAAATCAAACTTAGCGCTATCGCAGCCTTCGATTCACAAAGTACGAAAACCTACATTAACGCACAGCCATCATCAAGCGATCCATGCAGCACGTGCGAGCGTAACGGACAAGTTTCGAACGCAGCCGCCGGCCTCGCGCGATTCAGAGGATTCCAAGCAGGAGTAGGGTTAGCAGAGGCATTCGAAGTTGCCAAATATCTAATCGATACCCAAATGTTCCAAGCGACTTCTTCAAGAGAAGCAGACACCGCCAAAGTTGGGCCAGGACGAATTTCACCATGCGTGAGTATTCAACCCTCGGTGAGTTAACCGAAGCATCCGCGTCTTTTTATGATAATCTTGCGAGTAAACGCGCGACCGAAGCTCTAGATACCCGACGAAAATTATCAGGCTGGATACGCAAGTTTCACTCCGAGTGCGGCACGCTTACTCCCAAAGTCGAGCAGGCGCTGGAGAACTTAGACGCAGACAATTGTGTTCTTCTCATGACTGCCCACCAACCAAACCTATTCGCATATGGAGGAGTGCTGAGAAAAGCGACTCTGCTGCAAGTCCTAGCGAAATCCCTGACGAAGCGATTGGCTGCGCCCGTCGTTTCCTTTTTCGGGTTTGCGGACCAAGACTTCGCTGACGATAAATGGGTGAAGTATGCCGAACTTCCCGATATTGAGAGGAGAAATGGAACACTCGAATTAAGGATCCGGCTCCCCGAGAAGATCATGCTCAACAAAATCCCAAGACCCCCCGCCATTATCCTCACCAATTGGAAACAGGAGATTCGAGATTGGATTCATCGGGAAGTGAAGTCGATTTCGGAGCTCGCTTGTATGCGTCTAGACGAACACGACTACTTGGAGAAACTGGAACAACTCTGGACTATCGTAACCAATTCATACGACAAGGCAAGGAACTACGCAGACTTCAACGCATTCACCCTTTCACAGAGCATCAATTCCGTCTGGGAGTATGATACACTATTTTGCAGATTCTCCGAATGCCAACAAATACTAGTACGACAATTCAGTTGTCTAATCGACAGATTCCAAGAATACTCTGTCAGCGTACGGGAAGCGGAAGAGAGATCGGAGGGAAAGCTCGGAGGAGTTAGCAGCGACGAATACCTCACAATACCCGTCTGGTACCATTGCCAGTGTGGAAGCAAGGCTAGACTAATGGTTATAGGTACAAATCAACCCGTTCTCGCGCGCGGAAACTGCCTTAACTGCGACACTCATTTTGAAATCGACTTCTCTTCAACATCAAAGATTTGGACCGAACCCACAAAACTTTCAGCCAGAGCGCTGGCGGTGCCCATGGTGCTTCTACCAGGCCTATGCATCTCATGCTATGTCGGCGGCGCCGGAGGTCGACAGTACTTGCTCCAGGCTACCGATGCAGCAACTCATATGGGAATAGACTTGCCGCCGATCGGAATCTGGCGACCACGCGACTATTACCTTGGACTAGGCCAAGTTGAGGCATTACTAACGTTAAGGAAGATTATTGGAAGTATCAACCCTTGCCAACTTGAAGTGACAAAAGCAAGCTTGCAGGAGAAGTTAGCAGCGGCGCAACACCTCATCGACGAACTGGAAACTCGCAAGAAACATATTACTGCGACAAGCACGAATGAAAAGATTAGCGAGATGAAGACATTGGCCAAACAGCAGGACACGATAAGACGAGAAAACGACACTGCGATGTTGTCAAGACACTTGGGGCTATTGACAAACGCCGAGAGAATTTCAAACATGTATCCATGTGCAGTTGATTACGCGGTAAACATTGGCCTCAAAAACGTTAGTGAACAATGGGAAAGGTCCCTGCAATCAACGCGAGACTTGACATCAGACATAACCCTCAGAACTGCAATGGACTCAGTTTCGCAACTTAACTTGGAACCGTCCTGGCCAAGCCTGATGAGGAGTCTTGGAGATGGCCGAATTGACGGATAACTGCCAGTACAAGGACCTCGCAGAGATCACGTTGCCCGATCATCGATCCGGCCTATCCTTTCGAAAGCATTGGTGGCGTCTAAAGAAGTACATGTGGTACCTGAGCGTCCTAGGTCCGATTAGTGGGATCCCGATGATAATTCGATCGAGTAGACCGGGAAAATTCATGTCCAGAAATAAAGCAAAAGCCCACTTCTCGAATGCTAATGGAAACTTGGGGTTGAAGCCAGGAGACTGGGTTAGGGTGAAGACTGCTAAAGAGATCTTTGCCACGCTCGACGCAAATGGCAAACTCAGGGGCCTTGCTTTCAATCCGGAAATGACGGCATTCTGCGGAAAGCGATTCAAGGTTTTCAAGGTGCTGAACCGAATGATTGATGAATCAACCGGGGAACTCAGGACAATAAAGACTCCCACTGTCTTTCTAGAAGACGTCTTCTGCGATGGAAAATCTCACGGAGGATGCGATCGATCTTGCTTCCACTTCTGGAGAGAGGCCTGGCTAGAAAGGACCCTGGAATGAGAGGACACAAGAAATTAAGAGACTTTCATGTAAGTCGAATGCTAGATGATGGCTTGGCAAGAAACTGCTTAAGCTACAATCTCCAATGGTAACGGTACGTTATCGACTAATAGGACGGATTCCCTCTTACTGTGAAATAGCTCCACGACTCGAATACATGCTCGCATCCGCTGCTTGATGCTGCAACAGTGCCCACAGAGTTATTGCTCGTTTATGATGAGGCCTGTTGGCAACTATTCACGGGTGAACTTGCATCGATTCCTAGGGTATGAATCGTCGTAGCTTCGAGCCGATTTTAGTGACACGAGATATTGGATTCAACATCAAGCCTTCCAAACAGAATAAGGGGGCTAAGAGGGACAGTAGGGCGTAGGATGGGCTCTCCTCCGTTCCTGGTTCCACTGCCTGACTTGAACTGTTGCTGGACGTCACAGTGATAGACTGACTCGCAACTGACGTGTAGGCCACTGTCGTCGTAGGCGTTATTACGACCATCGTGTGAGCAGGAACAACAACGCCCTGAGTTGTCGTCTGTGTCGACCCCGTTGTCAGGGTTGAGCCTGAAGTTGAAGTTTGAGTGCTAGAGAAAGCGGTTGTCGTAGTTGTCGTTGTTGTTGTTGTTGGTGTTGGTGTCGAGGTCGTAACCGTTGTAGTAACCGTTGTAGTTGGAGTCGAAGTTGTTTTTGTAGAGGTCGTTGATGATGAGGTAGTAGCCGTTGTAGTTGGCGTCGAAGTCGTTGTTGTAGAGATCGTTTGTGTTGAGCTAGTCGAAGACGTCGTTGGTGCTGTTGAGGTTGAAGTTCGGGACGATGTAACTGTGGCCGAAGATGTGGTGCTAGACGTTGGCGTCGTAACCGTCACAATTACCTGTTTCACCTGCTGGCCTACGGGTGTGGCGGTCACCTGGAAACCTAGAGTTTGAAGGACGAACGCCTCGAACTGCTTCAGCTGCTGAATGAGCTGGGTAAGCAGCACCTTGAACGTGACCGTCTCAGAAACCGTAACCGTCCCTCCGCTCGTGGTCGTTATGAATGTGGTGCCCGTGTTAGTTGTTGTCTCCGACTGGACCGCGCTGCTCGTGGTCGTACCCGTCTGCGTAACCGACGTCGCACTGCTCGCGACGGACGATGTCGTACTGTAGCTCGTGCTGAGTGGTGACGTGAATGTGGTCGTGCTCGTACCTGCCGCGGAGCCGGTCGTCGTAGTAGTCGTTAGGAGAGTGTTCGTGATCACACTCGTTCCGGAAACCGTAGTCGTAGTCGAGCTAACCGGTGTCTGAATGCTGGACGTGGTGCTCGTCGAACTAGTCGCAAACGTAGTCGACGTAACAGCGGTCAGAGTTGTAAAAGTCGTAGTTGGGGACGTCGTTGTCTGTAAAAGGTTCAGGTACGTCGCGTACGCTGTCTTTGCGCTTCCATCGGCGTTTAGTAGACCCCAATATAGGCTCGGCTCGGCCGTGTAGTCTTTTAATTCATACCAATCGTATACTGATACGCCCTGTTGCTTGAAGAAGTTGTAGCTTTCGTTCAGGTAAACGGCCTGGTCGGTTTGATTTTCTTGGTTCGATTGTAGTCCGGTTTCAGTCAACCAGATCGGCTTACCTAGAGTTTGGTATTGCGCGAGTCCCGATGTCCAGAGCGACTGATAGTAGGCCCAGTTCTCGCCGATATACAGGTTGAATGGGTAGGCGTGAACTGAAATGGCATCGCAGTAATTCGCCCCGCCAAGGCTCCATACCTGTTGAGTCCAAGACCATTGCTGTGCATTTCCTAGCTGCGGACCGCCGAGGGCTATGACAATCGAGTTGGGATTGATGGCTTTCAGAGTTTGATAGGCGGCTTGCAGCATGTTAAAGTAATGTTGCGGCGTCCCATCCTCGTACCCGTAGTTGAATTGACCGTTCTGCGGCTCATTCCAAATCTCCCAGACGGTGATTGCTGGATACGTGTGGGCCGCGTTGGAGACGGCGTTCGTCCAATCGGCGAGCGTGAAGGAGGACGGGTCCTTAAACATAACCTCATCTAAGATGCCTATAATTTTGATTCCTGCACTGTTCGCGAGCGAATAGATATTCTGAACTGACGATTCGGAGACGTTCACATCGGTTCGCAGGTAGGTCAATCCAGGGGACAGAGAGGCGGCTTGGCTTGCGGTCAACGAATAAGTATTCAAGCCTCCAGCATAAGTCCCGGTAGCAGTATTCGCTCCGACTCGCTTCACCGGTTCAATTGCCATTGCACAGAAGAACAAAACGCAACCAATCACTAGCAATGACCTTGCAGATCGACGCAACGTTCTCTCAACCGGAGATATCCTCTAGATATCGTCTCGACATGTTCTAGGTATACTCTGACAGCAGAAATCCTCACTGTCACCAAAACGACTAGGGTTCAGTGACGAAGGAAGGTTAGACGAACCGGAAAATGTGGCCTGTATTGACATTTCGATTCGAAACATCAACGTACCGAACTAGGTATATTAATGTTCGTGCAATGGCGGATTAAACGGTTATCATTTTGGAACGCCGTGGGTCAGGGAGGCTCGGATTTGGTCTTAAGATGGATGCGGCTCTTCTAGGTGCTCGACTGCGTTATTTCTATCGTGCCTCCTCCTCAGCCTAAGGACTCTGTCACCAGTTGACGATACCGTTGCGACACGGATGGTCGCAAAAAATGAAGTCAGGAGGCGACGGTAATACAAGGCTCTCGTCACCAGATCCGAAATCGTCAGGTCACATGCCCAGTTTGCGTATCATATGAGTTTCCATGTGACTTTCCATGTGGGTTTCCATGCCAGATACCCCGACGCTAAGAACGTTGGCAGACGTCTCTAGATATGGCTAGACGCGAAAGTTTTGCATGAAGACCCCTCCGAGGAGCCGTTCAGCGAACCGCTACCCTGCCTATACAGTTCTCTTCTGCGGTAGGCTACTACAGTTAGGTGATCAAGAACGAACGTCCACTCCCACGGCCAAGCTTTAATCACAAAAGGCTCAATTAGTCAGTAACGTCGGCTCTAACGACGTGGGATCTAACAACATCTGAGCAGGGAAGATGTGAAGTCTTAAGAAATCTAAATCGTACCACTAACCTAACTTTGAAGAAAATCCGAACACTCATCCTCAGGATGCACTACCTTGGAATCCGCGTCGCCCTACGATTCACCTTCCTTGACAAACTCGCAAGGGTGCACCTAATTTCCGAGAAGTTGGTACTCGTTGAAAGCCGCGGGTTTGGCAGTCCCTTAACGCTACGACTTGGCAGCAGCGACGTAGATGTTTACGACCAACTCATACGAGGCACGTATGTTCCAATGCTCCACTTACCCGGTGTTCGAACAATCGTTGACTTGGGTTCCAATATCGGGCTAGTAGCGGCGTATTTCTTAACTAACTACCCTGACTCACGTTTGCTGGCGGTTGAAGCCGACCCTTCGAATTTTGCCCTTTGCCGTACTAACCTAGAGCGGTATGGAAAAAGAGTTCAAGCTGTCAACGCGGCGATTTGGTCGTCAAATGGGCAAGTTCAACTAAAACGGTTCAGGGATTATTATGCCACGCAAACTGAGCCCGTGGATAATTCGTCCGCGGTCATCGTTCCCGCCCAGGATATGCAAACACTGCTTGCCGCATTCACCATTGACACGATTGACCTTCTCAAGGTAAACATAGAAGGTGCCGAGCTCGAATTATTCCGTTCGCGCGTTGATTGGTTGAACAGAGTGAACTCAGTCGTGATTGAACTTCATGGCGCGGAATGTGAGAAAGTATTCTTCGACGCCCTTACAGAATATCGTTACGGCCTCGCAAGTTCTGGCACGCTAACAATTTGTAGGAATCTGCGTAAGGCCGAGCAGGTGTAGCTGTGTCCTTGGTAGCGTGACTCCAGCTGGCAACTTGCCAGAATTGCCGCTCTATCCAGAGCCCTCTTAGAGGGGATTCTATGAGGGTTACGGGCCCCCTGAGTGACCAGCATCAGGTTTGGCATGTGGCGATGACTCGATTTCATTCGTCCTGTCATCATGCCGTTTGATGCGTCGCAACCTACAGGATAACAGGGCAAGAGACTCTACAAACCAAATTATCCTTCGAGCGTACCAGGATGGATGAGGGCGTATACCAATCGTTGGGTATGACAATGACAAAGCGTATGCCGTTTGCTTTCGAATGTATACCTCTCTTAACCCTCTGAATACGCCTCTTGTCCTCGTTCCTACCCGCATTGCCAACGGTGATGCGTCTGGGAAGTAGTGAACTTTCCCCAGGGACGCAACACGGTTGGCAAAGTCGATGTCTTCGAATGTTGGCCAGGTTCGCCAACCTCCAACTTGTTCCACCAAATATCTCGGAATAAATGCGGGACCACCAAGTATTAGCATGTAACCTTCATGATCAGCATGGTATTTTCTGAGGATTTCCCTCAATGTTGGTTTAAACACGTCGTCCATATCGAAGCAAGCTAAAATCAAGTCACCTGATGAATGTTCATATGCACACTGTCTTCCCTTACCGCGATTCCTATCCTTCTGCGAAACGAGCTTTAGTTTGCCTTGGTCAGCATATTTCTTCAATATCTCTCTCGAGCCATCAGTGCTAGAATTGTCACACACAATGATTTCAAAGGAATCGTCTATTTGATTGAGAAGGCTTTCCAAGGATTCACGTATCGTATCTACGGTGTTATAGTTGGTTATGCAAATACTGTATTTCGGCGCCACGAGTTTACCCAGCCATGCTTCGGAAACTGAATCAGGGCGTTTGTCGCCATCGTCCGCAAAATGTTCATGTACGTCGCGTAAGCTGGCTTTGCGGTTCCGTCGCTGTTAAGGAGTCCCTACTCATTCCCTGTTGAGTACAGATCATACCATCCGAGGACGGATACACCCTGCTGCTCGAAACCATAGCTCTCTTCAAGTAAACCGCCTGGTTACTTGTCAAGAAAGCGAGGACTAAGACTTTCCTCAAAGGAATCACCCTATTCTTGTATGATAAGACGTGACAAGAGGTCACACATTCCGGAAAAACGCGACCCCAACATGCGCCGGAGTAGATCTATGTCAGCGTTGCTCATGGCCTTTAGTGCACGCATCCCTAGAAGGTACGCGAGTAGTCCGACAAAAAGGTAAATGGGTAAAAGAAAGCGGCTGTAATACAATAACTGAATGGCTTCCATAACCAAGGCCATAACTACGCTGGCAGTAATGCTCTTCATGATGGTTTGGTTATCAAGCTTGACAGCGATCTTTCGCCGCACGAAATACCATGTTAGCAGCAGGCTGACAAGCATGGAGAGCGCGCGTGCAACGGACGCGCCCAAAATCCCCAACACCGGGATTGATATCAACGCTAATCCGACGCTCAGAGGGATAGGAAGCAGGGAGGTAAGCGCTGCGAGCAATGTCTCGTTCAGAACGATCAGGATCGGGCCAAGTGCCATCCCGATTATCGTGGAGACGGACGCGAGAGAGAGAACGGCGAGCGGAAGAACGCCGTTAGCATACCCTACGCCAACAAGCAAAGTTATAGTGGGCCTAGCAACCGCAAGCAAAGCGAAAGCTATGGGCATCGCAACAATCGAGACGTAACGAGAAGCCGAGTACACCGAATCCTTCAACGCGTCGGATCCTTTTGCTCCGTACACGCCCGAAAGGATTGGAAGCAGGACTGTACCAAGGACACCTATCAAACCAGTATACGCGGAAAAGGCGGTTACCACCGCTCCATAAACTCCAAGCGCCGTGAGCGAGACTAACGGGATCAGGATCAACCGGTCAAACGAACCGTAGAAAAACGAGGCGACAGTCGATACATACAACGGACCTGACAGCTTCAGAAGATATTTCATGTCAAACTTAAAGACCGGTGGACCAAGTCTTCGCCACAGATAAACGACTTGGCACACTGCCAGAGCCGAATCGGCTATCACCCACGCTTCCACAAGCCCAACCAACGACCTGGTCCCGTAAATCAACAAAATAACGAGCCAAGGCCTGAAGCTGTTGTAGGCCCCGTAGATCACAGCGAAGTCCTTGAATTCGTACAGCCCAAGAATTGCCACACCGCCAGTTGACCCGATGTTCGCTACGAGGTCTATTACGAAAAGTACGCCAATAGCAGATACCTCGGCAGAGTTTGGCAAATGTGAAACACCCGCTGGAAACTTCGAAACTAGGAAAACCACAGCAATGAGGATGGAGGCCAAGTCGCTCAGGATCAGGGACTCGTAGTAGACCGAGGCCGCCATCTGCTTGTTTCCTACGGCCACGTTTTCTGCAACGAGTTTTGTGACAACGTTTGGTAACCCGAGACTCATGAATGCCGACGCAGCGCCATAGGCCAGGGTCAAAATCGTGAACACGCCCATGTCTTCAACTGATATCAGTCGCGCGAAGAAGGCGAATGCGATAATCTGAGCAACTGAGGAGATAATGGTCTGTAACCAGAGATAGGACACGCCTCTTCCCGTAGAAACCGCATCAGGTTCACGCGTCAAATTAGGAACCCCCTAGGGGACTCTCGTAGAGTTCTCGAAAGTGCACGGCGATCTGATTGGTTGTGAGCTAGCCCTGAAAAATCTCAGGGGAAGCGTTCTCTCTCTTGTTCATGGCCGTGAAGCCTGGAACTCGTTGAGGTTGAACTTGTGGTAACTTGCGTGGTTGAACTTGTCGCCTGCAAGAGATCAAGGTAGGTTACGTATGCTGCTTTTGGGCTGCCATTGCTGTTAAGCAGCCCCCACTCATTCCCTGTTGAGTATAAGTCGTACCAGGAGTAGAGAACTACGCCTTGCTGCTTGAAGAAATTGTAGCTTTCATTCAAGTAGGTTGCTTGATCCGCTGGTGTCTTCTGGTTTGATTGCAAACCCGTTTCAGTCAACCAGATAGGTTTACCAAGATTCCTCCACCGAGGGAAATACGATGTCCAAAGCGACTGATAGTACGTCCAGTTCTCAACAGGATCAAGATTCAAGTTGAATGGGTACGCGTGAACTGAAATCGCATCGCAATAGTTTGCTCCACCGAGAGTCCATAGTTGCTGTGCCCAGGAGAGCTGAGTAGAATTCGCGAGGGATGGACCCCCTAGCCCTATCACGACATAGTTAGCGTTTATGGCTTTCAAAGTCGTGTAGGCGGATTCGAGAAGGTTAAAGTAGTGCTGCACCGAACCGTCATTGTATCCGTAGTACCCAATCCAAGGGATCATTGGTTCATCCCAAATTTCCCAGACATTAATCGCTGGGTATATCTGCGTGGCTCTACTGATGGCGTTTGTCCAATCCTTAATTGTAAAGGATTTATTTTCTAAGAGATTCCATCCATCCAAAATACCAATCATCCTAAGGCTCGCTCCAGTCGCGGCTACATAGGTCTGGTTGAAACAGCAGGAGTCCAAAAAATCCACCCCCATACGAATATAATTTAGTCCAGCAGCATGTAAGGCACTAGCTTCAGTGCTGTTTAGATTCCAGACTTCCACGCCCGCAGCATACTGAGGCATGCTTGTTTGAGCAAAAACGTCCGGTCTGATACAGTTAGAGACTGCGCTGATTACGCAAACAATTATGACCAGTGACATGAAGATGGATGATAGTTTAGTCTGCTTGGTCATTTCAGTCCCTTTTTCAGATGGAGGTGAAGCCTGAAAAAAATCGCATATGAATCACCCTTGAACCGAACTTCTCAAGTCCTCTGTACCACTCCGCAGCGATCGTCAACCTCGCTCTAAAGGTGAGGAAATTTGTCGATCTATCTACCATGACTCGCTTTAACAAAAACGGGTTATCTCCGCGACGCACTACACCGCCACCAATGAAGGCACCTTTGAAGCTGCAATGTTTCACCAGAGTTACAACGGCATCATTGTACCTTGATTTCGGGTAAGCGAAATAGTCGACTGAACGTCCCAATTCCTTTTCGATGTCATCCTTTGATGCTCGTATTTGCTCTATAGCTTCGGATGGAATAAGCGATCGCAGGTCGGGATGGGTACGTGTATGAGCACCAAATGATACATTCTTTTCGCTCATCTCCTTGAGCTCTATCCAGTCTAGCATTCTCAAAGACAACCCGCCGAGTTCCATTTCTTTCCCAACGTTACCTGATACCACGAACATGGTTATCGGAAAACCGTATTTCATAACGCAGGGATACACGTTGACGTAGTTATCATAATATCCGTCGTCAAACGTAAGAGCCACCGCTCTTCGAGGCAAATCACGCCTTCCCATTACAAATTCAAATACATCTTCCAAGCTTACTACAGAGCAACTCCGATTCAGATACTCCATTTGTCTTGCAAACTCATCTGGGGTAACAGTGTAGAAGGAACTGTTCTCGTCAACCGAATGATATGCAAGAACCGAGACATAACGCTGACTAGTTAATTGTGAAATACAATACAAAATGGAGTAGAGAATCGTCTTGAGCGCGCTCACTAAACCCAATGCGAAGTTCTCAACTCCGGTTCGGCTTCCTCTGAAGGTGTGAGTTCATGGAATATTAGCGCACAATAAGCCGCGTTAGAAGGTCACATATTCTGGTGAAACGTGGACCTAGCATCTTCCGAATTAAGTCCATATCGGCTGCTGTTATCGCTCTTAAGGCGCGCATCGCTAGAAGGTAGACCGCGAGCCCAACGGAGAGGTAAATTGGAAGCAGAAATCGGCTGTAGTACGATAGCTGTAGGGCGTCCATGGCTAGGGTCATCGCTCCGCTTGCCACGATGCTCTTCATGAGGGTTTGGCTATCAAACTTGACAGCTGTCTTTCGTCGCACGAAATACAATTGTAGCAGCAGGGTGAGGGCAAAGGAGAGGCCGCGCGCGATGGACGCGCCTATTATTCCCAGCACAGGGATTAAGACCAATCCCACCCCGGCGCTCAGAGCGAGAGGGAGTACGGAGCAAAGTGCTGCGAGCCTTGTCTCGTTCAGAACGATCAGGATTGGGCCAAGTGTCATTCCAATTATCGTAAAGACGGAGGCGAGAGTGAGAACGGTAAGCGGGGCAACTCCCTCCGCATACCTTACGCCACCAAGCAAGGTCAGAGCGGGCCTAGCAACCGCAACCAAAGCGAAAGCCATGGGCATCGCAACAATCGAGACGTAACGAGAAGCCGAGTACACCGAATCCTTCAACGCGTCGGATCCTCTTGCTCCGTACACGCCCGAAAGAACTGGAAGCAAGACTGACCCTAGAACAGAAATTAAAACGTAATACGCGGTAAAGGCGCTTACCGCCACTCCATAAACTCCAAGCGCTGTGAGCGAGACTAACGGGATCAGGATCAGCTGGTCAAACGAGCTGTAGAGGAAAGTGGCGATGGTCGATAGATAGAGTGGACTTGAAAGCTTCAGAAGATATTTCATGTCAAACTTAAAGACGGGTGGACCAAGCCTTCGCCACAGATAAACGACTTGGCACACTGCCAGAGCCGAATCGGCTATCACCCACGCCTCCACAAGCCCAACTAACGACCTGGTCCCGTAAATCAACAGAATAACGAGCCAAGGCCTGAAGCTGTTGTAGGCCCCGTAGATCACAGCGAAGTCCTTGAATTCGTACAGCCCAAAGAATACTGCACCAGGAGTTGTCCCAAGGCTCGCAAGAATGTCTACTGCGAAAAATAAGCCAATAGCTGATACCTCGGCAGAGTTTGGCAAATGTGAAACACCCGCTGGAAACTTCGAAAGCAGGAAAACTACAGCAATGAGGATGGAGGCCACCTCACTCAAGGCAAGGGACTCGTAGTAGACCGAGGCCGCCATCTGCTTGTTTCCTACGGCCACGTTTTCTGCAACGAGTTTTGTGACAACGTTTGGTAACCCGAGACTCATGAAT
>Ga0187769_10000988_pt1 | contig 15828 bp, 17 predicted proteins | sample 0116_SJ02_MP02_1_FD_133140 | JGI IMG/M metagenome (GOLD analysis project Ga0187769, IMG submission 133140) | Tropical peat soil microbial communities from peatlands in Department of Meta, Colombia - 0116_SJ02_MP02_10_MG | ecosystem: Environmental > Terrestrial > Soil > Wetlands > Peat | place... | reverse complement strand
TCCATCAGGGCTTGGTCTGAGGCGAGATCTTCGGAGAGCACCTTGATGGCGACGAAACGCTCCAGGGAAACATCCATTCCCTTGTAGACGACACCCATCCCCCCGCGGCCGATCTCCTCAATGATTTTGTAGTGGCCGATCTGGGCGCCGATCATCGCCGGGCCTTCCTGCTGCTCGCTGGAATTGCGAGCAATCTGCCGAATTCTAACACGAACCGCGCGTCCCGGATGGAAGGCATGCAGCGGAAGAGGCCGCAGGGTAACGGTTGTGGAGTTCGGCAGGAGCGGGACGCAGGAAGCTGGATTTCCTCTTGGCCGCTTCGGTAGCATGGCGCCATGCGCTGGAAGAAATCGCCGGAGGCTACCCTTCAGTCGGGCCTGCGCGCCAACGCTCCGGCGTTCGCAATCCTTTCCCTGCTCGCCACAATTCCCTACCTCAACACGCTTTTGAACGGCTTCGTCTACGATGACAATTTTCAGGTCGTGGGCAATCCGTACGTCCACAGCTTCCATCATCTGCGACAAATCTTCACGACGACGGTCTGGTCTTTTCAGGGCGCGCAAGGGGTCACGAATTACTACCGGCCGATGATGACCTTCGGCTACCTGATCTGCTACCAACTGTTCGGTCCGGTGCCCTTCGGCTATCACCTGGTGAACATCGCGTTGAACGCCTGGGTCGTATGTCTGGTGTTTTGGGTGGCTCAGCGGATGCTGGGCGACCGGTTCGCCGCGTTTGTGGCGGCGGGAATGTTCGCGTTGCATCCGATTCATACGGAATCCGTGGCGTGGATTGCGGGCGTCACCGATCTCGAGTTGGCCGCATTTTACCTGCTCACATTTTCGCTCTATCTGAATCTCTCCGCGAGACCCCGCGAAGCGCATCCCCGGCCGAAATTTCCTCGCCGGTTGGCGATGGCGGGCGTCTTCGTGCTGGCGCTGCTTTCCAAGGAGCAGGCGCTGACTTTGCCCGCGCTGGCGACCGTTTACGAGCACTTCTTCCGCGATGACCGCGAAGCCACATCGATTCGCGAGAAGGCGTCCCGGTATCTGCCGCTCTGGGGGCTCGCGGGGCTGTACCTCTTGATTCGACTCTTCTTTCTCGGGGGTCTGGCGGTGGTTCTTTCACGACTCGGGCTTACGCGAAAAGAGATCGTGCTTTCCGCGATCGCGCTCGCAGGCCAATATCTCCGTAAACTCATCTGGCCGGCGCACCTTTCGGCATTTTACGTTTTCTATGAGAGCAGCCAGATTTCAGACCCTCGCGTTCTCCTCGGCCTCGGCGGAATCATTCTCTGCGGGGCCGCATTCCTCTGGCTCTGGAAGAATGCGCGGACGCCGGCATTCTTTTTGCTGTGGATGGGCGCGACGCTCGCTCCCGTCCTCAACGCGCGCTGGATGCCCGCCAGCGTCTTTGCCGAACGCTACCTCTATTTGCCTTCGGCCGGATTCTGCTGGCTTGTCGGCTGGGCCGTCGGCCGCATCCGCGCCAACGCGCGGATTCCGGTACTTGCGCGCGCGACGCTAGCCCTCGCCGTGGGAGTCGCCGGTCTGGCGGGCGGCATCGCAACCGTTCGGCGCAATCGCGACTGGAGGAGCGATCAGGCGCTGTACCTCAAGACGCTCGCGACAAATCCCGATTCCGGCGCGATCCGCTTGAACCTCGGCACGGTTTACTTCAATACCGGCGACCAGGCGGCCGCCGAGCGCGAATGGATTCAAGCACTCGCGGCGGGGCCGCGAAACGTCTTCACGCTCATCAACTTTGGCCTGTTGCGCGAGAAACAAGGACGCTACTTTGAATCGCAGGAATTCTTCGAGCGCGCGATCCGGATTCGCCCCGATGAGATGGACGCGCACCTGTTCTACGCCCAAATGTTGGAATCCATCCACCGGGACGTTGAAGCCGATTGGCAGTACCGGCTGGCCGTGACGCTCGCACCGTATGCCTCGAACGCCCATTCTTCGTATGGGCAATTTCTCTACCATCAAGGGCGGTGGCAGGACGCACAGACTCAATTTGTGGCCGCCGTGCGCGATGACCCGGTGCCGGAAGCTTACGACGGTTTGGGCGACCTCTACCGGGACTGGAAGCAACTTGCGCAAGCCGAGCAATCCTTTCGGCTGGCGGTGAAATACAATCCCTTCGATAGTCACGCCCATTTCGCACTGGGCGCCATCGCGGCAGCCACGGGGCGAACCGCCGAAGCCGTGCGAGAATACACGGCGGGCCTCGAAACCGATCCCACCAATGCGGAGGCACTGAGCGCGCTTCACAAATTGCAGGGTGGAAAATGAGTTTCTGCGCTGCGCCGGCCCCTGCAGAAGCGGAGATTCGCGGCGCGCTCAACCGGCTTGCAGCCGTGCGCCCCGCAAAAACGTAGTTCAGGCCGCGCAAATCAACTAAACTTAGGAAAACGATGAAGGCGAGAGACGGCACGTGTGGTTAGACAGGCTTCGGCGATGGCTCCTCGCCCCCGGGAGCTGGCTCGCGCTCGCATATTGCGGTTACTGGTGCGCGCTTGCGCTCGATCGCGCGGCGGTTGCCGTGTTTCTCGGCCCCTGGGCAGGGTCGCGTGTGCTGGCATGGCGCCTCACGCCCTTCGGCGTGATGATTGCGACGACCGGCTATCGAACGATTCCAAGCGCGGCCTTTTTTTCGACGCTCCCTCTCTTTCTGCTTCTGCTTCTAATTGCAGGCATGGCAGTGGCCGGCCACCGCATCCGGCCGTTGATTGCGCGTGTCGCGCTCGAATTCTCCGCGCTTTGGGCCATGTTGCTGATCTTGCTGGAGTGGACGCTTGTCGGCCGGACGCCCGCCCCACTGATTCGGCGATTCATCCCACCCCGGTTCGTTTGGGGCGTTTCGCCGCTGCTTTGGATTTTTCTCACGATCGGACTCAGCCTGGCCCTGGGCGTCGCGGCGCGGCCAATCGCCGGACCGCTGATTGAGGCTGCGCGCGCCACCTGGAAGCGGACACCTCTGGTGATCGCGCTACTGCTCGTTTGGCTCTCCATGGCTCTCGTGCTCGCGGGTGCATTTCATGTGTCATCTGCCGCCCGCTTTTTGGGATTTCATGCGCTGGAGTGGCTGGCGCTGCCAGCGGGCGTGTGCCTGCTGCTCATTCTGATCGGGCTGGCATGGAAACGGCCCGGCGAAGCGACTATCTCCGCGCCATGGCCCGCCGGGCAAAGTGTCACGAGCGTATTCGCGGGAGTTCTGCTGCTCATCGCGCTGCTCAACTCGCAGGCGCTTCGGCGCTGGTATGGGGAGCGCACGATGTCGCGCGTGGACTCCGCCCACTACGAGGTTCTTTCTCCTCCCGGCGCATTCACCACCGAGCAGATCAGCGACTTCGTCGCCGCCCGGGAAACACTGCTCAACGATATGGCCGGCAGGCTGCACATTTCTGCGGGCAAAGTGCGACTCCGCGTAATTATCTACCCCGATTTCCCATCCATGACGGCGGCCACCGGCTCCAGGCACGCGAACACCGTGAATGGAATCACGGTCCGCGCGGTGCTCGGCGGTTCGATTCAGCAAGTGGACCCTGCGGCCGACGCGCAGGCGCTGCTTCACGCGCTGTGGGGCGTTCCGTCCAGCGAGCGATTGGACAGATGGACCGCGCGTTGGCTCGCGGGAGAGTGGGACGGCGGAGACGTTTCCGAGGCCGCAGCTATGCTCGACCGCAACACCGGCCACCGATCGCTCGTTCAACTTTTGAACCCGCAGCTCGACGGTGTGATTTCTCCTTTGATCCGCGAGCCGATGGGCGGGGCCTGGATTGCATCCATAGCGGACCAAGGGGGAGTTGAGACTGTCCGCCGGCTGTACCGCTCGAAAACGAGCGATCCCACGGCTGCCAATCTGGCTGCGTCGCTAGGCACCACTCCGCAAGAGCTCGAGCGCAGATGGGAATTGTGGCTCTACGCTTACCAGGCGGGAATGCCCACGGCTGCGACGCCGAGTTCAGCCGGTAGCTCGATGCGGATGCCCATGGCCATGCCGATGCCGATGACCATGCCCATGCCGATGCCGCGAGAGAGTGAAGCGCCCGGGATTTGGCCTGACTTCTTTTTCCGCGGCGTCAGCTTCACTCACGAAGGCTGGAGCGGCAACGGCGGCGGATACGCTTCCGACGAAGCCGCTGCGCAACTCCACGACATTCACGACCTCGGAGCGAACGCGATCGCGCTCGTGGCCTACGCCGAGGCGCGCACGGGCGACAATCAAATCGATTACGCCGATTCGGAAGAGACTGACGAAGATCTCGGCCAGGCGTTGTGGGCCGCACACGCGCTGGGCATGAAAGTCATGCTGAAACCGCAACTCCGGGTGGGCCGCGACCGGTCCGCTGGCGAGATCCTATTCGTCGACGACGACGCGCGCGCGGCGTGGTTTCGATCCTACCGTGAATTTCTGCTGCATTACGCCTTGCTGGCCGAGCGCGATCATTTCGATTTGTTTGTGATCGGCACGGCACTGGGCGGCGTCAGCTCTGACGTTGGCGCGTGGCGCGGGCTCGTCGCCGACGTGCGGCGCGTGTACCACGGACCGATAACCTACGCGGCGGCTTGGGGAGCGGAATTCGATTCCATTCGCTTCTGGGACGCGCTCGATTACATCGGCGTGGACAACTACTATCCGCTGCTCGATGCGTCGCAGGACCTCTCGGACGCGCCACCAACGGCGAGCCAGCTCTTGCCCGGCGCGGATCATTTGGCGGACGAAATGGGCGTGGTGTCCGCGCGTTGGCACAAGCCGATTCTCTTCACCGAAATCGGCTATCCCAGCCTGCGCGGCGCAGCGAGCGAGCCGTGGTCCGAGGACGATTCCCGCGGCACGAGTCCGGAAGAACAGGCCGCTGCCTACGAAGCGACGTTCCGTGCCTTCTCAGGCCGCGCGTGGTTCCGCGGAATGTTCTGGTGGAATTGGCCATCGAACGGGCGCGCCGGAGACCCGACAGCCGGCTCCTACACTCCGCTGGGGAAACCCGCCGAAGAGATTCTGCGAGAGTGGTTCGTCCGCGTCGCCGCAAATGCGCCCAAGACGCAGGAGTCCGTGCCATGACACCTCGCCTCTTGCGCTGGCTTTCCCTCGCCGACGTGATCGGAATTCCGCTGCTGGTGCAGTGGGCGATCTGGCGCGTGGACGGAACGCCTCGTTGGGTATTCCTCGCGATTCCGGCGTGGTTGCTCTTGAGCTTTCTGCTGCACCGCGACACGCCGAAGACGCTCGGCATGCGCGGCGATACGCTGCCTGCGGCCACGCGCGAGGCTGCCGTAGTGCAGGGCGCGCTCGCGGCGGTGGTCCTCATCATCGGCCTGGTGCGGCGCGCGCCGCTGACTCCGCCGCCTCATTACAGCCTGGTGCGCAATCTCATCAACTATTTCGCGTTTTGCGTGGTGCAGCAAGTCGCCATCAATTCCATGTTGATGAACCGGATGCTCGAGTTGTTCGGCGTGGCCCCGAAGAACCGTGGCCGCCCCCTAGCGGTCCGAGCCTTCGCCCCCACAAACGAATCGCGCATCGCGCCCGCCGCGATTCTCTCCGGCGTGATCTTCGGCTTGATGCACTGGCCCAATCCCTTGCTCGTCCCCTTTACGATTGTTGGCGGTATGGCGATGACGTGGCTCTTCGCGAGGCAGCGGAATATTTTGCCGCTTGCCGTCGGACACGCCGTGATGGGAATGCTGGTCGCATGGGCGTTTCCGCTTGCCTGGCATCACAACATGCGCGTCGGGCCGAGGTTCTACAAGCCTTACCGATAAGGGCCGCTGCCCGGATCGAATGCGGGTGAGTGAGACGGACCCGAGCCAATATCAGCTCCGTGAACACGGAAAGCCCGGATTCCATTACAATCCGGACAGGCAAGGAAGCAGCTATCAGGAGGCGCTATGGCAGATCCATCCTATGACGAACTCAAGAAACGCGTGGCGGAGTTGGAAAGCCTGACAGCGGGGCGCCGTTCGGGAGAATTGGAATTCAGAGTCGGCGAAAAAGGCGGCGTGAGCGTGTACGGCCTGGGACGGTTTCCGGTGACACTGTATTACGAGCAGTGGATTCGCCTGCTGAATTCCGCGGAGAAACTGCGCGCGTTTCTCGAAGAGCACAAAGAAAGGGGCGCACTGAAGCTCAAGCCGAAATAAAGATCTCCCGAGCGGCCGCCGGTCGCTCGCTCTACAAGTTCATATCGTCGTAATCGCGGGCGGATCCCCGCGCGGGCACGCTCGCTCTCCCTGCGGGCCGCGCGAGGGAATTACTCCACCGGCCGGGGATGGGGAGCCCGCACGACGGACAATGGCCCTCGCGGAGGCGATTTGACTGGACGTCGTGCCAGGAGCGGCGAATTAGGATTTCGCCGCACGATGGGCAAATCGTGTTGCCTGCGTCGGTGACGATGTTGCCTTCGTATACGTAATGCAAGCCGACTTCTCGTGCGATCGTGCGCGCGCGATGCAATGTTTCCGGCGGCGTGGGCGGTTTGTCGCGCAATTTGAAATCGGGATGAAAGGCGGTAAAGTGCAGCGGCACGTCGGGGCCGAGATGCTCAAGAATCCATTCTGCAAGGCGGCGCGTTTCGCCGGGATCGTCATTCAGCGTGGGGATTATTAAATTCGTGATCTCGAACCAGACTTGCGTTTCGTTCTTTAGCCACGTCAGCATATCCAGCACGGGCTGCAAGTGCGTGAGCGTCGTCTTGCCGTAGAACTCTTCGGTGAAAGCTTTCAGGTCCACGTTCGCCGCGTCCACGTGATCGTAGATATCGTGGAACGCTTCGCGCGTCACGTAGCCGTTCGTGACCATGACGGTCGAGAGCCCCGCTTCATGCGCGGCGTGGCAAATGTCCACCACGTATTCGCCCCAGATCGTCGGCTCGTTGTAGGTGAACGCAATGGATGGGCAACCGTGGCGCTGCGCGAGCGTGACGACATCCTCCGGCGGAACGAAATTCGAGCGCACCTGATCCGCTTTCGATTTCGAGATGTCCCAATTCTGGCAGAAGAAACAACCCATATTGCACCCGGCCGTGCCCATGGAGAAGACGCGCGTGCCGGGCAGAAAATGATTGAGCGGCTTTTTCTCGATGGGATCCACTTGCAACGCTGCGGGAGCTGCGTAGCCCAGTGAATAGAGCTTACCGCCTTCATTCACGCGAATGAAGCAGAAGCCGGTTTGTCCCTCACCGATGTGGCAATGTCGCGGGCAAAGATAGCAATGAACGCGTCCGCGGGGCTCGGCCTCCCACCAACGGGCTTGGTGGAGCGATTCAGTTTTCTGAAAGATGCGGAGTTCTTGCATTTGGTGAGCGGCGCACGGCCGCTCGGGGGCGCATTTTTACACCCTCATTATACCGCGCTGTGCAAGTTAACCACGCCCCCGGAGTGCGGCGCGGCAATTCTCGACAACCAGGCTTAACGGGAGCTTGGCCTCCGAGTGGGAAATTGCTCCATGACTCCTTTTAGCTCCTGCAAGGTCTGAGCGAGAAACGATTGGTCGGTTTCAAAGGAGAATGAAAGCGTGGTCTGGTCTGGAACCAGAGCTACTTGAGACCTCGCACGACCGATCAAGTGGGCATGGCCGGCACTCGTGAACGTAACCTCGAGCCTGATACCTTCTTCCAGCGTAGTGAATTCCGCGGATCCCTGGAGTGAACGGACTCCTTCTTCAAGCTGTGCCGCGAACCGAACGAAATCACTGGTGACGAGGGACAGATTGAGGACGCAAGAAAACTCGCCGACGTTGACCGTACACTGGGTCACTACCCAGTTCGAATCGTCCAAATTTGAGGTCTCCTGCCGCTCGTACTTGTAGACCTCAATTCTGACCCGTCCGCCGTGCCCTCGAATTTCCATCGCCTTCGACATCGTTCCCTCCAAGCAATTGAGCGGAGCGGCAGCCCGATAAACGCCTGGATTATGAGCCCGCAGACCGACAACCTTACAATACTCCGAATCGCTCGATAAAGGCTCCATTCCAAAGCTGATCCGGCCCTTAAGCGAAACTGCGATGTCACCTCTCGGCTTCTAGCTTCTCCGCGATTTCAAGCAACTTGTTGACGGTGTTCCAGTTGCGGCCGGTGCCGGAGACTTTCAGCGTGCGCTCGATGGTGGCCCAGGAGACTTTGGGTCGCGCTATACCGTTGGGGTAATAGGCGTACAGATCGCGGCCATCGATTCGCAATTCCTCTGGAGCCATGTCGATATTGAGGAGATTGGTGCGGGCTGCGGCGCTAGGTTCGGCAGCGAGGAATGTGACAAGCAGCCTGCTTGGATCAAGGCTGCGGCGCTTAGCGAAGGGATTCCTGGCGATTACGTCGCGTAGTTCGGAAGTGGAGCGGAGAATAACGTCTGGCCGAAAGCCGAATTTGCGTTCGATGCCGTCCTGAATTCGCTTCGTCAATGCGGCGATACTCTTCTCCTTCGTTCGGAAGACGACATTGCCACTTTGGACGTACGTTTCCGGTCGCTCGAATTTCAGGGATTGGTAGAGCGCTTTCAGCGCGTCCATCTTGATCTTGTTGTGGCCGCCAACGTTTACACCGCGCAGCATGGAGATAATCACTGGCATTAGAGCCTCAGTAGGGACATCACGGACGATTCTGGTCGGCCCAGGCGAGGAAGCGCTCCAGGCGTTTTCGTTCGCGCCAAATCAGGCGGAAGAATTCGCCCGCGCGAAGCGAGTGCATATCGCCGCCGAAGAAGGTCTCCATGCGCCAGCGAATGTACGGGCTGGCCCAGGGACGAAAGCGGTAGCCGCGCGCGGCAACCCAGTAATAGCGAATGGCGCTGATCATTGTGAAGGCGAATTCTACGCTCGATAACCGGATGCAGCCAGCGTGGGCGGCGTGCGAGTCAATTAGTTCCAGCCCATGCGCTGGCGCAACGCGGTGATGTGCGCCACGTGATGCCGGCAATGCCAGGAATACATCCCCACGTTGCCATCCAGCGTGACAACGCCCATCTCCGGATGCCTGAGCCTCCGCGCAAAATCCGCGGGTTTCATGCTTTGCAGCAGCGCGACCCAACGCTGGTGCAAGGCCGTCAGTAGCGAAAGCGAGATTTCGATGGGAAGCTCGCTGTCCGGAAGCCGAGCCCAAAGGTCCTGATCGTACGGCTTGATCGTTGGCTCCTGCTCCGTCAGAGCGAGCTTGAACCGGACGAATGAGTTCAGGTGGCTATCGGCCAGGTGGTGCACGACCTGGCGCACGGTCCAGCCGCCTTCACGATACGGCGTATCGAGCTGCGCGGGCGTCAACCCGGCGACGGCGATGCAGAGGCGGCCGGGCGCCTCGGCGATTTGCTCGATGGCGATGCGGCGCTCCTCGGGAGTCAGAACCGACTTGCGCACGAGCTTGCCGATTGGATATTGCAAATCCACTGCTGCAGCTTCGTTTGCCATTTAGACCTCCTGTCAGGTTTCTTCTCTATTGCGGAATCCTGTGATCCCCGCCTCCGCGGCAAAACAGTTTGCGGAAAAAGCGGGTTGAGAGTGTCATTCCGAGCCCGACTTCCGGCAGGCGGGCCCGCCGCAGTTCACCACGAGCGTTCTCCGCAAGCGGCGGGCGAGGAATCTGCTCTTAGCCACAATACAGTGAAAAACCAGATTCCCCGGGCAAAAAGCGCCCTCGGAATGACAGCCTCGTGTGTATCTCATTTCCCTGTAAACCGTGCCTGACACAACCTCTGACATTTCGTACAGAGGCCGGCGCCCACGCGGCAAAGAAATTATCGCGCCACGCGCACCCAGATGCGCGTCGTAGCCGGTTTGCCGAGGTGGACGCGGCTGTTTCCGACTTGCAGCGTCATCGTCTCGTCGTACTCGCGGCGCTGTACGCGGACGCGCGCGCCCGGGCGAAGCCGCAAGCCATCCAGAAATTTCAGAAAGTCCGCGTCCTTCTCGTATACCGAAACGATTTCCACCTTGCTGGGGACGCTCACGTCCGCGAGGGAAACCGCTCCGGCGCGGAGAAGATGTTCAAGCCCTCCGGCCAGGGGCACGCCATGCGGGCACGAACCCGACGTGCCAAATCGCCGGATTAAGAGCCGCTCAACCTCAGGCGATATGCCGTGTTCGAGGCGCTCCGCCTCGACGTGCGCGCGGGTCCAATCGAGCCCGATCACCTCCGTGAGCAATTTCTCGGCGAGCTGATGCCGCAGAGCTAGTCGCGACGCCTGCGCGCGGCCCTTGCCGGTCAGAAGGATGCGCCCATTGCGCTCGACGCGAATCAGACCGTCGCGAGTCATGCGCTTGAGCGCGGCGGTCACGGCGGGCGGGGTCACGCCCAGTTCATCGGCCAAGCGCGCGCTGATCGGCTCGTGCTGCTCGTGCGCCAAATCCCAAATGGCCTTGAGATAGTCTTCCCGGGACGCGCTGGTCTTATCGCGCAGCACTCAATTCCCTCGCTTCTCCCGATGCGCTCGACCCACCGCCTGCGGCGCGGCCGTTCGCTCGGACTTCCGCAAACTTTTCAGTTCCTCGGCAAAGTTCGCGAGCCGGAACTCAATTTCATCGCAAATCTCACGATAAACGTCAAGGCCGGAGCCAAACGGGTCGCCTACCTCCCAATCCTCGATGCGCGGGCCGCCTTGGGCCGCCAGCAGCCCACCCGACCGGCCGCTCATGTTAATGACGACATCGGCTTCCTGCAAACTCTCCTTCGAGAGTTGTTTGGAGGCAAGCCCATCGGCGGGAATTCCGCGCTCGCTGAGCACGGCGCGCGTCTCGGGCTGGACGCTCCCAAACGCAGACAAGCCCGCGCTGGAAACCTCCATCAAGTCCGGATAGAGGTGCCGCGCGATGGCCTCAGCCATGGGGCTGCGGCAGGAATTGCCGATGCACACAAAAAGAACGCGCACGCGAGGCGGCGGAGTAGTCATCGGTGCGGTCAGGCGCCCGATTTCCCGCGGACCGCTGCCGCGCGCGCGTGGCGCTCAAGGCGCTCCTGGCGGACGCCAGGCGCCTCCCGTCCGGCGGACGACGCCATACGCAGAAACAATTCATGGACGGTGGTGTCCGCGGTGAGCTCGGGATGAAACGTCGCGGCCAGAATATTTTCTTGCCGCACAAGTACGGGTTTCCCTCCGCAACTTGCCAGAACCTCCACCGACGGCCCAACGCTCTCGATGATGGGCGCGCGAATAAAAACCATCTCCATCGGTGCGTCCTTGAGGGAGCACAGTTCGTGCCGCACTTCGCTCGCGATTTGCCTGCCGTAGGCGTTGCGGGACACTTCCGCGTCCAGCAATCCCATCGAATGCTGCTCGGGATGGCGCACCTCGCGCGCGAGAAGAATCGTTCCCGCGCAGGTCCCGAGGATCGCTCCGCCGCCCGCCGCGAATTCGCTGAGCGCCGATTCCAAGCCCTCTTCCTCGAGGAATTTCAGCATGGTCGTGCTCTCGCCGCCGGGCAAGATCACGCCGTCCACGCCGGCAAGGTCGGCGCGGCGGCGCACCCACACGGGTTTCACGTGCAGACGTTCGAGCATGCGCCCGTGCGCCTCGTAATCGCCTTGCACGGCAAGCACGCCGATTCTCACACCCCAACTCCCTGGCTCGGCCTTTGCGCCCGCCAAACTTTTCCTCGCGGCTCGTACTCCATCTGTTTTGCAATGCCGCGAGCGAGCCTTTCACCCCCGTAGCGTTCCACCAACCAGAAACCCAGTTCGAGTCCGGACGTAACCCCGCCCGAAGTAATCAGATCGCCGTCATCGACGACGCGGGCATCCACAATTTCCGCGCCTGCGCTTCTTAACTCTGTCAGGGCCTCGAAATGAGTGGTGGCCGGTCTGCCCTTCACCAACCCGGCGACCGCAAGAAGCATCGCTCCGGTGCAGACGGAGGCAACGACGCTTCCTTGTTCGTGAAACTTGGCGATTGCATGCGGAAGCGCACTTTTCTGCGCTTCCGCCCATGCGCCCCGCGCGGCGCGATTGTTCCATCCACCGCCCGGGACGATCAGCACATCCGGTCTGCCGGCTGCGCCAAGTCTTCCTTCGGGAAGCATGCGCATTCCATGAGATCCGACAATTTCCGAGTCACCTTCAAGCGAAACGAGCTTGGCATCGATTTGTGCGCCCGCGGCCTTTGCATTTTGCAGAATCTCAAAGGGAAGGAGCGCGTCCAGTTCGTCGATACCTTGGAAAAGCAAAATCTCCGCAATCATCGAGTCACCTTCTTACCAGCCGCGAGTCTGAAGCAAATCCTTCTCCTCAATCTGGCGCACGTCGAGGCCTTTCATCGCCTCGCCCAACTCCTCGGATGCTTCGAGCACGGCCTTCGCATCCTGGTAATGCGTTGTCGCCTTCACGATAGCCTTGGCGCGCTTCTCGGGGTCGGAGGACTTGAAGATGCCCGAGCCCACGAACACCGCCTCCGCCCCCAGGTGACGCACCAGCGCGGCATCGGCCGGCGTGGCGATTCCGCCCGCCGAGAAATTCGGCACGGGCAGCTTGCCGGTTCGCGCCACCTCGCGTACCAGTTCGAGCGGCGCCGCGTGTTCCTTCGAGACGTGCACCAATTCGTCTCCGCGCAGCGTCGTCAGCCGGCGCATCTCGGAGACAATCGTGCGCATGTGGCGCACAGCCTCGACGATATTGCCCGACCCCGCCTCGCCCTTCGTGCGAATCATCGCCGCGCCTTCGGCGATTCGCCGCAAGGCCTCCCCGAGATTCCGCGCGCCGCAAACGAACGGCACCTTGAAATCGTGCTTCCATATGTGATTCTCCTCATCGGCGGGCGTCAGAACTTCGCTCTCGTCGATGAAGTCCACTTCCAGAGCTTCGAGCACCGATGCTTCGGCAAAATGGCCGATCCGCACTTTGGCCATGACCGGAATCGTCACGGCCTCCATGATTTCGCGGATGATGCGCGGCGCAGCCATGCGGGCCACGCCGCCTTCCTTGCGGATGTCCGCCGGAACGCGTTCGAGCGCCATCACGGCGCACGCTCCCGCCTTCTCCGCGAGCACGGCTTGCTCCGCGGACGTCACGTCCATGATGACGCCACCCTTCAGCATCTCCGCCAGGCCCACTTTTACGCGCCACTGATCGGCCGCATTGCCATTCTTCGATGCCATTGTTGTCTCCTTCACCAATGCCAATTGCCTATCATACCAGCGCCACCCGGGACGTTTCGACCCGCCTCGCGCGTCCATGCCGCTTGCGCATTTCGGCGCGCAGGACTTCCGCCAAAGCCGCCACGCCCTTGCAAATCTCCTTTTCCTCGACTCCGGCGAACCCCAGTCGCAGCGTGTTCGGCCGGTAGCCCTGAGAATAGAAATAGCGTCCCGGCGCAAAGCTGACGCCGCGCTCGCGGGCGTGAATCAGCATCTCGCTCGCATCGAAGCCCGCGGGCAGTTCGAGCCACACGCACATGCCGCCGCGCGGGTGGGTCCAGCGCGTACCGTCCGGCATCTCCCGTTCGAGCGATTCTTCGAGCGCCTCGAGCCGCGCCAAATAAGCGCGCCGCATGCGAATGAGATGTTTCAGCAGCAGCCCGCGCCGCGTGAATTCGGCCAGCGTGGCCTGCGCCAATTGTCCCGTATGCAGGTCGGTCGCCTGTTTAATCCAGCGCAGGCGCTCGATCACATTCGGCGGGGCGATCATCCATCCCACACGCAGTCCGGGAAACGCGAACTTCGAGAAGCTGTCAATCTGCACGACCACATTCGACCTGTCGAGCTGCTTCAACGAAGGCACCTGCTCGCCGCGCAAATGCAGGCGCGCATAAATATGGTCCTCGACGATCGGCACCTGGTATCGCGAAGCCAGCTCGAGCAGCTTGCGCCGCGACTCCGAAGAAAGCGTCGTCCCAGTTGGATTGTGAAAATCCGGCGTGACCATCATCAGCTTCACGCGGTTGGCCGCCAGCGTGGCCTCCAGCGCGCCAACGTCGATTCCCTCCGCGCCCGGCGCCTCCCACTCCGTGCGCACGGCCACCGCAAGGCAGCGGGTCCGCGCGCCCGCACAGATTGTGATCGCCCCGGGATACGTCGGGTTTTCTAGAACGATGGCGTCGCCGGGACGCAGAAATGCCTTGGCCATTAAATCCAGCGACTGCTGACAGCCGTTCGTGATTAGGAGATTCTCTTGCTGGGCCGCCAGACCCTCGCCACGCAGGAATTCGAGCAGTTCCTGGCGCAACGTCGGATAGCCGTCGGTCGATCCAAGTTGAAAGACGCTAGAGCCTTCGCGCCGAAGAACCGCGTCGAGACACGCCCGCAGCTCGTGCATGGGAAACAGCCGGTCGTCCGGCCTCGCCAGCACAAATGAGATGCTGTCCTTCGGCGCGGGCTGAGACAATCGGTGCAGCCCGTCTTCTCCGCGGTCTTCCACAAAGAGCGATTCCCACCGGACGCTGGCACCATTGTTCGTAGCGGGCGGCGGCGGGGAAAATTTCAGGGACTCCGAGGCCGCACGAATATAAGTTCCCCGCCCGACGTGCCCCTGGATCAGCCCCTCGGATTCGAGTTCCGAGTAGGCGTTAGCCACCGTAGTCCTGTGGACGCCGAGTTGGGCGGCAAGTTCGCGGCTGGCAGGAATGCGGTCGCCTGGTCTCAGGTCGCCAGAATGAACCAGAGAGCGCAATTGGTCGCGCAATTGGACGTACAGCGGGACATGGCTTTCGGGCTGGAGTTGAAGAGGTAACATTGTCTCCTCGATAGAGCCAATATACTAGGCTGCTCAGGGCTGTAAAGAGCCATTTTGTCTCTTAGGGGATTGCTACTCCTGCTGCGAACCAGATGGCAATCGGGGTTCTGGGCGGGCAGGGGCGCGATCCGGTACGACGAAATGGGAGGATTGAGCCGTTCGGGAAAGCGAGGGCGCACAGAGGCGCCTCGCGCCGCGTTACTTCGTGCCAGTCTGGCCGAGTTTGCGGAGCCGCTCTTGCAGTTTGCGCCTCAGCGTGGACGGTGTGTTGGGGTTGAACGCGACGAGATACCAAAGCGGCTGGCTGCGGTCGCGCGATAGCCAGGCCAGCGTCGCCGGATCGGCGTTCGGGTGGCGCGCGACGTTCTCGCGGATCGCCCCGTACGGGTGCTTGGCGAGCCGGCTCAGCGTCTTCGAAGAGACACGCGGGTGCTCGCTGATGAGCCGCAGCAAGTAATAATCGGAATCCGGCGCCTCGCGAGCCAGCTTCTCGAGCAACTCCGCTTTGGAATCCGAACTCAGCACCAACCCGATTTTCTCGTCCCAGGAGTCGTTGATTCGGTTCAATTCCTTGGTGCGCTCGTGGATCAAATCCTCGAGCTGCCGCCGCTCCTGCTGCAAACGGCCGGGGGCCAAAGTCGTACTCTCCAGTGAGTCGAGGACACGCAATAAGTGTTGGCGCTCCCCGAAAATGATCTGCGTCGTGCGCACGCCAGCCGCCTTCACCGGTGACTGCACCAAGTCCGAGCGTCTCATGATCTCCTCATTTCGTGAGCCCGAGGTCTTCGGCTAAGCAGCCAAGTTCCTCATCTCGAAGCAGCAGGTGCGCCGAATCGAGCAGCGCTCCGGTTCCCAACCGGCGCTTCAACAAAAGTCCCGCCAGATCCACCTTCTCCTCACGCGAGAGGCGCCGGCGCCCGCGCTGGAACCGTTCGAGAGAGGCGCCGCTGATTCCGACGACCGTTTTCGTCGCCGCCCACGCGGAAGAACATGAGTTCGGGCTGATCTCCGGCGGTCAGGAAACCCGATTTGACGAACCCCACGGAGTGGCTCTCGCCCTCCGGTCCCCCGCCTTGAACCGCTCATAGAGCGGTTCGTAGTGCCCAGTGAATTATGTTCGCGGGCAGACGGCGAGTAAAGTTTGGGCGCCGCGCCGCGTTCCATCCGTGCAACACGGT
>Ga0187769_10000987_pt1 | contig 15845 bp, 13 predicted proteins | sample 0116_SJ02_MP02_1_FD_133140 | JGI IMG/M metagenome (GOLD analysis project Ga0187769, IMG submission 133140) | Tropical peat soil microbial communities from peatlands in Department of Meta, Colombia - 0116_SJ02_MP02_10_MG | ecosystem: Environmental > Terrestrial > Soil > Wetlands > Peat | place... | reverse complement strand
GCTCTATTCCCCGTTGACGCCGGCGGAAACTGGCTTCAGAACTTCCGGTTCCGAGGCTTGCTGAGGCTTAGAAGTCTCGCGAGGCGACGGTTCGTGTGCCGGGGCCTGGCGAGTCATGTCCACCTTACCGCGCAGCCGCGCGCCTTCGTCGATTCCGAGGCGCGGGGCGAGCACGCTGCCCTGCAAGCGTCCGGTCGAGCCAACATGGACCTTCTCGGCAGCCTTCAAGTTGCCCTGCACCGACCCGCTGACGAAAATCTCGCGCGCTTCGATGTCGGATTGCACGCGGCCGTTCGGCCCGACCGTCACGCGTGCACCCGAGACCTTGATCTTGCCCTGCGCCTCGCCGTCAATGAACAGATCGGAACTTCCGGAGATCTCTCCATTAATTTTGAGGCCGGAACTCAGGCGTGAAGCGCCCGAGCCGAGCGTCGCGCTGGACGACTCGGCAGCAGGCGATGGGCTCGCGGGAGCGCTATACGCCGCCGGGCGAACCGGTTCGGACGATTTGGATGAAGCCGGTACGGACGTTTGCGGAGACGGGTTCACATCATTCGATTTGCGCCACATGAAAACCTCCCCCAAGTGGGCGGGACACGGGGCCGGGCGGCTCGCGTCCTATGCGGTGTGGAAACTATAGTACAGGCGCAAGTGCCTGTAAACCAGCAGAGTAGCCGGTTGGTACAGATCGTTAACACGGGGCATGGCGGGGATTTCGCGGGCGGAATCGGAAGTTTGGTCCTCGTGGTGGCGCATTTCCCAAAGAGCAACGAAAATTCCCACAAACTCGTGGAAAAAGATTTTCACACCGCGCCGCGTCTCCCACCAGTGGTCGGGATCGTACTCGGAATCTGGAGCGGCTTCGACGCGAAGGACGGTGCCCCGCGGAAACGTTCGCGCCGCGATATATTTCGCCCGGCGCGTGTGGTAATTCGAGGTGACGAGCAGGATGCGCTTCCAGTTGTGCTGCGCGAGCGTAGCCGCGAGCGCGCCTGCTTCGGTGCGAGTGTCGTCCGAGCGGTGCTCGCAACGGACAATTGCATTCTTGGGAACGCCGCGGCTTTCGAGGTCGTGCTCCTCGAGTTCCGCAATCGTGGCGTAAGGGCGCAGATAGCGGCCGCTTGCGACAATGCGCGGCGCCCAGCCGGCTTTGAAGAGTTCGGCGGCGTGAGTGGCGCGATCCGCATTATAGTTATCGTCGCCCAGCAGGACGATTGCGTCGGAAGCGGCGGGCGGGTCGTCCACGATCCAAAAGGAGCCTGCCATGCGGAGCAGCGGGTGCCGCAGGACGTAGAGAACAAAAAGAAAACACAAGAAGCACAGCAGGAAGATAAACCTAAAGATGATGCCGCCGCGTTCAGAACTCCGTGAAGGGAAACGGCGCGGCGAAGCTGCCATCACTTCCCTGGATCGAGCTGGCGGAGGCACTCAGCGGCCTGTTCGGGAAGCGTTGCATTGAAATAGACTTCCTTGATGCTGTAAGACTTGCTGCGGGTTTCCACGATGGGCAGAATTTCGATGTGCCAGTGGTAATCGCCCGAAATGGTTCTCCAGTAGTCGCTCAGTTCGCCTTTGGTCTGGAGCGTGTTGGGTGCCGTGTGCAGGACCATGTGGTAGTTGCGAGTGACCTGCACCAGCCGACGAAGCGTGCGGCCGACCAGCGTGGCAAGGTGCCGGCGGTTCTCCGACGGCAAGACGGTCTCGAACTGGTGATTGTGGGTCTTGGGAATGATCCATGTCTCAAACGGTACGCGGGAAGCATAGGGGCAAAAGGCATAGTAATCGCCCACGCTGTCCACGATGCGCTTGGCCTGACGCGTCTCCTGCCGCATGATGTCGCAGAAAACGCAGCGTTCGCGTTCCCTGTACCACTCTCGCGCGGAGCGCAGCTCATAGAGGATTCGGCGGGGCACAAAGGTCGTCGCCGCCACCTGCGAATGGGGGTGCGGCCATTCCTCGCCCGCCGGCGCGCCCTGATTCTTGAAGGCCACGACGTACTTGAAACGGGCGTCGCGCTTCAGATCCGTGATTCTTAGTGCGTAGGCTTCCAGAACACGGCCGATTTCCTCGTCCGAGAGCTGACCGAGCGTTCGCGAATGTTCTGGAGACTCGACGATAATCTCGTGAGCGCCGATTGGGTCCATTCGGTCGAAGATGCCTTCCGCACCCCGGGAGGGGTCGCCCTCGATGCGATAAATCGGGTGAAAGTGGGGGTAAACGCGAACCTGCGGGGCGCCCGTCGTGGGCAGCTCTAGGATTATCTTCTTCTCGACACGGCTGCCCGCACACAGCGGACACGGATCGGAAGATTTCCTTTCCCCCTCCGCGTGGCCGACCGCAACCCAGCTCCGCGTGATGGGGTCTTTACGAAGTTCCATCGGGACCTTGTGTAAACGCGATGACTCCATCTTATACCGAACTCTCCTCGCGCGACACAGACAACGTGCGAATCCCATCGAGCAGGTGGGGCACAGAGTGAGAGGCGTTCTGGTTTACACTCCGTGCAAAGCGATGCGGAACTCGCGCCGAAAAACGGAGGACGACCGGATGAGGAGAACGCATTGAGCAGACCTGCCTTGAACGGCGGGCTCGCGGCGAACGGCAAAGGGCCTGTAGCCGTCATGAAGAAGATGACGGTGCTGCCGATGATCACAGCCACTTACTTCATGGTGGCCGGCGGGCCTTACGGGCTCGAGGACATCGTAGACAAGACGGGCTACCGGGCCACGCTGCTCATTCTCCTCATTACGCCGCTGATTTGGAGCGTGCCGACGGCGATGATGGTAAGCGAGCTTGCCACTTCGATTCCGGAAGAAGGCGGCTTCTACATCTGGGTACGCCGCGGCATGGGGCCCTTCTGGGGGTATCAGGAGACGTGGCTCACGCTTGCGGGAAGCGTCTTCGAGATGGCGCTGTATCCGAACCTGTTCGTCGACTATCTCGGCCGCCTCTCACCCGCAACGGTCGCGGGGCACCGCGGACTGGTTCTCGGCTTTGCGATGATCGCCTTCTGCGCCGCGTGGAATATCTTCGGCGTGCGCGCAGTCGGCGAAGGGTCTGTATTGCTGAACGTTTTGCTGCTATTGCCGTTCGTGGCTCTTACCGCGTTTGCTCTGCTTCACGCTCATCCGGGGACGAATGGATCGATTCCGCTGCGCAATGCCGATTTCCTCGGGGGAATCCTGATCGCGATGTGGAACTACATGGGCTGGGACAATCTCTCGACGATTGCGGGCGAAGTTGACTCGCCGCAGCGGACCTATTCGCGGGCAATGACGGGAGCTGTGATCCTAGTTGTGGTCAGTTACGTCGTGCCGGTCGCCGCAGTGGCGCGGACCGGCGTCGACCCGAACAGTTGGACGACGGGAGGTTGGGTGGACCTTGGACGTCTGGTGGGCGGCGAAGGGCTTGCGGTGGCTATCGCGCTCGCGGGAGTGCTCGGCGCGGTGGGGTCGTTCGGCGCCCTGATGATGTCGTTCACACGGCTGCCGACCGTGATGGCGGAAGACGGTTATCTTCCGAAGATTTTTGCGCGACGGCATCCGCGAAATGGATCGCCCTGGGTCGCCATTCTCGCATGCACGGTATTCTGGGCGCTGTGCTACCCGCTGGGATTCGAGCGCAGCTTGATCCTCGACGTGCTGCTGACCGGATTGAGCATACTGCTCGAGTTCTGGGCTCTCGTCGCGCTGAGGATTCGTGAACCGAAACTTCAGCGCCCGTACCGGGTGCCAGGGGGAATCATCGGCACGGCGCTAATCGGGCTGCCGCCGCTGGGGCTGATGATCGCTGCGCTCGTGCGCAACAGCAAAGAGGCTGTCGGCGCAACGAATGAGCTCGTGATCGGGGCGGGCGTGATCGCCGCGGGCGCAGCGCTCTATTATCTGAGTAGATTTATTCAGCGAAAAGAAGCGGCATAACCTCTCGGCGCAGCAGCTCCCTAGAGTCGCGTCCCGCAGATAACTCGCGCAAACGGGGCGCAGCAAGCAGCGCCCCTACATCACCATGCGGGGGTCGAACTACGGCGCCTGTTTCTCGGACACGACACTAGCTGGTTTTCGCGGGCTTCGCGGGGAGCGCGGCGGGCGATGCTTTCGTGGTTCGCGGGCTTAGACGGATGATTGCGGCCGCAGCTGCAAAGCGCGCGGGCTGGTCATTGTCGTTTTGCATCATGTTCGTGAGTTGTGGAATGACCCGAGGATGCCCGAGCTTGGCGAGCGCCTTTGCGGCCGAGGCGCGGACAACCCAGTTCTTGTCGTTGACAGCGTCGAGAAGCTGATCCGCAGTTTCGCTGCTATCGTCCTCCGCCAGCATTTGCGCGCAGAGCGCCTGCACGGGCGAGGAATTATTCCTCGCATAGTCCTCAATGAACGAGATGCCCATCGAGAACGGGCCGAGAAGAGCTCCGCTCGCCTCATTGATGCCGATCAGCGCCAGCGCCTTTGGATCGTGCATGTCGGCCATGGCCTTGTTCATCTTTCCTTTCATTACGCCCGGTCCCGTCTTGCGCTCCCCGGCGAGAATTTCATACAGGAGGGCGCGGCTGCTACGGTCGCCCATCTTCCAGAGTGCGCGCACCGCTGCAAAGCTAACCTGGGGAGCATTGTCGTCCACCGCGTCCATGAGCTTGGGAATAGCGGAGCGGGCTTTGATTTCACCGAGCGAGGTGGCGGCGAGCACGCGGATCGCGACTTCCTTGTCGGTGAGACCCTTTTCGATCATAGCGACGCCCCGCGAATCATTTCCGACAATCGCCAGAGCGGTGATCGCGTCGGAGCGGTCGCGAGACTTCTCGGATGCGGCTCCGTGCTCCAGCATGGCCCAGGCGGCGGGCGTCAGCGCGTTTGGCGTCGGAGTCGCGGGCGCCGCGGGAGGTTGCGATGAAGGATTCGTGGATTGCTGCGGGGGTGGCTGCTGGCCCTGCGGTTGAGACGCGGGAGGCGCGGGCACAGCCGTCGCCGGGGGCGCCTGTTGCGCGCGCGTGGTTAGCGGACCGGCCATGCACATGGATGCTACAAAGAGGACGAGCGATATCTTGCGCGGCATGATGGCCCCCCATGGCCGCGCTGGCTCTTCGGGTCCGCAGCTGCCAAAGACGCAGCCGCGAAGATGTCGTCGCGCGACGCCGTGCTATTCTGGCACGCAATGATCGAGATCGGCAAAGAACATGAGTCATTCATGCGAGAAGCGCTCGCACAGGCCCGCGAAGCAGCGCTTCGCGGGGAAGTTCCAGTGGGTGCAGTCGTCGCAGTGGACGGACGCATCGTGGCGCGGGCCGGCAACCGGACAATCGTGGATTGTGACCCTACCGCACACGCTGAGATCGTTGCGCTGCGCGAGGCGGCGAAGGCAGTCGGGAATTACCGCCTGCTCGATGCATCGCTCTACGTTACGATCGAGCCGTGCGCAATGTGCGCCGGGGCCATGGTGCAAGCGCGAATCGCGCGGCTTTTCTATGGCGCGGACGATCCGAAAGGCGGAGCGGTTAGGTCGTGCTTCGCGATCCTCGACAGTCCGCTAATCAACCACCGCGTTGAGGTAACGGCCGGAGTGCTCGCGGACGAGGCAGCTTCCCTGTTGAGAGACTTCTTCGCCGCCAAGCGGTAGGCAGCGGATGGCGGAGAGGGTGGGATTCGAACCCACGGTAGAGTTTCCCCTACACTCGCTTTCGAGGCGAGCTCTTTCGACCGCTCAGACACCTCTCCGCGGCGTTGACGTTCGCTTAGATTAGCAAACGGTCTGGGCGGTAACAACGGCACGGCAACCTGCTACCAGTGAGAGGCATCGCACTTGGGTGTTCCAGCGGCGGGCCACGGCGAATGGCATACCATCTGTAGGGGCTTAAATCTATTGACACCGCAAGATGATGCGAGTAGATTGACGATGTAATTTGTGGAGGAAATCGTGCGTTCAACCGTCCTTGGCGCCCGGTCCTGCCTGGTTGCCTTCCTGTGTTTTAGTCTCCTGAATCTTCCCGCGATGGCGGCGACGGCGAAGCCGCTCGGAATGGTCGTGCTGGCGGAAAATGCCCGGCTCGACAACGCCAATGCGATAAAGGGAACGGACCTCTACTCGGGAGATGTCTTATCTACCGATCAGAGCGGGTCGCTTCGATTGAAGGTGGGTGCAAGCCAGGTCTATCTCCTTTCTTTGACTTCCGCGGTGCTCGCGCAAGAAGGAGCCACCGTGCGGGCGAAGTTGGACCACGGGACGCTCGGCTTCTCGACAGTTGCAGCGGATCAACTCAGCGTCGAAACGCCTCTTGGCATCGTCCGGAGCGCCGACGGCCAGCACGTACTTGGACAGGTCATGGTCCTGAGCTCCAAGCAAATCGAGGTGAGCGCGTTTGAGGGAACTCTTGTCGTTGATAGCGACGGCCAACTGAAGACGATTGAGCAAGGGGCGACATACACAGCGACCCTCGCTGCGGACTCGGACGCCGCGGGCGCGCAAGGCCCGACTGGCGCCGTCAAGCCAGGGATCAACTGGAAGCGCGTTGCTGTAGTTGCCTTTTTCGTGGGTGGCACAGCCACAATCGCAGCCATCCTGTGGGTGGAAGCCACAGAGAGCTGCACCGTACCGCCGTGCAACTAGGTTAGACGGACATTCCTCAGGGCAATCCTACCTATCTCTGTTGCCGAGGTTTCGTGTGTACCAACCAGGTTGAATTCCTGAGGGTGGGGCTGCCCCTATCAGGCCCGCGGACCCGGATATAATGGTCGTCAGACCGGAAGCAGAAATCGGTCCGTAAGGAAGCAAAGTGATTCTCGGCATCGTGGGATTGCGCCGCACGGTCGTGGCCGGAGCGGCATTGATCGCGGCGACGCTAGGGATCTCAGCCGGCGCGCTCGGCGACGAGCCGTATGCCCGCAGCCGGGATTACGATTTGCAGGACCTCCGAACGCACCTGTGGTTTGATCTCGAGCAGCGTGGAATTCGCGGTGAAGTAACCGAGCAAATTGCGGCGCTACGCGACAACCTCTCTGAGCTTAAGTTCGACTCGGTGGACCTCGAAATTGAGCGCGTCACGGTGGATGGGAAACCGGCGCAGTTTATGACGGGGCCGAAGCAGCTCATTGTGACGCTCGAGCATCCGGCGCAGCGCGGCGAACGGCACGAAGTGTTCATCCGGTACGCGGGGCACCCGAAGGCGGGCCTCTATTTCATCCTGCCCGACAAGAACTATCCGCAACAGCCTAAAGAAATCTGGACGCAGGGCGAGGCCGAGGACACGCGTTACTACATTCCGATCTACGACTATCCGAACGACCGATTCACGTCCGAAATGGTGATAACCGTTCCCGCAGCGTGGATCACGATTTCGAACGGAAGGCTGCTGGGCGTCAAAGACGAATCAGACGGGACGAAAACGTGGGATTGGAAACAGTCCGAGCCTCTTTCGTCGTATTTGATCACGGTTGTGGCGGGAGAGTTCGTCGAACGGCAAGATTCCTGGCATGGGATACCACTCCGCTTTGTCGTGCCGCGAGGAGAGGAATCGACGATCGATCCAACGTTCGCAGGCACGAAAGAGATGCTCGAACTCTTTTCGAGCAAGCTCCGCGTTCCTTATCCCTGGGCGCAGTACGCGCAGACTTCAGTGGACGACTTCACCGAGGGCGGAATGGAGAATACCAGCGCGACGACGCTGAATGTCCGATACCTCGTCGAGCCTGCGCTGGCGCCCGAGGAGTACATGGGCTCGGATTTGGTGACCTCGCACGAGCTTTCGCACCAATGGTTTGGAGATCTGGTCACCTGCAAGGATTGGGCGAACCTCTGGCTGAACGAGGGCTTCGCGACGTTCTTTGAGCATTATTGGGCCGAGCAGCATTACGGAACGGACGACGCCGAGTACGAATTCTGGCGCGGGCAGCGCGAGTGGTTCGCGGAAAAGAGGTCCTTTCCCGTCCCCATCGTCCACAGGGATTTCACTGATTCGACGGAATACGAGGGCAACACCTACGACAAAGCCGGCTGGGTGCTGCGGATGCTGCGGGAGAAGCTCGGCGACGACGATTTTTTTCGAAGCCTCCACAACTATCTGGAAACGAACCGCGGCCAAAATGTCGTGACCGCGGATCTCGCGAAGGCAATCGAGCAAACAACGGCGATCAATACAGACCAGTTCTTTCACCAGTGGGTCTACCGGGCCGGCGCGCCGCAATTCGAAGTCACTTACGCGTATGACGCGGGCGCACAACAAGTGAAACTCGACGTGAAGCAGACGCAGAAGGTCGAGGGATTGGTCGGGCTATTCGACGTTCCCATCGAAGTCGAAATCGCGACGCAGAGCGGGCGGAAGACCTATCCGATCGAAGTCAACAAGGCGGACGAAAATTTCTCATTCCCCGCCGACAGCGCACCCTTGATGGTCGTGTTCAATAAAGGCGACAAGGTCTTGAGCGCAACCGACTTCAAGAAGGATCCTGCGCAGTGGATTTATCAGCTGAAGAACGCGGAGACTGTTCCCGACCGCGCCGACGCCGCGGTTGCGCTGGGAGCGGTCAAGAATGATGCGAGCGTTGTTGGCGCACTCGGAGAGGCTGCCCAGCACGATCCCTTCTGGGGAATTCGCGTGGAGGCGCTGCGCGCTCTTGGAAAAATCGGCGGCCCGGCGGAAAGCCAAATCCTCCTCGCGGTGAACGACGAGAAACCGTGGGTTCGCGATCCCGCCGTTCGTGAGCTCGGCAGATTCGGGAACGATCCAACGCTCGCACCGAAACTCGAGGAGATTGCAGGAGAGGACAGGGCCTATCGTGTCCGAGACGCGGCGCTCGTCGCGCTTGCGCAGATAAAAGCGCCCAACGCCTATGATGTTCTGGCAAAAGCCGTGAAATCCGATTCCCCAAACGACGTCCTACGCCGAACTGCGCTTGCGTCATTTGGGGAGCTGGGCGACGATCGCGCCGTGCCGATCTTGTTTGAATGGACGGCACTCGGAAAGCCGATTCGGACTCGTCAAGCGGCAATGGCGGCGCTCGCCACACTGGACAAGAAGAATAAGGAAATCACGAATACGCTTCTCGCCTATCTGCGTGAACCTTACGTGGATATCCGGCTCTCCGCGTTGCTGGCGCTGGGGGCTCGCCGCGATAAAGACGCCATTGCCCCGCTCGAGGACTACTTGAAGAGCGAAAACCTGAGCGCGATGGAACGCCCCTACGTTGATTTCGCGTTGGCAACGCTACGGGGAGCCGCCCCGGGAAAATAGCGGTGGCGACTCACGCGATCAGTACTCGCAGGTCGCGCAGATTGTTCCCCGTGGGGCCGGTGATCATCGCGTCGCCGAGCCGCCCGAAGAAGTTGTAGGCGTCGCTGCGGCGAAAGAAGTCGCTCGGGTCGAGCCCCGGCACGCGGGCGCGAGCGAGTGTATCGCCATCGGCCACGGCGCCGGCGGCCGGACTGTTCCCATCGATCCCGTCCGTTCCGGCGCTCAACACGGTAATTCCCTTCCCCGCGATCTTGGGAACACACGCTAGAACGAACGCGGAGTTGCGGCCTCCGATTCCACTCCCCGTGACCGGGCTGCTCAATTCCCCGTCTGCCAGAACGGCTACATGCCGGCCGGGATTTGCGCTTTTGTGCGCGGCAAGCTGCGCGAGGAGATGATCTGCGGCTTTCTCGACCGGCCAGTTGTCCGTCGAATTGTCGCAGAGACAGGCGAAACCTTCGGCCTCGCACGCGCGGTGCGCGGCGTGCATCAGTTCGTGCTCGCCAAGGAGCAAAACGAAATGCGAGTGCGCGAAGGCCGGATCGCCGAGCTTCGGCGTCTCCGCCAAAGTGTGATTCTCAAACGCAGAGCGCAGCGATGGAGGCAGTTTTTCGGTCAATTTGAACTGCCGCGCGATGCGCTCGGCGTCTTGAACTGTCGAGGGATCGGGCAAGGTCGGACCGGAGGCGAGTGCAGACTCCTGACCCTGAGGAACATCGCTGATGGCGAAAGTCAGCTTCGTCGAGCGCGGCGCGGCGGCGGCCAGCCGGCCGCCTTTCGTCGCCGAGACGTGCTTGCGAATCGTGTTCATTTCATCGATGGACGCGCCGCAGGTGACGAGCGCCGCGTGCAGCTTCTGAAAATCTGAGAGGCACACAGAAGGATCGAGCGGCCATTCCACGAGCGCAGAGCCGCCGCCAGAAAGCAGAAAGATCACGAGCGCCCGCTCGTCGCACTGGGCGAGGCGGTCGAGGATTACGCGGCCCGCGGAAAAGCTTTCGTCGTTGGGGATCGGGTGCCCCCCGATGAAGACGTTCCAACCCGAGAGAGAATGTGGGGGCTTGGAAGGAACGACGAGAATTCCCTGCGGGCGATACTCCGGCGAGAGAATGCGACTGAGCCCCTCGGCCATCGCAAAGGAAGCCTTTCCGTAAGCGATGGCGAGGATGGAATCGAATGCCTGAAGGTCAATCGTCGCATCGTGCGCGCGAATGCGGGAGCCGTTGCGCGCGAGTTTTCGCTCCAGTCTCGCGGGAATATCAATGGCCGCGAGCGTTTCCCGAAAGACGCGCTGAGCGATTTCCTTCACGCTTTTTCGAGTGCGGCGACGCCGGCGCGGGCCACAGTGGAATCCTGATCTTCATTCCCCGCGCTTACGCCGATTGCGCCGACCACCTGGCCTTCTACAACAAGCGGAATGCCGCCGCGGATCGGCGTCTGATGCATCCCGGCTGCCGCCGCGAGGCCGAGCGAGAGCGGTACATTCACTTGATCGCCAGCCATGGCAGGGCCGGTCGGCGCGCGGCGCATCGCAGCGGCCCTCGCCTTCACCAGCGAGACGGCGATCGAGGAAGGTTTCGCGCCCTCCATCCGTGCGAAGGCGAGCAGGTGGCCGCCATCGTCCACGACGGCGATGTTCATCGGGACGCGAATCGCCTCCGCGCACTGTTCGGCGGCCGCGAGAACGGCGCGAGCCCCTTCCAGGGTGAGTTTCGGATGATTGCGTGTGACAAGTGCCATGTGGGCTTCCTCCCGAGATTAGACTCCGAGCGCGTCCGCGTTGAGAGCATTCGGAGGACGCCGACCTTCAAAAAGTGCAGCGGCATTCGTGGCCGCCATCACGGCCATCTTCGTGCGCGTCTCGATGCTGGCGCTCGCGATGTGCGGCGCGAGAATCACGTCGGAGCGCGGAACGAGCGCAGGATGGACCTTCGGCTCCTGCTCGTAAACATCCAGAGCCGCGCCGGCGAGCTTCTTCTGCTCGAGCGCCTGCGCGAGAGCCGCCTCATCCACCACGGGCCCGCGCGACGTGTTGATGAAATAAGCGGTGCGCTTCATCTTTTCGAATGCAGGAGTGGACATGAGATGGCGCGTCGCGGGAAGCAGCGGGACGTGCAGAGTGACGAAATCGGATTCGCGAAGCAACGTGTCGAAGTCCGCGAATTCCGCGTGCAATTCTCGTTGGACTTCGGCGGGCGCGCGTGTCGCGTCGTTGTAAAGAATTCTCATCTGAAAGCCGCTGGCGCGGCGTGCCACGCCGCGGCCGATGCGCCCGAATCCCACGATGCCCAGCGTCTTTCCATGAACATCGCCGCCGAGCAGCTGGTCCAATTCCCAGCCAGGCCAGGTGCCTTTGCGCATCCAGGCATCGCCTTCGACAAGCCGGCGGGCGATGGCCATCAGCAGCGTCCAGGCAAAATCGGCGGTCGTCTCATCCAGCACGCCGGGCGTGTTCGTCACTACGACCTTTCGCCGCGTGCACGCTGCGACGTCTATGTGATCGTAGCCGACGGAAACAGTAGCCACGATGCGCAGCTTCGGGGCTGCGGCGAGGAGTTCTTCGTCCACTTTCTCAGTGAGAAGGCATACCAGCGCTTCCTTGTCCGGAACGCGCTTCAGCAATTCGGCCCGCGGGATACGCTCTTCAGCGGTCCAGTAATCGGTCTCGAAATGGTCGTCCAGAATCTTCCGCGCCGCGGGAAACAGAGGACGCGTCACCAGGGCTTTGGGCTTGGCCACTCCACACCTCACAGGATCGGTCGCGCAAGCGCAGTAGGATACACCAGCGCGCAAGCATCGTTGACGCCCAGTTGAGCGCCGACTATAGTGGCCGCAAGATGCCGACCGGAAACGCACAACCCAGCGCTGCAATGGACTCGCAGCTCCTCCGAGATTTGAAGAAGCTGCTTGGCACGGACGGCGTCCTGCACAAGCCTGAAGACCTGCTGCTTTACGAATATGACGGCTCGGTGGAAGTGGCGCGGCCGAACTGCGTCGTATTTCCGCGGACAACCGCGGATGTTGTCGAGATCGTACGGCTCGCCAACCGGCACCAGATTCCATTGACGGGACGTGGCGCGGGAACGGGTCTCTCCGGGGGCGCGCTCGCGCGACGGGGCGGAATTGTCACGTCGTTTGCGCGCATGAATCGAATTCTCGAGATTGACGCAGAGAACCAGCGCGCGCGCGTTCAGCCCGGTCTCGTAAACGCGGACCTGAGCGTGGCCGTGGAGCACTTGGGATTGCACTTCGTACCCGATCCGTCGAGCCAGAAGGCGTGCACGATCGGCGGGAACGTTTCAGAGAATTCGGGCGGGCCGCACACTCTGGCGTATGGCGTGACAGCAAATCACGTCCTCGCGCTGGAAGTGGTGCTGCCAAGCGGAGAGGTCGTGCATCTTGGCGGCGCGGCGCTTGATGCGCCGGGATATGACTTGCTCGGCGTGTTTGTCGGTTCGGAGGGCACGTTCGGCCTCGTCACGGAGATCACAGTGAAGCTGACGCGGCTGCCGGAGATGACGAAGACGCTTCTCGCCATCTACGACTCCGTCGGCGACGCGACAGAGACGGTTGTCGAAATTACGTCGCGCGGCATCACGCCCGCGGCGTGCGAGATGCTCGACGGGTGGACGATTCGCGCGGTCGAGGCGTATGTCCACGCCGGCTTCCCCGCGGATTGCGCAGCGATTCTGCTGATTGACGTGGATGGTCTGCGGGAAGCGGCCGAGTCCCAGGCCGGGGAGGTTGCCGAGGTCTGCCGTCTGCACCGCGCACGCGAAGTGCGCTTGGCGCGGGACGCCAAGGAGCGCGACCTGCTCTGGAAGGGGCGCAAGAACGCGTTCGGCGCGGTGGGGCGGCTTTCGCCGACATATTACACGCAGGACGGCGTCATCCCGCGCACGAAGCTCCCCGAGACGCTGCGGCGGGTTGACGAGATCGGGAAGAAGTACGGCTTCGAGATCGGCAACATTTTTCATGCCGGCGACGGCAATCTGCACCCAATCATCCTTTTCGACGCGCGTCAGGAGCAGCAATTCCGAAATGCCGTCGCGGCGTCGGATGAAATCATTCAGTTTTGCATCGAGGTGGGCGGGTCGATCACCGGCGAGCACGGCGTGGGGATGGAAAAAGATCGCTTGATGCCGCTCCTGTTCAGCGAGGGCGAGCTGGCGCTGATGCAACGAGTGCGCGACGTTTTCAATCCCGCGGGAATGCTCAATCCCGGGAAGATTTTCCCCACGAAGGGCTGCGGCGAAATCCGCGTGCGGCCTGGCGCGCAACCAGCATCCGCATGACCACCGCCGCTGTGTCCACGCGCTTCGGCGACACGATTGGCGCCGCAAATGTCGCCACCGATCCCGCGCAGCTCGTGGCCTATCAAATCGACGGCAAGACGCCGACGACGGCGGTGCGGCCGGGCTCGGCGAAAGAAGTCGTCGAGATCGTGAGATGCGCGGCGGCGGAGAAGCTCGCGGTCGTTCCGTGCGGTGCGCGGACGAAGCTATCCATCGGCATGCCGCCGCGGAAATATGACATCGCGCTCGACACGACGCGCCTGGATCGCGTGATTGCATATGACCCAGGCGATCTGACGCTTGGCGTTGAGCCGGGAGTCGCTCTTCAGAAGCTTTCCAGCGTGCTGGCTGAGCACGGGCAATTCCTTCCTCTTTCGGTTCCGTTCATGGAACGCGCGACTATGGGCGGCACGACCGCGTCCGGTGTGGACACGCCGCTGCGGCAGTTTTACGGAACGCCGCGCGATTACGTTCTGGGGATGGAATTCGTAACGGGCGAGGGCGAAATTTCGAAGAGCGGCGGGAGCGTAGTGAAGAACGTCACCGGCTACGACATGCACAAGCTGATGATCGGCGCGCTGGGGACGCTCGGAGTGATGACGCGGATCAATTTCCGGACGTTCCCGCTTCCACAAGCGACGCGAACCTACCTCGCAACGTTCCGCTGGGCGAACGCGGCGTGCGAATTCCGCCATTCGATTGCGCGATCTCCTTTGCGGCCGCTCAGCATCGAGATCATCGCGGCGGGTGACACTGTTATGCTTCGAGCGGACGAGCGCCCAAGCGAGCTTTTCGAGAAACGCCGATGGTCGGCGCTCGTTTCGATTGCGGGGAAAGAAGATGTGCTCGCCCGCTCCCGGCGCGAGCTGGAATCGTTCGCGCGAACAGCGGATCGCGACAGTCTCGAGTCGTTTTCCGAGCTGGGCGGCGGCGATCAGGAGCGGCTCAACTCCTACATCCGCGAGTTCCCTGCTCTTGCAACAAGAAGTTCGTTCCCTGCTGCAATTTTCAAGATCAGCGTGCTGCCGAAAAATCTCGTGGGGCTGACGGAGGGCATCCATTCGGTGACGATGCGGCACGACGTTCCCTGGGCCGTGATGATGCGCGGCGTGGGCGTGGCGTACCTTGCGCTGATGGCGCCGGATCGCGGGGCAGAGTCGCTCCAGAGATTGAAGGAGGCGTGCGTTTCGGTTTTTCGCTCGTGCGCCGAACGCGGCTGGGGCCGCGGCGTGCTCGTGTCGTGCCCGATGGAGTTCAAACAGGAGATCAACGTGTGGGGCGCTGTGTCGGATGATTTCGCGTTGATGCAAGGACTCAAGAAAGTGTTCGACCCGCATGGAATTTTCGCGCCGGGCCGATTCGTCGGAGGCATCTAGAAACATGGCAGCCGGAACGACCGGTTTTTCGCCCACGGACAAACCCGAATACGCGGACTACTCGCGGTGCGTCCACTGCGGGCTCTGCCTCAACCATTGCCCGACGTATCGGTTGTGGCGGCAGGAGGCGGACTCACCACGCGGGCGAATTCGTCAGATGCAGTTGGTGGACGAAGGCAAGCTCGAATTCGGGGAGAGCTTCGTCACGCACATTGACCGCTGCCTCGATTGCCGAGCGTGCGAGACGGCGTGTCCTTCGGGCGTCGAATACGGCAAGCTTGTAGAAGCGGCGCGGGCGCAGATCGAGCTGAACTTCAAGCGGCCCTTCGTCTCTCGCGCTGCTCGCAGCTTTGTCTACGAGCATCTGCTTCCCTACCCGCGAAGAATCGCAACGGCGGCGCGGTTGCTTCGGCTTTACCAGAGCCTGGGACTGGCCGAGGCCGCACGAGCGAGCGGAATCCTGCGACTACTTGGCCTGCGCGAACGGGAGCAACTGCTGCCGGCAATCGATTCGAAGTTTTTCTTTGGCGAGATGGGCAAGACGTTTCCGGCGCAGGGCACGCGCCGCGCGCGGGTTGCGTTCTTTGCCGGATGCGTCGCGCAGGTCACTTTCAGCGAACTGAACCGCGCGACGATCCGAGTCCTGCAAGCGAATGGCTGCGAAGTGGTCGTGCCGAAGGGGCAAGTTTGCTGTGGCGCGCTGCCAGCACACGCCGGTGTTCGCGACGTGGCACGTAACCTCGCGCGAGCGAACTTCGCAGCATTTCCGCTGAAGGACTTTGACGCCATCGTCACGAATGCTGCGGGGTGCGGCTCAACGCTAAAGGAATATCCGCATCTGTTCCCGGTGGATGATGAATCTCACAAACAGGCAGAGAAGTTTTCGGCGAAGATACGCGATATCACGGAGTTCCTCGGGGAGATTGGCATCACCGCGCCGATGCACGAGGTGAAGCTGCG
>Ga0187769_10000986_pt1 | contig 15854 bp, 15 predicted proteins | sample 0116_SJ02_MP02_1_FD_133140 | JGI IMG/M metagenome (GOLD analysis project Ga0187769, IMG submission 133140) | Tropical peat soil microbial communities from peatlands in Department of Meta, Colombia - 0116_SJ02_MP02_10_MG | ecosystem: Environmental > Terrestrial > Soil > Wetlands > Peat | place... | reverse complement strand
ATCGAGCACGACCATCCCCGGCGTGAGCGACACCTTGTAGTCCACTGGCTTTCCGCCGTTGCGGTCGCCACGGAATATTCGCAAGGTGACTTCAGCCATTTCTTGAAAGCCTCCGTAGCCCTATTTCTCTTCCGCCAGAATCTGCTTCAATTCGTTCGGCATTTCCGGAATCGGTACCTCGAATAGCGTCATCGCCTCGCCCTTCTTGACGATGACATGATTCTTTTTGCCCCATGCGTCTTCGGTCTTCGGAAAATCAAGACGGCTGTGCGCTCCGCGGCTTTCCTTGCGCGCAAGAGCGGCGTGCGTGCACGCTTCCGAAACCGTGAGCATGCAGGCCAGATCGCGCGACAGATGCCAGCCCGGATTAAATGCGCGGGAACCTTCGACGCGAATCTGCGCCGCCCGCGCTTTTAGCTTTTCGAGTTCGCCGAGCGCCTTACGCAGGTCTTCATCCGTGCGGAAGATTCCGACCAGCGTCTGCATCACATCCTGCAAGTCGTGGTGAATCTGATATGGATTCTCTCCGGTGGTGCGCTCGAATGGCGCGAGAGCCGCGCGCTCGGCAGCTTCAACCTGCGAATTGTCGATGTTCGGCACAGCGGTCTTCTTCGCATGCTCAGCGGCTGCAAGCCCGGCGCGCCTTCCAAACACAAGCAGATCCGAGAGCGAATTGCCGCCCAGCCGATTTGCGCCGTGCAGTCCGGCTGCAGCTTCGCCCGCCGCAAACAAGCCGGGTACAGACGCGCGCGTCGTCTCTGCATCCACGCGAATGCCGCCCATCATGTAGTGGCATGTCGGGCCGACTTCCATCGGCCCCTTGGTGATATCCACGTCCGCAAGCTCTTTGAATTGGTGATACATGCTGGGCAGCTTGCGCTTCACGTATTCGGCGGGCTTGTGCGAGATATCGAGAAACGCGCCGCCGTGCGGGCTCCCCCGCCCTTCCTTCACTTCCGTGTAGATCGAGCGCGCGACCACATCACGCGTGGAAAGTTCCATCCGCTTCGGGTCGTACTTTTCCATGAACCGCTCGCCGTTCTTGTTGCGGAGGATCCCGCCCTCGCCGCGCACCGCCTCGGTGACGAGAATTCCCTGTACTCCCGGCGGCCACACCATCCCCGTTGGGTGAAACTGCACGAACTCCATGTCAAGCAGCTCGGCTCCCGCTTCGTATGCCAGAGCCATTCCGTCGCCGGTACACTCCCAGGAATTTGAAGTGATTCGCCAGGATTTCCCGATGCCGCCCGTGGCGATCACGACGGATTTCGCCTTGAACACGACGAAATTCCCCGTCTCGCGCCAGTAGGCAAAGGCACCGGAGACGCGGTCGCCATCCTTGAGCAGACGCGTGACCGTGCACTCCATGTAGACGTCGAAGCCCATTTGGACGCCGCGGTCTTGCAGCGTGCGAATCATCTCCAGGCCTGTGCGGTCGCCCACGTGGCAGAGCCGCTTGTACGTGTGCCCGCCGAACGCGCGCTGGAGAATTGCGCCGTCCTCCGTGCGGTCGAAGAGCGCGCCCCATTGCTCGAGCTCTCGGACCCGATCCGGCGCTTCTTGCGCGTGCAGCTGCGCCATGCGCCAGTTGTTCACGCGCTTCCCGCCGTTCATCGTGTCGCGGAAGTGCGTGCGCCAGTCGTCCTCCTTGTCCACATTGGCCATGGCCGCGGCGAGTCCGCCCTCGGCCATCACCGTGTGCGCCTTGCCGAGCAGCGACTTGCACACGACTCCCACGCGCGCGCCCTGCGCCAGCGCTTCGATGGCCGCGCGCAGTCCCGCACCGCCCGCGCCGATGATCAGGACATCATGTTCGTGAATTTCGTATTTGGGGGTCGCGGTCACAGCAGTCGAATGTCCCTTATCGCGCCAGCGGCTACCAAGCGGATGTAGAGATCGGTCAGCGCAACAGAGAAAAGGCTCAGCCAGGCCCAGAACATGTGGTGCTCGTTCAGCACCGTCACGATTCGCCACGTCGAATGCCGCGGAGGCCCGAACGTCGTGCAGGAAAAGCAATCGAGCTTCCCACCGACTAGATGCCGCAGCGAATGGCACGACGCCGAATACGTCGTGAGCAGCACCACGTTCACGGCCATGATCAGCGAGCCGACTCCGATGCCGAACCCCTCCGGAAACCGGAAGGCCACGATCGCGTCGTACCAGAGGAAGCATAGGACAATCGTCACAAGATAGAAGAAGTAGCGATGCACGTTCTGCAGAATCAGCGGAAAGGCCGTCTCACCGCGATAGCCGCGGTGCTCCCTCTCGCTGACGGCGCACGCCGGAGGATGCCAAGCGAACGCCCGGTAGTAAGCCTTTCGGTAGTAGTAGCAGGTGATGCGAAATCCCGCAGGCGCGCCCAGAATTAGGATCGCCGGGGAAAACGGCCACCAATGGTGATTCGGATCAATCAGAGGGGAATAAAACGGCGAAAGGTACGGCCCCCACTCGTAGAACTTCCCTTCAAAGGCCCGCAAAGTCGCGTATATGAGGAACGCGCTGAAAACGATGAGCGCGGGAACAACTTCGACCCACCAGGCATCCAAACGCTGCGAACTCTCGTATCTACCAACCGGCTCTGCCGTAGAGGTCTCTGCCAAATTTTCCTTCCCCCCAACAGACTAATTTATTCCAGATGCGCGCATTTGCAACAACAAAATTGAGCCGCCGAAAATGAAAAGTCAGGAGCGTGCATCGCGATGCACCGTCTCCGGCGAAAAAGCTGGAATGCAAACCGCGATATATTCCGCACCCTCCGGCGTCGAATACTGAACCCATTCGCCGCGATGCGCGATCACAGCCTGGCCTGCGTGAACATCCAGGCTGCCGGACTTATGTGCGACTCGAAGCGTTCCCTTCAAGACGATCGTGTATTCATCGAACTCGGGGGTTTGTCCCGGCTCGAGCCAACCGGCCGGGCTGCGCATGTGCGCCACGCTCACCGCAGCCGTCTTCGAATTCACGCGCCCGATAAACTCGTCAATGATTTTCGGCTTTGTGCCCGCCGCTTCGATGCGTGACGGCTTGTCTATCAAAGTGGGCATACCGCTCCTTCGATTTAGCGGTTTCGCGCCGGACCTCACATCGGCCCACACGAATCGTAGCACTCCCGGCCTGCGAATGGAGTTGGATGCAGCGTCCTCCCTTGGTATCATCCAGCCGCGAAACGTAAACCGAAGACCAAACGTCTACACGTGAAGCTACTCAGTGTAGAATCCATGGAAGATGGCCGGAGCAACGACTAAGGCTCGGCCGGGGGAATGAGACGAAAGGAATCTCCATGAAAAAGCGAAACGCACTGAATCCATTGCTGTCGAGCAATCTTGGGGTCATCGTCGCGGCGGCCGCTCTCGTGCTCATGACGGCGACGATGGGACTGGCGCGATCCTCGGCTCACTTAGCGAAGGCCGCAGCTCCGGACAGCGAAGGAAAAGTGCTGGGCATGGCGTTCGACGGCCACCAGGTATCCAATCTCGACAACACCATCAAGTATTACGAGCAGCTCGATTTTCACGTCAAGAGCAAGACGGACTGGCACGTCGATAAGACGCTCAACAAGCTCGGCAACACGCCCGGAGCCGAGTCGCGCCAGGCTGTGATGGAGACGCTCAGCTCCGTCTCCGACACGCCGTTCGACATTATTTTCACGGAATACCGCGGCGTCGACCGCAAGAATTGGAGCAGCCTCGGTTTGGGCGATCTGCTTTCCGGGCACCTCGACCTCACGGTGATGGACGATTGCCAGATTGACATGGACAAGCTCAAGGCTATCGGCATGCTCAAGGAAGTGTCCATGAATATGCCCGGGGGGGGTGGCGGGGCCAGTGGCCCTCGCCGTTTCGCTTTCGTGCAGGATCCCGACGGCTGGTTCGTCGAGTTCTTTGCGATTATGAAGCCAGCCCCGGGAGCTCCGCCCGAAGGACCCAAAGTTTCGAATTCTACGGCGACGATGCAGAATATCGAGCGGCTCGGCAAGCAAATCGGCTTCAACCACATCGGTCTCGACGTGAAGGACATGGCGAAGGCCGTGGGCTTCTATGCGGGCGTGCTCGGTGGAGATTATCCTCCGCTCGCTCCGCCGGCGCCTCCGGCAGGTGCTGCTGCGGGCGGGCCGGGTGGCGGCCGCGCTGCTCCTCGCATGAACATGATGAACGGGTGGTTCCCGCAGGCGGGTACCGACAAGAACGTCCGGCTCGAGCTGATCGGGGAGCCGGGGACCACGGTGCCCGACGAGCACTTCGCCGACATCAACGTGAACTACGTCGCCTTCCAGGTGACTAACATTGATGCAGTGTATGCGAAGGCAAAGGCAGCCGGCGCGATCACTGTGTCTGATGGCGGAATCGTGAAAGTGAAGGGCGGCTGCGCGGTGATCGTGCGCGATCCGGACGTCGGCGGCTTCGTCGAACTCTGGGAGCCTTCGAAGTAACCGGGCGCGGCAGAGCATTCGCGCCTGCCCAATCCGGCTAGTAAGCCATTCCGGTCTGCGCGAAAAGCGGGCCGCGGCCCTTTCCTTCCGCCGCGGCCTTCAACCGGAACATCAGCTCGCCCCAGACCGTCGTGCAAGAAACGAAGTAGTCCGTTTCCGCTTTCCAATCCGCGTGAGTGAAGCGCACGAGAGTCCCCTTCTTCTGTGGCGTAATCTCGAACCTGAGCTTTGTGCCGCTCCACTCCTGCCCGGTCTCGCATAGCCATTCTGCTTCCGTCGGCGGTGTGATGTGCAGCAGCTTGAGGTTGTAGACGGTCGCGCGATTGAAGAATCCCAGCGACACCTCGCCGGTTGATGGGTCCTCCGTCACATCGGCCGCCCACCACTGCGAGAAGCCTTTGCCCGATCCGACAAGCGCATGAACCCGCTCTGGCGGCGCATCCATCGAAATCGAATGTCGTATGTTTGCCATGGAACCTCCGGAAGGCCAGCGCGCCGAGCGCCGGACTTGTCGTCGAGAGCTTTCTATCCTTATCGCAGTTCTCAGATTGTGGGACGCCGGGCTTGGTCTGTCTCAGTCCTTCCGGGCCGCAAAGCTCGGCGGCCGTTCCGTCCTTTCGCTTCCCGCCGCAGGGCTGGCCTTCGCCGAAACTCGGCGGGTAACGCACTTACGGGACAATTAGGTGCCATTACCAGCCTGACCGGCAAACCGACCAATCAGACAAGTAAGCCTCGGTCGGCGTAGATAGAGGCTTTTCGTTCGGACGCTAGGTACCTCACTAGGTATATATCTCATTCGTAACTTAGGCCCTCCATTTGGCGCCCGCTGTACCTTCCGACATTGTAGGCTTAGAGGTAGCACACACAAATCCTAGATGTCACCCAGGACAACGGACCCAATGAACAATCGAGAGAAGGGCTTTTCGCTCATCGAATTGCTGATCGTCGTGGCGATCATTCTGATCATCGCGGCCATCGCAATTCCCAACCTGCTTCGTTCGAGGATCTCGGCCAATGAGTCTTCAGCCGTCGGCTCCCTGCGCACAATCATTACCACGAATACTCAATACTACTCGACGTACGGCACCGGGTACGCCGCGGCCTTGGCGAACTTGGGCGGAGCCACACCCTGTGTTGCGGCTGCGGCGAATGCTTGCTTGATCGACCCCGTGCTTACGAACGGTGCCAAGAGCGGCTACACGTTCGTAGCTGTTCCGAACACCGCCGTGAATGGTATCAATACAAAGTTCGAAGCCAACGCGACACCGCAGAACGTTGGCACGACCGGTCAGCGCGCGTTTTGCGCCGATCAGACGGGTGTGATTCGTTACAACCTGACTGGCGCGGCCATCGGAACGGGCGCCGGCACATGTGCTGCGATACCGGCAGCCCAGGTTGTCCAGTAGCACTGTGACTCGACCGAAGGGAGGGAGCACGCTCCCTCCCTTCACCCTTCCTAAGCGCAACAGCGATGGTGCTGCCTTCTCCGTGAAAACCTAGAGCCGAGTCGAGTCGCCAAGGAATGTGAGGGTCTAAAACGTCACTTGATACTGCTTCCGGCGATCAATTGGTTAGGCCGCGAAGCCACGCGCCCATTGCGTAGGCTACTGCGGCAGCGCCTCCGCCAATTGCTAGGGTCACCAGTCCCGAATACCACCAGGAGCGGACGGACCATCGGCTCTTGAGCGCGCCAATGAAGATGAACATTAAGCCGGTTACCACACAGGCGGTCAAGAATGCGTCTTTCAAGCCGGCCACGAATGGAATCAGCGGAACCAGGCCGCACACAACGAAGGCTGAGAAAGTCAGCACAGCTGCGCGCCACGGCGAACGCACTGCAGCCGGCAGGCCGTATTCGTCGCGCAGCATTGTACGTACCCAGAGATCGCGGTTTGCAGTAATCGACGCGACACTCTGGTCGAGGAGGCTGTCAGGAATTCCCCGCGCCCGAAGAATCTCGCGCACCTCCTCGCGTTCTCCCTCCGGGAACGTCTCGATATGACGGCGTTCAACTGCTTCGGCGAAGTGCATCTCCTCGTCTTCCGAGCGCGTGGCCAAGTAATCCCCTGCCGCCATCGCAAAACCGTCAGCAATTAGACTGGCACTGCCAAGAATCAAGATAATGTGCGGTGACAGCCGGGCTCCGACTACTCCCGAGACGATCGCGAATGTCGTTACGATTCCATCGATGCCGCCATAAACCCAGTCTCGGAGATAACTCCGGCTGGGTCCAGCTGCGAGCCGCTGACGAATTGCCTCATGGGTGTGCTCGTGTTCCATGCTTGAACCTCGACTCCAATCGCCTCTCCAAAGCTGCCCGTCGCGCTCGACACGCAGCGGTCAGTTTTCTGGTCTCAAATATACACACACGACGAGTATGCTCGACGCCTAATTCTCTCCGGGTGAATCCCGAATCCGAAGCCAAAAAATCGCCTTGCAGTTGCAGTCAGAGGTAAGCAACATCTATCTGCTGTACGTTCCGCGCGTGGGTTGGAATGGAGCAACACGCCGAAGTTTTGATTGGGAAACCGTGGCCGCGGCGAGCCCCCGGCTGGCGCGACGTTATTGCCGTGTTGCTTGTGGTCGCGGTAATCGTCCTGTTGGGTCTGGGCGGCCGGCAGATGGTCGCGCCTTTCGCGCTGGCACAACAGCCGGCCATCTCCCTTTCACCGTCCGTTCTCCCGGGTTACGCGCTTCGTACCACTATGCGGATGCTCGCTGCTCTTCTTGCTTCGCTGATCTTCACCTTCACATACGCAACCGCCGCTGCGAAGAGCCGGCGTCTCGAAATGGTTCTCATTCCGCTCCTGGACGTTATGCAGTCAGTCCCGGTGCTGGGCTATTTGTCTTTTACGGTTGTGTTCTTTGTTTCCATTTTTCGAGGTAGCGCTTTAGGGCCGGAGCTGGCAGCGATCTTTGCGATCTTCACGGCGCAAGCGTGGAACATGGCGTTCAGCTTTTATCAGGGGCTGAGAACGATCCCAACAGACCTGGATGAAGCAAGTCGCGCTTTCCACTTGTCGGCCTGGCAGCGTTTCTGGCGCCTGGAAACTCCTTTCGCGATGCCAGGGCTCGTATGGAACATGATGATGTCGATGTCGGGCGGCTGGTTTTTCCTGGTAGCATCTGAGGCGATCTCCGTCGGCGCGATCCAGGTAACGCTTCCCGGTGTCGGTTCGTACGTCGCGTTGGCAATCGAGCAACGCGACCTCCGAGCTGTAGGCTGGGCAATCGTGGCCATGACGGTGACCATCTTGCTCTACGATCAGCTTCTGTTTCGCCCTATGGTCGCTTGGGCCGACAAGTTTCGGTTCGAGCAAACGGCGGCGACGACTGTACCGCGAAGCTGGGTTCTTGACGTATTTCGCGAATCTCCGTTGCTCAGCGCGATGGGCGCCCCTGTTTGGAAGGGCATGGAAACGCTGGCTCGCTCCCGATTCTCCTTTCCGAGGAGAATTCGCATGCCCCATCCATTCCGTGCACACCAACGAATCGGCGACGTTGCATGGCTAGCGCTGATTGCTGCGGCGACGGTGTACGTTGGGTGGAAACTGGCTGAATTTTCCCGCCCGACGCTGACGTGGGCCGATCTCGGCGATGTGGCGAGCAACGGCGCCCTTACGTTTGTGCGCGTCGTCATTCTAATCATCCTGGCGTCCCTGGTCTGGGTTCCGATCGGAGTCTTCGTCGGTCTGCGGCCTCGGCTTGCCGAGAAGGTCCAGCCGGTCGCGCAGTTCTTGGCTGCCTTCCCAGCGAACCTGCTCTTCCCGATAGCGGTGTTTCTCATTGTGAGGTACCAGCTGACGCCCAAGATATGGCTGAGCACTCTGATGATTCTTGGGACGCAGTGGTACATTCTTTTCAACGTGATCGCCGGAGCGGCGGCTTTTCCGAGCGATTTGCGCGAATGTGCCACGAGTTTCCAGGTACGCGGCTGGCGATGGTGGCGTGAAGTCATGCTTCCCGGCGTTTTTCCGTACTACGTGACAGGCGCGATTACAGCGTCGGGCGGCGCTTGGAACGCGAGTATCGTTTCCGAAGCCGTCAGCTGGGGGTCGCAGCACATCAGCGGACTTGGACTCGGGGCGTACATCGCCGACAAGACGACCGCAGGAGATTATCCGCGGATCGCCCTCGGAGTCGCGGTCATGTCGGTCATCGTCATCTGCATGAACCGGTTGATCTGGCGCCCGCTTTACGCTCTCGCTGAAAGACGCACGCGGCTCGATTGAGACGGCGGATGACCACTCCCCAAGGCGTTCCAATCGTTGAGATGCGCAATGTCTCGAAGGCATTTCCCCGGCCTTCGGGAGAACCTCTGACGGCGCTGGCCGATATCAATCTCTGCTTGAAGGAAGGGGAAATCCTTGGTCTCGTGGGCCGTTCCGGCTCGGGCAAGTCAACGCTCCTGCGCATTGCCGCAGGATTGATCGAGCCAACCCTGGGCGAAGTCCTTTATTGCGGTCAACCTGTTCGCGGACCAGTCGCAGGCGTCGCGGTGGTCTTCCAAACGTTCGCGCTGTTCCCGTGGCTCAACGTGATTGAAAACGTCGAACTCGGACTTGATGCCCAGGGCGTCGATCGTACAGAAGCCCGGCGCCGCTCCCAGGAGGCGATCGACTTGATCGGTCTCGACGGTTTCCAAACCGCCTACCCGCGCGAGCTATCGGGAGGCATGCGTCAGCGCGTCGGCTTTGCTAGAGCAATGGTGATTCGGCCGACGGTGCTCTTGATGGATGAGCCTTTCTCCGCCCTCGACGTTCTGACCGCGGAAACTCTGCGGACCGACTTCATTGACCTGTGGGTCGAGCACCAGCTTCCAACAAAGTCCGTAATACTGGTGACGCACAACATCGAGGAAGCGGCGGTGATGTGCGACCGAGTCTTGGTCCTTTCTTCGCATCCGGGGCGAATCGCGGCGGAAATACCCGTCCCGCTCTCGCATCCGCGCAATCGGCTCGACCAGGAATTTCGCAATATTGTTGAGGAGTTCTACTCGATATTGACGGCGCGGGCCGTGGAGTCAAAAAAGGCGCAAACAGAGGCTCACGGAGGATTTGTCCGGCCACTGCCGGTGCTCGGAATTAGTCGCATCATCGGCTTTATCGAGGCGCTGGCTTCGCCGCAGTATCAAGGGCAGGCGGAGTTGGCCCAAATCGCGCATTTGCCGTCTCTGCAGGTGAGGGATGTTTTGGCCGTAGCTGAGGCTCTTCACATACTTGAGTTTGCGGAGCTGCAGGAAGGCTCGATCAAGCTGACTGCGGCTGGTAGGGTCTTCGCGCAGAGTGGGACAGATGAGCGAAAGCGTTTGTTCCGAGAGCATCTTCTTCGTTTTGTTCCCTTCGCCGCACACATCTGCCGGGTGCTCCAGGAGCGTGAGGGGCACACTGCACCAAGCGTCAGATTCGAGTCCGAGCTAGAGGATCATCTGAGCGCCGACGACGCTGAAAAAACGCTTCAGACGATAATCCGGTGGGGACGATATGCAGAGGCCTTCAGTTACGACGACGATGCGCAGATATTCAGTGTCAAGCAGTCTGCGAGCTAGGCAGAAATCATCGCCGGAATCATCTAGGTGCAGCGCTCACTAGTTCACAAATCAAAAAGTGTGGCGTTATTCGGGGGCTTTCGACCAGAGATCAGACAACGGCGGCTTCCGCTTCCTGGATGGTGTTGTAGCTGTTGAACAGCTCATTGACGCGCGTCATCTCGATCAACGCCCGTACCTGCTTGTTCAAACCGACAAGCACGAACTTCCGGTTTGATTTGCGGCCGCTAACGTGGGCTCCGACGAGTGAGCCGAGCCCCGCCGAATCCATGAAAGGGACTTCACTAAAGTCGACAATTACAACAGGCGTGGACCCCGAACGTACGACCTCCTGAAACTTGAAAAGAGTGTGAATGCTGAGCGGACCTTTGAGCGAAATGATCGTCCGCCCGGCAGAGCCCTGGGATACTGCTATCTCCATGTTTTCCAATGCCATCGCGCCGCGATTCTAGCGGATGAAGGCCCAACCCTACATTAAAGTTGTGTTAAAAGCCCTGCCTAACCAACCGACGCGTCCATGAGAAGCGAAGTTATCAGGGGCCGCGTGGCCCGAGCATCGCCATGACCGGGCGAGTTCCCCAGATATAGGACTGACTCGTCCACTAACCAGGCCCACCAAGAGTTGGCTGCTCGTTCGCCTTGGGATACTATTGGCGCAGAATGAGGTCAGGAACCCCGAATTTGGGTTCGGATGGGCCAGTCGTCGGTCGAGTAAAACCATGTCAAAAGACCTGACAAGAAGAGAACTAATGCGTCGCTCGATTGCTGCGGGCGGTCTGTTCGCGGCCGGATCACTGATACCGGTCTCCTCTTCGCTAGCCAATCAAGCTGCCGCACAATCCGCGACTCAACCCGGTACGAGGGCTCCCGCGACGATCGTTGATGGCAAGGTCGTCCAACCGCGGCGTGAATTGCCCGTTTTGCAAAAAACCAGCGTTCTGGTTGTCGGTGGCGGTCCGGCAGGGACGGCCGCTGCCTTCACCGCCAAGCGGATGGGCGTGGACGTCACTCTGGTAGAGCGTTATGGATATCTCGGCGGCCTCGCTACCGGAGGTCTCGTCCTCGGAATTTTTCCCCTTTACGATCGCAACAACAAGCAAGTCATCTTCGGCATCGGCGAAGAGCTGATGAAGAAGCTCGACGTGCTCAAGTACGGAATCATCGATCGGAACAAGGCGCCTGTTTACCCCACCATCGACGCGGAAGCCTTCAAGTTTGTGTTGGCGGACATGGTCCTCGATTCGGGCATCACAGCCTACCTGGATTGTTGGGGCGTCGACGCCATTGTGGATGGCAAAGGGGCCGTGCGCGGCGCCGTTTTCGAGAGCAAGTCGGGGCGGCAGGCAATCCTCGCCGATATTGTGATCGATTGTTCGGGGGATGGCGATATTTACGCAGCCGCCGGCGCGGCCTTTGAAAAAGTTAAAACGAACATCGGCCTTATCAGCCGGATCGGAAACATCGATGTGGTTGATATGGCCCCGACCCGAGGATCGGAAGACGCGAATGCGGAACATAAGCCCTTGATAGGCAAGCCCGAGGAAGGCCGTCCCTCGAAGGGCAGGGTGAACGACTTCGGCGGTCACGCCGGGAACTCGACGCCTGCGCCGCACGTGAACTGGCTCAATATGAAAGGCCCGGTCGGTGACGCTCTGGACGTCGCGGATCTGACTGCGATGGAGCTCAAGCATCGCCGCGGGACTTGGGGCAACGTCGAAAAGCTCCGGCAAAAGCCGGGAAACGAACAGGTCTTCCTTGCCGAAACAGCACCCGAGCTGGGCGTGCGGCTCAGCAGGCTCCTGGATGGGGTCAAGAAGCTTACGGTCCAGGACATTCACAGCGGCGCCAAATTCAAAGACGTCATCGGCTATTCCGGTGCGTATGCGAACGCCCCCGAATTCCAGATTCCTTACGGCTCCCTCGTTCCAGCGAAGGTCGAAAATGTCCTGGCGGCCGGACGCTGCATTTCCGCGGAATTCGAAGTCGCAGACATCACGCGGTTGATCCCAGTTTGCTGGGTTACCGGACAAGCCGCAGGGTTGGCAGCGGCTATGTGCATCCAGGATAAATGCAAGCCTCGCAACGTAAACGTGGCGAAGCTCCAGGACCTGCTTCACCAGCAAGGGGCGTATTTGGGATGACGCTTCTCCGGCGCGTGCCGCGACGGCTGATTCAGCTGACGTGCTTCTTGGGCGCGGTCGTGCTGATCTGGCCGTTGCTGCCCTGGGCCATCGCGCCAAGATTTTTCCAGCAACTCAGCCCGTTTGTCTTTCTCTCCTCGAGCATCGCCGCGCGATCCATCGGTGTCGGAGCGATTTTCGCTCTCATCGTCGCCGTCGTGAGTTCATTCAAGAAGCGATGGTTCTGCCTGTACCTCTGCCCGACCGGTTTCCTGCTCGAAAACACTTCGCGCCTTGGATTGCGCAAGGCGAGCTGGTGGAGCAAATGCCCGCCGATCGGAAAATATGTCGCGATATTGACGCTCGTGGGCGCGATTGCGGGCTATCCGGTGCTCCTGTGGATGGACCCACTGTGCATTTTCAGCAGCCCCTTCGCTATGAACAGGGCGACGAACCCGATCTCCGTCTTTCTGGTCTGCCTTGGCCTGGGCGTCCTGGTGGGAGCCACATTCGTTGTTGGCATGCTCTGGTGCGTCCGCATCTGCCCGCTTAGCGGGCTGCAGGACATGCTGTTTGCGATGCGCAAAGCGCTCTGGACCCGAATGGCCGCGAGCGCCCCCTCGCAGAAGTTCCGTGTCGCCCGCCGCGTGTTCTTCGCCGGCGCGGGCGGTGCAGCGCTCGCCCTTCTGGCGCGTCGTGCCGGCGCGGCGCGTTTCCGCAAGAGTGACACGCTGCTGCGTCCTCCGGGCGCGGTGCCGGAGGATCAATTCGCCGGACTCTGCATCCGTTGCAACAACTGCGTGCACGCATGCCCGACGAAAATCATTCATCCTGATACCGGTCATGAAGGCGGTTTGGCAGGCTTCGGCGCGCCCATCGTTCGATTCGACCGGGACTACAAATATTGCCTGGAAACGTGCAATGCTTGCACCGAGGTTTGTCCGACGGGAGCGCTCGCCGCGCTTCCGCTGCTGCAGAAGAACAAGTACATCATCGGTGAGGCGCTCGTCGACAACAACGTCTGCCTGACGGCCCTCGGTAAGAAGGAATGTGACGCGTGCGAGCTCGCTTGCCCCTACGATGCGGTCAAGATCAAATGGGACGAGGAGCAATACAACGCCTATCCGGTCGTAAACGATAAGTGTATCGGTTGCGGTGCGTGTGAAGTCGTCTGCCCGACCACACCGGTAAGAGCCATCCGCGTGTGGACCCAAAAACCTGTGTGACTGTGCCATAAAACAACTTGAGGAGAACATGATGAAGAGAATCTGCACAACTGTGGTGGTGTTAACTGCCGTACTCCTGCTCGCGAGCGCCGCGCGCGCGCAGGTGACGTTGAACTCCGTACGGGTCGGCGCGCAAGACACGGTCGCATTGGCGAAATTCTATGAGGCTGCGTTCGGCATGTTTGAGGTTAATCGCATCAATGTGCCCGGCGGCGCGGAGATCTTTGTAAACTTTGGCGCCACGGCCGACGCCGCAAAGGCGAACAAAAGCGAGCCGATCGTGATCACGCATCGCGATTCCGACGACCTGAAAGATCCGATCGCGCACGTGATCCTGAACGTAAAGGACATGACCGCAACCGTCGCAGCCATCAAAGCGGCTGGCGGCTCGATGGCTGGCGATCCACGCGCGTTCGGGAACACGGGCATCATGATAGGCGTCGCGATTGACCCGGTCGGTAACCGCATCGAATTGATTCAACGCCCATAAATCAGCGCTAGGAAGAACCCTGGCCTCGCGCTGGAATCGCGCCATGCGCTCGGAGTCTCGCGCGGACGCCTCGGGCAGGACCTTGATGGCTACATCGCGGCCAAGCTTGGAATCCCTGGCGCGATAGACCTCTCCCATGCCGCCGGCACCGATAGCGCCGGTGATTTCGTAGGGGCCCAGCCGCGGACTCGCTTTTAACGCCATAAAGTGGATGGGATTTTACATCAGCGGCATTGCGAATTCGCAAATGTCTGATTGACAGCGTAACCGCCCACGTAGGTTCCAGGAGCAACTTGATGGGCAAGCGGACCAATCACGACCTTGGCGTTGGCTTCCGGCTATGAAGGCGGAACTTGGACGACAGTGATCGACCTGAGCATTCGTACCCAACGGGCAGGGCGTTTCTCCCGTGGCGCAACCAATCAGAGCGGCCCCTGCTTTGAGGGGATGGGCGCACCATTCAGAGTATCCGCAACGAGCACATCGGAATCCTCAATTCCAGAATCAAGCTCGGCAATGGAAAATACGACCCGATAGCCGTCATCGCCCTCAAAGATCACGTAAGAAGCAAGAGAAGTGCCGCGAAGGTTCTCTCCTTGCGGCACGCCAGCCTTTCCGAGCAGATCTTCGACCCGAACACCCTCGTAAACCTCGGACTTGGCATCGTGAGTATTTTGGACCGTCAGCGCCTTCCGGGGCATTTTCTTCAGGTCATCAGCTGTCAGAAGAAGAGGCGTGGAAACTGCGCCACCGACCCGGAGAACCGGAGCCGCGGCAGTCTGGGCTTGAGACGGCGAAACGAGCAGTGCTTGCGAACATGAAGCGAGACCAAGAGCTATGACCAGGAAGCGGAGGACCATCCTCATCCTCATCTTAGCTTCTCCTGAATGTCTTTGTGGCAGTGCGCCCCGGTCCGATATCCAGGCGCCATTCAAATCCTTACGCGGGCGTCGTCGAGCCGGGAAACGCCGGATTTATACAACTCGACTTGCCACCAACCTTTGAAGGCAGCATCTCTCTGCGTGTTGAGCAGGATCCAACCTTCGGCAAACAGTTGATCCAAGCGTTGCGCAAACTCGTCCAAATACTCGTCGTATCCTCTCGCGTTGAAATTTTCGAAGCGATACTCGCAAAGGCACATAGAGACTCCTCAGGGGGCGAAGAACGCCGCCTCATCTCGCTTACTGAAGCCGTTCCAGCCTCATCCGTATGTGCGTGAATTGGCCGTCCGGATTGGCTTCGCACGCCTTCGCTTCCATCAGACGGGTTCGAGGATCTACTGAGATAACTTCAAATTTCACGGCTTTGCCGCCGGGGGCGCGTGGCGCGACAAGTTCGATGATCTCTCCGACCTGTGGAAGTCCGATATCGGTCGTCACGCTCCAGAGTCTACTACGATTAAATACCAATATAAGCGACATGAAGATACGAATCAAACCACTTTTGCCGCTGGCCATACACCGCGCTGGATATGATTTGGTTTGAGAAGTGGCGCGCCCGGAGAGATTCGAACTTGAGCCGCTTTGCGGGCGTCAGTCCGCGCATGATCGCGCGACGGGAGCCCGCAGGCGAAATCCCGAGCGTAGCGAGGGATCTAGCGACGTGACTCTTGTTACCGGCCTGATGTACAGCGTTCCGGAAGTTAGCGCGCCCGAGGGGACGATCTTAGAACTTTTCTGCGGGATTTCGTATCAGTGTTGCCACAGGTCGAGACATCCCAAAGGTTGAGGCTCTAGTGCATTGGGGGCAAATGTCCGGTTGGCCGTGTCGGTTCAAACGGTCGATGCAACACCATCTGATATAAAGCTGCTTTCAAAGATGGTGTTTATGACGTCAGGGAAACGGTTTGGGCTTGCCTCGGGCCCATGCGGACTCGTGTTAGGGCCGTCCCTGCTTGCTTCTTCACGCAGGTCCTATATGATGGGTCGATGAGGAAGAGAATAAACTATTACAGCGACGGCCTAAAGCTGTCCGGAATACTTTCCACGCCTGACAATTCCGAAGGAAGACGTTTTCCTGGTGTCGTGCTTGTGCCAGGTTT
>Ga0187769_10000985_pt1 | contig 15857 bp, 14 predicted proteins | sample 0116_SJ02_MP02_1_FD_133140 | JGI IMG/M metagenome (GOLD analysis project Ga0187769, IMG submission 133140) | Tropical peat soil microbial communities from peatlands in Department of Meta, Colombia - 0116_SJ02_MP02_10_MG | ecosystem: Environmental > Terrestrial > Soil > Wetlands > Peat | place... | reverse complement strand
GAAACGGAAGTGCCGTTTGTGCCGACGGCGGGCAGACCAGTCTACTGTAGAGACTGCTTCCAGAAGCACCGAAAGTACTAGGCAAACAGCCTAGAACCGATATTAAACAGAAATTTCTTCATTTTTGTTTTTCTCCGCGTACACGGGGTCACTCAGATTACAGGGGGCCTTTTCGAACTCCTGAACCGTAAAGTACAGGGGTCCTGAGATTTTCGTGCTGTCATAGCTTGTCTTCAAACGTTGCAATTTGCGATATTTTCTCTATTGGCAGTTTGATCAGACTGAACTAGGTCCTTATCTTCGCAGTATCTCTATAGCTGCTCGACTTTCAGTCATCCGTCCATCAAAGGGAGTACAATTCATCTCAGCGAAATGGCATCTAACTAGTCAAAATGAGCTTTATGCCGAATTTTTGCTGGTTTATCCTTAAGCATAGGAGTGTGAAAGAAAATGGCACTAGTAGTCAAATCAGCCGTACGTACCCGTTTGAAAGGTATGAGAGCCTCTGGTGAGTTCTTCAAAGCTTTGGACAAGCATGTTGCTGATGAATTGACAAAAGCAATTGCAAGAGCCAAAGCAAATGGCAGGAAGACTCTGAGGCCAGAGGACCTCTGAGCGATATAGGCGGATAGTCCAATCTTTTTGTAGGCTTACGCGTTTTTTCTTTCTTTCAAACTGCCCTTATACAGATATGGGAAATCAGATGCTTGTCCTATTGGCGACAAGCAAGAGATTATTTCTCCGCTATTCCTACCCTGAGGGAGCCTGCACCGAAAACTCGCGCAAATTCTTTCCCTTTCGAGGGCCGCCATTAAATCCAACCGTGCGGAGGTTCTGATGAACATTTTTCTCCGTCTCGGAGGATCGTGCCCTTTGAAAGGACACGGTATTGCTAGATCAGCAACGCAGGCGATTCACTTTACGTAGTGTGTGGGATTCTTTTCGAACTCCTGCTTGCACGCTGCGGAACAGAAGTAGTACTTGACGTTGTTGTGAACACTTGTGTACTTGGCCTGACTTTCGGACACGTTCATCTTGCAGACCGGATCCAAAGCCATCGAACATTTCCTCACTTTAGAGGCACCCAAAACTCTATCACACATTTAACTTATGATGATAAGAAGGGGCCACGACCATCATTGTCCGCTCCAAAGAAAGCGAAGCCCAAAACCGTACCGAAATCATTCAGAATCGACGAGTGCGCAATGATTGCCGTCGAGAAAGAAGCTGCTGCTCAACAAGTAAGTCCCAATACTCTAGTCAACCAGATTCTAACCCAGTTTTCCGAGTTCGAAAGATTCGCGAAAAGAATCAACACTGTAAAACCGAGTAGTTTCGTCTTTCGCGGAATATTGGAAGCCGCAGATATTGATAAGGTAATAGAGGTGGCAAAAACCGCCGGCAGCAGTATACCTCAGGCATTTGTTACAGCTAAGAGCGGAAGAGTCGATATTGAATCGCTACTGGACCACTTACGAACCCTCTCGCAATATGCGCATTTGTACGAGTACAGCGAAAACCTAGACTCTCGGGAACACGTGACCACATTAGTACATGATTTCGGCCTAAAGTGGTCAATTTTCCTTGTTCATTACATTACCGCGATGTTTGAACAGATAGGCGTCTCCGCGAAGCTCGAGATGAGCGACCGGTCCGTCATCTTAACCCTCCCGGGTAGATAGCTGCAACACACCGTCTTTCTCTGTGCACATCCCGTTTAACTCATGATTATGCAATATGTTCTGCGGGAAGTAATAGCGAAGCGAAGGAGCCGAGATGGCTAAAGATCCAATCTGTGGCATGTTCGTTGACGAGAAAACTGCCTCAATAACTCGCACAATTCGAGGAACGACATGGTATTTTTGTAGTGAAACGTGCGCGAACACTTTCGAGAAACCCGAAATCGAACTCAAACGCCTCAAACAATTAGTGATCGTAGGTGTTGTCCTTAGCGTTCCGATCGTGCTGTTCACTTACTCAATGCCGCTCCCGGTCACGATTAACAACTATCTCCTATTCATTCTCGAAACACCAGTTCAATTCATCGTTGGCCGGCGCTTTTACAGAGGCGCATTTGACTCTCTAAAGAACCGCATGGGAAACATGGACTTGCTAATCGCGATCGGCACTACCGCGGCATGGGGATACAGTAGCATAATCACCTTCTTTCCCTTCATTTTTCCCGCTAGCGGAGTCTACTTCGATACGGCGACAGTAATCATTACGCTGATTCTGATTGGCAATCTTCTGGAGTACATAAGTAAGGGGCGGGCCTCGGAATCGGTACGTCAGTTACTCGACCTGCAACCGAGGATGGCGCACGTAGTTCGTGATGGGAATGAAACTGAAACTCCAATCGAGTCCGTAAAGGTCGGCGATATTCTCGTCGTTCGACCGGGCGAGCGAATGCCAGTTGACGGAGTCGTTGTCGAAGGTGCGTCTGCGGTAGATCAATCCGCGATTACAGGAGAAAGTATACCTGTCGAAAAGGCGGTGGGGGACGAAGTCATTGGCGCGACCATCAACAGCTCTGGTCTCCTAAGAATTCGCGCTTCCAAAGTCGGAGCGGACACGGTTCTTGCCAAGATCGTGCAACTTGTTGAGGAAGCGCAGATGGCGCATGCACCAATTCAGCGGCTGGCGGACAAAGTGGCCGGTTACTTCGTACCCGCGGTGATACTGATTGCTCTCGGAGCTGGCTTTGGTGGGTACTTCTCCCGTGTCTTGCCGCTGAACTATGCCGTATTGGCTTTCGTGTCCGTCATCGTCATTGCATGCCCGTGTGCGCTTGGAATTGCAACGCCTGTTGCAATTCTCTTTGGAACTGCTAAGGGTGCGCAGAATGGTATCTTGATCAAGAGTGGTGAATATTTGGAAACCGCACACAAGCTGCAAGTGATCGTCTTCGACAAAACCGGGACACTCACACGCGGCAAGCCCACGGTCACCGACCTGATAGCTACAAGCAATCACACGGAGACAGAAGTGCTTCAATTCGCAGCCTCAGCCGAGAAAGGGTCCGAACACCCTCTTGGTCGAGCCGTTGTCCAAGCCGCTGAGGAGAAGCACATCGCCGTTCCAAATGCTTCATCGTTCAAGGCTATCCCGGGGCAAGGGGTAGTAATGGAGTACTCTACTCGTAACATAATCCTCGGAAACCGTAAGCTCATGACGCAATGCGAAGTCGACCTGTCCTCTGTCGAATCAGACGCAACGAAGCTTGAGGAAGAGGGAAAAACGGTCATGATACTAGCGAACGACACACAACCAATAGGGGTCATCGGCTTGGCGGACACACTGAAAGACGATTCCGCTGAGACCGTAACGGAGTTGAAACGATCCAAGATTCAAGTCGTAATGTTGACTGGTGATAATATGCGCACTGCTAAGGCCATGGCAGCAAGACTTGGCATCGACAGGGTGATCGCCAATGTTCTGCCAGCCGAGAAAGAGAAAATCATCAAGGACTTGCAGGATGAAGGAAAAGTCGTAGGGATGGTTGGGGATGGAATCAACGATGCGCCCGCTCTTGCAGCCGCTGACATAGGAATTGCAATAGGTAGCGGAACGGACGTAGCGGTTGAAACGGGCGGGATAGTTCTAATCAGAAACAACTTGCGAGACGTTGTTACCGCAATCAGGCTAAGCAGGGCAACGATCAGAAAGATCAAACAGAACCTATTCTGGGCTTTCTGCTACAACGTAGCTCTCATCCCCCTTGCCGCAGGTGCACTAGTACCATTCCTAGGCGCCAGTGTCTACACGGTTCTGCCAGTCTTGGCAGCTGGGGCCATGGCCACAAGTTCTGTCACCGTCGTCGGAAACTCGCTCCTACTGAACAGATTCAAGCCATAAGGTGGAGGTGGCTAAGGCCTCGAGCGTAGTTCGGGTCACCGCGCGTCTCACTCATAGGACCTATTCTGAGCTCATTTCTGAATATGACGCTGATGGTATGGTTGTGTGAACCATTTCTTGGTTTCTTCGGGATCGATTCTTATCTTCAAGTCGGATTCGATCTTCATTAGTCGCTCGGATGCTCTTTCAAAGAGTTGTTCGTTAAGATTTGCGATCGTAAACCCCATTCTGTTTTCCAAGTAATGTTGCAGTTCATAGGGGTTTTTGATCTCTCGCGTTAAGCCCACTTCGATATCGTCGTTTTTCACCACACCAACCGTGACATCTTTTCCGTGAAATTTCAATCCCAATCTAATTCTTCCGCCCCATATTGCATAGGCTACAATAGAGGTGTCGTGCGCTCTGGTGTAGTGAGATAGAAGTCTCAGGCATGTCTGGTAATCGTCGTGAACAGCAGCCCGCTTGGACTCAACGTTAAATGCTCTATTAGGTGACGTGGTGTTCTTTGCCATCCAGTATAATCTTACGCTCTTGTTGTACGCTTCCGACATTAGGACAGCCAGCTATCGCCGCAGCTTTCTTTTCTATGCATGCAAGTAAGAAAAGAAAGGGGAGAAGTAGGCGTTTCGCTCATCTTGAGCCTACTTCAGGAACATGGTCTTCCTAGTCAGATCTTACGAGGCTGTTGATCTCTTGAGCAGTTCCCCGTCGAGCATGACGAGGGCTGGACCGTTGTCTCCTATCAGTTGGAGTTTCTTTGCGATCTCGTTTGTGCTTGCTTCCTCTTCCACTTGTTCGTTCACGAACCATTGCAGAAATACTTCTGTAGCGTTGTCCTTGTCTGCCCTAGCGAGTTCAACTATCTTGTTTATCGATTCGGTGACCTTCGCTTCGTGCTGGCACGCCTGCGTAAACATCTCTTTGGCTGATTTCCAGTTGGATGGGGGTGCGTCTATCGCTTGCAAGGTCACCTTCCCACCTCTCTCGTTCACATGACCATAGATCTTCATGCCATGTTTCGTCTCTTCGCCTGCTTGGACTTGCATCCAATGAGCAAAACCCTTCAGGTTCATTGATTCGAATTGGGCCGCCATCGAAAGGTAGAGGTAGGATGAGTAGAACTCTTTCCGTATCTGATCGTTCAGCGCTTTTTCGACCTTCGCTTTGATCATATCAGAGTCTCCCACATTTACAGGGATGATACGATATTTAATGTCGATTATCAAGTAGTAATAGGCATACTCGTAGAGGGCTTCTTGGCCGGAATCGTAGTTTGTTGAAATCGTTTGAAGCCTATACCTAAGAGTATCCTAAGAAGCATTGCGAAGATGATAGCGCTGATGCGCTAAGACGGGTGAGGTGTCACTCGGGGGGAATGAGTGCGAAAGTTGCCTCCATGTCCACGTTCTCGTTTAATCTTCTCTGATACATGAAGCGGTATACTCCTAGGCCAACCATTGACCAAGCGGAAAATACTAGAAATGATCTCCAGGAACTGACGATCACGCCTCCGAAGAGAATCAGGGACATCAAGAAGGCTACGAGAGCTATTGGTATTGCAAGTTTTCCGAGACGGAATCTTGCATTTTTCAGCAGCATGGGTTTTTCAAATGAGACTGAAAGAACGGTCATCGAAACCAGAAGATAAGTCCAGAGAATGCTGAGAGTCGCCAGATCAATAGTGAATAAGTATCCGCTGAAGTAGCAGCCTAATGCTACCAAAGTAGACACTGCATACGTTAGTATCAATGCCTGGGATGGTATTCCGCGATCATTCAGTTTTGCGAATCGTCGAGGGAATAATCCGTCAAAGGCCCATGCGAAGACTATTCTGGAAGCACCTAACATCCAAGGAAAGATGTCGCTTACCACTGCAATAATCAAACTGAACGCTAGAAGCACGGCGACGTAGTGTGGAAGCGTGAGTCCATACAAGGTTATGGGGTTGGTCGTTGGATTCGTGCTCAAGTAACCCGAAACGAATTCCCAAGGCAAGAAGTGGTATAGGCTGGCTGAGTAGGCGAAGTAGTATACAGTCACGAATATCATGGCAACGACACTCCCTCTCGGAATGGCGGTTGCGGGGTCTTCGACTTCTCCAGACGCGGCAATCGGCATTTCAAGACCAAGATAGGCGAAGAAAAGTACAGACGCGGCTTTCAACAGAAGTGTGAAATCGAAAGGGTTGTGCGAAGGCAGAGAACGTCCCTTTTCCATCAAGAACGTGACTTGATCAGCGCCCAGGCGCGACTTGGCAAGGTCTAGGAAATAGGATTGGTTGTGTGTTATTCCGAAGATGATCATTAACAGACCTCCGCCAAGGAATATCGCTACGGATGCCCTAACAGCCCAGCTGAAGAGGCGGCCTCCCCTAAGGTTCACAATCGAACAAAGAATCAAAGCGGCAAACGTCACGATGATACGAAAGTAGCTGGGGATGGGTACCGCAAGAAGATCGAGCCAGTCAGCCATAAGTGTCGCAGTGCTAAAGGCAATGAGTCCTATAGCGAGCGCAATTCCAAACCATCGAGCCCATGAAGCCCAGAACCCCAGAAATGGATTAAAGCCTCTGGAAACGAAAACATAGTCTCCACCTGAGCGAGGGATCGATGACGCCAGAGTCGCGTAACAGAGCGCAACCAGAAGCGCGGGGACTGCTCCTACGAGGAAGGCTAGTGGCACATGCGAGTCTATCCCAGGCATCTGGGTTTGGATCATCAAGGTTTGTTCGGAGATACCCAATCCAATAACCGCACAGCAGGTCAGAACAAAGACGTCTGCTGCGCTGAATCCTCGTTTCATTCCGGTTTTTTCTGCGACGAAACCCAGTTGATACTTCGCTGCTCGGTCTCTGAGAGTCTTTGTCTGCGCCTGAATGTACTGAAAATAGACGCTCTTGCTTAGTCTGTCCACCTCTTTGGCCACATGATCTTTGTCTACGCTGATTTTTTCCTCACTCATTCGCGGGGCCCCGAGCGATTAAGCAAGAGGCTGTCTACTAGGAGCCGAAATAGTATCTAGTCGTAATCCTAGGTGTTCTCAGATTCGCGCGAGCATTTTCTTGCCGCCAGCGAATACGGTTATCGGTCCATCATCGCTTACGACTACGGGAATTGAATTCGTCACTGCAGAGATTTCTCCCGCACTACGATGTCTTCCACCATCTGTACTACTGACGTCAATCTTCATTCCCGGTGGGAGTTTCGCCACGAATCGGACTGATATCCCCCGAATCTCTCCCCCCGAATCTACTGCGAGGGAGAATTCTCTAGTAGCAAGATTGAACAGGAACCCCTCTGAATCGGAATCGAAATCTTTGATGTTCGTGGTCATGTACATCCTGGGTTTCTCGGAATGCTTTAGAACATTCTCGCCGTCTCCAATCACTATTGTACCGCCTTTTCGCATGTTCGACATTTCAATTCCCGTAGTGAAAGCTGTGAACAGTGTCTCACAATCCACATTCTTGTCGCTGGAGAGTTGTTCCAGCTTCTTCCCGATCGCGGCATAATCTCTGTATGACCACGAACTCTTGCTTCTGAGGTAAATGACTTCAGCCAGAAGCCGCCCTCCGCCGAAAAATTTGACCGTTTTAAGATTCCCAAGAGAAAGCAGAGCAAACGCGTTTTCGTCGATCTTCATCGCTTTCCAGTAGCCGCTATATTTGTGCGGTATGAGTGTCCGCGCCAATGAGGGTTTGGCATCATCACTCTGGAGGCAGACTATGCCTCGAAGCACAGCTGTCTTGTCGAGCACGAAAGCTGCTGAGAGACCGTCAACAAGTCCGAAGAGTCCTTCAATGAACTTCTTTTGGCCTTCCCCCTCTGCTGCCTCAAGAATGATGCCGGCATTCTTCATCTCGGAGCAGATCTTCTCTGCTTGAGGCGCCATGATTATTCCTGTAGACTTCGGTCTTCCTTCTTCCTCTTTCATCGTGCAATCGTAAATCATCCTAAAGACCTCGAGTACAGCTCGGGTAGGAATTTGCAACTTTCTAGCTAGGGTGTAGACCTGTTCCCAAAGTTCTCTCCATTCTGGAGGGAAGTCTTTGACAAAGACGAAGCTGAAAGACTCTGATGTGCCTACTTCCGTAGCCAAGTTGGAGCCCCTAAATCGTATAGGTACGGGGTATGTGTTATAGAGATTTCACCGGAGCGAAACGCTGTTGTCGAGAATTGTGTCCATTCACTCCTTCCGCGGCGGAACCGGAAAATCAAACATATTATCCAACATCGCGTACAGGACGGCGGAAAAAGGACTCAGGATCGGAGTTGTCGACAATGACGTTCAATCTCCGGGCATGAGCGTCATCTTCGGCCTCGATCGAAAGGAAATTCATCATTGCCTCAACGATTTCTTGTCCGGTGACTGCTCGATTTCCGAGGCAGCTTACGACGTCTCGAAATCATTAGGCCTCACGGAGAAGAGCCTGTACCTGATCCCGTCGAGTCTTAAAGCGAATGACATTGCGGAGATACTGAAAAGGGGGATCGATTTCGCGCGCCTGAGCAAGGGATTCACGGAGCTAACCGAAGCCTTGCGTTTGGATAGATTATTGATAGACACACATCCCGGGATAGAAAATGAGACATTACTGTGCATAGCTCTGTGCGATCTGCTCCTCATAGTTCTTAGACCTGACGAACAGGACTATCTTGGTACGGCGATTGCGGTGGAAGTCGCGAAGAGGCTTGGTGTAGCAGAAATGGGGCTCGTAGTTAATCGTGTCCCGGCTCAGGTGGACGCAGACGCGCTTCGGAAAAGGGTGGCAGCAGCCTATGATGTCCCCCTCTTGGGCATCCTCCCATTTTCTATGAGCCTCATGTTGAACGCCAGCAAGAACGTCTTCGTACGGGGCAACCCTAAGGATCCGTTCAGCGAAGGGATCTTCACTTTAGCGGAATTGATCTAACTACCGCCGACGCCGTTAGGGGCGGGTATTGCGTGAAGGTTGAGAAACATCAAAAACTCGAAACTCGACAAATTCATGCGAATTTGTGGCAGAAGCTGGTACCGGCGTAGACTACCCGAGTGACACGCGCCTCGGGAGGGTAACTCTCCTTTCACTGCGAGGGTGACAAAGAGAATATTCACTGTGAATAACCGAGTACGAAAGGCGTGAGTGAGATGCAAAGGAAGCACTCGCTGTCAATCATCGCAATTCTGGTAGGATTAGTTGTTACCCTAATCACGGGTTTGGTGGACGTGACTCCACAGGGTTTGGTCGGGGCTACTTGGCATGGGTTGCCTCTACCCTGGCTCTACGTGATCGTTTATCCAGGTTCACCTTGGACAATTGACTGGCTCAACTTAGCCGGGGACCTCGTTCTCTGGATAGCAATTTCTTTCGCAATCATTTTCTTAGTTTTCAGGAAACGAACGAACGCCCACAGTGCTGGTCAAGTCATCACCTGCCTCATCCTGTTGTTCGCGCTCGTTGTCGTACAGATGTCAGGATCATTGGCGTTCGGACAGAACCTAACATATTTTGGTGATCAGAATGTGGAACAATGGACGAGCTCTCTCGCGGGAAACATTGTTCAAGCTTACACCAAGATCACCGTCTCCGGCCCGGTCGTAATCCAGGCTGTATCGATGTACTTGCAATATTCAGGTTCGGACGGAAGTCAATGTCTAAAGTTTGGGGTATACCAAGATAACGGGAACGGGAGTCCAGCCGGCCAGCCATTGGTTGCGTCTACTCAGCACGCGTATTGCTTCCATGTTGCCGTCACGTGGGGGCCGGCGTGGCAGAAATGGAATCTCCGACCAGACGATGCTCTCGTCATACCCGCGGCCGGTGATTATTGGATTGCGACACTCGCCTCGCGAACCTTCGGTTCAGTTTACCATTACGCGTACAGCTCAAGTTATGATTACACGTATGGGTACGCCGATTTCTTCTTCGCTGCACCCTACTCAGCCGGTCTCCCAATCACATTCAGCAGTAACCCGGTTTGGGAAGGAAACGCTCCCTACAGCTTCTACGTAGCCGCAGCCCCCGCATAAGCATGGGCTCCCAACGACAGAATTCTCGAACGTAGCGGTACTCGTGTGTGTTCTAAGTACGACGGTTACGGTCACCACCGAAACGACTCAAGGGTTCAGCTCTGCATTCGCAGGCATCGCCTTGGCTGCGATCGCGCTGCTAGGAATAGGGGCTTTCATGCTGCGACGAAAACACTCGACAAACTGATGAACAAGCACAAGCGCGATGTCGACTGGCTAACTAAGCCAAGCTCATCAAACGGCGATTCAAATCATTTCTCCAGCGTTTTCACTTAATAGCCTGCCCCAAACCCTGAAGCCAATTTGAACGGACCAGGTAAAGAGAGAAACTTCCTTTGATCGTGGCCGGCGAAAGACTCTAAACTGACGGTTTTCACACTTTGAGGATACGCGCTTTCGGAAGGTAGTGAGCAGTATTGCAACCCATTGATTCTGCCCGATCAAAAGGTTTCGTCCCTCCAGCATTTTCTCCCGGGAAGTCGACGTTTGATAGACAGAGAATCGCCGTGCTTCCCTTCGCTAACTTCAGTCCAGATCCTAACGACGATTACTTCGCAGATGGGATCACTGAGGAGATCATTTCCACAGTCGGGGGGATCAGTGGTCTCAGCGTCATATCGAGAACATCGGTGATGGGTTACAAGGGAACAACCAAGAGAATAAGAGAGATTGGAAGAGAACTCGAAGTGGGATCGGTCCTAGAAGGCAGTTTTAGAAAAGCGGGAAACAGGGTGCGAATCACGACTCAGCTGATCGATGTGGCAGCTGACAAGCATTTGTGGGCGGAGAGTTACGACCGAGAACTCGATGACGTGTTCGGAGTGCAGAGTGATATTGCCAAGCAAGTCGCAAACGCCCTCCGCGTTAGAATACTGCCTCATGACGAGAATTTGATCAGGAAGACACCAACGCGAAACTCTGAGGCACATTCCCTGTACCTAAAAGGGAGATACTATTGGAACGAGAGAAACAAAGAGAGCCTCCTCAAAGCAATTGAGGAGTACGAAGCCGCAATCAAACTTGATCCACATTTTGCGTTGGCATACTCCGGCATAGCCGATAGCTACGGCGTGCTTGGCAACCACAACTACATACCCTACACCGAAGCCAATTCAAAAAGTAGGGAATACGCGCTGAAAGCGGTGGAGCTAGACAACGGTTCTGCCGAGGCGCATGCATCGCTAGCGACAGCGATGCACCAAAATCGAGAGACCGGCGCTGAGAGAGAATTCCAGAAGGCAATAGAACTTAACCCGAGCTACGCCACGACACACCACTGGTATGGGTTGCTCTTACTTCGAACTGGGCGAAGGGAGGCTGCGCTTCAGGAGGCGTTAATCGCGCAGAAGCTTGACCCTCTCTCCGGTCCGATTGCGACGTTTGTGGGCATTGTCTATGACGCTCTAGGAGATTATGATCAAGCTGAAAGACAGCATCTAAGGGCTCTCGAACTGCAACCCAACTTGCTCGGGGCGATTGGAAATCTCGAAGTGACAAATTGGCACCAGAAGGAATTCGCCGAAGCAGAGAGACAGGTTGAGGCTTACCTCAAGATTAGTCATGATGAGTTGGCTTGCAAAATCGCACTCGCCGTGACCTACACGTTGGCGGGAAAGGTAATGGAGGCGAGACGCACAATGGTAGAAGCCGAAGCGATACCGGACCCGACACACCGCGTCGATGGGCTTCGGATATACTACTACCTGGCTGTTGGAGACGTTGAGAAGGCCGTTGAGCTGATTGAGGCGGAATACGCGAGGAATGCAGATTGGCTAAGCGAAATTTCGTATGATCCATTATACGTCGCGGTTCGCAACGATCAAAGGGTCAAATCGATACTCAGGAAACTGGGAGCATCCCCTTAGGCCATCTCAAAGATCTGAGAACGCAAGTTACCTCGCTAATACTAAGTCAACAGTCCCAGTCCAGTCTCAGAGTATGACCCCAATAAGCGGAGCATAGTATTCGAGTTGTTGTAAAGATCCATCCTGATCTCGACGTCGTAATGCAAAAGGAGGCCCGAAGTCGAAGGTTCAAACTGCAACAATCCGAACCCGTCACACGTTTCTTCGCGGATGAGAACGAGCGGCAATCGTAAAGAAGCCGCTAGAGTCGGTGCCTGAGCGGAATCATTCACTTAGCTGCCCTTGGACAATGATGCAGTTGAAAGCAAACCTTCGTCGCTTGGCTCCAATCTATCTAAGTCTCTTGATTTGGAGCGTCGCGATGTCCGTCTCGCTCAACGGTCCCATAATGCCCCTGTATGTTCAGTCGCTAGGGATAGGCCCGATGGAATGGGGTGTGCTTGCGGCGGCGTGGGCGACGGGCATGTTTCTTCTAGAATGGGTATGGGGCAGCCTCAGTGACACGATAGATCGACGATGGCTTATAGTTCTCTCGGCTCTCAGCATGAGCATCATATGCTTTCTTTTCACTGTGCGCGCCTTGATTCCTCTGTTCGTAGTTGTCGCGTTACTATCTGGAGCTTTGGGCGTAGCTATGGGGCCCACTACGAGGGCGTATCTTGCAGATGAGTCGCCGGAGCAATCCATGGGCCTTTACGCAAGCTTATGGTGGGCGTCCTTCATGCTTGGGCAAGTTCTCGGACCAATTGCGGGTACTTACATTGCTCAAGCTTCGTCCTTCGAATACTCATTTTACGCATCATCAATTCTAGCAGTATTCCTAGCGTTCTTCGTTCTATGGTCGTTCCCGGTCGCGGCTAAACGTTCTGGAAAGAAACGCGAAACCAATCTTCTAAGCGGCATGAAGTTGGTATTTAGCTTGCGATCTGCGAGGCTGCTGTTTTTGTCTGCTGTTCTCGTGTTTATCAGCAGATCATTGATAATCACTTTTCTTCCACTTTACGCGTCAAGCATAATCATGATGTCAAAGCTCCAAGTAGGCATTCTATCTGCTTCGATATCGGGCACCCAGTTAGTGTCAATGCCAGCGCTTGGCTGGCTCTCCGACCGTTTCGGGCGGAAAAGGACTGCAGTCATAAGTTATACGATAGCCGGCCTTTTGTTTCTGCTGTACTTTCTAGCCAAGACAATTTACCAAGTCTTTCTGGTCTCAATTGCCGTTGGCGTTAGTTTATCCGGTCTCTTTCTACTCCTAGCTCTGGTACCAACTGTTGCCTCCAGCGGTACTTATGGTAAGGTGATCGGAACTTACGGCTCATGTGAAGACTTGGGGATAATCATTGGTCCAATCATTTACGGATTCGTCTGGACCAGTTACGGCCCCATCTACATGTTTGCGGTCTGCTCACTTGCGCAGTTGCTTGGTGCCCTTCTCGTGCTCGGGATAGGAACTCGTGTCCCGGATTGTTTCAACCGGTAGAGGCAGCGGGAGGAATCTTCTAATCAAAACGATCGTTGCGACAGTTTGGAATTTTCGAAAAACTAGGTCTAGTGGGTCTTCTTGTCCGCCAATCTTGTATCCCTGATAATGTCGCGGGCTCTCTCGGCAGCCCATGTGACGATTGGGACGCATACGTCAGCGTGAACTTCGGCTTCGTATACGCTTAATCCCTCTGGAGTCTTCAAGTTCTGGTTCGTTAGTTCACGGCATCTGCATGATCCAAACCTAATACGGAAATCGTTGTAGAACCGGTCTACTGCCGCGTAGCATGGTTCTCGGCTCTTTTCCGCATTGTCGCGGCCCAACGCTAGACTCATAGCCATCACTCCGCCGATAAGCGCCCCACAGACATCGCCATTTCGGCCTATGCCGCCTCCGAAACCTGTTGCAATCTTCGGAATCATAGGATCGCTCGCTATTCCTTCCTTGTTGAGTTCGTTCGTCACTGCCAAGAGAACAGATTCCGCGCAATTGAAACCGGAATCGAAATTCCTCTTCGCGACTTCTTCAAGGCTCAAGGCTTCTGCCCGAAAGACGAGCTTCAGCACAATCCAATATACTCTGCTCATCCGCACCAGTCTGCGAATTAAGCGCTAAACTCTCGGAACTAGCGCCAGAGGATTTGTGGGAGAACTTGCGATTCTCAGTTCGTCTAGAGGCTTAACGGCCCTTTCATGCTGTTCTAACGAAGAGCGTTCTCAAGATCCGCAATTATGTCCTCGTGATCCTCGATTCCGACGGACAATCGCACCATCCTGTTGTTGAGTCCGATCTCTTCGAGTTCCTGAGGAGTCAAGTAGTAGTGTGAGGAGTAAACGGGCATCGAGATTAGGGATTCTACTCCGCCTAGGCTTAAACCGTGAATGATGAGCTTGAGGCGCTCTATGAACTTCACAGCTTCTCTTTCACTGTCAAGTTCGAAACACATCATCCCGCCAAATCCGTTCATCTGGCGCTTTGCCAACTCATGTTGGGGGTGGGACTTCAGTCCGGGGTAGTAGACTCGCCTCACTCTTGGTTGGTTTTCTAAGTATTCTGCGACTTTCTGGGCGTTGGAGTTGTGCTTCTCCATTCTTAGGGTAAGAGTCTTCAATCCGCGAAGGGTAAGGTAGGCTGCGAATGGGTCGATACATCCGCCGTAGGTCTTGAGTGTCTTTCTCGCTGAAGCTATGAAATCACTTGAACCTACCATAATTCCTCCGATTAGGTCGTTGTGACCTCCATAGTATTTCGTTGTACTGACAAGAACAACATCTGCGCCAAGCGTAAGGGGTGTCTGATTCACCGGCGTTGCGAACGTGTTATCTGCAATCAGCTTCAAGCTATGGTTTTTGGCAATTCGAGCGGCAGATTCGATGTTTGCGATTCTTAGATCGGGGTTCGTAGGTGTTTCGATGAAGATTGCTTTCGTCTTCTCGTTGACCAGCTTTTCGGCCGCCTCGATATTTCGTGTGTCGACGAAATGAGTCTTGATGCCGAACTTTGCCAATGCATGCTTGAGAAAGGTGTAGGTTCCTCCGTACACCATGTCTGAGGAGATTATCTCATCTCCTTGCGCTGTGAAGGAGAGTATGGCGGTTGTGGTCGCGGCCATGCCGGAGCTTGTTGCTAAGGCATCTTCTCCACATTCTAGGATGGCTGCCTTTCGCTCCAATGCACGTTGTGTAGGGGAGGTAGGCCTGGAATACATGTAACCCTGCGCTCCATTCTCCGATCCCTGATTGTAAGCCATCACGTCCTTCATCGAATCAAACGCGTAAACAGCAGCTTGGTAGATTGGTGTTGGAACAGACTTTGTGCTCTGGTCAATCATCTCGCCCGCATGAACACACGCGGTCAACAGGCGCCTAGACTGCAATCCTCTTGACCCGCGCGGGCTACTAGAATCTCCCGACACGCCCGACCCTCATTTCGAAGGGAAGTGAAGCAGAATGCAATATACCCTTTCCACACCTACCAACATGCGAAGAATTACCTTCCACACGCGGAAACTCAGCTCTAGACGAGCCGAGTAGAGCCACCATATGTGAAGTTAAACGAAAAACTGAGCCTTACTGAATGGCAAAGCCCAATTCCTTAATCCCTCATTAACCTTCAGAGTTAATCATGAACAAGGCAATAGACGAATCTCTACCCAAGTTCGGCCTGCTAACCAATCCGATTGAGGAAGTGGCTCGCGAGATTGAGAGGTTCAAGAGGTCGGGATTTGATTACGCGGAAGTAGGCATGGAAGAGCCCAAAGCGACGCCGCGAATTCTAATGACACAGAAAGATGAGATAGTGGCCGCGCTAGCAAGAAACAACATGTTTGCAGTAGGCCATACGGCGTACTGGGTTGGATTTGGTTCATCTCATGAATGGGTGAGAGAGGGTTGGGTTCGAGAAGCCAAGGAAATGATACGCGTAGCCGCTGAACTCGGCATTCCGCTGCTAAACTTCCATTTCTACAGTCGACTCGGAATGGTTGGCCGGACGGAGGAATCGAGAGAAACCTTCCTACAGAACTTCATAAGTTCCCTGAACGAGTTAACCCAGTTCGCATCTCCGAAACGAGTTGACCTAATGCTTGAAAACGTTCCACCGGAGAAAGGGCATCCGCTGGAGTCTCTCGCCTGCTTCTCTCGAAT
>Ga0187769_10000984_pt1 | contig 15867 bp, 16 predicted proteins | sample 0116_SJ02_MP02_1_FD_133140 | JGI IMG/M metagenome (GOLD analysis project Ga0187769, IMG submission 133140) | Tropical peat soil microbial communities from peatlands in Department of Meta, Colombia - 0116_SJ02_MP02_10_MG | ecosystem: Environmental > Terrestrial > Soil > Wetlands > Peat | place... | reverse complement strand
CCGCGGCGCTGGTCAGCGAGAACAAGGCGCTCGCCGCCCCTTCGAGTATCGACAGCCTGCCCACCTCGGCGGGCCAGGAGGACCACGTCAGCATGGCGACCTATGCCGCGCGGCGTCTCATCGCCATGACCGAGAACCTGCGCCACATCCTCGCGATCGAGCTGCTTGCGGCGGCGCAGGGGGTCGAGCTGCGCGCGCCGCTCGCGACGAGCCCGGCGCTCGCGAAGGTGATGGCCCTCTTGCGCACGCGCGCCGCCGTTTATGACGCCGACCGCGCGCACGCGCCCGATATCGCCGCCGTTGCCGAGCTCATCGCGAGCGGGGCGTTCCGCCGGCTGGTCGAGCTCCCCATTTGCGCTTGACCCGGGCCGCGGCAGCGGCGCTTTCTCTAGTCGGACGGTGGCTTCCGAAAAAAGCGCGAGGGCGACATGAAGGTGGTCATCACGGGCGGCACCGGCTTCATCGGGCGCATGCTGGCGGCGCGCATTCTCGCGCGCGGCAAGCTCACGGGCCCTTCGGGGACTCAGGCGCAGATCGACGAGCTGGTCCTTTTCGATGCGGTGCTGCCGCCGAGCCTGCCCGCCCCGCTCACGGGCCACGTCAAAGCGCTCTCCGGCGACGTAGCCGACCCCAGCGCGATCGAAGGCCTGATCGACCGCGACGATATCTCGGTCTTCCATCTCGCCTCGGTGGTGAGTGCCGGGGCCGAGCAGGACTTCGACCTCGCCATGCGCGTCAATCTCGACGGCGGCCGCAATATTCTCGAGGCCTGCCGCAAGCGCAAATCCACACCGCGCCTCGTCTTCACCAGCTCGATCGCGGTCTTCGGCGCCCCCGGCATGGGCCCCCGGGTCGACGATCTCACCAAAGAGACGCCGCAGACGACCTACGGGATCACCAAGGCGATCGGCGAGCTTCTGGTCAACGACTACACGCGCAAAGGCTTCCTCGACGGCCGCTCGGCGCGGCTGCCGACGGTGATCGTGCGGCCGGGCAAGCCCAACAAGGCCGCCTCGAGCTTCGTGAGCGGCGTCATCCGCGAGCCGCTCAACGGCGAGCCGTGCCATTTGCCGGTCGGGCTCGACACCATCATGCCGGTGCTCGGCTATCGCTCGATCGTCGAGAACCTGATCCGGCTCCACGAGGCCGCGGGCGAGGCGATCGGCGCCGACCGCGCCGTGAGCTTCCCCAGCCTCGATGTCAGCTTGAGCGAGATGATCGCCGCCTTGGGGCGCGCCGCTGCCGGGCGCAAGCTGGGGCCGATCGAGGTGAGGCCCGAGCCCGCGATCGCGCGCATCGTGGCCGGCTGGCCCACGGGCACGGGCTGGGCCAAGGCGGCCGCCTTGGGCCTCACGGCCGAGCCGGACATCGATACCATCATCCGCGCCTATATCGAGGATTTCCTAGGGAATTGACGAGGGCACGCTGCGGCGACCGGAGATTTGGATAGCATGCTCGGCAATCTCTTTTCCTCGCTTCCCCAAGCCGGTGCCGAGGAGCGCTTCACGCTCTTGGCCGAGAGCGCTCATGTCCGCATCGAGCGCATCCTGTCGAGCGGCCAATCGAGCCCGCCCGGCTTCTGGTACGACGAGGAGTGGAACGAGTGGGTGGTGGTGCTGCAGGGCTCGGCGATCTTGCGCTTCGCCGATCAGGTCGAGCCGCTGGTGATGGGACCGGGCGACCACGTCGACATCACTGCCCACCGCCGCCACCGGGTCGAGGCGACGGCCAAGGGCACGCCTACCATCTGGCTCGCGGTGCATTACCGCTGAGCGGGCCGCGTTACGGGCCGGGGTTTTGCCAGAATTTTACCCGGCCGTGAGCTGCGCTCGGGGTTCACGGCACCCGTATTCTGTGGGAGAATTCGCCCCGAGACGCCGAACGGAGCTCTCGTTTCCCCCCAAACAGGGACTCAGGCGGCCAAAGCGGGAAGGGTGTGACGCCCGTCACTCAAGCGACCAATCTGCCTTGTGAACCTCGGCTTGAGCTGAGCGCCGCCATGGCGGCCTGTCGCGCCGCGACGCTCGCGCGCGCCAGCACGCTCGTCGACGAGGCCTTGCGCGCCCAGCCCGATCCGGCTTTCAGCCCGATCGGCTGGCACATCGGCCACATCGCCTATACGGAAGCGCTCTGGCTCACGCCGGGAGCCGATCCCCACCCGGAATGGGAGCTCCTCTTCCGGCAGGACGGCCTGCCCAAAAGGGCGCGGCGCAACCTGCCGTCGGCACCTCGGCTTGCGGAATATCTCGCCGCCGTGCGCGCCCGCGTGCTCGCGCGACTGCAGAGCGGACTGTCCGACGAAGAGCTTCCGACGTGGCGTTTCGTGCTCCAGCACGAGGCTCAGCACGCCGAGACCATCTCGATCGTGCGCCGGCTTGCCGGCATCGACGCGCTACCGCCCGGCACCCTCGCGCCCGTGGAGGATGACGGGCTGATCTCAGTGCCGGCAGGACTTGCACGTCAAGGCCATGACGGGCCGGAGGCGCTCGACAACGAGCGACCGGTCCGCGCCGTCGAGCTTCCCGCCTTTCGCCTCTCGCGCCGGCCGGTGAGTGAGCGCCAATACCTCCGCTTGGTGGTGGCGGGCGGCTATAAGGAGCCGGCGCTCTGGTCGGAGGAGGGCTGGGCCTGGCGCTCCGCCAACGGGATCGAGCGCCCGCTTTACTGGACGGGGGGCAACGCGGCGCTTCCGGTCCACGGCATCAGCGCCTACGAGGCCGAGGCCTATTGCCGCTTCATCGGCGCGCGGCTGCCGAGCGAGGCCGAATGGGAGCGCGCCCAGGTGCAGCACCCCGAATGCGGGTTCCTGGGCGAAGTCTGGCAGTGGACCGCAAGCGTCTTTGCCCCCTATCCGGGTTTTGCGCCTTTCCCCTACCGAGGCTATTCGGCAGCCTACTTCGACGGCCGCCACCGCGTGCTCAAGGGCGGCAGCTGGGCGACGCTGCCGCCGGTGCTGCGCCCGAGCTTCCGCAACTGGTATGCCCCCGACACAAGGCAAATTTTCGCAGGATTCCGCTATGCCATGGACTCCTAGATCGCTGCCTCAGGCGCCCTACGCGCGCAAGCGCGACCGTCTCGACTGGACCGTCGCAGCGGAGCCCGGCCGCGAAAGCGAGGACGGCGAGGAGATCCGCCGTGGCCTCACAGAAGCGCCCAAGCGCCTGCCGTGCCGATTTTTCTACGACGAGCTCGGCTCGCAGCTCTTCGAGCGCATCTCGGCCCTGCCGGAGTATTACCTCACGCGCACGGAGCGAGCGCTCCTCGAGGATGTCGCGGGCGAGATCGCCGCGCGCACGGGTGCTTGCGAGGTCGTCGAGCTCGGCAGCGGCAGCTCGTTCAAGACGCAGCACCTGCTCGATGCCTATGCGAGGCTGGACAAGGCGCTCAGCTATGTGCCCATCGACGTGAGCCCGTCGAGCCTCGAGCGCGGCGCCGCTCGGCTGCTCGCCCGCTATCCCGGGCTCGCGGTGCATGCGATCGTCGGCACTTACGAGGCGGGACTGGCCCTCCTTGCAGCGTCGCGGCCGGGGGATGCACGCAACCCGCGTCTTCTCGTCTTCCTCGGCAGCACGATCGGCAATCTCACCGTGGCGGAGACGTTGCACTTCTTGCGCGCGGCGCGCGCAGCGCTCCGGCCCGGCGATTGGCTCCTCATCGGCACCGATCTCGAGAAGGACCCGTGCATCATCGATGCGGCCTACAACGACAGCCAGGGCGTCACGGCCGCCTTCAACCTCAACATCCTGCGCCATATCAACCGCCGCTTCCGCGCCGATTTCGCCCTTGACCGCTTCGCCCATCGCGCGTTCTACAATCGGGAGGAGCGGCAGATCGAGATGCACCTCGTGAGCCTCGCGGCCCAGGAGGTGAGGCTTTCGGCGCTTGACTTGACCGTGCGTCTCGCGCGCGATGAGACCATCGAGACGGAGATCTCGCGCAAGTTCGATCTCGCCGACTTCGCCAAGACGCTTGCCGGCTGCCGCTTCGAGCGGGCGGCGCAATGGAGCGATCCGCGCCACTGGTTCGGCTTGAGTCTGGCGCGGGCCGCCTAAGGGGTACGGGTGGTGCGTCTCAAGGATAAAGTCGCAATCGTGACCGGCGCGGGCTCGGGCTTCGGGGAGGGCATCGCGCGCCGTTTCGCGGTCGAAGGGGCCAAGGTCGTGTTGGCCGACATCAACGACCAACAGGGGCGCCGCGTCATGGAGGCTATCGCGAAAGCGGGCGGCGAGGCGCATTACGTCCATGCCGACGTCAGCATCGCGAGCGAGGTGGCGGCCATGGTGGGTGCTGCGGCGAAGCGCTTCGGCGGGCTCGACGTCCTCGTCAACAATGCGGGCGTGCCGCAACGGAACGGTCCCATGCTCGCGGTCGACGAGGCGACCTTCGATCGCATCTTCGCCGTCAACGTGAAGAGCATTTACCTCGCCGCCATCCATGCCGTGCCGGCGCTCGCGCGGCGCGGGGGCGGGGCCATCATCAACATGGCTTCGACCGCGGGGCTGCGGCCGCGCCCGGGCCTCGTCTGGTACAACGGCAGCAAGGGTGCGGTGATCTCGCTTACCAAGGCGATGGCGATCGAGTTGGCAGCGAAGAAGATCCGCGTCAATGCGCTCTGCCCGGTCGCCGGCGACACGCCGATGCTGGGCGACTTCATGGGGGGAGACACGCCCGAGAACCGCGCGCGCTTCATCGCCTCCATACCGCTCGGGCGTCTCAGCACGCCCGCGGACCTCGCCAACGCTGCCCTCTATCTGGCTTCCGACGAGGGCGCCTTCATCACCGGCGTGGCACTTGAAGTCGATGGCGGGCGCTGCATTTGAGGCGGCCCGGCGCCGTCTTTCTCCCGTCATCGTCGCGGAACTTGCCGGTCTTGCCCTGGCTCTCGTGGCGGCTGCACCTCTCGGCGCGCACGCCGAGGCGCAGCTCGTTCCCGCCTACCCCGATGAGCCGCTTAACGGCCCCGCGCACGCCAAGGGTGCCGTGATCTGGAGCCACGGCAAGGGGCCGGGCGAGGATGAGGCCAAGGCGGCGAACCCGGAATATCTTGCCCTCTTGCGCGATGCGGGCTGGGACGTCTACCGCAACAACCGCCTTGGCGAGCTCGACGAGTACAAAGAGCCGCGCCCGAGCGTGGCGGCCCAGGTGAGGTCCAAGACGGACGAGCTGGCAAAGGGAGTCGACAAGCTCGAGGCTGAGGGCTACCGGAGGGTCGTTCTCGCCGGGCAGTCCTTCGGCGCGTGGCTCACGCTCAATCTCGCGGACAAGCGCAGCGATATCTATGCGGTGATCGCCACCTCGCCGGCCGCCTACGGCACCCGGCAGCGCAATCCCCAGCACTACGAGAACAACGGCCGGTATCTTGGGGACTTGATCGAAGATCTCAGGGTCAAGCGGGTGATGCTGAGCTTTTTCCGCGACGACCCCTTTGATCCCGGCGGACGCGGCCCGGCGGCGGACGCGAGTCTCGCGCGCCACCGCATTCCGCACCTGGTCATCGACCAGCCGGAGATCCCGACCGGCCACGGGGGTGCGAACGGCCTTTTCTTTGCGCGGCGCTTCGGGCCTTGCGTCGTAGCACTCGTGGAGGCGCCGCAGGTACCTGCACTCGCGGAGTGCGCGAACGGCAAGGCGCTCGAGCCGAGCGGTGCGGTGCCGCTGCCGCCGGGGCTCAAGCTCGCGACACCCTCGGGCGCGCCAGGGAGCGATCCCTTTCTCGGCGAATGGTGGGGGCTCTATGGCAACGGCCGCGAGATGATCCTGGCGGTCGAGCGGATCGAGGGCGAGCGCGTGCAAGCGATCTATGCCTATGGCCCGCAGGGGAGCCAGAAAGGCGGTTTCGTGGAGATCACGGGCCGCCTCGCAGAGGGCGGCCTCGTCTTCGCGGAGCCCGGCAAGCCGCGCTTCGAGTATCGCCTCGAGCCCGACGGCAGGCTCCAGGCGACATGGAGCAAGGGAGACACGACTCTTGCCGCCCACCTCCGGCGGCTGAGCCCCTAGTACCCGGCGCCGCTGATCCGCGCCACAGGCGCGGGCCAGCGGGCGCGGGTACAACCTATTGACCGATGTACCGATTTCGCGGCTCGTGATTCGCCCGCGGCGAATCACGAACTCGCGAAAGTCGGTACTAGGCGCCTGGCCGCGCGCGACGCGGCCGCAAAGGCAAAGCGGCCCGGGCTTTGCCGGCCCGGGCCGCTCGCCTTGGAGAAGACCGCAGCAGCTAGTTGCGGCTACTGCCGAAGAGACGGAGAAGGAGGAGGAAGAGGTTGAGGAAGTCGAGGTAGAGGCGGAGCGCGCCCATGACCGACTTCCGCGTCGCCACGCCCTCGTCGTCGCCCGCGAAATAGAGCTCCTTGATCGACTGCGTGTCATAGGCCGTGAGCCCGGCGAAGACGAGCACCCCGATCACCGAGAGGGCGAACTGCAGCCCCGTACTGTGGAAGAACATATTCACGAGGCTCGCGAGGATGACGCCGATGAGCCCGACCATGAGGAACGAGGCGAAGGGCGAGAGGTCCCGCTTCGTGGTGTAGCCGTAGAGGCTGAGCCCCGCGAACGAGCCCGCCGTGATGAAGAAGACGCGGGCGATGCTGTCGCTGGCATAGACCAAGAAGATGAACGACATCGAGAGGCCCATGAGCGCCGCATAGAGCCAATAGAGCGCTTGGGCCGTGGCCGGCTGCATGCGCGTGATGCGCGCGCTCAGGAAGAAGACGAGCCCGAGGGGGGCCAAGAGGACGAGCCAATAGAGCGGCGTGCCGAAGATCGCATGTACGGCCGTCGGATTTTGCGACACCAGAAAGGCGACGATGCCGGTGAGCGCCAGGCCCGAGGCCATGTAGTTGTAGACGCGGAGCATATAGCTGCGCAGACCCGCGTCGATCTCCGCGCGCTCGACCGTCCCCGGAAAGGCGCGGCTTTGCTGGCGAATATCCATGTCAAACCCTCACTCGAAATAGGGCTGGTGAATTCCCACAGGGGTATTTTGGGGTTATTCCCTGGAAAATCAACTGCCTTATATTAAGAATTGTTACGGATCAGTGACTTAGCCACGATGGACCCGGCTGCGTTCGCCTGCGGGCGGATCTCCGCCGACCCGACGACTGGCGCAATTGACGACGCCCTGGGGTGCGTGAACAGCGCCTCAGCGCTTCTCACTGCCGCGGCACGGCGCGCCATCCCGAGGGACAGGCGCCGACGTAAGGGTAATATTGCTGATAGGCGTCGCACCAATACCAAAAGCCGGGGGCCGCGCCCGGCGGGATGAAAGGATCGGGGTAGGGATAGACCGGCGCCGGATACCAATACCAATCGGCACCGATGATCCACCACCAGCCGACGCGGCCGCCATAGTTGCCGTTCCACCAGTGGCCGCTGCGCCAGTGGTTGTTATCGAAATGGCCTATGTCGCCGTGCCAGCCTTCATGCTCATGCCATGCGCCGTCGGCGCCGCCCCAATGCCCGGCTTGCCCGGCATGTTGCGCCTTCGCAGGGGCGGACAGCGCCAACGCGCAGACCGTTGCCATGACCAATGTTCTCAATTGCATGATACCCGACTCCCCGTGCTCGTGACGTGCCAGACCTGGAGGGACTTACCGTTGCGAGGTTACGCGACCCACCGCGGATTGCCATTGACCTGCGTCAAGCGGAGACACGGCGCCTGCGCCGTCTGAATCCCTAAGTGGACAGGATCGCGGCGAGAGCATGATCCAATCAAGTTGAAACACCCTGGTCGTCACCCCCGCGCAAGCGGGGGTCCAGACGCTGCCTGGATTCCCGCTTTCGCGGGAATGACGATGCGAATGGCCGATTCAACGTGATCGGACTCTACCCTAGTGTTCCGATTCGGAAATTGATCTCGCGCCGGAATAATCGTCATTGCGAGCTCAGCGAACCCCGGCTTACGCCAGGCCGGCCCGCATGGTGCGAAACGCTCTCTGGATTGCTTCGGCGCCCTTCGGGCGCCTCGCAACGACGAGTGTTTTCGTGATGTCGTGAATTTCAGAACCAGGACACTAAAACCGCAGCAGGCGACCGGCAAGCGCCGTGGCTCCGGATTTGGCCAAAGGATCGACCAGAAACACGATCGTGCGCCGGCCGAAGGTCGCACGATAGATTCCGCCACGCTTCAGGCTAAGATCTTTCTTGGCGCAGTCGTAGAACCTTCCATGCAGCAGCTCGCCCGCCGTGATGTCGAGCTGGATATTCTCTCCTTGCTGATCGATCCGCTCGAGCACCAAGCGGCCCGGGCCGCCCAGATCGATCAAAGGATTCCTGCCGTAAAGCGTCCACTCGACGCCAACTTCGTGTGGCTGGCCGCGTGGCCGCGGCGGTGCCGCGAGGCTCGGCTGAGCGGCTTCCGACTCGGACGTCGCAGGTGGCTGTTTCCGAGCGCCCTCGCAGCTCACTTTTTGTCTTTCCACGCGGCCGTCCGTGACCTCGCTTTGCAGAGCGCCGACGCGTACCGTTCCGCCGTGGATCGTTTCGCGCGTGCAGGAGCGCAAGTAATCGATGACGATCACGTCTTGCGCGTCGAGGTGAATAACGACTCCAGGGGCAAGATAGTCGAGCGTTGCCACCTCCGTCGGCGGTCCCTGCAAATCCTCGACGATGGCCGCCTCATTCGCGGCCGCTGCCGCCCGCGCCGATGGCAAGCCGCAGAGCACGGCAAGGGCAACCGCGGGCATGACGCTCTTTCTCACGGAATCGCTCCTCGACCGCCGCGCCGCGACGCAGAAGTTTCTCCCTCGGCTTTATATGGCATAGGCAGGCGCCGACCGAAAGGGCTCAGCATCGCAAACGACCTCATCCGACATTCCCGCGCCGAGCGGTTTGCTCCCGCCCCCTCGGAGCACCTCTCTCGTTGCGCAGGTAAGGTGCCGGGCGCTCGCCGAGCGCGCCCGCCTCGCGAGATCGACGCCGTTGAGGATGTTGACCAGGCCGGCGGCACTTGCCAACTTGAGATGGACACCCTCGAGGCGGATGATGACGTCTCGGGCCGGCGGGCCCGCACCCTACGTGGAGAAGCTCTTGGGAGGATGATCGGGGTTGCGCGAGGAGGAGCCATGACCGCGTTCCGTTTCGCTCACAGCAATGGCTCGAGCTCGGCCGAGGCGGCGAGGGAGTGCGCCGCGGCGTTGCGAGCGGCGGGGCCCGTCGGAGGGTCGGGAGAGGCGCTCGGTTTTCTCTACGCGAGCGATGCCTTTGCCGGCGAGCTTGCCGACATCCTCCTCTACCTGCGCGCGGAGACCGGAGTGGCGCACTGGGTCGGCACGGTCGGCACGGGCGTGCTGGCGACGGGCAAGGAGTATTTCGACGAGCCAGCGCTCGCCGTCATGATCGGCGTCCTGCCGAGCGGCTCCTTCCGCATCTTCCCCACCGTCGAGCGCTCGCTCGAGGGCTTCCGCGCCGCGAACGCCGGCTGGATCAAGGAAAAACAGCCGACCCTCGCCCTCGTGCACGGCGACCCGCGCAACCAGCATTTGCCCGGCCTGCTCGAGGACCTCACGGCGGAGACCGCCTCCTTCCTCTTGGGCGGACTCACCTCCTCGCGGGGCGCTCACGGCCAAGTGGCGGACGAGGTCACCTCGGGCGGGGTGAGCGGGGTGCTGTTCTCGGCCGAGGTCGCGGTGGCGACGGGGCTGAGCCAGGGCTGCACGCCGATTGGCCCCAGCCATACGATCAGCGCCTGCCGCGACAACGTGCTCATCGAGCTCGACGGCCGGCCGGCGCTCGAGGTGTTCAAGGAGGATGTGGGGAAACTCCTGCAAGGGGGGTCGGCACGCGCGTTGCGCTCGCTCCACGCGGCACTGCCGGTCCGCGGCACGGATACGGGGGATTATCTCGTGCGCAACCTCATGGGTATCGATGCTGAGCGCGGCTGGCTCGCCATCGGCGAGGTGCCGGCTCAAGGCGACGAGATCATCTTCTGCCGGCGCGACGGCGAGAGTGCGAAGCACGATCTCGAGCGCATGCTGACACGGCTCAAGGCGCGGCTGAAGGGGAGCCCGAAGGGTGCCGTCTATTACAGCTGTGTCGCCCGCGGGCCCAATCTCTTCGGACCGGGCTCGGCCGAGCTCGGCCTGCTGCGCCAGGCCCTCGGCGAGGTACCGCTCGTCGGCTTCTTCTGCAACGGGGAGATTTCCAACGCGCGGCTTTACGGCTATACCGGCGTCCTCGCGCTCTTCATGTAGCTCCATTTAGCTCCAGGTAGCTCCGCGCGGGGATGCCGGGGCGATACCGGAAAGCAAAGCCAACCTGCGCCCGTCAAAGAACGAGGCCGGGGACAAGAAGGGACAAGACGCCATGATCCGCCTGTTCGTCGGACTCGAGTTGCCCGAGGACATGCGGCAACGCCTTGCGGGCTTGTCCGGCGGCGTGCCGGGCGCGCGCTGGGTCAGGCCGGAGAGCCTCCACTTGACCGTGCGCTTCATCGGCGAGGTGGACGAGGGCCGCTTCGAGGACATCCACATGGCCCTCTCGCGCATCAAGGCGCCGGCCTTGGAGCTCACGCTCGAGGGCGTGTCCACCTTCGGGAAGGCGAGCGCGCCGCACACGCTCTGGGTCGGCGTGCAGCGCAACGAGACGCTCAACGTGCTCCACGGCAAGGTCGACCGCGCCCTCGTGACGGCCGGCCTCGAGCCGGAAAGCCGGAAATATTCGCCGCACGTGACGCTCGCGCGTCTCAAGGAGGCCGCGCGTCTGCGCCTGGGCACCTTCGTCAGCGCGCACTCGCTCTTCCGCGCCGGCCCCGCGCCCATCGACCAGTTCGTGCTGTTCTCGAGCTTCCTCTCGCGCAGCGGAGCGATCTACAAGCCGGAAATCCATTATCCCCTCGCGGGCGGCCCTTAAGCCCGCGCGAGCGGCCTTCGAGAGGCGCCCTTCGGGCGCTCCTCAGGCTGAGGGGGTTCTTTGCGCAATCATGAACCTACCTCATGCTGAGGAGCGGTGCGAAGCACCGCGTCTCGAAGCACGCGCTGCACCTATGCAGTCCGGACGTGCTCTAGCCGGATTCGGGTTGCTTGGGGAGGCGGAGCTTGCCGGCATCGCCGAGCGCGTGGATGACGCGCTCGACGAGGATGTCGAGGAGCGCGTCGTCGGCGGGGTCCGAATTGACCGCCAGGACGATCGCCGTCCCCGTCGTCGGCTCGTAGAGCAGGATGCTGTTATAACCGGGTACCGATCCGGTGTGGCCGTAAAGCATGACGCCCACGTAACGGAAGCGCTCGACGCCGAGGCCGTAGCCGCTCCCGGGCGCGCTGTCCTCCTCGCTCGGGGTCACGAAGCTCAGCATCTCGTCGAGCTGCGGTTTTGCCAGCACGTGTCCGCCGAACAGCGCCTGGCCCCAGCGCAGGAGGTCGGCGGCGTTCGACACCATGGCGCCGTCGTCGCCGCCCAGCACGTCGGGCTCGCCCGTGGCATCCTGCAAGCTGCCGCTGCCGTCGAGATCGGAATAGCCGTGCGCGAGCATGCCGGCGGGTACGGTCTCCTCGGAGGCGAACCAGCTTGCGCTCAGCCCAAGCGGGGCGATAAAGCGCTGGCGCATCTCCGCGATCGGCGAGTGACCGAGCGCTTCAGCCAGCGCCATGCGAAGCAAGAGGTAATCGGTGTCGGAGTAGTCGAAGCGGCTGCCGGGCTCGAAGCCGAGCCGCTCGGGATGGGCAAAGGCGAGAAGTGCGAGCGGATCCCATGTCTTGCCCGACTGGGCGCGCGCGGCCGCCACGAAGGCGTCGGTGAGGTAGTCGTCATAGCCCGAGGTGTGGCTGAGGAGCTGTTTAAGGCTCACGCGCTCGGCATTGGGCACGTGCGGGAGGAAGCGGGCGAGCTTGTCGTCGAGCGCGAGCTTGCCCTCTTGAGCGAGGGAGAGCGTGAGTGCGGCGAGGAAGGTCTTGGCGATGCTGGCGACCTTGAAGTCGCTCGTCCGGCGCATCGGAGCATGCTCCGCGACGTTGGCGAGCCCGGCCGCCACGATCGTCGGCGTCTCGCGCTCCCGCCCGATGCCGATCACGATGCCGGTGACGCCGTCCTCGGCCACCGCCGCGCGCGCCAGCCGATCGAGCGTCGGCGCGATCTCGTCGGCCCCGGCGCGTGCCGCAAGGAGCAGGAGGAAGACGGAGAGGACGCTCCCCATTTGCAGGCGGAGGGGCCTGCGGCCGTTGCGAGCGTTTCTGGGCAAACCTATCTCCTGGTGCAGCACCCGGCTATCATAGGGGAATGTCCCAGGACTTGTCATGAGCGAGCCTCGTCGGCCCTCGATTGTCGTGCTCACCGGTGCCGGCATCTCCAAGGAGTCGGGCCTCGACACCTTCCGCGACGCCGACGGCATCTGGGCCAAGGTGCGTCTCGAGGACGTGGCGACGCCCGAGGCCTTCGCGCGCCAGCCGCGGCAGGTCCACGCCTTCTACAACGCGCGGCGGAAGGCGCTCTGCAATCCCAATATCCAGCCGAATGCGGCGCACCGGGCGCTGGCCGCGCTCGAGGCCGGGTGGCCCGGCGAATTCCTGCTCGTGACCCAGAACATCGACGACCTGCACGAGCGCGCGGGCAGCCGCAAGCTCGTCCACATGCACGGCGAAATGCTCAAGTCGCGCTGCGCCTGGTGCGGCGAGGTGTTCCGCTCCGAGGACGATCTCACCGTCGAGATGGCCTGCCACGCCTGCATGCGCACGGGCGGGCTCAGGCCCCATGTGGTGTGGTTCGGCGAGATGCCGTTCGAGATGGAGCGCATCACCGCGGCCCTCGCGCGCGCCACGCTTTTCATCTCGATCGGCACCTCGGGCAACGTCTATCCCGCGGCCGGCTTCGTCGCCGAGGCGCGCGAGATCGCCGGCGCCCGCACGGTCGAGCTCAACCTCGAGCCTTCCGAGGGCGCCCCGCTCTTCGCCGAGCGCCGCTACGGCCCGGCGAGCGAGGTGGTGCCGCGCTTCGTCGACGAGCTGCTCGCGAGCCTATGAGCAGAGGCCCGGGCTTCGCAGCGCTCCTCGCCCGCGTGCGCGCTTGCCGGGTCTGCGCCGAGCATCTTCCGCTCGGCCCGCGCCCGGTGCTCCAGGCGCTCCCCACGGCGCGGCTTTTCATTTGCGGACAGGCCCCGGGAACCAAGGTGCACGAGACTGGCGTGCCGTGGAACGATGCCTCAGGCGAGCGCCTGCGGGCGTGGCTCGGGCTCGCGCGCGAGGTCTTCTACGACCCGCGGCGCATAGCACTCATCGGCATAGGCCTCTGCTATCCCGGCCGCCTGCCGCAAGGCGGCGACGCCCCGCCCCGGCCCGAGTGCGCGCCGCTCTGGCATCCGCCCTTGCGCGCAGCCCTCTCCGACATCCGCCTGACGCTCCTCGTCGGCGGCTACGCCCAGGCCTATTACCTCGGCAAGCGGCGCAAGGCGAGTCTCAGCGAGACCGTGCGCGCCTTTCGCGAGTATCTCCCCGATTTCATCCCGACCCCCCATCCGAGCTGGCGCACGACCGCCTGGCTCGCGCGCAACCCGTGGTTCGAAGCGGAGCTGGTGCCGGAGCTGCGCGCGCGCGTGCAAGTCATCGTCGGCGGCTGATGACGCGCGTCAAGCGCGTTTGCGCTTTCGCGTGCTCCCGCGAGGCCTTGACGGAGTTCCATGCAAACTCCAATATCCGCGAGCGGGGAAGAATAACAATGCAGCAGGTGCCTCAGGCGCGCAGCGATATCGGAGCGTTGCGGGTTCGAGCGAAGGGGCCTCATGTCCAGGTTGTGCGAAGTCGGGACGGCCTCGATGAGATGCGAGCGCTTTGGGAAGCGCTCGCGCGGCGCGCCGCCTGGGCCAGCCCGATGCAGCACCACAGCTGGACAAGGATCTATGCCGAGGTTTTCGGAATCGACCGCGAGCTGGAGGTCATGCTGGCCGAGGACTCGGAAGCAGCGTCGATAGCGCCGCTCCGCCGCACCGGGCGCGGCCTGCGTCGGCACCTCGAGTTCGTCTGCTTCCATGGCCACATCGACGAGCCTAACGATTTTGTCTATGGCGAAGACGCCGATGTAACGGCGCTTGCGCAGGCGGTGGCGGGCTCGGGGCTGCCGCTCGTGCTCAGGAGAATCCGCGCCGATTCGCCCACGCTCGCGGCATTGCGACGCGCTTATCGGGGCAGGGGAATCGTGGTCTGCCGCGACGGCGTCAGTTGCCCGTGGCTGGCGCTCGACGCGAGCTGGGCGAACCCGGAGGACCATGTCAACGCCGGCAGACGCTCCGATCTCCGCCGCGCGCGGCGGGCCGCCGAAAAGATGGGCCCGCTCGCGACCGAGATCTTGACGCCCAAGCCGGAGGAGCTGCCCGCGCTCCTCGAGGAGGTCTACCGGCTCGAGGCCATGGAATGGAAAAAACAGGCCGGAACCGCGCTCCTCTGCCGGCCGCGTCTCAAGGAGTTCTACAGCCGCTTTGCCCTTGCCGCGAGCGCAGGGGGCGTGCTTCGGATTTGCTTCCTGCGCATCGGCGGACGGGCGGCGGCGATGCAATACGCGATCGAGAGCGCGAACCGCTTCTGGCTCTTGAAGATCGGCTTTGCCGCCGAGTTCGCGCGTTGCTCGCCCGGCATTCTCTTGATGGTGGAGACGATCCGCTACGCCGCGCGAGCCGGCCTCCGCTCATACGAGTTCCTCGGCGAGGCCGAGCCGTGGATCAGGACCTGGACGCCGCTTGCGCATCCCTGCGTGTCGTTCCGGGCCTATCCCCTGAATGTGCGGGGTATTTCGGCCTACCTCGCGGGCACGGCGGTGAGATACCGGCCGCTCGGCCGCATCGCCGCGTGGGTGGGCCGGTGAATCGCCTCCTCAGGCGCGCTCTGGACGTCGTCGGCGAATGGGTCGCCGGGGCCTATGTGGTCGGCCCCGAGCTGGCCGACGCGGTGCGCGCCTGCCATGCACTCGAGGCGCGCGGCTACTCGAGCACGATCTGTGCATGGAATGCGGACGGCCGCTCGGTCGAGGATAACGCGGCGCGCTATGCCGCGGCGGCCGACGCGATCAAAGCAGAGAAGCTCGATTGCTATCTCTCGTTCAAGGCGCCGGATCTCGGCTTCTCCCCGGAGCGCGTTCAAGAGCTCTTCACGCGGGCCGCCGCGCGCGGCGTCAGCATCCACTTCGATTGCCACGGGCCGGAGGAGGCGGATGGGATGTTTTCCTTGATCGCCGCGCTGCCGCTCTCTGCCGGTGTCGTCGGCTGCACGATCCCCGGGCGCTGGCGGCGCAGCTTGACCGATGCGGATCGCGCCGTGGAGCTCGGCGTCCGCATCCGCATCGTCAAGGGCCAGTGGGCCGATCCGGAGGCGCCCGGCATCGACTCGCGGGAGGGCTTCCTCGCCGTGGTCGAGCGTCTCGCCGGGCGCGCGCTCCGGGTCTCGGTGGCGACCCATGACGCGGTGCTCGCGCGCCGTGCGCTCGAGCGGCTCCGCGACGCCGGAACCGCCGTCGAGCTCGAGCTCCTGTTCGGCCTGCCGGCCCGCCGCGCGCTGGCCGTGGCCAAGGAAATGGGCGTGCCGGTGCGCGTCTATATTCCCTACGGCTTCCCGTGGCGGCCCTACCTGTTCTCGCAGGTGAAGCGCAGTCCGCGGATCGTCTGGTGGGTGCTGCGCGACCTGGTGCGAGGCCGGCTGTCGCCGGATTTCTCGCTGCCGCGCGGCCGCACAAAATGACGCAGCGGGAAGGGCGCGCGGGCGCGGCTTCTGTGAGCGCTGGCGCGGTCGATGCATCCGGGAATCCGCAACCTTCACCCGATGCGGCGTTCTTCGCCGCCTACGACTGGTGCCTCAATCCCCTGATATCGCTTCGCGAGACGATCGAGCACATGCGCGACGAGCTCGACCGCCGCGAGTCGCTGGCATTTCCGTGGCAACGCGAGGAAGCCGAGAT
>Ga0187769_10000980_pt1 | contig 15898 bp, 12 predicted proteins | sample 0116_SJ02_MP02_1_FD_133140 | JGI IMG/M metagenome (GOLD analysis project Ga0187769, IMG submission 133140) | Tropical peat soil microbial communities from peatlands in Department of Meta, Colombia - 0116_SJ02_MP02_10_MG | ecosystem: Environmental > Terrestrial > Soil > Wetlands > Peat | place... | reverse complement strand
CTCTTTGCTCCATGATAGTCCGCTCCGAGGCTGCAGGCAGCGTCTTCGAGGATAAGCACTCCGAATTCACGTTTCAGTTTGTCCAATTCCTCCTTGTTGAGGGGGTAGCCTCCCCAGGAAACGGGTATCATTGCTTTAGCGGGCTTACGTAGGGTCTTTCTAGCCTCAGCGAAATCCATGTTGTAACTATACAGGTCAACGTCAACCAGGACAGGTTTGCCCCCCAAGACTATTACGGCATCCGCCGTCGCAGGGTGCGTAAAATCAGGAATCAGAACTCGGTCCCCTGGACCGACACCCATGGCTCTCAAGGCAATCTCCATAGCTGTTGTGCATGACGTAGCAGCCACGGCATGTTTTGAACCGACCAGTTGGGAAACGAGTTCTTCGAACTTTCTTGTCACCGGGCCTTCGCTTAACCAACCTGACCTAAGCACTTCGGCGACAGCTCTCTCTTCTTCAGGCCCTATCACAGGTTCAATCAGACGCAATTGCTTCACCAAAGCAACACATCACGCTTCTCCGAATTTGGACTTGCGCTAGAGAATGTTAACCGTTATAACCATGGCGGAGTAAGTTCGGCGTCGTGAGGCTGAGACTCGTCGCGCCAGGACTCATGATGTAGTTTTGGACACCGCCGTTCCCCTCATTGTCGCCGTGGGAATTCTCTGCTTCGTCCTGAGAGCGTATCCAAGAATTGGGAAGCCGTTCATAGGGCATGATGCGTGGGCAATTCTTCTTGTTGTCGACGAACTGAAGAAGAGGCAGGGATACAATGGTGTAACCCGTTACTTTCTGTTAGGTGGTGACCATGATTATCCACCGCTATTCTTCTACTTCCTCTCGCTGTTTCCCTCAAAATGGCTGCGAAATTACAATTGGCTGATCAACCCACTGTTAGACTCTTTGAACGCCATACTTGTCACCGTCGTCGGTTACTTGCTCACTAGCAACATATGGGTGGCTGCCACCGCTGGCGCGATCTATTCGTTCACGCCCGTCGTCTTAGAAGAGAGTTTGACCCTCAATACTAGAATATTCGGAATGATACTGTTCAACGTCACGCTCGTGAGTTACCTTCTCTTCCAATCATCCGGGGACCTCCTGTTCTTGTTGCTGACGATTGTGATGGGTATCCTGACATTACTTTCTCACAAGTTCGCTTCGGAAGTGCTAGCGCTTCTTCTGGTGTCATTCGCTATCATAGATCGCTCATTTCAGCCGCCGCTTATCTTACTCGCAATCTTCCTTGGAGCCGTCATATCTTCGGGAGGCTTCTACCTCAAGGTGCTGCGGGGGCAGATTGGCATCAACAAATTTTGGCTCAAACACTACCGCGACTATGGCGCGAACTACATGAAGTCCAAACCTGAGGCCAAGAAGGCCTCAAAGCCCGTTGACGAAAGAGAGGTGACTGTACGAACTCGCGTAACCTCTTTGTGGAACAAGACGAAAAATGTGAACCCGCTTTATTGGCTTCTAAAGCTCAACCCCTACAATCCATTCGCATTAGTTGTAGTTCTGTTGCCCTTCATCACGACTGAGGGAGGGTGGACCTGGGCATTCTTACCTTGGTCGCTGCTCACGCTCATCTTCTTCTACGCTGCAACTTACCTTCGATTCCTAGGACATTACCCGGGAAGGACGCAATTCTTGGATTACAACGCTTTTCCTACAGCCCTTCTATGCTCCGCATTCATCTGGAATGCGTTCGCTTACTGGAAACTTGCCGTGGTGGGGGTAGCGTTCCTGATGGCGGTCGTGCAGATTGGCAGAAGTTGGATAAGGGTAACGACGGTCAGCCGGAGCAACGACCAATCATTACTTGAGGGATTCTTTGACTACATACGGAAGTCGCCGAAAGACGGCGTAATCTGCATTCCTGCATCTCACACGTACGCCATACCATACTTCACCGGGAAAAAGGTATTCTACACGATGAGCGCCAGCAATTATGAAAAGCTAAGCGCCTTCTTCCCCGTACTGACTGTTCCTATTGAAGAGTTATCGCGAGAATACGGCATAAACTTCCTTCTGATAGACAAAACAGTCGTCCCTCTAAACGCTCTGGGTCTCTCAGGCTTCGAGGCCGTCATGGAAAAAGATGACTACGTACTGCTTGAACGAACCGTTTAGGATGGGACGAAACGATTTGGTTCGAGTACTCTTTGTAACGGCTCCATTCAAACGCGCGTTCTCTTCGAGAATGGTCGACCATTTTTCTAAGGGCATCGAGACCTTGCTCTTCACGCCTGCTTATCCTAGAACTAATGCCCAGGTCCGGACCACGATGCGCGAGAAAGTCCAAGGGCTGGTTCTTGGCGATTCGGGAATAAGCAAAGCAATTGTGGAGTTCCGGCCACAAGTCATCTATACCGATAGCCCGCTTTACGCGTGGCATCTGACACTTCAGGGCATCCTTACAGACTACAGTGTTCCCGTAATTGTTCATCTTCGCGGAGACTTGTGGCGGGAGTTCTTTAGCCGGCTTCGCTTCTCCTCAACACGTCGTAAGCTCCTAGGCTGGCCGGTGCACTTCGAAAGCATGTTGGGTGTTGCCTCGGCACGAAAGGTCACGCCCATATGCCGTTGGCTCGAACGCGAGGTTCGAAGGCATTTTCCTTCAAAGCCAAGCGAGGTGGTTTACCAAGGCGTTGAACTCTCTGATTTCTTCCCCAGCCGGGGCATACAGCTGACTCATCCGGCCGTGGCGATAATCCAAAACCACACGGTCTACGAGAAAACGTCCGGGCTACTGCGATTCGCTCACGTAGTCGAGAAATTGCCTAACGTTCACTTCTACATTACCACGGGAGAAGATGTTAAACAAACATTTCTTCCACTAGTGAAGTCGGTTTTTTCACGTTACAAGAATGTTCATTTCGTTCCAGGAATTCGCCACCCCGAAGGAGTAAGAAAACTTCTGGCTGGCTCAGATGTCTATGTACTACCGTCCGACCTAGATTGTTGCCCGACGACGATACTAGAGGCTTCGTTGATGCACAAACCGGTTATCGGTAGTCGCGTAGGCGGAATCCCGGAAATTATCTCTGAGGGTTTCACCGGATGGACCATACCCAACGACGAACCTGAACGATGGGCTGAGAGAATACTAACACTCTTAGATGATCCATCTCTTGCTAAACGTATAGGCAACCAGGGCAGACAATGGGTTGCCGAAAATTTCGCTTGGCCGAAGATATCTGCGCAAGTCGAAAAGCTCATCGTCAATATGGCTGAAGGATGATTCCCGCAACCGTACGGGTTCTAATCAAGTAAGTCTCAGTGGCTCACGTCCTTGTGCTATTCCGACAATGGCCGCCGTCGCGGTGTTCCAACGTATCCGCCATGAATCAGTCTCTCCATCTTGAGCTCTAGTTCTTCAATACGGTGCTTCTCCTCTTCCGTGAGGAGGTGTTGATTGTTCGCGATCGATTTCAGCAATCTCAAAGTCTCCAAATAGAGAGGGGCGAATGCTTCGCGAAGGTAGCCCGGCTGAAGCTTGTACGCATAGGGATTGGCTTCCACCATTATGTCCTGTTCACTCACCATTGCAGATGACCCCTTGAGATGCAACCAACCAATGACGATGGAGAGCGGAACCCCCACCAGGGTTGCAATGGCCAGGAAGTCAGTGAAGCTCCGAAACAAGAATTGAAGCGATGGCACGCTCTTGATGAGCAAGTAGTAAACAACGATAGCCGTACTTACTATTCCAATAACGAACGTGAGATAAGTTCCATATCCAATTCTAAAATAGTACCACAAGCGGGTGATTGTCTTGCCAATTCCTGATGATCTCAACTGAGGCTCGAACTTCAGCGCTCGGATGATTACTTAAACTCATAGCTCATGAAGTCGCAGGGTAGCGTTATCGCAACGACGAACTTCGTTGCGTTAGAGGAAGGTACAGCCCTTACATACCTCAGGCACATCGTCCGAGAGCAGTTTTTGCCTGAAATTCTTGAAACTCTCATTATTCCATATCGTCTTGAAATTATCCTTGTTTAGATCGCCAAACGAAACAAAGTGGACGGCGCAGCACGGCCGCACGGTCCCCTTCTCGTCCGTCACAATCATTGTCCAAGGTTGCTTACAATTTTGTCTCACTTTAGGTTGGTCCAGCCTCGGGAAGGCAACCTCAAGATTGAATTCCTTTGCCATCGCTTCGCCTTTCTTGAATAACTCACGCATCTCCTCTTTCTCGGCTTCCGACGCACATCGAAGAGACTCAGCGCGCGTCGATATTCCCACGTCAAAGGTATACTGCATGTCGGAGAAACCTACAGCGTCGACACCAGCTGCTGCGCATAACTTGATCATGTCACCCACTTGGCGGTAGTTCCGCATCATGAGTATTGAATTGATTACGACTCGGAGTTTGGCTCCTCGCTGGTCTCTAGCGGCAATAAGGTTACGCAGACCCGCTGTTACTTTCTCAAGGGTTGTGCCAACTCGTATTGCCTTGAAAGTCTCGGGGTCGGCACTATCAATTGAGATGTGGATGACATCCAAACCAGATTGAAGGACTTTCTCAATATTCTTCTCGTTCAGTAGCGTAGCGTTCGTTGTAACGACTGTTCGGATCTTTCTCTTCTTGGCATACTCGATCATCTTGAAGAGATCTTTGTGAAGTAGCGGTTCCCCCAGCCCAGTTAACTCAACCTCTTTGACGAAGGGGAGTTGATCCAAGATCTTTGTGAACTTCTCGAACGACATCTCTTGGTCTTTGAACTTCGGGTCATTCCGTGGGCACATGGTGCACTTGAGGTTGCAGTATCCTTCCACTGAGATCTGCGCGTTGACCGGTCCATAAGGCGGCTGGATTGGTAGCTCTGTGCCATTCACGACTTTCGACACTCTATAGAGTGCCCGGTTGTAGAGTTGATGAATGCTAGAGTGTCGAACAATGTGATAGCGGAGGCGTAAGGAAGCTAGAAATCCTTCCGGCATTAGATTCATTGCCCCATCAATTTCGGAGTAGCTATTTCTCCGCTGGCTATCTCCTTGGGAGTTCTGAGACTCGTTGCGAACACGTCATAACTTACGGCATAATTGAGGCTTATTTAAGCGTTGGCTCAAAACTTCAGGCTCTGCAGTGAAATCAGAGTCTCGCGGGAACCTTTCTCATTCCGAAAGAAGCGCATCGATCTGAAGCTTTGGTTCGGGTGACCGTTCCAACATGTACATGCGATACCAAATCTCGAACGCGAGCAGATCCCAGATTACTATGTAGTGCTTGATGAGGTTCATTGAGGTCCTGTGTCTTAGAACTTCTTCAACGTAACTTTTCTTAACGTATCCTTCCTTGACCGTGTGCCCGTCGGGGAGGAGCTGGCCTGCGTACTCGGCGATGTCTTTTGAGAACTGTAAGCCTACTGTTCCGCCGAATCCACGCTTCTCCTTCCTCAAGACACTGCTTGGCAGAACTCCTTCCATGGCTTTTCTAAAGATGTATTTTCCATGTCCATCCTTATACTTCAGCTCGGAAGGGATCGTGCTCGACAACTCCACGAGCTCGTTGTCCAGTAATGGCACTCTTGCCTCAATCGAATGCGCCATCGACATGGTGTCTTCGACATGAAGAAAGTCGTCAGGCATTTTGACGTTGAAATCTGCCAGCATTATCTGGTCAACAAAAGGAAGGTTGTTTCGAAAGCATTCGTCGAACACGTTTCCCACACTGTGAAGCTTTCTGGAGAGTAGTCTTTGTCCATAGATCTTCTTCAGCGACTCTTCATCGAAGACCTCGTCGAGGCTCGCTACCTGGAGGTAGAGGTCCCTCTTGCTTCCGATGTGAGCGACCCTTTTGAGTTCGTGAATGTGATCGATCTCGAATATGGAGCCGTATTTCGAGACATACCGTGTCAATGAGGCAACGCTCCGCCGTGCTGACAGGGCTACTTTCTTTGGGATCGCCCTCGTCTCGTGCTCAATATCTTCGGCGAACTGATACTTCCAGTCGTAACCGCCGAATAACTCGTCGCCGCCGAGGCCTCCCAACAGCACCTTCACGTGCTTGCTGGCCTCGCGCATGATCCAGTACGGGTAAAGGTTCCGTTTTGGCATGTCCGCGTGCCATATCATCTTTGGATACTCCTTCAAGAGGTCATGTTCTGCCAAGAGGCTTTGGTGCTCCGCTCCAAAGGCTTTGGCCACGGAAACGGCGTCATTTATCTCATCACTCGCCTCACCGAACCCCATCGTGAACGCTTTCAGGGGACGATCGGAGACCTTGGACGCGAAAGCGAGCAACGCACTGCTATCCATTCCACCGGAGAGAAGTATGCCAAGGGGCACGTCGCTGATCAGGTGTCTTCTGACAGCGTTCGTAAGCGCTTCTCTTATTTTTGCGACAAAATACTCCTCGCTACGATGGATGGGAGCCGGTTTCAGGCTCCAGTATCTTCGTATCCGGAAACTCTTGCCGTCGAAGGTTGCATAAGTTCCAGGCCTCAATCGGGATATGTTTCTAAATAGAGTCTTTTCCCGCGGGACAAATCTGAGGTTCAGGTAGTAATGAAGAGCTTCACGATCGACGCCTCTTTCCACCTCTTCGCATTGGAGAATTCCCTTGATTTCAGAAGCGAAGAGTAGGCGTCCGTCAGGCAGTCTGGTGTAGTATAGCGGCTTGATTCCGCATCTGTCTCGCGCCAGAAGTAGAACTCGTTTCTTCGAATCCCAAAGGGCAAAGGCGAACATGCCATTAAACTCGCTGCAACAGTCTTCGCCGCGCTCCTCGTACATGTGGACGATGACTTCAGTATCGGAATTAGTGCAAAACTTGTGGCCGAGTTTCTCAAGTCTTTGTCTTAGCTCTCGGTAGTTGTAGATCTCTCCATTGTAAACTACAACCATCGACTTGTCTTCGTTGTAGATTGGTTGTTTTCCGCCTGGAAGGTCTATAATGGAAAGTCGTGTATTGCCGAGTGAAATGATGCCGTCTTCAAAGTAGCCCTCATCGTCAGGGCCTCTATGCTTGATGGCGTGACACATCTTCCGAAGAAGGTCTGCGTCCTCGAAGTTGAAGCCGCATATTCCGCACATACTGCTGACCTCATTCTAAGGTGAGGTATGATTTTGGGGCTAAGGCAGGTATCCCTTCAAGACAGCCAGTTTTGATCTCCGGCGACGAGATACTTTGGCCTCTCTGAGTGCCACGAGAAGTTCTTCCAAGTTTCTTCGAGATTGTCCAGTATGAACTTGCATTGATTCAAGTGGGACTTGAGCTGAGATTCAGGTATTGCTCGGTAAATCCTATGACCGGCTACGATTACGATGCAATCGAACTCTGAAAGGCCGCTCGGAAAGTCGAAAGCCGGAGTTCCAGCTATCCTCTTTATCTCCTCAGTTGTGTAGTATGGATCATTTATCTTGACCTTCACTCCGCGCTCCATAAGTCTCTTCGATATTCGTAATGCTGGACTGAGCACGTGGACCTTCAAATCACCTTTGTATGACAAGCCCAATATGCCGGTGTTCTTCAGCCCGTGATCTGCAATCCAGTCGGCCACAATGTCGGGCATTCTCTGGTCCGTGGCCACGGTATCCTTCAGGAGCGTCAAATGCTCGGGTCTTTCAGCGCCTTCTAACACGTATTTTGAAGATAAGGGAATACAATAGCCGCCAGTTCCCAGGCTTGGATGATAAACGTTAACGTTCCATTTTGTTCCGACGAGTTTGAGCACTTCGATCATGTTGAGGTTGGGATAGGCAAGGCTTAGTTGGTTTGCGAGTGTGATTTCCATGTGTCTATAGGCGTTTTCAACGCTCTTCACGATCTCCGCGTGTCTGTGGTCGGGCGCCGGCACCAAGTGGTCGCAGACGATGCTAAGCACTTCAGTCATTAGGTCGGTTGTTTCAGGTGTGGTTCCCCCTACAATTCTTGGAAGCGCGCGTAGATTTTTCTCTGGGCTGATGAACCAATCCCTTCGCGGCGCGACGCCCAAGAATATGTCCTCTCCGACGACTAGCCCGGCTTTCTCGAGTATAGGGATGACCAGTTGGTTGGTCTTATTGGGGGTGAGAGTGGACTCGATGATTACGAGCGGGCGGTCGCGCGCTTTGATTACGTTTGAGCTTATCTTGCCCATTACATCCGCCAAAGCGCCGTCCCAGGGCTTATCTTCTTTCTCCGTGGGTATCGCGATCATATGAACGGTAAATTCGGGACTGAACAGAGTCTTCCAATCAAGGGTCGCACACATCATTCCGGAGTCTACAAGGTATTTTGGATTGAACCCCAGCCAATACTCCATATTCGGCACCGGTGTCTCGCCCGAGTTGATGCTTGCAACAATCCGTTCCGACACGTCAGTACCGACGCAAGCAACGCCTTGAGCCGCGAAGTTTGCCATAGTGGAGAATCCGATGTAACCGGTTCCCCATACCGCGATTTTCTTTTTTCCTTCGAGAAGCTCTCGTCGAAGTTGCTGCATTTTCGTTCGGCCGCTACTAGATGCTCTATATCTTAACTCTTTACCGAAGCGAAAGTGTGTTAGCGCGGAAAGCGGTGTTGAGAATTGAGCGAATTAAGTTGGTTTTTGCCCGTTCATGTTAATGTTGTAGTTCTTCTTCAATCGCAACATTACAGTATTCTTCATGTCGTACACTGATTTCCTGTTGAGGTGTGGAGCAACGCTCCTAACGTTAGTGAAACCAACTTCGGAGAACCATTTTCTGATTTCGTCGTGTGAATATTCCCAATTGTATTGAGGATTAAGGGCATCCCACCATCCATGGATCGTGCCTCCACGTTCCTCTGCGAGCTTCCTGCACAGCTCAAGTTTTTCTTTCTCAGAGAGATCCTTCCAAGTTTTTCGTAGAGGTTGATATTCGACCTGGTTAGCTCGGTTGTAGAGCATAACATGTAAGGTTCCGCCTGGGGCGACTTGAGACGCAACTTTCTTGAATCCTTCAAACGGTTTCTCTAAGTGGTGGAGAACCCCCCAGCACAAGACAAACGGATATTTCTCAGTCGCTTGTAAGCTCATGATGTCTTGAACATCAGTTTGAGGGTTTATCCTCTTCGTAATGGCAACAGCCTGTGTACTGATATCGAAGCTAACCACATGTGCACCCATTTGCATCATGGCCCACGTCCACCTACCAGTACCACACCCAGCATCCAGACAGGACTTGTTGTGGAAGAAACTTCGATCCAAACCTGTGAGGTTGAGGAGTTCAACTATTCTAGCGTCGTTGTACTCAATTTCGGGTGAGGGAAGATTCTCCCATTGGTAATCAAATTCCTTCGGCGTCTTCGATTCCTGCATGATCTCCCAACGAATTCGAACGGTATGGCTGCTTAAGCCTTTTCGGTCTGTAGCCGCTCCTTTTCTTGTTCCGTCGTTTGCTAGGCAGATTGGTCATCGCGCAGCCTGCAGCTGATTGGATTTGAGGAGCGAGGTCAGGCCTTGCTCCAGTTCGACTCTTGCTTCAAAACCCAAGGCATGCTTCGCTCGGGTAACGTCAGCATAGCTGTCCCGGATGTCGCCAGTTCGCGCGGCGGAATGAGTTGCGGTAATGTTCGGTTTGCGGGCTATCTTTGCAAGGAGCGTTGAGAGATAGTTGATGCTGATGGGGCGGCCCGTACCTATGTTGAATGCACCAGCGACACCCTTCTCAGCCTTAAGGGCTCGAATATTTGCTGCAACAACATCTGACACATGAATGAAATCTCTCGTTTGCGAGCCATCGCCGTAGATTTTGGGCTTAACCGATCTGCTTAGTTGCTTCGAGAAGATAGCAATAACTCCGCTGTACGGGTTTGCGCTCTGCCTCTCACCGTAGACGTTGAAGTACCTTAGCGAAATCATGCCTACTCCGTATGTGTGGTTGTAGGCTTCGCAATACTTCTCCCCGGATAGTTTCGAGGCTCCGTAAGGCGTAACCGGGTGAAGTGGGTTGCCCTCCGTTATTGGAAGAATGGTTTGGTCACCGTAAACGGATGACGAAGATGCGAAGACGACCCTCTGAATCTCCTCCTTAAGCGCGGCGGTGAGCACATTCAATGTTCCGGTAACATTGACAGCATTAACAACTAGCGGCCTCTTTACCGAATAGTACGGGCTCACGATCGCAGCCAGGTGGATTATTCCATCAACCTTCTGCGTCAGCGTCTCGACCACCTTGAGTTGAAGTGTGCTGCCGTGTCGAAAGTGGAGTTTAGACTCGTTTCGCCACTCACGTAGGTTGCGCAAGGAACCGGTCGACAAGTCATCAAGTACCCAAACGGAGACGCCCTCTTGCATGAGCGCGTCCACGGTGTGGCTTCCTATGAAGCCCGCTCCGCCCGTCACTAAAACTCTGTCGTAAGTCAACTTCAAACTATCGACGCCCGCGAGGAACTCAATGTTCATAGGTCATGTGGTGTAAATGATGTTTCCGACGATTCTACTAGCGTGCGGACCTCCTCGAGCGCCTTAAACGTTCCAATATCATAGTGCCTCTTGGAGGTTAAGTATGCATAGACGGGTTTGCCGTCCTCGAGCAGTTTGGGGATGACGTCGTGTGAGACGTCTGTGTTTGGTTTGCAGTAGGCCAAAGCATCCTTCTCAAAGATGAGTATGCCCATGCTTACAGGGTATTCTTTGAGCACCGGTTTCTCTTCGAAGTAAGTAACCCGCCCGTCTTGGGCCACTTTAGCTATGCCGTAATCCATCGGTACAGATGTGCTCATGGCAATCGTGCAAACCGCGCTTCTGCTATCATGGAATTTTATCATTGCCCCCAGGTCGAAGTTGGTGAGAACGTCGCCATAGTATACTAGAAATCGGTCGGCGAGCAGCGACGCCGCCGCGCTAAGAGCACCAGCAGTTCCTATTCGTTCAGCGACTGAATATTCAATCTTCAGCCCGTAGCCTTTTCCATCGCCCAAGTGGTTCCGGAGGAGGTCAGATTCGGCCTCTGATATGAGCAAGACAACCTCCAGGATATTGTGGCATTTAAGGTAATCCAAAATGTATTCTATTACATAGCGGCTTCCGATCGGGATCAATGACTTCGGTACATAGTTGGTAAGAGGATAGAGGCGTGTACCAGCACCGCCAGCAAGAATCGCCGCTTTCAACCGATGAATCCCAGCTTTCTCTTTAGATTGCTTTCAATCTCTTAACTTGATGTCTAACAAGGGTTGTGGGGGAACTTTTGCTTTTGCTTTGGCCCCGAGACTTCTATCAAGCATCATAGATTCGGAACCGGGCGTTTCTTTGATGCACGAGCATCTCAGCTTGGTGATGCCTATTGGCAATCCGATATCCGCTAAGAGGGTTTTCCCATTGCGGGAAGGAGATGAGTTGTTTTCGCGATCTGGGGAACCCCTACGAGGTCCTCGACGATCAACATGCCACGTGAGAGTATCGCGAATGCAAGGGCTAGTCGAATGTCTACTCCTAGCAGGAGAAAGATGCCCACAATCGCGCCTTCCTGGAAGCCTATACCAGAGGGAGTAAGGGGAACGAAACCAAACGCAGTAAGCAGAGGGTGAAGGAGAAAGAATCCCAGCCATCCAATGTTTGTTATTCCAATCGACAAGCCGAGAAAATACCATTCAAATCCTTTCAGTATCCAAGAACTGAGGGTAACCAGAGCAATTAGCGGAATAGCGTCACGAGTCTTCATCGCGTTTTCCCCAAACACCTCTAACTTGGAAACGAAACGCCCGGTGAATCTAACAAGGTGCTTCGAAGCAGCAAGTCGCTTGAATAATGCGCCCAATCTAGGCGACCAGATTATTGCAGCCAGGGCAAACCCGCCAAGCATCATAAGCCCAATACCGATCGCCGCGAGCACCAAGATCTGTTGCGGTAGGGGGGCGCGATTCAGCAAAAACGCTAATGCCCCAGCGCCACCCAACACTTTGAAGAGGAATTCAATCGACTGGATTCCAAGAATGCAGGACAGACTCTTCGATGGATCGATATTTTGATTCGTCAGATAAAGCGGGGTGAGCATATACCCTGCCCTACCCGGTGTAACGTCACTACTCAACATTCCTGCGTACTGCGGCAGAATCGTTCTTCGAAACGAGGCACTAATTCCCTGACGTGCTAGCACCTTCACGATTCTGATCGTGAACAACACGTTAATTCCAAAATACGCGCAAATTGCAAAGAGCAGGTAAAATGGGTTAGTCTTCGTCAACACGATTATGAGAGTATTGATTCCTACATACCAAATCAAGCCGCCAATGATGAGAATCATCAAAAGAATCTGAAGCAATAACCGCATTTTGCTTCGGGATTTCGTTTGGATTTCCAGTCACCAGCATCCTAAAATACATAATCCAGCTGTTCGAGGTCGCTGCTCCCGCACTGGCGGCTTCGTTTGACAAGGAGTCCAATAAGGCTCTCTATGCGGTAGGATACCGCTGACCGTTGGGTTCGCGCTTCACGGGAATAGGATAAGAGTGGTCTAACTCGACGCCGCCGAGAGCGGGAGGCCTCTGCAGCGAACTTTTCCGCGTAGTCTGGCGTTGAAGTTTGGACAGGTGAAGCATTCGACGAAAGATACTTTCTTCAACTTCACCGGGCAGTCAACGGCCTCCTTCTTCATTCTTGCAAGCATCTTGCCCTTGACAGCGCCTTTGAGTGCCTCCACCGCTTCTTTCGGGGTCGGTATAGCTTTAGGCGGTACGAAGATGTCGACTAGGTATTTGTCTTCGGGCCCTAACTGCACGGGGGCTTCATTCGTCTGGTTGGAGCCTTCTTGGCTCATTTGGAGACCGAACCCTCCGCCCAGATTTGCTTTGAATCCATAAATGCCTTTCCTATGTTACCATAGCGGCTAACCCCAATCTCGCGCCGCTTCAATACGATAATCGGGCTCCAGCTTTCGCTGGTTGGGCTGATTCCATGAGAAAAAAGAGAATTGATTTGGGTAAGTATTTTAGGGCTATTAGTTGGACATTTCTCGGATCCGGCAGCGTTGTTATGGAGCTGACGGTGATCCAATTCCCTGGACGTCACGGCGATAGAAATCTCAAGGGCATCATGCCTCAACGGAAGATGTCCAACCGTCCACCCAGCAAGAGTTTCTTTGAAAGCTTCCCGTTTTGGTTTGCTTTCACTCTATCAAGGCCCCGAATTATTGCTACGGGCGTGCGTTCTGCTCCTTGGCCCATAACTAGTTCCGCTGCTGCCGCTACCTCGTCGGCGAGCGCAACATATTTGTAACGGAGATTGTACCCGAACATGTCTTCAAGCCCACGGTAGTCGACTATTGGTTCCATCCCCGCAATCCCAATTGCGAATTCAACTTGCCCTACCCGAAGAGGACGGCTGTACGTGTCAGCGATTATGACTGCGAGTTTCCGTCCCGAAAGCTTCTCTAGCCTTCTGAGTAACTGATTCGCAGACTTATCCGAGTCTAGCGGGAGGCGGCTGTACATGGAGTGGCCTTCCACGTTAGACTTGTCTACTCCTGCGTTCAGGCAGATGAGGCCATCCTTTCGTCGGACTACGAAGGCTTGAGAGGCGGCGCGAAGCACCTTACGTGAGTCCCGAAGTATCAGCTCTACTACTTTGGGATCTTTCTTTGTGAGCTTTGCCAACCGTTTTGCTTTCGCGCTGGGTTTTATCGCGGCCACGTCGACTAAGAGGCCGTCGGCCTTCGATACGATCTTCTGGGAGATGACGACAACGTCTCCGTCGGCAAAATTCAAGTTTACTTCTTGAGATTTGTCGAATATTAGCTTCGCTACGTCGTGGCCCGGTTTAACTTGTCCAAAGTTGTCTAAACCAAAAATCGTTAGGTTGCGCATTTGAGAAGACCTTGGCCCATATTAGCTAGAATGCTTAGCGGGGTGGGCGCTAAATAATCTGTGGAGGGTTTCACGCAGATTCTCATCTATGCTGGTGCAGACGCCTCACGCGTTCGGTTGCCGCGAGAAGTTCGGTTCCCCTTTCTCGAAAGGCGTGTGAGCGCGAGGATCGAACAAAAGTCGAAGCTTACTTTTTCGGCTTAGTACGAACTGCTTAAATTAACGAGTTGGGGATGCCGGCAAGCGAAAGTTTGTTGAAGTGACATGGCAGTCATGAATCCGCACAGGAGCTCTCGGCCTTGGTAGAAAGCACATTTGAACAGTTTGTCCCATGGGCGATTATTGGGATAGCAATCCTCAGCCTCGTCTATGCCTTGCTTCTCAGGCGCACCGTGCTCAAGAAGGATAAGGGCACAGAGAAGATGCAGGAAGTCTGGAATGGTATTCGCGTGGGCGCAGATGCGTACCTGAATCGACAGCTTCGAACAATCCTACCAATTATCGGCCTATTGGCGGTTCTACTCTTCCTCAGCGTCTACGTAATCAAGCCCAGCCCTGAAGCAGTTGAAAAATTCGGCACAGGAGCGCAATTGATCGTTGCAGTCGGTCGAGCATGCGCGTTCATCTTGGGCGCTTCTTTCAGCTTACTCGTCGGCCAGTTCGGTATGCGAATGGCGGTGCAAGCCAACGTTCGCGTCGCCGCCGCTTCCCGCAGGAGCCTGAATGAGTCGCTCTCTATCGCATATTACGCTGGCACTATCACCGGAATGCTTACTGACGGTCTAGGATTGCTGGGCGGTACCTCGATCTTCATCATATTCGGAATCGCCTCACCAGACGCACTTCTCGGCTTCGGGTTCGGCGGCACCCTCCTGGCGCTTTTCATGCGTGTCGGTGGCGGAATTTACACCAAAGCCGCAGATGTGGGGGCTGACCTCGTTGGAAAAGTGGAAAAGGATATTCCGGAGGATGACCCGCGCAACGCAGCCGTTGTCGCAGATCTCGTAGGAGACAACGTTGGTGACTGTGCTGGAATGGCGGCTGATATTTTCGAGTCTTACGAGGTCACGATAGTCTCAGCGCTAATTCTCGGATTGGCGCTGTACTTTATCGACCCAATGCACAGCCTGAAGTGGCTGCTCTTTCCACTAATCATACGCGGAGTCGGCGTCATTTCCTCAATACTCGGTACGTTCATGGTGCCGATCTGGTCCAAGTTCCCGATAAAGGCAATAAGAGCACGGAACGCGGAGGACGCAATGTTCCGGTCGTATGAAGCATCCAGCATCAACACAATCTTCTGGGCTTTCGTTGTGGCGTTTCTGTATGTGAACGACTGGCGTCTTGGGGCCCTGATCGCCATAGGAGTAGGCCTCGCCATAACCTTCAACCCGCTAACCTCCTACTTCACAGCCGAGGACAAACCCCCCGTGAAGGACATCGTCAGCGCCACAATCGGCGGACCGGCTACCACAATTCTCGCCGGGCTAGCCTCAGGTTTCGAGTCGTCAGTGTGGGCCTTAGTGTGCATTGTAATTGCATTCGTGTTAGCATTGCTTCTGTTTCCGCCCTCCACGGGGACCTTCACGCTCTATGGCATAGCCCTGATCGGAATAGGGATGTTGAGTCAAACCGGAAACAACCTGGCCATGGACTCCTATGGCCCGATCAGCGATAACGCCAACGGAATAGGAGAAATGGCATGGCACGGTCTCGACGACGAAGACACACGTAAGGCACGTCAAATTATGGCCGATCTAGACGCCGTAGGAAACACTACAAAAGCAATAACGAAAGGGGTGGCAATTGCGTCGGCGGTCATCGCCGCCGTCTCATTATTCGCATCCTACATAACCGCAACCGGGCTCAAAGCGATTAGTGTATCCGAAATCCCCGTATTCATAGGTCTACTTCTGGGCGGCGCTCTACCCTGGTTGTTCAGCTCATTATCAATACGGGCAGTGGCGCGTGCAGCGAACAAGATTGTTGAAGAAGTAAGAAGGCAGTTCAAAATACCCGGAGTCATGGAAGGGACGGTTCCACCCGACTATCGGACCGTCGTGGGTATCTCAACGAGCTCAGCGCAGAAGGAGCTTGTTCCTCTTGCTCTGATTACTCTCACTGTCCCCATCATCG
>Ga0187769_10000979_pt1 | contig 15899 bp, 15 predicted proteins | sample 0116_SJ02_MP02_1_FD_133140 | JGI IMG/M metagenome (GOLD analysis project Ga0187769, IMG submission 133140) | Tropical peat soil microbial communities from peatlands in Department of Meta, Colombia - 0116_SJ02_MP02_10_MG | ecosystem: Environmental > Terrestrial > Soil > Wetlands > Peat | place... | reverse complement strand
TCCGCCTCTGGGGATACAGGGATGACGTGCACGCTTTTCTGCGCGGGACCTACCTCTACATCCATCCCAGTCCGCCGTCACGGTTTCAGGAAGCTTTTGGGCGGGGCGCGGTGGAAGCCATGTCCCAAGCGGTGCCGACCGTCTGTTTTCGCAGCGGCGCTTTGCAAGAGATCGTTGTGCACGGCAGGACAGGGTTGGTGTGCGAAGAAGAAACGCCGGCATGCCTGGCGCACAACATCTGCTGTTTCCTCGATGATGCCCGCTTCCGATCGTCCTGCGGTGGCGCCGCCTTAAACCGCTTCCATGAACTTTATTCCGATGACAGCATCCGGACTCGTTGGCTCGAGTTCATGGGGCGGAAGGGCTGACCATGAGCCTTTTGACCCAGCTCACTTCCCCAGAGGGGAAATTCGGGAAGCTTGCGACCCCGCCGCTACAGCGCAGGCTGGCCATCCTCAGCACGCACCCCATCCAGTATCACGCCCACTGGTTCCGCGCCCTGGCGGCGCGCCCGGAACTCGACGTCAGCGTTTTCTATTGCCACCGTGGCGGTCCGGCGGACCAGGCACAAGCTGGCTTCGGCGTCGAATTTGACTGGGATATCCCGCTGCTCGAGGGTTATCGCTACACGTTCTTGGATGGTTCCGGCCAGAGGCCGGGAAACTTTTTCGCATTGCGGGCGCCGGGAATTGCATCGATCCTTGCGCGGGAAGCCTGTGATGTGGTGCTGATCAACGGCTGGCATTACCTTGCGGCGTGGCAAACTATCCTGGCCTGCCGGCGAGCGCGCATCCCGGTCATGATCCGCGGCGACTCACAGTTGACTTCGCCGCGCGGTCGGCTAAAGCGTTTCCTGAAATATCCCTGGTACAGGTTTTTTCTGCCGCGCTTTGACGCCTGTCTGGCCGTGGGCACTCGGTCCCGGGAATACTATCTGCATTATGGCGCGCGCCCGGAGCAGGTTTTCCTGGTGCCGCACGCCATCCAGGAAGACTTGTTTCAGGCCGCGGCTGAGGAAGCGCAGCCCCGGCGCCAGGGACTGCGCCGCGAGTGGGGAATTCACGACCAGCATACCGTTTTTCTTTTCGCCGGCAAGTTCATCGAGAAGAAGCGGCCCATGGACTTCTTGCGAGCCCTCGATGCCGCCACGCAAGAAGAGCCAGCCATGGCTGGCTTGATGGTGGGCGATGGTCCTTTGCGCGGCGCCTGCGAGCAGTTCGTCAACAGCCGGCAGCTTCCAGTCCATTTCACCGGATTCTTGAACCAGTCGCGGATCGCGGATGCCTACGTGGCTGCCGACTGCCTGGTGCTGCCTTCCGACGGCCAGGAGACTTGGGGTCTAGTGGTGAACGAAGCCATGTCCTGCGCGCGCCCCGCGGTGGTCAGTGATGCCGTCGGCTCTGGGCCTGACTTGGTCGCTGACAGCCGCACCGGCGTGGTTTTCCCGCTCGGCAATGTTGAAGCACTGTCGAAAATCCTTGTGGCTCTGGCTCGTGATCCCGCTCGCCTGCGAGCGATGGGCGAGCGTACGCGCACAGCGTTGGCGCCATATTCTCTCGAAGCCGCACTCCAGGGCGTTGTAGATGCCGTTGCGGCCGTAACCGTGATGGGGCGGACGAAATGAAGCGCATTGGCCAAGATTTAGGCGGGAACAGCCTCATGCTGGCGGCGCCACCGCTGGCGCTGACCTTCCTGATGTGGCTGATACGTCTCAATGAACTCACGCTGTTCCAGTTCCTGGGCGCAATGGGCCTCTTGGCCACTGCCTGGGTGCCCTACTACCGGTGGCGCGTGGCTGGGGAACGCTACCTGCCCCTTTTCCCAATACTCAGCTTTATGTTCTGGCTGTATTACGTTCTGGCACTATTTTGGGGGGATCGGGCGGGCTATACATCCCACGGAGAACTTTCCCAGCGGTCGATTGAGCAGGCCATGCTGTTGGTCGGGGCCGGGGTAGCTTGTTTGTGGATTGGAAAGTGGACGCAGGTAGGCCGCCGTCTGGCTTCCCACAGGGTGCTCGACATTAACACCAACCGTGAGAGTACTTGGGCGTACATTCGGACCGCCTTGCTGCTTTCTCTTCCCTTGAACTTCGCAGTGCAGTCGCAGGCGTACCTGTTCGGCGGCGGCGGCCGCCAACTGCTAATGATCTTAACTTCCACCGTACCGATGGCGCTGTTTGTGTTGTTGTGCCGCAAATTTTTGCGCCGCCAGGCAAGCCATGGGGAAGTCCTGCTGATTGGTGTCTTCCTGGTAGGGAGGTTTCTGGCGGGAATCGCCTCTGGCTGGCTGGGTGCCAGCGTAAGTATCATGGTGATCTGCAGCGTCGTTTACCTCTACGAGCGGCGCCGTATACCTAAGGCCGCCATCGTACTGGTTCTGGCTTACATCCTCTTCTTCCAGGCAGGGAAAGAAGCGTTCCGCAAGACTTTCTGGGGAGAGCGGGTGGACTCTACACTGAGCCAAAGAATTTCCTTCTGGTCCAGCGAATCCCTGCGCAACTGGCAACTCACCTTGGAGAATCCTAACGCAGAAAACTGGCACCGCCTGATTGACCGGAGTCTGGGCCGCATGTCGCTACTGCAACAAACCGCCCATGTGCTCGACCAAACGCCCAAGGTGGTGCCCTACCAGTATGGACGCTTGTACTCCTACATGCTGGTCACTTGGATCCCGCGAGCAGTCTGGCCCAATAAGCCTTCGGTCAGCGAGGCCAACCAGTTCTACCAAGTGGCCTACGGCCTCACGGAAGCCCATCAATTAGATACGGTGTCGATCTCCGTAGGCACCGTGACGGAAAGCTTTATCAACTTCGGCTGGTGGGGGCCGTTTCTGATCATGATCCCCCTGGGCATTTTCTTTGACTACTTCCAACACGCTTTTCTGGCACGCGACTCCGGGTGGATCCTGAACGCTATCGGTATCGCTTTGATCCCGTCCTTTCTCGCCGTGGAGAGCCAGTTGGCACAGTACGTGGCCGGAATTTTGCAGTGTGTTGTGGTGGCTTTGCTCGTCCTATGGCCGGTGCTGCACGTGCAACTGCGGGGAGAAAAAGGTAGCGCCCAGCCGGCCGCGGCGCGTGTCACCGGCGGTCTGCGGACGCCATTACCCGCGTTCCGGCGGTTCTTGTAATGCCTTTCCGAATTGGTTGAGCGCGTGAGGATCATCCAGGTCATTCCCGATTATGGTTTGGGCGGCATTCAGAAAGCCGGCTGCGTGCTAGCCGAAGCCATGCTTCGCGCCGGACACCGGGTCCTGCTCATCGCCGAAAAAAGTGGACCACGTTTCCAGCCGTCTTGTTCGTGGCATCGTTTGCTACCTGGTTTGCAGGCGGAAACGCTGGCCGAGGCGACACGCCAGTTTGTCCCCGATGTTCTTCACCTGCACAGCCCCGTTTATCCCGAGGACCTGATCCAGGGTCTCGTCCCTCGATTGGGGGAGAAGCCGCCGCTGCTGGTGACGACGCCGGTGTTCGGTCGCCCGCCGCAAGATCGCCGTCTGCTGGCGCTCAGCCGCACCTGTTGTGTGGGTGTGTTTACCTTCTACCGCTTGGGACGGTGGCTGAAGCAGTCGCCCGCGGAGATGGTTCGCAACGGGATTGGTTACGTTCCCCTCGCGCCCTTCCAACCGCCGGCCGTCGCAGTGGATCGCGAGGCGGAGCGCCAGGCGCTGGCTATTCCTCGGGACGCCTTCGTCTTCGGCAGAGTGGGCCGCAGCCAAGGGGGCAAGTGGCATTCTTGCTATCCGCAAATCATCGACGCTGTGCTGAGCACTCAGCCCGGCGCGCACTGGATCTCTGTTGGTTTTCCCGAAGAGCTTGGCCGGACGGGTTTGCGTCAACACTGGGGCGACCGCTTTCGCGACTTTCCCGAGACCGCCGATTATCAATTTCTCGCCGCCGTTCTCTCGGCAATGGACGCGCAGTTATTTTGGAGCCCGCAGGGTGAATGTTTTGCCGCCACGATCTGCGAAGCTGCGGGTCTGGGCACGCCGACCGTTGCCGGGGTCAATCCCTGCCAGGACAACGGGCAAGTCGAGCAGGTTCTGGAGGGCGTCACGGGAGAGTTGGTCGGCACGCCGGCGCAGGCTATTGCCGCGCTCCGCCGCCTCGCGTCGGATCCTAGCCTTCTGTCGGCGCTGCGCGCCTCCACTCAGCAGCATGCCTGGAACCGCTGGCACGTTGATAGGGTCACCGCCGATCTGTGCGAGCTGTATCAATACTGGTGCTCCGGTAAGGAGTGTCCTTACATTGGGGTCATGCTGCAGGAGCATGACGCGCTCATGAAGAACTACCGCCGCAAGATCGCGAGGCTGAAAGCCGCCAGCAGCCTGCGCCACTCAGCTTGGGAAATGGCATTGTGGTCGGCTGAGTCCTGGCCTTTGTTCGCGGGAGCCCGGCGCGTGAAGCCCTACGTGCGAAGAGTGCTGGATCGTCTGTGAGAAGACGGCGGCCGTCAAGGTGTCACGCGGTCTCTGGAATTTCGCAGCCGACCGACTTGCGCAACATACTGCAAAACGACGCGGCTCGACAGCTTGGACTTGCCGTGCTGGCGCGGGCCAAACCAATAGGGCACTTCCCGCACTCCCGTCGGCGGCAGTTGGGCGGCGATTTCCAACAGGATCTTGAACCCCCTGCCGTCCACACGTTCGCGGATGCGCATGAAGTCGCTCTTCCACATGGCGAAGTAGCCGGACATGGGGTCGCGCAGGCGAATGCCCAGGCAAGCTCGTGCCAATTGGGTCGCGCACAGCGACTCCAGCCGGCGGAGCCGATTCCAGCCGGTCGTGCCCCCGCCTGGCATGTAGCGGCTGCCCACCACCAAAGTGGCGCCCCGCTCCAACTCCGCCACCATCTGCGGCAGGATAGCGGGATCGTGCTGCAGGTCGCTGTCAATGCAGGCCACGGCGTCTCCCGAAGCGGCAGCAAAGCCGTCCATCACGGCGGAGCCGAGCCCGCGCGATTGGAAGCGCCGCAAGAGACGAAGCTGGCCGACGCTAGCAGCGAGCTCCTCAACACGCCGCCACGTCTGGTCCGGGGAATCGTCATCGACAATGAGAATCTCATGCGGCAAGCCAGTGAGTACGTCGCTAAGCTGGCGTACAAGGGGCTCGATGTTTTCAACCTCGTTGAGGGTGGGCGAAACCACACTCAGCAACCGCACCCGGCCGGCGCGTATCGTGGATACCTGTTCGCGAGCTACATCCAGCAGTGGTTTCACGAGCTGAGCACAATTGCGAAGCGGGCGCCGCTATGGTAGCAGTCGGAGCGAGCGCTTACTACCGGGCGGCAACTTTTTTTCGGTTGATGATTTCGGCTCCCGCCATTGTAGTTCCGGTTGCTCGCAGGCAAGGTGCGGGCCAATCCCGGCGCCGCATGCTCGCCCTTGCCCTCTTGAGCTGTGGGATCGTTCTGGCGTTTGTTCTGCCCACGCCTATCAGCGTGTACAACGATCCGACCTTTCAGCTCAAGGCCCTGCAGCAATATCGCGCCGGAGCTTCGCCGACCTTCAACACCCTGGTGATGGCCGGCCCGCGCGAACTGTCGCGCGACACCCAAACCTGGATCAGCACGTGGCCGCCGGGCATGGGGACGCTATTGCTGCCATTATTGCGCGCCGGGCTCGGTATTGGGGGCGCCCTTCGCGCGCTGGCAGCGGCCGCATTCATCGTCGGATCGCTCGGCTGGGCCTGGTGGATTTCGCTGTTCGACCTTCCACGATGGTTGCAGGGAATCCTGGTACTGGGATGGCCTTGCGTGCGCTACGCCAACAACCCCCTATTCCAGTACTACACGGAAAGTCTTACTTATGCGCTCGCTCCCTGGCTGCTGGTGGGAGCAGTGTGGCTGGCTGCACAAATGAAAAAAGACCTCAACGGTCCACGAGCCGCGGGCGCTCTCGCACTCGGCGTCGGATTAGGGGCGGCCTACTGGCTGAAGTATTCAGCAGTTTTCGTCTCTGTCGGGTTGTTAATGTTTTTCTGTTGCCGCTGGTTGCGCGCACGTGGCGATGTTGGGTCCAGGACATCCGTCCTATTGGTGCTGGTGGCGCTGGTTCCATTTATCACGCTAGTCGCTGGCCTCAATCTGCTGAACCGGCACATGGGAGCATCGGCCAATTATGTGAGTGAAACCGCCGCAGTGAACCTTTCCTGGCGAAACGCCGTCGATGCTCTTGGGTTCCTGCCGCTGGCGATGGCGGACTTGGATTCTGCCCTGCAATACGTTTTCTTCAAGCCTTCTCGGCCGTTACCCTTCGATCCGGTGTGGCTCCGAATCCTGGCCCTGCCGGTGGCTCTGCTGATTCTGTGGATCCTGCTGCGGCGCCGGAGCGACGATCCTGCAGTCGGCGCGAGCCGCTGGGTAACCTTCGCAACCATGGCTGCGATCTTTGCCGTATGGACCCTGTCGGGCACCGGCGCTAGCCATGAGGCCCGCCACATCGCGGCTGCCGCTATGGCCATGGTTCCAGCACTGCTCGCGGAGGCTCGCCTGATCTGGCGCAGAGCTTGGTGGCTGCGGTCAGCGATCCTGCTGGTGACCGTCGTTTTTGTCTTCCTCCCCATGCTCTATGGGGCCGCGACTGTGGTGGGCAAGTGGCGCCGAGTTCCTCGTAATTATGAGACCTCCGGCCCCGGTTTGTATCATCCCTCGCTCGCCAGTCTGAACGAATCGGCGACACTCCGGATCCTGCTGCAGGACTACTCCCCGGCGCAAGATGTGTGGTATGCCCCGGACGGCGTGACGGCGCTGTTTCTCCCCGGCCGCATGGTGATACGCCAAGCCGATTTCCAACCTCTGGAGCGGTTGCGAAGCGAAGTCTTCAGGACCGCTGTTCCATTGCGGGTCCTGGTGTTGCTGCCACGCCACTTCGAACAAGACGGCAAGGGAATCGCGATCCGCTCCTCATTCGTCCAAGCCAAACAGTGGCGGAAGCTGGAAGTCCCCGGCTGCGATTACATACGATGGGCGGCAGAACTGCAGTGAGCGGAGCTGTCACCAGCTCGCCAGCGCGGTGCGCCGCCAGGTGTTCGTTTGCACGCACACGTACACGTAAGTGGCGTCGTAGGCCCAACTCCCGGCAGTACAAACGGAATTTGAAGCCTTGGGAGCCGCTACCGGCGCGGCAGTGAAATCGGAAGCGTGTTTGCCGTCCACGCGGTCGGCGTTCAAGTTTGCAACTACGCCGGTATCAGCGATGCCTTGGAGCTTGGCTGTCTTCACGCCGCCGGAAAAGCTGGCGCTGCCCTCGGCGGTATCGATGGACCATGTCGGAGCAGTTTCGCTGGATGGCCCGACTCCCGAAATCCCGCGACCGCGCGTCCTGATGTACTCCGCCTCGTTCTGCTTTGGGAAGTTGTAGTGGCAGTTGAGGGGCGAGCTAAGAGTGATGCTGGTGGCTTGGGTGTTGGCGGCGAAGCAGGATTGTCCGCCCCGCGCAGGGAAGATTACCACCACGTCGTAGCTGTTCGCCTCCGGTGTCGGCTCCCAGGCAAAGCTGACGGTGTGGCTGGCATCGAGGGTCGCAGGACCGTCACAGAAGGTGTGGCTTTCACTGCTGCGCCGTTTGCCTGCGTCGAGAGCGAAGAGAAAGATGATGTAGGGCTGGGAGAAATCATTGCCCTTCACTTTGCAGCCCGGCAGGACAAAAGTGGGAGCACCCGGGCCCCCAATCTCCACGACTCCGTCGCCGATGAACAGGTGGTCGGCGCCTGGGGGCAGCGTACCGGACTCCTTGAATGTGTTGTCGGCTGAGTAGCGGAATCCTCGCCGGACCCCTCCCGAGCTGTCGACAAAGCTGACGCCGTTGTTGATGTACTGGCCCTGGCGCGTAGTGCCGAGCACGACGTTGCCCCCGCCATAGAAGCCGTAGCTCGCTCCCAGAAGCTGCTTCATGTCCTCCGGCGGAAGATAGAAGCGTGCATCCTGGGTCGCCGCATTCGAGCCGTAGCTCTTCCAGGTAAAGGCATTGTTGAGAAAAAGGGCGTTGCTGCTATCGTTGCCGCAGACATGATGGGGAATCGGAAGATTGCTCTGCCCCCAACTGTTGCTGTAGATGAAGGCGAACTGGGCCCCGCCGATGTCCCAAAAGCAAGGGGCCGTAGCTTGAGCGTCCCATCCATTGTTGATGTGGGATAGCGTGATCGGGTGGCGGACGAGGCCGCTTCCGATGTGCAGGAATTGCCGGTTGGCCTCGCTGAGCAGGCCATCGATGCTGACCGGATCGTTCCAAACCGCGAGATCGAGCGCGGCAACGCTGAAGTTTCCGACTTCGCCGTATTGGATGTGCCAGCTCCCTCCCTCGAATTTGTAGCCGTACTTTCCGAAGCTGACGTTGTTGTTGAAAAAAATCTCATTCTTGGGATTGGCCGAGGGGCCGATGTGGAAGCCGATGCCGCCGCCCGGATTGCAGACGATGTTGTAGAACTTGCCGTCTTCCACGTTGACCTTCGAGCGCGCGGAAATATCGATGCAGGTAAAGTCCGGGGCAGCGATATCTGCCTGCGGCGCGGAGTTGATCTGCACCCGATCCACCAGCAGGTTGCTGGCTGTCCAACTGCCGGCGCCAGCCTGGTCCCACGATATGCCGGCGCGGGCATAGGTACGCGTGCAATTGTCCCGCCAGTGGCCGAAGATGCTGAGTTCGCGAATTTCGATGGTATGGGCGCGGTCGAGGTCGAACACCGGATGGCTGCCATCGCCGCAATAAACTACCGCCGAGGTCGGGCCGGTGCCGCCGAACGTCAGATTGCCGGTGTTGGTCGAGGATATCGCTGTCGTCACCCGCGTCAGAAAATTATTGGGCCAGTCGAACTGCCCACCCCCCACCTGCTTCTGCTGCTGCACTGCCTGGTTGATGGCCTGGGCGTCATCGACGAAAAAATTTCCGGCCACTCCTCGTTGCCGCCAGTCGACACCCGGATGCGTCTGGCCATTGTTTTGTGCCATGGCCACTGCTGCCACTAGTAAGAGGATCAAACAGAACAGCCCGCGATGCGAGAACCGAACAGTCATGGTCTCCTCCCGACCAGAGTGTCTTCTTTCTTATCAGCTTGCATTGTGGAAACACGACAGTCTTCTGGAGCCTAGGGAGATTTTGGCGGGCGGCCCTCCCTGCTATTTTTTCGATTGGCCTTCTGCAAGCGGCACGGGTGCGCTTGTCAGGGGTGCCGCGGAAGCCACAAAGCCCGCCAACCGGATACCTCATGGGGTACACTTCGGCGAAACGTAGCTAGATCCCGCGGCGGCAGCGCCCTTGAAGCCACCCTAGGCGGCGGGGACACCCAGCATCCGGAAGGCTAACTAGAAGCTCCAGGTGCGAAACGGTCGGAAGGCGAAACGCCGCTCCCGACAGCGTACACACCGGACGGGTCGAATCCCAAAGAGGGACAAGGCATGCTCCAGCAGATTTCGGCGGTGGCTCAACCCGTAGGCCGCATCTCCGCAGGAAAGACAATTCTGACGCAACGATCGCTTGATCATTCACCCTCTTGGGAAAACAGTTTGGGGGACCAGATCACCAGATTCTGACGGTAGGCCGCGCAGGCGACAACATAACCGACAGCTTTCATGGCGGTTACCTTCGTGCGATTTCGAGTCGGTGAACGATCGTGGCCATTAAAGCACGGAGTTTACTGTTAGCTACCGATGCTTTGCTCGGACAATCTATCCGGCGGATAATGTGGCATGGATTCGACCACCGCGCCGGGGCAGTGGAATAGCTTTGCTCGCGCCCAGGCGGCACAACGCTGGCGACGGCAGTCGGCGGCCATGGGCCGTTCCATGACCGAAGCCATCGTGGCCGAGGCCAAAGTCGAGCCCGGCATGCGGGTGCTGGATGTGGCCTGCGGCACGGGCGAGCCTACCATCTCTCTGGCGTCGCTTCTGCAGGGGACCGGCCTGGTGCTCGGCGTCGATATCTCGTCGCAGCCCCTGATGCTGGCCGCACAGCGGGCCCGCGAGCGTGGCCTAAGCAAAGTCGGATTCCAGCAGGCCGACGCGCACAACTTGCCCTTCCCAGACTGTTGTTTTGATCGCGTGGTTTGCCGCCTGGGGGTCATGTTCTTCTCGGGTGCGGCGCGTGCCCTGCGCGAGATGCGCCGCGTGCTGAAGCCGAGCGGACGGACTACCCTGCTGGCCTGGGGACCGATGCAGCAACCCTATTTCGAGTCCACCCTCGGAGTCATCCTGCGCACTGTTCCCGGATCTGTCCTGCCCGCCTCCGGCCGACAGATGTTCCGTTTTGGTAGGGCAGGGGAAATGGCGGCTGCGTTGGCAGAGGCGGGATTTTCCGCGATTGAGGAAGAACTCCGCGTCATACCTTGGAGTTGGCCGGGCACTCCGGAGGAAGTTTGGGACTACTTCCAGGAAGTCACGGTTCCGTTCCGTCCCCTGCTCGATGCCATTTCCGACCGCCAGCGGGCGATGGTGCAAGCAGAAGTCCTGCAGGCGATGCGACATTATTATGATGGAACGCAGGTGAACTTCACGGCCACTATCTGCCTGGCTTCCGCTGGAGCCGGAAAGACGTAAACGGTTCCGGCAACTGCCCTTAGCGCACGCTGTCCGGCAGACCGCCTGCTTTTTGTCGCAAACTTTGCTAGTCTCTAAATTCATGCGCCGAGAGAATAGGTTGGCAAAGGCCTGGTTGTTGGAGGCGGCGCTGTTCGTGTCTGTTTGCACCGCCATGCCCGCACACAGCCAATCAGGCGGGCCCACCCAGGTCACTGGGATCGAGTACATGGTCGGCAAAAACAGCATCCGCGTGACGCTACGGTGCAATGCGCCGGTGCAGTATGTCGGCGGAACGGCCAGCGATCCTTTCCGCATTTTCTTCGATTTGCAGGGAACTCGGCCCGGGGTCGGGCTGGCGGCGCGAACCACGGTGGGCGACGCTCTCGTGCAAAGAATCCGCATCGCACAAAATCGGCCGGGAGTCACGCGCATGGTGCTGGACCTGGCCCAGTCGGCGCCCTACACCGTCAGCTTCCTTGATAATCCGCCGCGCCTGGTGGTCGAGGTCATGCGGGGCCCAGCGGACGCCGAGGCCCGATCCCTCCCCCGGTCCTCGCCCCAGCCCAGCCCCCCGGCCCCTGCCAAGATACCTGCGGCCGCGCACAAGGGTCGTGCCGTCTCTCGCAGGCCCAATGCGCCGCCACCTGTGCCGGTTGCCAGCGCGCTGTTGCCGCCCGCTCCCGTGGTGCTCAGGCCCGAGCAGATGCCGCCGGTGCCGCCGCAGGTGACCTACCAAAACGGGCTGCTGACCATCGTGGCCGATAATTCCACGCTGTCCGACATCCTCCACGCAGTGGCGGCGCGCACCGGTGCCACTGTGGATGCGCCTGCTAACTTAACCGGCCAGCGAGTGGCGGCTCGTTTAGGACCGGGCGCGCCCCGGGACGTGCTCGCCGAGCTGCTGAGTGGGTTGGATTACATCGTGGTGGGCGCCGGCAATGATCCGGATGCCGTCCGCAGCATCATCCTGAGCTCCGGCGACTCGTCTGGAGCGAACGCGCGGCCAATTGGTATGCCTGTGGCAGATTCGCCGCCGCCGCAGTCCGAACCAGAACCAACGCCGAGCGAGCCGGAGCCCGCCGCACAGCCGGCGGCCCAAGCTCCGCCACCAGGAGAGCCGGGTAGCAAAACCGCCGCACCGCAAGCAAAGTCGCCGGAGGAGCTGCTGGAAGAGCTACGCAAGCTGCAGGAGCAGCAAACGAAAGAGCAGCAAACGAAAGAGCAGGCACGCTGACAGCGTGTCCGACTAGGTGACCACGCTTACCGGCTTCGTTCGCGCCTTCGACGTGGCCGACGGTCCCCGCCTACCGCCGATAACCGTAATCTAGCCGGCAGTTGGCCCGCTCGCGATCCAGCTCGCGCTGGCGCGCCCGTGCTTGGCGGCTATTCCCGCCGTGACGGTTGACGGCCTGCTGCAGCCGGATTTCCGCGCGACGGATGCGTTCGCGGCATCCGCCGTACATTTGCGCCTGGGCGCTGGTCCCCAGCAGAGACGCTCCCAGGAGTGTGGCAAAAAGCACGGTGCGTGATAATGACAGGATTCGCCCCATGATATGTCTCCCCTCACCCTAACCTCTTTTGCGGGCTCACTCCTGAAAACACCAGAAAGCTTCAAAAGTTGCTTAAGGCCACCGGCGCACCGCCTCAATGGCGGCACTGGGAACAATACCCGCCGACCTCCAGCCGCGCCACCACGATGGTGAAGCGGCAATCGCGCTCCAGTTGCTGCTTGAGGGAGTCGAAGATCTCGCTGACGAACTCGGTGATCTTGCCGCAACGCAGGCAGGCCATGTGGATGTGGTCGCGGGCGAGCTTGCGCTCGTAGTAATGGCCCTCACCGTCCATGTGCATCAGGTCGAGTTCGTCCACCATGCGTTGCCGCTTGAGCAATTCAAGGGTTCGGTAGACCGTGCTGCGGTCGACGGAGGCATTCAGGCGCTGCGCCTTGCGCAGGATCTGGCCCGCGTCCAGGTGCTTCTTGGCCGTCTCGATCACGCTCAGGATGGCGCGCCGCTGCTCGGTCATGCGAATGCCGCGCGCGGCCAGTTCAGCTTGCAGCCGGCCGGGGATTTCTGTCTGCGGAAAGGGCATAGCTCACACTCGCGAAGCAGTCGCAACTGGTTGCATCCAGCCTGCGACAAAATCTTCCGGGGCTCATTGACAGGCGCAGGCCCGGAATCCTAAGCTGCCGCAGTATAGAACGAATTGCGACTGAGTCGCAACTCTGGCACTTTCAGCCACTGGGGAACGAAAGCATGCTTCGTTCTTGCTGCGCCCTGCTCGTCGCCGTGATGGCCGCTGCGCTCCCCGCCGCCGCCCAGGAGCGGCCTTATTTCGTCACCTACTCGCACGAAATGGAAGAGCCGGGGAATTTGGAGATCGAGGTGTTCAACGCGGTCGGCAAGCCACCCGCCGGAAACCGTTTTTTAGGCTCCACCACCGAGTTCGAGTACGGGCTGAAGGCCTGGTGGACGTCGGAGTTTTACCTCGACGGGCAAACCACGTGGCATGACAGCACGATCTTCACTGGCTACCGCTGGGAGAATCGCTTCAGACCGCTGTTGCGAGAGCATCGCATCAACCCTGTCATTTATGTCGAGTTTGAGAATACCAGCGCCGACAAGGCGCTGCGCGAGGTGGTGGGCCACGACGGCCGTCCCGATTTCTACGTTCCCAATGCCGAGGCGCGTGCCGACAAGGAGCGCGAGCTCGAACTCAAGCTGATTCTCGGCAGCAATTTTCGTGGCTGGAATCTCAGCGAGAATTTTATTGCGGAAAAGAACCTTGCGAACGCGCCCTGGGAATTCGGTTATGCGTTGGCCGCCAGCCGTGCTCTCAAGCTGGCCGCCAGCGCGCACAAGTGCAGCTTCTGCCGGGAGAAGTTGATGGCGGGAGCGGAGATGTATGGCGGACTCGGCGACTGGCATGGCTTCGGCACCCGACTCACCTCCCATTATCTGGGGCCGGCTATCAACTGGAGCGCTCCCAGTGGCATGACTTTCTCGTTCTCGCCGCAGTTCGGACTCAACGACTACAGCATTCCGCGCCTATACCGGTTTGGGGTCCAATACGAGGTCGAGCAGATCGTGAACCGCTTCCGGCGGGGTGAGTGATGAAGCGCGCGCGGGTGTGGCTGTTCACCATGACGGTTCTAATGCTTGCCGTCCTGGCATTCGGCGTCGCCGACGGGTCCTGGATGAGGCATGTGCCGGCGAAGGACCACGAGCGAAAGAATCCCTATGATGGGCAGGCCGACGCGGTGGCTGCGGGGAGGATCGTCTTTTCCGACCATTGCGCGCAGTGTCACGGCGAAAACGCGCAAGGCACGAAGAAGCGTCCTTCCCTGCGAAGCGCACGCATACAGCAGGAAGCCACGGTGGGCGATCTGCACTGGCTGCTGGTGAACGGCAACATGGGCCGCGGGATGCCCTCCTGGTCCAAGCTGGGCGATCCGCAGATCTGGCAGGTCATCACTTATCTGAAGACCCTGAGCCCGTGAGGGGTGCGGTCGGTGGCCATGCGTTCACGCACGAAACTGGTGATCGCGGGCGTTGCCCTGTTCGCCGGGCTGCAGGCGATCCCGGTCGATCGCCGCAATCCGCCGGTGCAGGCGTCCCAAACGATCTTCGCCAGCGAAGCGTTACCCGCCAAAGTCGAAACCGTCCTGCGACGCTCGTGCCAGGACTGCCATTCCAACCAGACCCATTGGCCGTGGTACAGCTATGTCGCGCCGGTATCCTGGATTGTTGCCAACGACGTGCACGCGGCGCGGCGGCAAATGAATTTCTCGGATTGGGCTGGCTATTCGGAAAAGAAACGGGAAGAGAGGCTGGACGCGATCTGCGAGCAAGTGGTCAACGGTGACATGCCAGAAGCGAAGTATGCGCTGATCCACCGCCGCGCCCGCGTCAGCAAGGACGAACGCGCGGCCATGTGCCAGTGGGTAGAGCACGCGCGGCACTGAAAGCAGGTGATGCCCCACCCCTGCCCGCCTTGGGCAGAGGTTGCGGTCCGACCGCAACAAAGTGGTATGTTGGGGGTTGACCGTTACAGGGTTGTCCGGTCCTCAGGAGCTTATGTCACTTTTCAGGTACCGCGCCAGACGAGGGCTATGGTTTCTAGCCGGGCTAGCCGCAGCAACCGTCATGCTCGTCGCCCAGCAGCCGAGCACTTACTCGGTAGAAGTCAAGGTGGTGAACGTGCTGGCCACCGTCCGCGACAAGCACGGCAAGATCGTCAATAACCTCTCGCAGGGCGATTTCGTTCTCGAGGAAGATGGGCGCCCACAGAACATCAAGTATTTCGCCCGCGAAACCGATCAGCCGCTCACCTTGGGTCTGCTGGTGGACACCAGTTTGAGCCAGCGGCGTGTGCTCGAGCAGGAGCGTTCCGCCAGCGGCAGTTTCGTGGATCAGGTTCTGCGCGAAGACAAGGACAAGGCCTTCCTGATCCAGTTCGCTCGCGAAGTGGAGCTGCTCCAGGACCTCACCTCGTCGCGGCAGAAGCTGGCCGACGGTCTGCGGCTGTTGCAGGTGTCGGCGCCAGAACGCGACCGCAGCGGCCCTGGTGGAGGCGGCTATCCTGGGGACAACGACGGTTCACCCGGCTCGGGACGCGGCGGACATATGCATCATGGAGGCACCTTGCTCTACGATGCAGTGTTTCTTGCTTCCGACGAGCTGATGCAGAAACAGAGCGGGCGCAAAGCACTGGTCGTGCTCACCGATGGCGTAGATCACGGCAGCAAGACAACACTCGACCGCGCCATCGAATCCGCCCAGCGCGCCAACACCCTCGTGTACTCGATTTTCTTTGCCGGCGAGGAGCCCTATCACAGCCAGGGAGGCTGGCCGGGTGGGCGCGGCGGCATGAACGGTCCTTGGGGACGCCCAGGTGGCTACCCCGGTGGTTATCCGCCACCACGGCAGCCGCAACCGCAGCCGCGCGAGGAACGTGTTGACGGCAAGAAAATCCTGGAGCGCATCTCCAAGGAGACCGGCGGCCGCATGTTCGAGGTCTCGAAAAAGCAGACGGTCGAGCAAATCTATCAGCAGATCCAGGATGAACTGCGCAACCAGTACAACCTCGGCTACACTCCCGACCGTGCCGGCGACAGCCCCGACTATCACAAAATCCACGTTACGACGAAACAGAAGGACCTGGTAGTGCAGGCTCGTGACGGATATTACTCGGCCAAGCCTCTGGAAGGTAAAGCCGGGCAAGCGCAGAACTAGAGCATATTCAGAGTTGGTGTAGTCCGGGGCACTCTTGTCCAAATTAACGTTTGAGCGGCAGCGGTAGGACTCTGCTACGGTTTGCGTTGCGAGACGTGAACCTAAGCGAGGAGGACCACCGCCGCCGTGATACGAGTATCCAGCATTTTCAG
>Ga0187769_10000978_pt1 | contig 15902 bp, 13 predicted proteins | sample 0116_SJ02_MP02_1_FD_133140 | JGI IMG/M metagenome (GOLD analysis project Ga0187769, IMG submission 133140) | Tropical peat soil microbial communities from peatlands in Department of Meta, Colombia - 0116_SJ02_MP02_10_MG | ecosystem: Environmental > Terrestrial > Soil > Wetlands > Peat | place... | reverse complement strand
GTTCGAAACACGACGGAGTCTTCCGCGTGATGTCGTTGGGTATCTCGTCCAGCGTCATTCCCGCGGCCAGCCGCGCCGCAATCTTCGCAATCGGGAAGCCGGTGGCTTTCGATGCCAGCGCCGAACTGCGCGAAACGCGCGGGTTCATCTCGATCACCACGAGCCGCCCCGTCTCCGGCTCGACCGCGAACTGAATGTTCGAACCGCCCGTCTCCACGCCGACTTCGCGAATGATCGCCGCCGCGGCGTCTCGCATCCGCTGGTATTCCTTGTCCGTCAGCGTCTGCGCCGGGGCCACGGTAATGGAATCGCCCGTGTGCACGCCCATGGGATCGAAATTCTCGATCGAGCACACGACCACGAAGTTGTCGCGATTGTCGCGCATCACTTCCAACTCGAATTCCTTCCAACCCAGCACGGATTCTTCCACCAGCGCCTCGTGCACGGGGCTTGTGTCGAGAGCGCGCGCTATCGCTTCTGCGAATTCCTCGCGGTTGTAGGCAATCGAGCCGCCCGTCCCGCCCAGCGTGAACGAAGGCCGGATCACAACCGGATATCCCAATTGGTCGGCCAGACGCAGCGCGTCCGCCACGTTGTTCACCAGCGCCGAGGCCGGCACTTCCAGGCCGACCTTCCGGCACGCGTCCTTGAACCACAGGCGGTCCTCGGCCACCTTGATGGCGCGAAGCGACGCCCCGATCAATTCCACGTTGTGCCGTTCGAGCACGCCGTTCTCGGCGAGTTCAACCGCAAGATTGAGCGCCGTCTGCCCGCCGACGGTAGGCAGCAGGGCCTGCGGCTTCTCCAACGCGATAATGGCTTCGAGAGTCTCTCGCGTCAGCGGCTCGATGTACGTCCGCTCGGCAAGCTCCGGATCCGTCATGATCGTCGCGGGGTTTGAGTTCACGAGCACGACTTCGTAGCCGTCCGCGCGAAGCACCTTGCACGCCTGCGAACCCGAATAGTCGAATTCGCAAGCTTGGCCGATCACAATCGGACCGGACCCGATGATCATGATTCTCTTGAGGTCTGTTCGCTTCGGCATTCTTCGCTTTCCGTACTCTTTCCTCGAAGCGCGCCACACGACACGTCGCGCGCCCAGATGTTCGTCAGGGCGTGGCTTTAGCTGCGCGCCATGTCCAACTCGTCCCTCGTGAGCAGAATCGATCGGGCGAGCCGCGCCTCGACTTCTGCCTTCTTACAAGACGCCAAGCCTGGTCCCTGCTTGGAACTCATTTCGCGCCCGGCTGTCCGCGCTTGAGCGCGCCAGAGAGTTTCCAGTCGCTCATCATCTGCGTGAATTGGCGGAACAAATATCTCGAATCGTGCGGTCCGGGCGATGCTTCCGGGTGGTACTGCACGGAAAAAAGCGGCAGCGTGCGATGTCGCATCCCTTCATTCGTGTGGTCGTTCAAGTTTATATGCGTGATTTCCACGTCGCTCGCGGGAAGCGAATCCGGATCCACGACGAATCCGTGATTCTGCGCCGTGATCTCCACGCGATCCGTCAGCAGATTTTTCACGGGATGATTGGATCCGTGGTGTCCGAACTTCAGCTTGTACGTCTTACCGCCCAGGGCAAGCCCACACAATTGGTGCCCGAGGCAGATCCCAAACACCGGCACTTTCCCCACGAGTTCACGAATCGCCTCAATCGCATACGTCGCAGGTTCCGGATCCCCCGGCCCGTTTGAGAGAAACACGCCGTCAGGCTTCATCGCGAGCACATCGGCAGCCACGGTCTTCGCGGGCACGACGGTCACCTCGCAATGATGGTCCACCAACAAACGCAAGATATTCTGTTTTATGCCGAAATCATAAGCCACCACACGAAACCGCTGCGTATCCGGCCCGCCGAGTGTAACGTCCACGCCCTCGTGCCAGGGCGACGCCGTCAATTCGATCGAGCCGCGCGCCCAGTCGTATTGTTTTTCGCACGTCACACCGCTTGCCAGTTCCAGCCCCGCCATGGAAGGCAGAGCCCGTGCTTGGGCAACCAGTGCGTCCGCGGGAGTTCCATCCGTCCCCACCACGCCGCGCATCGCGCCCGACGAGCGCAAATGCCGCACCAGCGCCCGCGTGTCCATCCCCCAGATCACGGGAATGTTGTGCCGCGAGAGATACACCTGCGCGGATTCCGCCGACCGCCAATTCGACGCCAACGCCGAAAATTCCCGCACCACCAGAGCCTCGATATACGGTCGCGCCGATTCCTCATCGTCAAGATTTGTTCCGACGTTCCCGATGTGCGGGTAGGTCAGGCAGACGAGCTGCCCAGCGTAACTCGGGTCAGTGAAGACTTCCTGGTAGCCCGTGAGGCTCGTATTGAAAACGACTTCGCCGCCGCGCCGCGTGCGTGCTCCTGCAGCCCGTCCCTGAAAAATTCGCCCATCCTCCAGTGCGAGAACAGCGGGCCATACAATCGGTTCGGTCAGTGTCGTCTCCCCTGGATCACCTCAGCGCTTCGTCCGCGGTCGGAAGAGAGCCAAAGCTGCTCATCGGCCAGTAGACGAAAACCGCTTTCCCGTAAATATAACTCCTATCCACGGGCCCGAAGATGCGCGAGTCGTTCGAGCTTATCCGATGATCCCCTAGCACGAAATACGAATTCTCCGGCACCTGAATCGGCCCGAAGTTGCCGTAGTCGGCGTACTGCGGCGGCACGTACGTCTCGTCCAGCCGCTTTCCGTCGACAATAACACGGCCCTTGCGGATTTCCACCGTTTCTCCCGGGAGCCCGATCACTCGCTTGATGAACGATTTGGAGCGGTCGAGCGGATACCAAAATACGACCACATCGCCCCGCTCGATCGGCTCGAAGCGATAGACGAATTTGTTGATGAAGATCCGCTCTTGATCTTGGATCAGCGGGGCCATGCTCGTCCCTTCCACCTTCACGGGCTGGTAGAAGAAAATGATTATGACCAACGCCAGGATGAGGGCGATGACGAGGTCGCGCGCCCAGGCACGCAGCTCGCGCCGGATCGGCCGCTGCGGCGCAGACTCAGCAGATTCCGGATTCCGCTGAACGGGTAGGTCCATTTTTAGGTACCTTTCCTTTATACCATGCGAAGCCAAGCCACGCCATACGCCGCCGCGCGAATCGCGTGACGCTGTGGAGACCGAAATAGGGGGTTCTGGCCGGTATGCCCTTTGCAAGAGGTGGCCAGAGCTTCGTTTCCGCCGTTGATATCAAAGTTAAGGATTAGAAGCTTTTGATGGATGGAAAAGCTGAACGTCTTTACTTACGCCGAACGTGAATCCCGTTCGCGGATCATTGGAGTAAAGGCCGGCAATTCCTGCAACGTCCCAGCGAAATCCCCCGGCGGAAATTTGCATGCCGAGCCGCGCCTCGCCGCGGCTCTCGGTGCCGAGGAGGCCCGGATTGAATCTGCGTGTATCCTGCCGCCCGGCGACTTCGCCGACAAGATGAATCCGCGGGTTCAGGGGATACGAAAATGCAAGGCCATACAGAATCTCGTCGTTCTGCGAATAGAGCGCGTTCGGAGACGTCATGATCTCGAGCCCCAGATTTCCGAACAGGTCTAGTTTGCCGAAGTGGCGCCCGGCTACGAATTCCGCGAAGACGTCGGTCGCGTTGTTCCCGATTCCTCGCGTCTGGTTCGTATTCGGCAGGATGAACCCGAACCGCACGGAGAGCGCGGGCCGGCGCCCGCTTTCCCCGAAAACTTTGAACTTGGCGATCATCGAATAGTCGCCGATGTCGTGCGTCGAGTTCGGCCCCGTCAATTGCAAGGGCACGAACGACATTCCTTGACTCTTGACGTCCAGGAATTGCTGCACCGCCCCAGCCAATTCCGCTTCAGCGACTCCTCCTAGCCCGAGACGCAAGTCTATGTCGCCCACGGAACTCAGGTCGCCTCCCAGCCCCGAGAGCGGATATTCGACGCCCTGAAGAAAATCAAAGCCCAATTGCCCGCGCAGCGTGCCCGGCGGCACGACGTCCACGGTCGCGGTATCGAGGGGCCGGTCCTGCGCCGACGCGCGAACCACCCCGAGCGCGCAGACGATTGCGCACCCCAGCAGGACAACGCCGAATTTCGCCTTGTTTCGCATCGCCATCAATCTCGAATGATGCCTTCCCCGCTCGACAGGGTCAAGCGGTCATCCCAGCGCGAACCGGATCGAAGCGAGCGCTGCGCAGACGGCAGTCTCCGTCCGCAGAATCGTTTCGCCGAGCGAACTCTCCAAGAGCCCCGCCGACCGCGCGGCTTCAAATTCCGCGGCGGTCCATCCGCCTTCCGGCCCAATCGCAACTGCGGCGGAAGCGGCGTTTTCGGCGCACGCGCTTCGCAGAACATCGTGCAGCGGCGGGGCCGTTGCTCGCTCGGAAAGCAAGATCCGCACCGCGCTGTGATCTGCCGCGAACGCCTGGGCGGGTCTCGCCGCTGGAAGCAATTCAGGAACGCGCACGCGCCGCGCCTGCTGCGCCGATTCCCGCAGAATCTTTCTCCAGCGCGCCGCGCGTTTCTCCGCGGCGGCAATGAGCGCGCTTTCGCTCCGCTCGGCAGCCAGCGGCACGATGACGCGAACTCCCAATTCCGTCGCCTTCTCAAGCGCCCACTCGAAGCGGTCGAACTTCACAACCGCGAGCCACAGCACGACCGCGAGCCGCGGTTCCCTCGCCGGCACTTGCTCCACGAGCGAGAATTCAATCGCGCCGCGGCCCACCGTCTCCGTCTTTGCGAGCCACACCTCGCTACCGTCGCTCAGCTCAAAGAGCTGCCCCGGCTTCGCGCGCAAGACCCGCGCCAGGTGCTCGGCCGTCTCGCCGCGCACCGTCGCACGGTTCGCGTCAAATTGTTCAACAAAAAAGCGACGCCGCATTCCCAGTATGTTATATCAGGCCAATGAGAATTCCCGCTTATGCTCATAACCGTTTCCTGGCCGCCGCCATCGCGGCGGCACTTGTTCTTGCTAATTTCCCGGTTTCGCGCGCCGCGGCTTTTCCTCGCCGCCCCGCGCCCACCCCGCACTCCGCGACCCCCGTCATCGTGGACACCGACGGCGGCATAGACGACATGCTCGCACTCGCGTTTCTGCTTGGTCGCCGCGACGTTCACATCGAGGCCATCACGATCGTCAACGGCCTCTGCCACGTTTCTTCGGGCGCGAACAACGTTCTGCGACTCTTGCAGCTTGCCGGCCATCCGGAAATTCCGGTTTACGAAGGCGCGACTGCTCCGCTTGCCGGACACGCGGCGTTCCCCGAATCCTGGCGAAAGGACGCCGAAACGCTTCCGGGCGTCACGCTCCCCACGACCACGGCGAAGCCGCAGACGCAGTCTGCGTCGTCGTTTCTTATGCGGCGGCTGGCGGATTCCAAGCGCCCGGTCCGTATCCTCGCGCTTGGCCCGCTCACGAACCTCGGCGCCGTCCTGCGCGTGGAATCCTGGGGTGTGCAAGCGATCGGGGAGATCGTGATCATGGGCGGCGCCGTGAACGTTCCCGGCAATTTAGGGGATGGCGGCTACTTCAAGACCGACAACAAAACCGCCGAATGGAATTTCTATTTGGATCCGCTGGCGGCCTCGATTGTGTTTTCATCCAGCGCGCCAATCCGCTTGATTCCGCTGGACGCCACGCAGCAGGTGCCGATTACGTCCGAGTTTCTCGACAAGCTGGCGGCAGACGCGAAAACTCCGCTCGAGAAATTCGCCGCGGAAGTCCTCGGCGTGCAGAAGAAATTGATAGCACAAGGGGTTTACTTCGCATGGGACCCCCTCGCCGCAGTCGCGCTTGCCGATCCCATGGCCGTCTCCACGATCCCAATGAACATCAGCATCACGGAGTATGGGACCGAGACGGGGAGATCCGTTTCCGTTCCGAGCAAGATGCCGAACGCGCAGGTGGCAACCTCGGCAAACGCAGACCTCTTCCGCCGTGAATTCCTGGAAGCGCTGGCGACGCCGACTCCGGCGCCTCCGCCGCCGCCGGCCGCAGCGCCGCCAAGAACTCCTGCTCCTACTCCGACGCCCACACCTGCAGCAGCGCCTGCGGCGCCACCCAAAGCTCCATCGCCGGCGACGAACACAGCTCCGGCGCCACAACCCGCTCCGAGTCAACCTCCGAAACGCTGAAAGGCGTTAGCCGAAAATATCTTTGACTTTGTCGAAGAAGGAACTACTGCGCTGGACGGGAAGGTTATCGGTTTCGAGCGTCTGTCCCAATTGCTCCAGCATTCGCCGTTGCTCGCGATTCAGTTTCGCGGGCGTGATCACGCGCACATTCACGTAGAGATCGCCCTTCCCGCCGCCGTGCGGGTCAGGCAATCCCTTTCCCTTGAGGCGGAAAATCGATCCCGTCTGCGTGCCTTCGGGGATTTTCACTTTTTCCTCGCCCGAAAGTCCCGGCACGGTTACTTCCGCGCCTAGAGCCGCCTGCGTCACGCTGATGGGAATGGTGCAGTAGAGATCCGCATTGCGGCGCTCGAAAAAGGGATGCTCGCGAACTTCGAGAATGACGTACAAATCGCCCGGCGGCCCGCCGTTCATTCCGACTTCACCTTCGCCCGGCACGCGCAGCCGCGTTTGCGAATCCACCCCGGGCGGAATACGCAAGTCGATCGTCTTGGTTTTCTCTACGCGCCCTTCCCCGCGGCACTCCGGACATTTCTCGCGCACGACTTGCCCCGCGCCGCGGCACGCCGGACACGTCCTGGAAATCGCGAAAAACCCCTGCTGGTAATGCATCTGACCGCGCCCGCCGCACTGCGGGCAGGCGACCACGCCCGTTCCGGCTTTCGCCCCAGTCCCGTTGCACGGCTCGCAAAATTCCTGCCGCGGCACGCGAATTTTCGTGGTCAGCCCGGTTGCGGCCTCCTCGAAACTCAATTCCATGTCGTAACGCAAATCCGCGCCGCGCTGCGCCTTGCTGCGCCCGCGGCGTCCTCCGCCACCGAAAATATCCTCAAAGCCGAAGAAATCGCCGAAGATGTCCTGAAAATCTTCGAAAATCGTGTGGCTGATTCCCGTGTCGAACGCGCCTGAGACTCCCGCGTGGCCGTAGCGATCGTACGCCGCGCGCTTTTGCGGATCGGTCAGGATGCTGTAAGCCTCGGTGGCCTCACGGAATCTTTCCTCGGCCTGCTTCTTATCGTTGGGGTTGCGATCCGGGTGCCACTTCAACGCAGCTTTGCGATACGCGGATTTGATCTCATCCGCGGAAGCCGCCTTCGGAACCGCCAGGATTTCGTAATAGTCGCGCTTGTGCCCGGGCGCCATGATTCTTCTCAGTTGGCCGCTTTTGTCTTGCGCGGGTGCGTCTCGTCGTGACCCGCTGGATGGACTGCGACACGCACCGCGCTCGGCCGTAGCACGCGATCGTGGAATTTATAGCCCTGCTGCAACACTTCCAGCACGACGCCGTCCGGATGTTCGGTGGTCTCGACACGCTCGACGGCCAGATGCACGTGCGGATCGAAGTGTTTGCCCTCCGCGTCGATTCGCGCCAGACCATGCCTTGAAAGTGCGTCCCACAATTGCTTTTGAATCAGCTGAATGCCCTTGTAGTGCTCATCCGCATCCGCGTCCCCGTCCCCGCGCGATTGCAGCGCGCGCTCGAATCCGTCCAGGACCGGCAACAGATCCTCCAGGATGCGGGTCACGCCGCGGCGGGCCTCCTCATGGCGTTCGCGGTCGACGCGTTTCCGATAATTCTCGAAATCAGCCTGGCGCCGGACCAGTGTCTGCAGCAACTCGTTTTTCTCGGCTTGCAGTTTCGCAAGAGCGTCGGGCTCGGCGTCCGGCGCGCCGGCCGCGTCACTTTCCGGAATGGTATCGTCGTCCATTCTTTTAACTTGAGTCTCTTTGGATTCAGATTCTTTCACGGATTTCTCAGCCCTCCGATTCCCTGCGCAGCGTTTCACTGAAAGCGCGAGCCACAAAAGCCACCGCGGTAATGGCCCGCTCGTAGTGCATCCGCACCGGCCCGAGCACGCCGAGCGAACCTTGCCCCTCTTCGCCGCCGCCGTAGGGCGCGCTAATCAGCGCCAGGTGCTCGCCCGCCGCCAACATTTCCTTCACGCCGATCTGTACGTGGACCGGCTCAGGCGTGTCGATGCAAGCGGAAAGGAGCGCCACAAGCTTTTCGCGCTCTTCAATCGCCGCCAGCAAATCCCGCATCTGCCCCTGACCGGCAAGTTCCGGCGCGGACACAATCTGGGACGCGCCCTCGACGTAGATCTCTCTCGCGTCGCCTTCACCCAAAACGCTGGGATCGCAAAGCGCTAGTGCGTCGCGGACGAGCCGGTTGTAGCGTTCGCGCTCGTTCGCCAATTTCGAGAGCAAGTCCGCGCGGATCGCGTCCAGCGTGCGTCCCGTATACGAGCGATTCAGGTATTCGGCCGTGCGGTCAAGGTCCCCTTGCGTGTAGTTTTGTTCCGGCCGGACGATCTTGTCGCGTGTCGCGCCGGCAGTCGTCACCAAAACTGCAACCACGCGCCCATCCGGCAGCAGCATGAAGTGAATGTGTTCGAGCACGGTCCGGCCAAGCGGCGGCGAGACGACAATCCCCAGGCCGTGCGACATTTTCGCCAGGATGTGACCGGCGCGCTCGGTGATCTCTTCGGGAGTGGCCGCCGCGGCCAACTCCGCGCGAATCCATTGCTGATCCACCGGATCGAGCCGCGCCTGCGCCGCGATGATTTGCGCGAAGAATCGGTACGCGGCCGCAGTCGGAACGCGTCCCGCGGACGTGTGCGGTTGATAAAGGAATCCTTCGTCCTCGAGATCCGCCATGACGTTGCGGATGGTCGCCGTGCTCAGCGATTCAGCCTGCGCGTGGCTTCGAGAAATGGCGCGCGAGGACACCGGCTCGCCGCTATCGATGTACGCGCGGACAACTTCAGCCAGGATCTGTTGCTTCCGTTTCGAGTTGAGGACCGCATCCAACATGAACGCCCCTCGCGCAGTAACCCGTTATTCAATTGTATGCGCGGCGTCAAGCCGCGTCAACGCGAGGAAGGGGCTGTTCTCGGCGTCAACGCTGACAAGCGGCTGGATTCCGGCCAGCAGACCGGCGCCGAGCCGCGATTCCAAAGCCCGTGGCGGGCTATCGCTGCGGAAATGAGGCCTCTCTGTTGGCTGGCTCGGAAGTGGGGCGATTGGCAGGGATGAGGCGCCAGAGAATAGTTTGTGTCCCTTCTCCGGGGCGGGTGTCGTGCCTCCTGTCGTTCCATGAGCGCAGCAAGCCTATTTCTGGAGGAAATTTGCGCCAGCAATAAGGGCGGCTAAGCCATTCCAGGCAATCTGCACCCCGATGCAAAACAAGAAGAAGGAGATGACGCGGAGAATTCCGTGGGCGGTCTGCTGAGAAACCTTTCGCGCAATGACATCCGCGTAGGCATAGCAAGAGTAAACGACCGCGCACAGCACGGCGATCGCACAAAAGATTCCGAGGTGCGCGAAGGCCGCCTCGACCAGCGGCCGCTTCGATGCATGGGCGCTCAGCGTCAAAGTCACGACGAGGGTTCCGGGGCCGGCCGTTACGGGGAACGTGAACGGATAGAACACCTTCCCTCGCGACCGCGCCGGGTCCGAGGCGGACGCAGCGGGCTCGCTCTGAACCACTGTGTCGCTTTCAGTCAGAAGCCGCCAGCCCATTGCGGCGACGACAAGGCCTCCTGCCAACTGCATTACCGGCAAGGAAATCCCAAACAGCTTCAAGAGCCCGGCGCCTCCCATGTCCACGATAAACAGGAATAGCGTGGTGCTGACGGCCACTCTTTTCGAGAGACCGCGGATGACCTCGCGGGGGACTCGTCCGACCATGCTTAGAAAAACCAGCGCCGAACCGACCGGATTGATCAAGGGGAATAGCGCGCTTAACGCGATCGCAAGGAATTTGAGATAGACGGTCGCCATGGCGTAAGGAATCTATATGTCCAGGGAGCCAAAACTTGAAGTGTCAATTTGCGCGCGCTGGAGGCGATCGGAGTAGTCCATGTAGATGGTTTTCCACTCGGTATAGAAATCGATTGCAGCCACGCAGGCCTCGCGGTGGCCATTTCCGGTTTGTTTGGTGCCGCCGAAGGGCAAATGCGTTTCGGCTCCAATTGTTGGAGCGTTCACGTACACGATGCCCGTCTGGAAGTCGCGCACAGCGCGCAGAGCCTTGTTCACATCGCGCGTGTAGATTGAAGCCGAAAGTCCATAGACGACGCCGTTCGCGATGTCGAGCGCCTCTTCCAGAGTGTCGAACGGCATCACGGCCACGACCGGGCCGAAAATCTCCTCCTGCGCGACGCGCATCTTCGGAGCGCAGTCCGCAAGAACCGTCGGCTCGTGAAACCATCCTTTCGCGTGCCGGCCGGAATCCAGCCGCTTCCCTCCCGCCACGAGTTTCGCGCCTTCGCTCACGCCGATTTCGACGTACTCCATCACGCGCCGCAACTGGGATTCGTTGATGAGCGGGCCCATTTCGGTTGCGGGATCGAGGCCGTCGCCGACGCGCAGAGTCCGCGCGCGCTCCGCGAGTTTATCCACGAATGCGCGGTAGACTCTCTTCTGCACAGCGATGCGGCTCGTGGCGGTGCACCGCTGCCCGCTGGTCCCAAACGAACCCCAGATCGCGCCATCGAGTGCGAGATCGAGATTCGCATCATCCATGACGACGATGATGTTCTTGCCGCCCATTTCGAGATGGCACGGCCGGAAATCGCGCGCGCAGGCTTCGCTCACCGTGCGCCCCACTTCGGTCGAGCCGGTAAAACTCACGGCGCGGACTTTCGGGTGATTCACCAGCGGCACGCCGACTTTCGCGCCGCTGCCATTGACGACGTTGACGACGCCGGCGGGGATTCCCGCTTCCGTGAGGATTTGCGCCAGATTGTAGGTTGAGAGAGGCGTGTCCGTGGCGGGCTTGATGACGACGGTGTTTCCGCTGACCAGAGCGGGCATCAGTTTCCACGACGGGATCGCCATCGGGAAATTCCAGGGCGTCACCATCGCGCAGACGCCGTGCGGCTCCCTGACGCTCATCGCAAATTTGTTCGGCAATTCCGAAGGCGTGGTATGGCCGAAGAGGCGGCGCCCTTCACCCGCCATGTAATACGTCATGTCTATGGCTTCCTGGACGTCTCCGCGCGTCTCTGCCAGAACTTTTCCCATTTCGCGCGTCATTTCGCGCGCCAGATCCTCCTTGCGCGAGACGAGAATTTCCGCCGCGCGGTACAACATCTCCGCGCGCTTCGGCGCGGGCACCAGGCGCCACGTCTTGAAGGCAGCCTCCGCAGCGTCCACCGCTGCGTTCACATCTTCTTCGCCGGAAGCGGGAAACATTCCGAGTAACTCGCTGGTGTCGGCGGGATTGCGATTCTCGAAAGCGTGATTGCCGCGCGCTTCGACCCATTCACCGTTGATGAAATTCCTGAAGACCTTGGGGACCACTGCAGAGGCCATGCTGCCTCCTCAACCGCCGGGGAGCCGACAGGTTTGCTTGCGCAAGCAGCTTTCGGCGCGAGTCTTCGCTTCGAGCGAAGAATCTAACAAAGGGGGTTGCAGGGGTCAACGCGCGAGGAAGTTTGCAATGCTGCGACACAAGAACTGCCACGAAACAAGAAAGAAACTCTGGTCTTAGCGAGCTTCGGTGATCGGGGGAGAATCGGCGTCGGGGCCGCTGGGCGGAGTGGGCGCACCCTTTCCTGCGACCTCTGAGCCGAGGCCAAGCTTTTGCAACGTGAGGGCGTCAATCTTGCCGGTGGGCTCGAGGCCGTTCGCGGACTGGAATCGCTTCATCGCTGCGATGGTGGCGGCGTCCCACTTTCCGTTCGGCTCGCCCTGATAGGCATTTTCGCGTGCGAGCGCGCTCTGAATCTCCGCGATGCGATCCGGCGTGGGGGCTTTTTGCCCCCGATCGCGCGTGTGATGCGGATGCTTCTTCGTGGTCTTGTGCGCCGAACTCGGGTGAGTTGCGGACGAGTGTTGTTGAGGTGCCTGGGCGAAAATCGAGGCGCTCGCACCCGCGAGAAACGCGGCGGTCAATAGCGGAACGATGATGCGGCGCGAGCAAGTCAAGGTCACTGTCCTGGAGCGGGAACCTGGCCCGCGAGCATGACCGTGAGCAAACGGTCATTTTGTTCATCGCCGCTGTGGCGAATCACTTTGAAGAGAACATCATCGCCGGGCTTCAATGCACTGACGAGTCGACGGTAGTCGGCGATGGAGTTGACAGCCGTGTGGTTGATCTCCACGATCAGATCGCCGCGGCCAAATCCGAGGTCCTCCGAAAAGCTGGCCGGCTCAACGTCGGTCACGATGACGCCGTGCTGGGAGCCGTACTGGAAGCGCCGCGCGCGCTCGGGCGTGAGTTCTTCCAGGCGCAGCCCAAATTCCGCCGGAGCGGCCTCGCTCTGCTGGCCTTCGTTTTCATTGTTGCCGTTGTCCGCTTGCTCCGGGAAAATCTTTGCGCGGTCGGCCACGGTGACGCTGGTCTCGTGCACCTTCTTGTCGCGGATGAACGTGACGCGCAGTTTGTCGCCAACCGGGCTCTCGGCGATGGGATTCACCAGGTCATTCCCGGTTCGCACCGCACGCCCATTCAACGAAGTGATGATGTCGCCCGGCTGAAGGCCGGCTTTGTCCGCCGGGCTCCCCGGCTCGACGGACTGCAAGACGATTCCGTAATCGGCGCCGAGTTCCTTGAGAAGAACCGGATTGCTGCTTTGATCCTCGCTGAAGCTGACCCCGATGGAACCGCGCGTGACGTGGCCGGTCGTCACGATCTGGTTGTACACCGTGAGGGCGGCATTGCTCGGCAGCGCGAACCCTACGCCTTCGTAGCCGCGGCTCCCGGTGATGATGGCCGTATTGATGCCAATCACCTGCCCCGCGAGATCCACGAGCGGGCCGCCGGAATTGCCGGGATTGATTGCCGCGTCGGTCTGGATGAAACGCTGGAATTGCCGCGCGCCGACGTTGCTGCGGTCCTTGGCGCTGATGATTCCCGCCGTGACTGTGGCCTGTAGGCCGAACGGGCTGCCAATCGCGAGAACCCAATCACCAACCTGAATGCCATCGGAATTCCCAAGCTGCGCGATGGGCAGATCCTTTCCCGCGTCAATTTTGATCACAGCCAAATCGGTCTCTTCGTCCGTGCCGACGACCTTCGCGGTGTACAGCGTCTGATCGCCATTCAACTGCACTTGAATCTTAGTGGCCTGCTCGATGACGTGGTCGTTCGTGAGGATGTATCCCTTTTTGTCGAGAAGGACTCCGGAACCCAAACTGCGCTCGGCCTGGTCGGCTTCGCCTGGGGAATTGAAGAATCGATTGAAAAAGTCCTGGAATTGGTCCTCGTCGCCGTCCTGATCGCCGCCCTGCCCACCGTGCTGGCGGGCTCTCGGACCGCGTTCGATGACCTGCGTGGTGGAGATGTTCACCACCGCGGGCTCGACTTTGTTGACGATGCTCGCAAAGGCGCTCGACAGCTGCACCGGGTCGGGCTTCGCGAGCGGCGCGGTGCCGAGAGAGAACGGAGGCCGCGTTGCGCTCACCCGGCCGGAAATGAGGGTGCCGATCAGAATGCCAATTCCCAGGGTCAGGCCGATTAAGAGCGAGGCAAGAAACTTGCGGCTCCGTGCCCAACCCAGGATTTCCTTTAGCGCGATCCCCATTCCCGTGCTCCTTCGCCGGATGTGGCGGGCAACCCAGCTTGAGAAGTATATAACACCGCTCTGGCTTTCACTCCTTAGACGCTGCGGAGGCGCTTCCAGTTTGCTACGGGTGATTTGAACACCGGCGGGACGCGCCTGGGGTTGGTCCGACCGGGATGCGGCGGGTGTCAAATCTTGCTATCCTCGGCAGGACATTCCGAAGCTGATCTGAGGGACTCCCATGCAAACGCGCAACACCTATCGTCTTATCTGGGCGGCAACGGTCTTGGCGTCGTCTTTGCTATTTTCCCAGGCGTCCTTGGCCCAACAGGCGAGCAGCCCAACGCCTCCTCGCAGGAACGTTATCATCTTCGTCGCGGATGGCTTGCGCCCGGGCTCCGTGAACCCGACGGATACGCCTGCGCTGTGGGCCATTCGCCAACAGGGCGTGAACTTTGTGAATAGCCACAGTTTGTTTCCGACGTTCACGACGGCGAACGCGTCCGCAATCGCGACGGGCCATCTTCTGGGCGATACGGGCGACTTCAGCAATACCCTTTGGGTCGGCTACCCGACCTTCGACAGCGGGAATTTCAATTTGCCACGGGGGACGCCGACGCCTTTCATCGAAAGCGACGAAATCCTCTCCGATCTGGACGGACATTATGGCGGGAACTACTTGAATGAGACCACTCTGTTGACCGCGGCTGCCGCGAATGGCTACAACACGGCAACGATCGGAAAGTTGGGGCCGACGGCGATTCAACAGATCGAGGCGATTGCGCCGGTCCAGCGGGCCTTTCCGTTCGCCGGAACAGCGCTCATCATAGACGACAGGACGGGAGCGCTTCCCGGAGGACCTCAGGGCGTGCCGCTATCGCCGGCGCTTGCGCTGCAACTGGCGGATGCGCGACTTTCGCCGGAGTCCCCGACGCGCAGCAATGGATACGACTCCAGAGCCGACGGGAACAACGGCTATTTCGGCGATGTCGCGCACGCGGGGACGCTGGAAGCCAACGCGACACAACAACTATGGCTCGCCGATGTGGTTACAAAGGTGGTACTGCCGAAATTCGAGCGGGACGCGCCGAGACCCTTTGTTCTCGTGTTTTGGTCGCGCGATCCAGACGGCACGCAGCACTTCCAAGGCGACAGCCTCGGGGCGCTTTCGCCTGGGATTAACGGGGACACATCGCGCCGGGCGGTGCAAAACGCCGACCGAAATTTGCGGCAAATCCTCGACTGGCTGGACGCGCATCCGGCGATAAAGGCGAACACGGACCTTTTCGTCACGTCGGATCACGGGTTTGCGACGATCAGCCGGCAGGAAATCAGCCTTACGCGACGGACTTCGAGCCAGTCGGCGAAACAAATCTATGTCGATAGCTCGGGGAAGCTCGACACCCATCTGGGGACGCTGCCCAGCGGGTTTTTGGCCATTGACCTCGCGCTGGACATGCAGACGAATCTCTTCGATCCGGACCAGCCCGGCGCGGAAGGAGAGGCAAATGCGTATCGCCAAATCCCGCTGATTCCCGAAATCTATCAGCATCCGGTCTCGGGTAACGGTCTGCTGGGGTTGACGGTGCGGAATCTGGATGGCTCGGACGCGCGGGCGATCGTCACGGCGAACGGTGGCTCTGATCTGATTTACGTGCCGGACAAGAATCCGGACACTGTGCGTCAGATCGCCGGCCTGCTCACAACCTACGATTACGTCGGCGGAATCTTTGTGGACGATCAATATGGAACCGTTCCGGGGACTCTGCCGATGAGCGCTATTGGCCTGGTGGGCTCGGGCAAAACGCCGCGGCCCGCGATCGTCGTCGCATTCAAGACGTTCTACCTCAATCCCGCGGACTTGCAGACGGCGATTGAGGTGTCCGACACCACGCTCCAGGAAGGACAAGGCATGCACGGCGGCTTCGGGCGCGATTGCACGTTCAACAATATGGCCGCGATCGGACCCGATTTCAAAGCGGGCTTCACAGACCTCGCGCCGGTCAGCAACGCGGATATTGCCCCGACGATTGCCCATATCCTGGGCCTGGTGATTCCGTCGCACGGCGTGCTGAAAGGACGGGCGCTCGTGGAGGCCCTACGCGGCGGCGCGGACACGATTCCCTTCACCGCGGGCGTTCTCAAGTCACCCGCCGCGAACGGCAAGCTCACCGTTTTGCAATTCCAGGAGGCTGGAGGCGAGCGGTACCCGGACCGCGCCTGTTACGTGGACGCTGCGAGTGCAACAGGCGCAACCCCCTGTAACTAATCAAATCGGGATCTTCTCCGC
>Ga0187769_10000976_pt1 | contig 15909 bp, 13 predicted proteins | sample 0116_SJ02_MP02_1_FD_133140 | JGI IMG/M metagenome (GOLD analysis project Ga0187769, IMG submission 133140) | Tropical peat soil microbial communities from peatlands in Department of Meta, Colombia - 0116_SJ02_MP02_10_MG | ecosystem: Environmental > Terrestrial > Soil > Wetlands > Peat | place... | reverse complement strand
GACGCTTTGTCTGATCTTCTCGGCGGCTTCGTGAGCACGCTGCGCAACCCGCGAGCCGATGATCACGGTTTCGCCGGTACGCGCCCAGCGCAGCGCCAAGCCAAAGCCTTCCGGTCCGGTGCCGCCGAGCACGGCGATGGGCCGCGTCATTGCTAGGCAAACTCCAGTTCGAGCGCCTGCTCGGCGATCAACTTGTCAGCAGGCATCTTTATGTTGATTCGACGGTAGGTGGTGTTGCGCTCCGCAGGTATGCGACCGATCTCCAGAATGAGCGCCTGAAACTCTTCCGGACTGGTGTATTGTCCGGCGGTGGCTCCGGCTTCGCGCGAAATGTTCTCCTCCATCAGGGTTCCACCATAGTCATTGGCGCCGGCGTGAAGGCAGAGTTGCGACAAACGGCGGTTGAGCTTCACCCAGGAAACCTGAATATTGTTGATGGCGCCGGCCAGCATAATTCGCGCAAGGGCGTGAATCTTGAGATGCTCGGCGAGAGTCGGGCCGGGGCGCGAGAGTCCCTGGTGAAAGAGCAGAGTGTTCTGATGCACGAACCCGAGAGGCACGAACTCGGTGAAACCGCCGGTTTCCTTCTGGATGTTTCGCAAGAGCAGCAGTTGATTAACCCAGTGCTCAGGCGTCTCAACGTGTCCGTACATCAGCGTGGATGTGCTGCGAATGCCGCAGCGATGTGCGGTGCGGATGACTTCTTTCCACTGCTCGGTCGAAAGCTTGTTCCGCGAGAGTACGAACCGGACGTCATCGTCGAGAATCTCGGCGGCGGTTCCCGGCAGAGTGCCAAGGCCGTTGTCGCGCAGCATGCAGAGATAGTCGTGCAGCGTCATGCCGGTGAGTTCGACGCCGTAAACGATCTCCATGGGCGAGAACGCATGAATGTGCATGCCCGGCACAGCTCGTTTCACCGCTCGCAGAATATCGCGGTAATAAAAGGGCGGCAGATCGCGCGGCAAACCGCCCTGAATACAGACTTCGGTTGCACCCATCTGCCATGCTTCGACGGCTTTTTGCGCAACTTGCTCGAGCGTTAGGAAGTATGTGTCAGACTCGCGCGGCCCGCGGCTGAAGGCGCAGAACTTGCAACCCACAAAACAGATATTCGTGAAATTGATATTACGATTAACCACGTAAGTGACAAGATTGCCGACCAGTTCCCTGCGGACGAAATCGGCGGCGACCAGAAGGCCCAGGAGGTCGTCGCCGTCCGCCTGGGCGAGCAGCGAACATTGATCCCGCGTGAGGACGCTGCCGTCGAGGCAGTCCATGACTCGCTCGAGAGCGCTCCGAGTGGCGATGCTGAGGCGCGGAGCGATGTGCTGCCATTCCAAAGAAGGAAAGTTCTCCAGTTCCGCTGGTGTTAGAACAGGGGCCACAGGTCCTCCTCAACGAAACAAGTCATTGGCTGCCGGGCGAAGCAGGTCACGAGCGCTTCCGCGCGCCGGCCGGTATCGAAAGCCACGGACGATACACACAGGTATGCGAGCTAGCTTGCCGCAGATGAGGCCCGCAGCGCAAGCGAGTTCGTCGGCAACCGCTTCAATGCTGACGCGCAGGGGGTAGCCGTAAGGGTCGCGGCGACCGCGATAATCGCGCAGAGCCTCCATGCCGGCCACGCCGATGGCAACTTCCGTAAGCCCCTCGCGCCACGGACGTCCGAAACTATCAGTGATGATGACAGGAATGGAAAGCTGCAAATGTTTTTTCAGTCCGTGATGGAGTTGGGCCGCAGAACAGTCGGGATCCTCGGGAAGCAGCAGGGCCTGGCTGCCGCCGTCGACGTTGGAGACGTCCACACCGCTATTGGCGCAGATCAAACCGTGCCGCGTTTCGGTAATCAGCACACCCCGCTTGCGGCGAAGGACCTTCCTGCTTTGCTTCAGAGCCAGTTCGGTGACGCGCGCGTCCAACTTGTATCGCCGCGCCCATGCCCGCGTATTGGCCGACGGCTTGATCGTGTTCAGGTCCACGAATTGCCCCTCGGCTTTAGAAACAATCTTGTGCTTGACCACCAGAATGTCGCCTGCTTTGAGCCTATGCTTGGAATGCGAAAGAACTTGCAGAAGTTTTTCGAGCAACGAATCTCCCGGATGGATCTCATCCGTAAAAGGCACCGGTATGATCTGCAACTCTGGACAATGTTCCATGGGAGCTAGGGCAATTCCAGAGCAGCAGTGAACCGGCCTTGAAAGGGCACGGCTCAGGTGTGGTGCGTGAGATTTTCTTTCGCCCCTGCCGGGGCTTGCTCATTTTTCCACTTCACCCACGGCTTGCGCGGTGGGCTTTAGTCTTTCGCCGCTTCGCGGCTAGACGCCGGTCTGGAATCGGTCCAAATGCGTTTAGTGTACGCGGAGTCATAGGGGAATGTCTGCTTTCTCGACGGGCGAGGGCACCCGTTCTCCATTGCAGCAACTATTCATTGGCCGCCAACGACAGATCGCTGAGGTCCCACTGCCGTGCGAGACGCTGAGAGCGGGTTTCGCCAAATTCCTCGGTGAGCTGACGCAAATCAGCAGGATTGTCGATGTCGAGAGCAATACCCGGAAGCGTCAGAACCGTACACGGTTTCGCGGTCGCGCGGGCGGCGGCCAGATGCGGTTTGAAACTGTCGCTGCCGAAGCGTAAGGGGAACAATCCGGCAGGACGCCGGAAAGCCGCATTAGTGCCGCGTCCGTCGGCTGCGGGAACAAGAACCGAGCCTTGCTCGGGAGCGCTTTCCAGAATCTTTTCCAGCTCCCAAGTCTGTATCAGCGGTATGTCGGCGGGGATCACCAACGTGTTGTCGATGCCCCGGAGTTCGCAAATCCTGGTCGCCATCTCGATCGCGTCGGTCTCGCTGCGATTGACGTTGTCGGCGATGACCTCGAAATCGAAGCGATGCGCCAGTTCGACAGCGAAGGGATCGCTGGTGACAATGCTCACCTCAGGGCGATTCCTCCATGCCGCCAGTACGTTCAGCACGTCCAGAAGCATAGTCTGTGCGAGTTCGGTACGAACCGGCTGACTGAGCAATGACGCAAGCCGCTGCTTCGCACTCGCGAGATTTTTTACCGGAACAAGAATCATGAGGGATCCGAGACTGCACGGGCCGATTTCTGAGCCGTGAGCAACGCCAGCACAGTGCGCGCCAGCTTGGCCTTCTCCTCCAACGTCTTTACAACGATATTGGCGCAGTGCACCCGCAGGCCGGGGCGGTCGAGTTGCCCAGCGGCCCGCTGATCGCGTAGATCGGCAATCAGAATGTCAAGAAAATCTCCGTAGGCTTGAGAAAGACCAGCGATGGAGACTGGCAGGCCCTGGGCGGCCATCAACACGCCGGCCGGCCCGGAAACTGCGGCGCTGCCGATGATGGGGCTCACCGCTACTACCGTAGCTGGCGTTTCCCGCAAAGCCGCGCGGATGCCGGGTACAGCCAAAATCGGGCCGATGCTAGTTACGGGGTTGCTTGGCGCGATGATGACGGCGCTGGCGGAGAGAATAGCGTCGACCACTCCTGGAGCCGGCTCCGCTTCCGACGCACCTGCGAATCGCACCGACTTCACCGGATCCTGATACCAGCGTTGCACGAAGTATTCCTGAAAGCTCAATTCGCCTGCTGGCGTCATCACCCTGGTTTCCACGCGCGAATTGCTCATGGGCAGGATGCGAGCCTGAACGCCTAGCTTGCTGCAAATCTCGGTCGTTACTTCGGTCAGAGTCTTGCCCTGAGCCAGCAGTCTTGAGCGAACGAGGTGAACTGCAAGGTCGCGGTCACCGACGTGGAACCAGATCGGCTCAGCCAGTTCTCCCATCGCCTGCAGACAATAGAAAGTGTCACCCTTCACACCCCAGCCACGCTCGCGGCTGAGCAGCCCGGCCATGGCGTAGGTGATGGAATCCAGATCTGGAGAAACATACAGCCCCCACCATTCCAGGTCGTCGCCGGTGTTTACGATGAACGTCATGTCCTCGACGGGGGCGACTTGCCGCAGGCCTTCGACAAATTTCGCGCCGCCGGTGCCGCCGGTGAGCACCACGATCATGCGGCCCTCCGTGCGTAACCTTGGCCGTCCGCCGCGGCTCTGACTTTGTTGGACAGTAAGCCTGCTGTGTGATTAATGATCGCGGGCAAAAACTCCGGGTAGACCGGAAGCCGCTGGCGCAAAATGTACCCCTTGGATTCAGTGCGCATTTTCAGTTCGTCCAGATGCGGCCACGGTTTCTCCGGATTGATGTAATCCGGAGTGAGCGGCGAAATTCCGCCCCAGTCGTTGAGGCCGGCACCGAGCAACTCTTCATAGTAAGGCGAAGACAAGTTGGGAGGTGCCTGAATGTTAACCTCCGGCATTAGCAATCGCGCGACAGCGATGGTGCGGAGCATTTCGCCCTGAGTGGGTTCGGGCCAGTTTCTCATGGGGATATTGGGTTTCATGCGGAAGTTCTGAATGATGACTTCCTGGATATGCCCGTAGCGCTGGTGCAATTCGCGAATCGCCAGCAAAGTATCAACTCGGTCTTGGGAAGTCTCGCCGATTCCAATCAGCAGACCAGTGGTAAAGGGAACTTGCTGCTTGCCGGCTTCTTCAATCGTGCGCAGGCGCCTGGCAGGGATTTTGTCGGGAGCATTGTCGTGTGCGGCTCCCGGAGCGAGCAGACGATCGCTGGTGGTTTCGAGCATGAGGCCCATGCTGGGGGAGACCGCTGCAAGACGCGCGATCCATTCCGCGCTCAGCAGCCCGGGATTGGGATGCGGCAGCAGAGAGGTTTCGCGCAGCACAAGTTCACACATCGCCTGGAGATAATGGAGCGTGGATTTGTAACCCAGCCGCTGAAGAGCGGCGCGCATCTCGGGAAAGGCAAGCTCGGGCTTGTCACCGAGGCTGAAAAGCGCTTCGGTGCAACCCAGCTTTTCTCCAGCTCGCGCCATTTGCAGAACTTCTTCCGGCGTCATCGTGTGGGCGCCGTCCTGGCCGGGGTCGCGGCGAAAGGTGCAGTATCCGCAATAATCGCGGCAGAGATTAGTGAGTGGAAGGAAAACCTTGCGTGAGTAGGTAATGACGCCGGGTTTGAAGCGCTGCTTGGCTTCAACTGCGGCGGTAAGGAGCGTGGGGAGCTCGTGGTCTGAGCAGCAGATCAACCGGAACGCTTGTTCGCGGGAAAGAGGCATGCCTGGTTCCCAATCGTGCAGACATGCGCGTTGCCAGCGCCGCTCCGAAATCGATGCCATCCTCAAGCCCAAACCTCAATTGATTGTAATGGATTACAATTCATCGCTGCGGTCGGCTTTGTGTTAGGTGTTCTTTCTACGCTGCATCTATGAGCATCAGCCAGTCAGACTTCCGCAAAGCGATGGGCAGCTTCGCGACAGGGGTGACGGTGATCACCGTGGATCATGAGGGGGAGGTGCACGGGATGACCGCCAACGCCTTTACTTCGGTGTCACTGGACCCGCTGCTGGTGCTGGTCTGCGTGGATCACCGGGCGCGAACCCACGCTCATCTTCACGCCAAAAAGCGTTTCGGGGTGAACGTACTGGCGGAGGGCCAAAGAGCCATCTCCGAATACTACGCCCGCCCCACGCTGACGCATGAACACGCCGAGCATGAAGCCGGAGCCCGTTTCGAGCGGACGAGTCATGGTACGCCTGTGTTGCACGGGGCGTTGGCGTATTTGGAGTGCCGTCTGCGCAGCGCCCAGGATGCCGGAGACCACACCATATTTATCGCGGAAGTGGAAGATGTGGTGGTGCGGGAAGGTGACCCACTACTGTATTTTCGCAGTACCTATCGCACGATCGGTAAGATCACAATCTAGCTGTGGATCTGCCCTGTTTTGGCCGAAATTTTACAAATGGCAGGTCATTTTGATGGCGTGCCAGAGTGATTCGGACATATACTTATGATGCGAGGGTCGGGCTCACGCTGCCCCACATCCGGCGGATTCGCGGAGCCGGCGGGTGCGGCCCCGCTAAACTCAGATGGTTATCCAAGCGGTCTCAGTTCTTCGCCATGTGCCGATAGCCAACAAGGGTACCGCAACTACCCCTTCTCAGCGCGCTGATCACTATCTCTGGGGCCCCTGGCTGACGGGTCTCGGGCTGCTGCTCTGCCAACTGTGGTTGTCCAGTGTGGCGGCGGCGCAAGGCAATACCGGCAACCGCATGAGCGACATTCAGATCAATGAGGGCGACCAGCGCAACGTTCTCGTGACGGTTGTTAACGAAGCGAAGCGTCGTTTGGATCGGCAAGCCGTTATTAAGCTTACCGACAAGAAAAGGAACATCGGCGTCTGGCAGACTACGACGAGCGAATCCGAATCCTTGTTCTACGATCTGGATTTCGGAGACTACGATATCGAGGTCAGTGCGGTTGGATATCTGACCGTACACAAGCCGCTGCAGATCACAGGCACCCTCTATACCATTCGGCTGGAAGTCGCGCTGCAAAAGGATCCGGCAGCGATTGATTTGAAGGCTTCGGATGATGTGATCCCTCCGCACGAGCGCAAGGACGCCAAGCGCGCCGTTTATGCTCTGAATTCCGGGAATCTCAAAGATGCGGAGAGTCGGCTGGCAAAACTCTACCAAGCGGCTCCCGCGAGCGCGCAGATAAATTTTCTGTACGGGTATTTGTTTTTTCAACGCAAGGATTTTGAGAAGGCGGAAGCTTACCTGAGTCACTCTGCCAGTCTGGATCCGCGCCGGGTGCAGACCCTCACCTTGCTGGGCCGGGTGCAATTGCAGCGTGAACATCTCGAAGATGCCCAAAGGACTCTGGAGCAGGCGGTGGCCGCCGGCCCGGAAGACTGGACGGCGCATAATTTCCTCGCGGATGCTTACCTGAGGCGCAAGCAATACGACCAGGCGCGGGAACAAGCTCAGCTGGCCATAGATCAGGGCAAGGGCGCCGCCAGTGTGGCGCAATTGGTTCTTGGACAAGCGCTGGCCAATGTAGGGCGGGATCAAGAAGGAATCCAAGCCCTCAAGAGTTTTCTGCAAGCCAACCCCGAAGCCCCGGTGGCGCTGGCGGTGCGGGCCCTGATTGGCGAGATCGAACAACGCGATGCCGGCGTCGCCAAATCTGCTGGAACCCAACCTGCCATTGACCTGATGCTCACTGCCTCGCGCCCCTCGCTGCCTCCGAGCGCATGGGGACCGCCTGGCGTTGATGACGTGAAGCCTTTCGTGGCAGCGGGTGTGACTTGCCCGTTCGACCGAGTTTTGGAGATGTCCGGTGCACGGGTGAAAGAGCTGGTCGACGACGTATCTCAATTTGCCGCTACCGAAGATCTGCTGCACGAGCAACTCGATGAATTTGGCAATGCTATCAACAAAGAGACGCGCAAGTTTGACTATGTCGCCTCGATCTCCGAAGCCCAGCCAGGGTTTTTAGCGGTGGACGAGTACCGCAACGAACGTTACGGCATCTACGATCTCCCCGACCATATCGTCACCCGAGGTTTTGTGGCCTTGGCCCTGATCTTTCATCCGGACATGCGGGACAATTTCCAGATGACCTGTGAAGGTCTGGGTCAGTGGGGCGGGCAGGCGACTTGGCTGGTACATTTCCGGCAGCGCGACGACAAACCAGCCCGCATTCAGGACTACGTGTATGGCGCCGAGTCCTATCCCATTAAGCTGAAGGGACGTGCCTGGATCACAGCCGACAAATTTGAAATTGCGCGCATTGAGTCCGAACTATTGAGCCCCGTACCGCAGCTCACGGTCCAGCACCAGATTGCCGAGTACGGTCCCATTCATTTCCAAAAGCAGAACGTTGATCTCTGGCTCCCCAAGAGTGTGGACCTCTACCTGGACTTTAACCGGCATCGCTATTACCGCAGGCACAGCTTTGACCACTATATGCTGTTCTCGGTGAATGCGGAGGATAAGCCCAAGGCGACCCAGAACGGGACGGGCGGAAGTGTTCCGAATCCCTGAGGTCCAGCCAGTTTGTTACATCCTGCAACTTCGACCTGCCGTTTGTAAGTTCTTTAGCGCCGCACTGCGAAGTATTCAATCTTTTCCCGTGAACTGACCCTGCCTGGCTTGTTGCAGTAGTCGCGGCCTCCTCACCTTTGTTAAGCTTATTCGCCCGGAGCAGGACGTCACTTCCGGTTGCAGGATCAGCGAAGAATGTATCCCCGAGCCTTCCATTATCACCGCGCTGGTTCACTGGAGGAAGCGGTCACCATGCTTTCGCAGCTAGGCGACGAGGCCAGGCCACTGGCCGGCGGTCAGAGCCTGATTCCCTTGATGAAGCTTCGTTTGGCCAATCCACTTCACCTCGTGGATTTGAACTTTATTCCGGGGACCTCCTACATCAAAGGAGAAAATGGTGCGCTACACTTCGGCGCCTTGACGCGTCACGCGGAAATTGAAAACTCCGACTTGGCTGCACTGATTCCTATTTTGCATGACTGCGCGGCTGGAATCGCGGATGTGCAAGTGCGTAACCGGGGGACTATCGGCGGGTCGGTGGCGGAGGCGGATCCCAGTGGGGACTGGGCGGTGGTGCTGATGACTCTGCCGACTGAAGTTCGCTGCATCGGAAAGGACGGTGAGCGTACGCTGCCGCTAGCGAATTTTGTCAAGGATGCTTACACCACGGTTCTGGCTCAGAACGAACTCGTAAAGGAAATTAGGGTGAAGGTTCCGCCGCAAGAAAGTGGCGGGGCCTACTTGGCGTTCAAGCGCGCCGCTCCGGTGTATGCGACTGGCAGTGCGGCGGTCCAACTCACAATGGATGGCGAGGTGTGCCAGGACGTGGCGATAACCTTGGGCTGTGTCGGCCTGACCGCGATCAAAGCAAAAGACGCCGAAGCTGCCTTGCGCGGCCAGGCCATCACAGAAAAAACGCTCGCGACGGCGATGGAAGCAGCCCGAGCTGCAGCTGATCCGCAATCCGACATGCGTGGTTCAGCGGAGTACAAGCGAGCTTTGGTTGCCGCGCTGCTCAAGCGCGCCATCCACATCGCGGCGCGGCGAGCGCGAGGAGAGCAGGTTGAGGTCAGTCCCATTTATGCTTGATACGATCGCAAACGTCGCAATTCAGGTCACGGTAAACGGGAAGGCGCATTCGCTGCAGGTCGAGCCACGAACTCTGTTGGTCGAAATGCTGCGCGAGCAACTTGATCTTACGGGAACGCACGTGGGTTGCGATACGACCTACTGCGGGGCATGCACGGTTCTGCTGAATGGAGCGGCGGTGAAGTCGTGTACAGTGCTGGCGGTGCAGACGGATGGAGCGCAGATCACGACCGTCGAAGGATTGGAAAAGAGTGGGCAGCTGCATGCCGTTCAAAAAGCGTTCGGCGAGGCTTACGGTCTGCAATGCGGATACTGTACGCCAGGAATCGTGCTGTCAGCTGTGCAACTTTTGGCAAAGAATACAAGGCCCAGCGAGAAGGAGATTCGCAAGGCGATTGCCGGGAACACCTGCCGCTGCACGGGATATCAAAATATCTTCAAGGCCATTCAACTCGCGGCACGGAACATGAGAGAGGCGTAAGCATGGCGATCAAGCTGGTCGGCGAGTTTGAGGTCAAGCGCGCCCCCGAGGAAGTGTATGCGTTCCTGGTCGATCCAAGTAAGTTTGCGCCGCTGCTGCCGGAGTTTCGGGGGATGTTAGTGCAGGACGCGAATCATTTCACGGTTAAAGTGAGTGTCGGAATCTCGCATATTAAGGGCGTGGCGGACGTAAGAATGGAACTGGCTCAGGATGAGCGCCCGACACGCGCGCAATACAAAGGGCAGGGAAGCGTGGCTGGCGGCAGCGTGGCGTTCACGGCGGGTTTTGACCTGTCACTGGTGGACAGCGGCGGCACGAAAGTCGCATGGCAGGGCGAAGCGCAGGTGTTTGGACGACTGGCTTCCGTCGCTGGGGGCTTGTTGGAGCCGCTGGGAAAGAAGAACGTGCAGAAGTTGATTGACGGGCTGCAGGCGGCGTTGGCATCGTGATCTGGCGAACTCTGTTTTTTGCCGGTTTCGAAACTTCTTGAAACGCAGAGATCGCCGAAAAGGGCCGCAGAGGGCGCGGAGCACATCGTTGCGGGCATGAAGAAGTGAGCGAAACCGACCATAACGGCGCGCAGAACTGGGTGGGCAAGGCTTTGCCTCGAAAAGAAGAAGACCGCCTGCTGCGCGGACGGGGCAAGTTTTCCGATGACATCAAACTGCGCGAGATGCTCTACCTGAATTTTGTGCGTTCTCCGTACGCGCACGCGAAGATAATGAGCATCGATACATCTTCCGCCGAGGCGTTGCCGGGCGTGGTGTGTGCGCTGACAGGGGCTGAAATCGCTCCGCAGACGCAACCTTTTATCGAAATCGGTCCCGAGCCGTTCGCAAAGATCAAAGACTATCCGATGGCAGTTTCCAAGGTGCGGTATCAGGGCGAGCCGGTGGCGGCCGTGGTAGCCGAGTCGCCGGCTATCGCGGAGGATGCGGCGGATTTGGTGCAGGTCGAATACGAGCAACTCGATCCGGTTGTCGATGCCGAAGAGGCTTTGACTGATAAAAGCATCCTTCATGACGAAGCTGGAACGAACCGGGTGTGGAATGGAGTCTTCGAGTACGGCGACGTCGATAAGGCTTTTAGAGAGGCTGCCTACGTTGTCAACATTGACCGGTTGCATTTTCATCGTTTCTCCAGCACGCCGCTGGAAAACAATGTGATCATTGCCGAGTGGGATTCTAAAGACGATCGCATCTACTACTCTTGTAACAATTCCTTTCCGTCGTTCGCCATTCAGTTTCTGGCCGCGCACCTGAACGTTCACATTGATCGTATACGCGTTGAGACCTTCGATATCGGCGGCAGCTTCGGGATCAAGATTACGAGCTATCCGCAGATGGCGGTGTGCGCGCTGGCTTCGAGGAAAGCTGGCGGACGACCGGTGAAGTGGGTCGAAACCCGGTCGGAGCACATGACAGCCAGTGCTCACGGAAATGAACGGACGTTTCGCAACACGCGCGTTGCGCTCGACAAGAACGGTGTAATCACCGCGATCGTCTCACGACACATTGACGACTGCGGCGGCTATCCCCGGTACGAGCCTTTAGGCTGCGTGATTTGGTCGCAGGTTTTTCCGGGCGTCTATCGGTTTAAGAACGCGCGCATTGATTTCACGCAGGCGGTCACGAACAAGTGTCCCGTCGGCCCGAATCGCGGATACTCGCGCATGCAGCATCTCTGGTTTCTGGAGCGTGTGGTGGATATCTGTGCGCATGAACTGGGAATCCCTCCCGACGAGATGCGCCTCCGCAACTACATTCGACCGGAAGAGTTTCCGTACACCACGCCGAACGGTTGTGTGTACGACTCAGGAAATTATCCCAGGATGCTGGAGCTGGCCAAGCAGCGGATTGGCTGGGATGAATGGAAAACGAAACAAGCTGCAGCACGCAAAGACGGACGACTGATTGGACTCGGCATTGGCACAACGCTGGATTCGGGAACTAACAATTTTGGCCAATCCCAAATTGTGAATCCCGGGTTGCCGTACTCCGGCAATTCCCAAGGGGCGAACTGCAAGCTGGATATTTATGGAGAAGTCGTAGTCGCTGTCGGGTCCTGCCCGCAAGGTCAAGGACACGAGACAACCGCCGCGCAGGTCGTGGCCGATGTGCTGAACATCCATCCGGATCTGGTCACCGTGCGCACGGGCTTTGACACCGAACGCAATGTGCATACGGGATTCTCTGGAACTTACGCCAGCCAGTTCGCAGTTTCCGGTCTCTCTGCAGTGCATGGCGCGGCGCAGAAGTTGAAGGCGGAGATGAAGCGGTTGGGAGCATTTGCGCTTCAGACTAGCGAAGATGATCTTGAGTTCGGAACGGGAGCACAAGGGCCTGAGCTGCGCGCCAAGAGCACCGGAAAATCGATCAACTATTGGGGCCTTGCCAACCTGGTGAACGCAAACAGCGCAGCGCTTCCCCCCGAGCTGTACGAGATTACGCTCAACTGCCGCTACATCTGGCGAGCGCCGTTTAAGGTCCCGGATAAGCAGAAGAAATACGGCAACCTAACCCTGACCTATGCATCGCAACTTCATATCGCGGTGGTTGAGATCGAGCGCGACACGTTCATTCCGCGGATTCTGGACTACGTTGCAGTGGACGACTGCGGGACGGTGATTAATCCTCCTATCGTCGAAGGACAAGTCTACGGTGCGACTGCGCATGGCATCGGCGCGGGCTTGATGGAAAACTGCGTGTATGACGCCGTGGGCAACATGCTGACCAGCACTTTCAGCGACTATACGCCGATCACGGCGATGAATATGCCCACGGTCAAGTACGATCACATTGCGACGCCCTCTCCGCATAGTTACAGCGGAGCGAAGGGAATGGGCGAGGGCGGTGCTGCTCCCGTGCATACCATCTCGGCGGCTTTGCAGGATGCGCTATTTGCGAGTGGTGTAATCATTGATGACTCGTTCAATAACGCTGATCGTCTGTTCCGAGCCTTGGTGGGGAAAGAAGTCGGACAAGCGAAGAAGTTGGTGACGGTAGAGAAGTGCTCGTAGCGGGAGGCAGGCGGCGAGACGCTGACGCTGCTACATGACAAAGGTCTGCATAGTCGGCTGCGGCGCCATTGGAAGCTTATACGCAGCGCATCTGGCGCGGGTTGCCGAAGTCTGGGCTTTTGTTCGGCGGGAAGGCCATGCTCGAGCTCTCAATCGTGAAGGATTGACCGTTTCCGGCAAGCATGAATTCCATGTGCAACTCAAGGCGACGACGCAGCCGGAGGAACTTCCAGATTGCGAGCTGGCAATCGTCGCGACTAAGGCCACGCAGGTGGAAGACTCGATGGCGTTAGTCGGAAGTCGTTTTGATCAGGGCGCTGTAATCTCGGCGCAGAACGGACTGGGCAGCGAAGAGATCATCGCGGCTCACACGCGTGGGCAGGTGATTCGCGCCACAACTTTCATGAGCGGCACAAAGCACAGCGACACGCACGTGCAGTACGAGCTCGACACTGCGACGTGGCTGGGGCCGTTTGAGCCGCGTCACACGCCGTATGCGCTGGTACGAGAGGCTGCTAATCTGATCAATGCTGGTGGCCTTAAGGCGGAGGCGCTGCAGGATGCACGGCCGGCCCAATGGTCCAAAGTGATTTTCAACGCTTCGGTAAATGGAGTGTCCGCCTTGACGGGTCTTCCGCACTCGCCGAACTTTGCGGAGGAATCGCAGTTTTTCGATCTGGGTCATCTGTTACACGAACTGATCCAGGAAGGGAGATGCGCAGCGGCAGCAGCCGGTGTCCAACTGCATGAGGACCCGTGGGAGATGAACAAAATCGGCGCCCAGACGAATCATCCCCCGTCGATGTTGTACGATGTGCGGCATCAGCTCCCTACCGAGGTTGATTTTCTGAGTGGCGCCATCGCCCGCGAGGCGCAACGCTACGGTGTTCCGGCGCCGCTGCACACTGCGGTGTATAGGCTGATCAAGGGAAAGGAAGCGTCCTGGACATTTCAAGACGAGAACAAGCCGGTGCGCGGCTGGAAAGCGGTCGGCAGTGAGACCAATGCAACATAGCGAGCCCTGTATGCCTTGGCCGATTGACACAGCAAAACTGAACCGCGTGCGCTCGCACATGACCGACCAGGACATGAGTGCACTGGTCGTGCGCGCACCAGATAATGTCCTTTACCTGACGAATTATTGGTGCATGAAAGGATACGACGCAGTTGTGTTTCCACGCGAAGGTGAACCGACGCTGATTGCAATCGAGCCTCAGCTCGCGGACGCAGAGCGGAATTCCTGGACCAGGGACATCCGGTTGTTCAAGAGTTATCACCCGAGCGATCCGCGGCCGCCGCAGTACCGTGCACTGGATCAGGTGTTGCGCGTGCTCAAAGAACGCGGCCTGACCGACAAAGTTGGAATTGAATTGAATATGGGAACGCAGGCTTCGGACCGCATGGTGGGCGAGCCGACCACTCCCACGCAGCTTTATTTCGACGCTTTCGGCGAAGTTGCGGGCAAGGTGCTTGACGCAACTCCGTTGCTGAACGAGGCTCGGGCCATCAAAACACCACAGGAAATCGAGCGCATGCGGCTGGCTAACGAACTTGCCGCGCTCGCCATGGAGCGCACCCGGGAGCATATGCGTCCCGGCATGAAGGAAAGCGAAGTGGGCGGCATGTATGAAAGCTTCGTTCACGGTGTCGGGGTGGGCTACAAAGGCAAGGTGGAAATGGCGCGCGCGTTCACGCTGGTTTGGTCGGGGAAGGGGATCGCGACGTTTACTGCGACTGGCGACCGGCCGATTCAAGAGAACGAACCAACTTTGTTTGAGATTTGGGTATGCGTTGACGGCTACTGGACCGATCTGACCAAGAATGCGTGCCCCGGGGAACTCACGCCTGCATATCACAAGCTGCTGGACCTGCTGTTGAGAGTCTTTAATGAGGCGGTATCTCATGCGCGTGATAGCGCCAGCTTGCCGGAGCTCGATCGGCTGATCCGCGCACGCATTGCGGAAGGCGGATATCCGGGACAGCCTTCGCATCCGATCTGCCACGGAGTGGGAGCGCGCGCGCATGAGCCGCCGTACGCGCACCAGGCGGGTGGTGGAACGATGAAGAAGGGTATGGTGTTGGCGATTGAGCCGGGCATTTATTGGGAAGGCGGCGGCGGGCTCCGCCTGGAAGACGATTTTTTAATCACAGACAATGGCAACGAAAAGCTGTGTAGTTATCCGGATGATTTCCGATTGGTATAGCCGTGCCAAAACCTGCGTTGAAGATCGAACCGAAACTAGCTGAGAAGATTGTCGCCGAGGTCCGGGAGGACGAAATCGTCGCGATGGCTTGCGAGGTCATCAACATTCCCAGCCCAACGGGCGAAGAGCTTCAGTTGGCGCAGTACCTGCAGAGCGCGCTGCGGCAACTCGGCCTGAATGTTACGTGGCAGGAGGTCGAGGAAGGACGCGCGAATGTCGTGGCACGATGGACCGGGTGTGGCGGCGGGAAAAATCTGATGTTCAACGGCCACATGGATACGTCAAACACCGGGCGGGAGGAATCTCTCACCGGTATTGGTTACAAGCCGAACGCAGTGGTGAAGGATGGATTCATTTACGGCCTCGGCATTTACAACATGAAGGGCGCGCTGGTCTGCTACGCCCACGCTGTGAAGGCGCTGCAACGCGCTGGGGTCAGACTCAAAGGCGATGTGATCATCGCGGCGGTCGTGGGCGAGATTGAGAAGACGCAGTGGGATGAGTTCAAGGGCAAGGAATATCGCGGCTACGGAGCCGGAACGCATTATCTGGTGAATCATGGTGTGCTCCCGGATATGTGCATCCTGGGTGAACCAACAGATATGCGGGTAGTGCTGGAACACTTTGGTTCGATGTGGGTGCGTGTCGCGTGCACCGGGATCTACGTGCACACAGCATTTTGTGAAGGCCGGGAGGAGATGAACTCGATCCGGCGCATGTATCAGTTGATGGACACGATCATGAAGTGGATCGCTAACTGGGAGAAGAACGCGACGCATGGCGGAAAGAAGGCGCTGGTGAATCTTGGAGGCATCCGCGGAGGGCATCCCTGGCGGGCCAGCCGCACGCCGGAGAAAACAGAATTATTTTTGGATGTCCGTGTGCCGCCGACAATTCCCATGACCGAGGCGCGCAGAAATTTTCAGCAGATGTTTCTCGAGCTGGAGAAAAAATATCCTGATTGGGGATTGGAGTTCGACACCTATGTTTCGGTTCCCGGCGCACGCATTAGCGAAGAGCACGAAATGATTAAGGCGATCGACGCGAGCCACGAGCAGATCATGGGGAAGCGCCCGGATCGAGAAGTGGTGACTTGGTGCTCGGATGCCAGCGTGCTCAGCCGCTATGGAATTGAAACCGTGAACTACGGTCCGTCAAGCGGTCCACGCGATGCCGAAGGCGAAAAAGT
>Ga0187769_10000975_pt1 | contig 15911 bp, 12 predicted proteins | sample 0116_SJ02_MP02_1_FD_133140 | JGI IMG/M metagenome (GOLD analysis project Ga0187769, IMG submission 133140) | Tropical peat soil microbial communities from peatlands in Department of Meta, Colombia - 0116_SJ02_MP02_10_MG | ecosystem: Environmental > Terrestrial > Soil > Wetlands > Peat | place... | reverse complement strand
TCAGAATGACCCTGCTGAGAAGTGCAAGCTACCCATTCGCGTTGCGAGCTATTTTCGGTCTTCCTGTACCTGAGAACGCAGAGACTGAGTTTACAGATCAGGGCGAACACAGTCTGGCTTATGCACTTTATCCCCATAGCTCAGATTTCAAAGAGGCACTGACTGCGAGAAAAGCCTACGAGTTCAATTATCCTCTGATACCACTTGTAGAACCTAACCACGATGGACAGTTGCCGAGATCCTTTTCCTTTGTCTCGGCTGAGCCAGGGAACGTAATTCTGACCGTGGCCAAGAGGGCCGAAGACTCCGACGACATTATTCTAAGGTTCTTTGAGACCTGTGGGAAGACTGCGGAAGCTGTAATTCGTCTGGCCGAAAGCCCAAGGAACGCAGTTGAGACAGACTTGATGGAGAACAAGGTCTCCGGAGTGCGCCTAGACGGCGGGACAATTTGCGTGCCGATTAGTGGTCATGAAATAAAAACTGTAAGAGTTGCAATGCAGGGGCAGACAAGCGCCGGGGCTCTAGTCTAGACCACGCGCTGTCCGACGCGATGCCTCAACAGAGAAGGTCTGCCCCCGTTCCTGGTCTAGGCCTAAGCTTGCTTTTCGGCCCTGAATCTTTCGTCGAGCCAGCCCACCAGCGGGCCCCACCCGTCCCTGGGAAAGACCGCGTGACTGGCGTTCGGAAACACAACAAGCTTCTTGTCGTCGCAGTTAATCTCGTCAAACAGCTCCCTCGCCGACTCCGGCGAGAAGAGTTCGTCGTGGTCTCCGACGCCCAGGAACAATGGAATTCGCAGCTTGCCGTCGAACTTGAGGTTGGGCGAGTCGATTATCCCAGACCGGAGCATCCTTGAGACAGCAAGGGCGCTTACACCGTAAATCACGGAGTAGAACCGCGTGGAATACTTGAAGTTGAACAGAGGGTCGTCGAGCCCGGTCATCCCCTCCCTATGGTACTCCATCACAGGGGTGCCATGAAGGATCGCCACTCCTAGGAGGGTTCTCAGGAGGGCACCCGTGCTCGGCTTCGAATAGACGCCTGGCTTGACTCTCCTTCCTGCGCTCAGCAAAATCAACCCGTCCACGTCGCCTGGACGGTTCTTCACCGCGACCACTGCAGGCAGGACGCCCAGGCTGTGCCCCATCAGGACGAGTTTGCGAGATTTCCCCTTGACGTGGGCTACCGTCTCTGACAAGTCCCTGACGAGGCGCTCTTCACTCGGGTAGTCACCTCGCCTGCCGTCCGAGAGCCCGTGCCCCCTCAGGTCTAAGCCGTACACGTCGAAGCCGGCGTCAGCGAGTTGCTCTGCTACCATGGGCCCGTAGGGGCCGCCGTAGCCGGTTATGCCGTGGAAGATTAGAATCGAAGCAAACGGTCCCTTCCTCGCGTCCCACCGCCAGACGAACAGGGTCTTGCCGTCAGAGGCATTCACGAGCTCGTGGGGGCCGCTGAAGCTCGCTCTCCTTCCCGCCACGTCAAGGCCTGCCATTGAGTTCGATGTCACCCCTTGAGGGGAATCTTCGTGTGTTCCGGGCGCTTCAGAAGCGAACCTATGGTCAGCGGATAGCTGTCATTCACTCCGCCCTCAAGAGAGCGTGTTCTTAGTTAAGCGTTCTTTTAGGCGGACGCTGGCCGTAGAATCCCTCTGATACTCGACAATCCTGTTCCCTAAGATGATGCAAAACTTGTCAGCGATAGCCATTCCGGAGGGCTCGCCCAGCGGCGCTCCGCGCAGTGCATCCCCCGGCCGAAAAGTTCGCGGCACTAACCTCCCGACTGTCTATCTCATTTCTTGAAGGGCTTTCTGGTCGAGATAGTACTTGCCATTGATCTCAACGAAGATCCTTGTCTGCCCTTTTCGTCGTTCCATGATCCTTACGAACATCCTTGACAGGCCCAGTTCTTTGGCGGTCATGGCGGTCTCAGGGCTGATGGCTCCCTTCGCTTGAAACGTCTTGATGATTTGGCGGATTCTATCCCCGCCCCAGCCTTGTAGTTCTGGAAGTTCCTGTGGAGCGGGTTGTGGAAACGCAGGCTCGGCCTCCCGTGGGGTAACGCTAACTGGACCCTGTTGAACCGCCTGGGCAGCTGGCGTCGTGGCCTGCTGTGTTTGACGGCTAGACTCTGGTGCGATGTTCGAAGCTTGTGGCCCTGGTCCGCTCTCAACCCTTGGGCCAATCGCTCCACCGCCCTTCGGCCCTTCTGAGGGCAAGCCACCGCCCACAACCCGGTCCAACTTGACAGTGTACTCAGTCTTGCCCTTTACTGAAACGGTCACTGGAACCGAGGTGATGTACCCTCGAGCACCGGCCTGGATTGAATAGTCACCTTTCTTCGGGCTGGAAAAGACAACTTTGCCGTCGTCCTCGGTTGGGCCGGATAGATTCTTGGGACCGCTGGCCGTAACAGTCGCGCCCGGAATAGGCGAAAGTGTCTGTATGTCTCGCACTGTGACTATGAACTTGCTTCGCCTATACCATAGGAGAATTATGAGAAACAGAACTATGATAATTGCGGCCACCAAAATCCAGATGTCCACACTAATGCCCGACGGGCTGGGAGTGATGATCGGGGTCGTCGACGGAGTCAGAGAGACAGACATCCAGTACGCTTGGTTTGGCCCTGGATGGGCAACGGGTGCCCCTTCTCCCTGTTCCAATATGATGTAGAATGGACCTGTTCTGACTTGAGCGGTTGCCGTACCGAGGACCTGTCCTCCCTGGCTGACACTGTACTGCGCGTTTCCTGAAGCGTCGACGGATATCTGCAGAGTGTAGGTGACATTCACACTTGGTGTCAGATACAGTTTCGTCTTACCCTCCCATGACCCTCCGCCACGCCCAGTCTTGCCATCGATGCCATAGTAGCACTGGTTTTGCGGGATAGCAGAATTGGCTGGGGTCCCACAGACTGTTGGGTCGCCACAGTCACCCAGATGGCTGCAATTGGTCGGGTTAAGGTTGCCGTATATCAGAACGCCATAACTGGCGTTTGTTGAAGATATGGCGAAGCCGAAGGTGTGCCCGTTGGAGACAGTTCCTTCGACCGTAGCAGTCGCAGTGAAAGGTGGTGTAAAGTTCTCGATGCTCTGGATTGTCCCCACTTCTTCACTCGCGTTGATCTGAGCAATCTCCATCCCTGCTGAAGAAAAGCTAGGTTCCAGCGTGATGAGCGAGATGCCAGCATCGTCAAGCCCTAAAACTGACCCGACAGGTCCGTTGACCTGCCACAGGCTTTGATTGAGGCTCGTGTCCTGGGTAAAATCGTCATGCAGCAGGTAGTTTGTTGGAGCTGAGGCCGCTCGAGTTGGGGAAGGCACGGTGACCAGCAAGACAAGGGCGGAAGATGTGAGGAAAAGGAGTGTCAGAACTGCCACAGCACGGTACTTATCATTACTGCCGCGGCGGTATTGATGTCGACACGCCGTCTCCAGGCGTCTGCTTCGGATCATCCTATTTCGCTCGCCGGCCAGCGGAATTTACTTAAGCGGCGAGGACGTTTCTCACTCCTGAGAATTGCATGAAGATAACCCGGCAAATCAATTAGCTGAGGGATTCGGTGGCCGACTTCCTCTTGAGGCGAAATCTACCGCTAGGGGCGGGACCCCGTTGTCTTGGTGTGTGCGTGCAGCAAGTCATCTGTTTCGGGCCTTGCTTGCCTCATTCCGACTATTTCGACGCCGTACTTCTTGAGAATCGTGTTGGCCTCGGAGACATGAGACGGGTGGACCAAGAACACTCGCGTGCTCCCAACCCCCATATGGCATAGCTGGCCGTCCTCGAATGGAAGGCAGAGATGCGTCAACTCTCTGAAATCTGGAGGATCCACGTAAGATGGTATGTCGACTCTTATTCCCTCCACCTTGCTGGGACCTTTTCCCTGGGCCATTTGGGTCGTTTCCCGGAAGGGCCCAGATTATATAAGGTGCAGTCTACGAATGTGCTTCAGATTTCAGTTTGCCCCGGGCATCAAGGGTGGCCCTTTTTTCTCTCTGTTGCCAGTGGGTCCCAAGAGCAGCACGAGTACCTGGCTAAGAGTTGCCTTCCGGTCTCACTGTTCGCGGGTCAATTCAGCTCTCTCAAAAGTAGTCCTCGGGTATGCATCGAGGAATTTCGACCAGTCCTTGGTCTTGGTCCTCCGACTTGGGGTCGATGATGGCGCGCGATTGGGCGAATCGCTCACAATCCACTTAAATATCGTTTGAAAACACTTCGGCCAGGTAGACAGAAATGGTTCTGCGAGATTTTGTCAAGAACTTCGACGATATGTCGGACCAGAACGGTTTCTCCTTCAAGTTCAAGTGCGACATCTGTGGAGACGGCTTTCTAACGAAGTACAGAGAGGCGCCCTTCGCAAAGGCCAAGGGGCTTCTGGGCGCCGCCAGCAGCATCAGCAGCGGGCTTGGGGGAAGGCTCGGGGGGTTCGGCGGGGGGGCCTGGGGAGGGAGTACGGCTGCGGGCTACATGGCAGACTCGAGATGGCGTGAAGCTCACGAGAAGGCCCTGGACGAGGGAATAGCAGAAGCGAGGGGCCATTTCACGAAGTGCCCTGGGTGCACCAAGTACGTAGACGCGACCTGCTGGAACGAGCAGGCCCTCATGTGCGTCGAGTGCTCTCCCAGGCAGGCGGTAACGGTTCAGAAGGCCAGGGCAGTTGCCTTCGGCCAGAAGGCGTCTGAGGCCATGTACGCCCAAGACTACACCGCAGAGATAAAGGGGGCGGAGAAAGTCCGGATCACCTGCCCCAGTTGCGGCAAACCTACCTCTAGTGGCAAGTTCTGCGAAGTTTGTGGCGCATCGCTCCAACAGACAACCTGTTCCAATTGCGGAGCACCCCTTTCGGCCACTGCGCGGTTCTGCAACAACTGTGGGACGAAGGTAGCCTCCGTTTAGGGCATGAGTTCAGCAGACGACCTTCAGAAACAGAAGGCCGACCTACAGGCCAAGATCCAGCAGACGGAGCAGATGATAGGTCAGGGGCTCAGTTGGAAGGACGCCCAGTTCTACCTGGAGAAGTACAAGGAGCAAGTGCGTCTACTCGACGTCCAGATCGCTCGGTCGGCGCTGGGAGAGGATGCCGTATCGGATCTTAAGGCCAAGAAGGAGCAACTTCAGCAGAAGCTTCAGTCCCTGGACGCGATGAAGAAGGATGGCACCATCTCGGACAAGGTCTACAAGACAAAGAAGAAGGAGATAGAGAAGGACATCCAACAAGTAGAGAAGGACATCGTAGACGCGATGTAGGATGGAAGGGTCCGCTCCGGAGCAGACAGCCCCCCGGTCATCCTTTGGGGAGAAGCTGTTCGACGCACGATGCAAGGTCCTTTTTCCTTCTCAGCAAGCCCCCGTCGGTGCCCTCGCAGAAGTCTGGAGTGAAGGTCTTCTCATCATGCCCGACTCTGACAGCTCAAGTTTCATCGCCTACACGGAGCTCGGAAAGTTCGAAGCAGCAAACTATCGGGCTTCCCTCACCACTGATAGCGGAACCGTCGTCGTCCTCTCGCAGCTGGGAATGAACTATGATCAACTGGTAAAGGAAGTCACGGAGAGCTGGGGAGACGCCATGGCCAGGGGCCTCCTCATGGAGGAGCCCAAGGTGTTCTACGAAGCGCCCTGTTACCTTTCCTCGCAGCAGCAGTCGACGCAATGCAGGGCGAGAATCTACGAGACCGCTCTAGTCGTTCTCCCCTACAACGGCATCCCCGTCCGCTTCCCTTTTTCCGAATTTGTCGCAGTCACCCTCGAATCCTACAAGGTGAGGATTGCAACACGTGGCCGAGGGATCATCGAACTCTCAAGGCTAGGAGACAATACTCAGTTCTTCGTTGAGAAGTTGAGGGAGGCTACAAAGAGCGTCGAAGCTGCTTCCATCGAGACGATCAGGACGATGATCCCTTCGGCCGGCTATGACGAACTTCAGAAGCTAAGCAGGCTCATGATTGAGGGGCGCGCGGCGTGCCGGCCTGATGTGGAGGCGATCTCTCCAGACCTCTGGCCCAAGCTAGAGAAGTGCGTGGAACTCTCCCCAGTGGCGGACTCCTACCGCTACCTCGCAGGGCTCGCCGAGACAAGTCTCGAGGCGGTCGGTCTGAGGAAGTCCAAGGACCAGGTCTACGTCTGGTTCATGCTGCCCCTGTCTGGCCGTGCGGCATCGAAAGGAAACGTGGTCGCCCTTGAAGTAACGTCCGAAGGCGGCCATGCAACGTACCTCTTCAGAGTGCTGCCGAGAGGGACGTTTCGGACCGAGACCTACGAAGGGTTCGTCAAAGAAGCGGCGGTCGTGATACACGAACTAAACGAGGCAATCATCGCAACGGGGTTTCGCAGGGAGCCGATATACCTCTCCGAAGACCAGTTGAATACTCCCCTATACTCGAAGTACCTCTACGCATCGAAGCATCTCGATTCGCTTCGGCACCTTCGAGAGCGCTTCGTGGGGAGAATCATCCACGTCACCTTCGACCAGTGGAAGGCAGACCTCACTGACGCCCTCAACTTCAATGCCACAGCAACCGATGACAGTTTGAGGTGGGCAAAGAGCGAGCTCGACCTCACTTCACCCCAGGCAGAGCAATAACCAACGCGAATAGGCTTCTCATCGTAAGAGAAAGCAGCCGGTTCTGCCCGCCTTATGGCCGCTCAGGTGTGTTCCTGTCTGTCTATCTGAATCCTAATCCGCCCGAATCCATCTTCCTTACGCATTCCGCGCATCTCAGGCCCCGAGGGGTCCGGTACAACCTCACTTTCGCTCCGCACTCCGGACACTCCGCCTCACGTCTCTCGGACTGGACGGTGGATTCACGCACGGCCCCGAACCCTTCCGGTGGGCCTTCTTATGCGCTACTAGTCTCGGTGCCTAGGACAACCACCAATGCCTCGCTTCGACTCGGCCGTCTTATATACGGGGGAGCAGGGGTCGGGTCAAGCTCCAATCTCCGTGCCAGACTGACCCCGTCGAGGCGGTGTCGGCGGGGCGTGACACGGGAGTTGTTGTAGGGGATCGAAATTGGATAACTTCGAGGAACTAAGACTCAGCCCTCCGGTCAGGAAGGGGGTTCTTGCAGCAGGCTATGTGCGACCCTTTCCAATTCAGTCGCAGGCCATAGGACCTCTTCTTGGAGGGAGGAACCTGATCGGCCAGGCGAAGGCCGGTTCAGGGAAGACCTTGGCCTTTGGAATCCCACTCGTCCAGGCGGTAGACGAGAGGGACAATCGGGTGCAGGGGCTGATCCTTGCCCCCACTCGGGAGCTCGCAGTTCAGATTACACTTGAACTTCAGAAGACGGGTGCCTATACGGGAGTGAAGGTGGTGACCATCTACGGCGGCCAGTCGATGAACGTCCAGTTGGACGCTCTAAGGCAGGGAGCCCACATCGTCGTCGGGACCCCTGGAAGGACCATCGACCACCTTAAGCGGGGGACCCTAAAGCTCGATTCCGTAAAGTTCGTCGTCCTGGATGAAGCCGACGTCATGCTGGACATGGGGTTCATCGACGATGTGGACTACATCCTGGCCAGGACCCCTCGCAACAGGCAGATGGCTCTCTTCTCTGCCACCATGCCCAGGTCGATACGACAGCTCTCGCAGAGGTACATGACTGACCCGGTGCAGGTGATGGTTGACGTCGACGAACCTTCCCCAGAGACCCTGGAGCAATTCTATGCCAGGGTAGAGAGAGACGCGAAGTTGAACCTCCTCCTCGACATCCTTGGCAAGGAGAACAGAAAAAGCGCCGTCGTCTTCTGCAGGACCAGGCACGGGACGATTAGGCTGGCGAAGGAGCTCGAGAGGCGATTCCTGAGCGTTGTTGCGCTGCACGGGGATCTGAGCCAGAATCAACGCGACCATTCCATGAACCTCTTCCGAGCCGGAAGAGCTGACGTCCTTGTCGCCACCGACGTGGCCAGTAGGGGGATAGACGTCAGGCAGGTCGACTGCGTCATCAACTATGACGTTCCAGAAGACCCCACTGTGTACTTCCACAGGGTAGGGAGGACGGCCAGGGCCGGGGACATAGGCAGGTCCTACACCTTCGTGAGCACGGACGAAGGGCCCGACTTCGCGAGAATCGTCGCTCTGGCGAAGGCCCCCATCAAGCCGCTGAGGGAGGGGGATGGGAGGCAGCCGCCCAAGCCGACGCTCTCCTCGCGCGGCCCCAGGCCGTGGCGCCACGGTCGCAGAGAGAGGCACAGGGGGGATTACGGGCGGTTCAGGCGATACCATTAAAATCAGCTCAGTGTCGGCGTCGGGTGAAACGAATTGGGTAAGAGAAAGGTCCTGAGCGAGGCCAACCTGAAGGAGCTCGTCATGCCTCAGCAGGGGGAAATCCTCGGCAAGGCCATCAAGATGACAGGAGGGGACCAGGTCATTGTGAAGTGTTCCGACGGGGTCACGCGTCAGTGCAGAATCAGGGGGAAGCTCAAGCGGAGGATGTGGATCCGCGAAGGGGACATCGTGCTGGTTGCGCCGTGGGACTTCGACAACGGGAAGGCTGACATCCTGTGGAGATACATCAGGGCCCACATGGAGTGGCTCGAAGCAAACGGGTACCTGAAAGGGATCTGAATCCAATAACCTAAACCGGCGTTCGTTCGACGGGGAGCCCATGGCCAGGTCGGCTGACTGCGACATCCTTGTGGTGGGTGCAGGTATCCTTGGGGTCACAATCGCCTACTGGCTTTCGAGCATCTATGACTGTGCTGTCGCCATAGCCGACACGGCTGGGACCGCGGGAGCGCACACATCCTCTCGGAACACCGGAGTCATACACAGGCCGTTCTACCTCGACCCGCGGAAAAAGAGGGTCTTCGCGCAGACGTCCAAGGTCTCGCATCCCATGTGGGAAAGGCTGGCCGCGGACGGAGGGCTCCCATGGAGGCCGATTGGAACCTTCAACGTGGGCCTTGAGGAGTCTGAGGTGAAGACCCTCGAGAAGTACCGGGGCTGGGGGGTCGAGAACGGCATGGAGGAGGCCGAACTAGAGCTTCTGGACGGCAGAGGGGTCAGGGCCCTCGAGCCGGAGGTTCGCTGCCGGGCGGCGCTACTCTCCAAAACCGACGTGTCAGTGGACTTCGGCGAATTCACCCGTCACCTCTGGAGGCTCGTCATCTCCAGAGGAGTGAAATTCCTTGGTGGTCATCGCGTCGTCTCAGCAAGGAGACAAGAGGGAGCTACAGAGCTCGAAGTCCGGTCGGATTTCGGCAGCTCATTCGTAAGGTGCAGCTACCTTGTCAACGCCGCAGGCGGAGGCGCCATCGACATCGCTCACACCTTCGGCCTCGCCGAAGAGTACACCTCGCTCAATTTCAGGGGCGAGTATTGGGTGGTCGATGAGCCCTTCGCCTCCAAGGTCACTTCCAACATCTACAGGCCCCCTAAGTTCCCGAAGTTTCCTTTCCTCGACCCGCACTTCGTGGTTCGAGCCGACGGCTCAAGGCAGATAGGCCCTAACGCTGTGATGGTGCCTGGCCCCTATGTCTACTCGGGTTTGGGCCTTAGGCAATCTGCTTCCTTCCTCGACAGGCCTGTGGAGCCGAAGTTGAAGCTCATGGCCAACAGCGACTTCCTCTCCCTGGTGGCTGGGGAATGGAGGAGCTCCCTCTCGAAAAGCGCCATGTGCGGCCGTGTCCAAAACTTTGTCCCGGGCCTCTCCATGCAGATGCTCAATCGCCGAGCGGTTTTCGGCGTGAGAACTTCGGTCATCGACTCCTCGGGGTTCGTTCCCGAAGCCCTGCTGATCAAGGGTGAAGGCTCCGTTCACATAATCAACTACAACTCGCCAGGTGCCTCGGGGGCCCCGGCCTACTCGGCCCTCGTGGTGTCGGAACTACAGCACAACGGCGTGCTCGACGGTTTCAGGAAGAAGGAATCCCCTTCGTTCCTCCCAGGTTGGGACTTCGAATCCACGCTTGATCTGTTGTGACTCGCTCACTTTCGTTGAAATGGCTCTTCTGGGGCCTAAGGGTCGCTGGCGCCGTCCTGCCTCAGGTGGCCGTTCGAGGTGGTGAGCTCACTCTAGAACGTGGATGTTCCTTTCGGCGCACATGTCCTTGAGGATCTTCGGCCAGACGGTCACGCTTACCTCCCCCAGGTGGGCCTTCTTCAACAGGAGCATGAGGGTCCTTGACTGTCCTATGCCGCCCCCCATCGAAAGCGGGAGTTCTCCGCTCATTATCCCCCTGTGATAGTCGAACTTCAGCGAATCCAGCTGGCCGCTCATCTCGAGTTGCTTCCTCAGCGCCGCTGCGTCCACCCTGATTCCCATGGAGCTAAGCTCATGGCGCCGCTTGGTGACAGGGTTCCAGACGAGGATGTCCCCGTTGAGCCCGTGCATCACCCTGCCGTCCTTTGACCTCGTCTCCGTCACCCAGTCGTCGTAGTCCGCGGCCCTCATCTCATGGGGTTTGCCGTTCTTGAGGACCCAGCCTATCCCTATAATGAACGCCGCCGGGTGCTCCTTCAGCAGGGCGGTCTCTCTTTCCTTCCTCGGTAGCCTTGGGTACATCTCCAGAATGTCCTCAGCGTGAAAGAACTCTATCTTGTCGGCCATTTCGGGGTACTTCCTCTTCAGCTTGGGATGGAGCTCGTGAACCTGGGTCTCGGCCCCCTTGAGGACCTTCCAGATCTTGGTTACAGTCTGCCTCAGAAATGCGAGGTTCCTCTGGTCAGCTGATATTACCCTCTCCCAGTCCCATTGGTCCACGTAGGCGCTGTGGTCGTGGTCGAGGAAGTAATCCTTCCTGATAGCATGCATATCGGTGCAGATTCCTTCCCCCATCTTCATCCCTAGCTCCTTCAGGGCGAACCGCTTCCACTTCGTGGCAGCCTGCACGACCTGGGCGTCGACAGGGTGCTTGTCGTAGTCGTTTGTTATGTGGAACTGGACTGGGGTCCTCGAGCCGTCTCTGTCAAGCATGTCGTTGATCCCGCTCCGGGCGTCTACTATGAGGGGGACCGTTACCATCATCAGGTTGAGCTCCTTGCACAGGTGCTTCTCGATGTACCCCTTCGCTTCGAACAGCGCCCTCTGCGTCTCCTTTCGGTCGAGAAGCGAGCTGTATCCCCTGGGGAGGACCCTCTCTACCTCCTCGTAGGTGCCTATTCCGGGTCCTGCAAGGTCATCTCTGCTGTGAAGCGAACTCATGGCCGCCCGGACCTGCGTTCCGGATTTAAGCCTCGTCCCGAACCGAGGAGCCCGTCTCTGTGAGCTGCACTGAGGGGCCGGAGGTCCCCAGATTCCATCACTCGGTGCTCGTGATGCTCGTCTAATCCACGGTGATGAAAAGATAGGCCGTTTGCTGGACGTAGCCGTCGGTGATTGTAACCGCCACTGTGTAATCCCCAGCCCGAACTGCCTGCCCCGCGGCCACTGTCACGTTCAGGTCGACAGGGGCCTTCACACCCTGCCCAATGGAGTCGACGCTTGGGATTATCCGAATCAAGCTCGGGACCGATTGGTAGTTCTCGGAGTCCGAAACGCTCACACGCATCGCAGCAGACCAGGTCCCCGTAACTTTCAGCGAGAAGGTGACGTTTGCACCCGGGGCGAGAGAGGCTGAATCCGCTCCTAGTATGGTGACATGCAGGCCAGGGTCCTGGTTCGGGTTAACGAATCCCACATAGTTGCCCGACGTGGACGTGAACCACAGGCCCGCGGGGGAGGCTGCAATCGACAGGTCATTCTGAACCCCCGTGTAATTGGTCGCCGGTGGGTCGGATTCGCTGTATTCCGTGAGGACGCCCGTGCTGGGGTTGAGGAGGCCGATCTTGTTCGCCAGATGCTCGTTGAACCAAATCTGTGAGTCGCTGGCTTCGACCAACAGCGGAAGCGTTGTGTTCGTCCAAGGCACCCTGGAGGTTGGGTACGCGGTCCATCTGCTATTTGCCAGGTCGTACGCCATCAGATTCGAAGCACCATGCTGGGCCACGTAGATGACCCCGCTGGCGTAGGACGCGCTCGTCGGGAGTATCAGGTTGAAGTGCCCCCCCACCTTCGTTGGGGTCAAGGTTGTAGAAGCTGAACTGGGATCGAAGGAGTAAACGTGGCCGTTGCACACGCAGACATGAGTCGTCGAGTTGGCTGATTGATTCAGAGCTGTCATGTATGCTAGCGTGGAGTTGACGAATTCCAGCTGGAGGGGTTCATCCGCACCCAGTCCCTCTAGGTTTACGACGCTCAACGTCATGTCTGATTGTATCCTGCCTAGCCTGGCCGGGGTGTTGTTGGACGTGAACCAGAGGGCGTCGTCCGGGCCCACCGCCAACCAATAGGGGAAGTCAGCCTTGCCAGTTGTGTTCACGACCTGGACCGGGCCGCCGTTCGGGTCGATTCCGATGATAGTGTTGCTGAACTGGTCCGCGGCCCAGACCCGGCCGTTCCACACGGCTATCCCGGAGACGCTCGCAGACGGAAGGCAGTCGGGAGGCTTGGGTGTTGGGTAGCCGGGCCATGCATACTCGACAAGAGTTCCGTTGTTCGGATACAAATGCGCCACCCCTGGGACCTCTTGCTCGGCGAACCACACCGACCCGTCGGAGGCAGCAGTGACGGCGTCGGGCCACCTGTCTACACTTGGGAGCCTGTACTCGGTCACGGCGCCGAAGGTGGTCTGCGTAGTCTTACTCCTCGAAATGCTTCCGCCCGCGATTACCCCGCATGCGGAGGTTCCGGAGGCGAAGTAGAACTGATACGCCAGGAACGAACCTGCGACTACCATCACCACGATGCAGAGTGAGGCGACTGTCTTCCGACTTGCCATCTCAATCCTCCGGATTCAGGTCAGGAGTAGGCTTCGAAGTTGCTCCCTAGGGACCCAAGGGCCATCTTCTGCTCCAATATCTCGTTGGCCCCCTCGTAGATTGTTGCGACCCTGCTGTCTGCCAGGTGCCTTGCGGGCCTGTTCTCAAGGGAGTAGCCGTTGGCTCCGAATACCTGGACAGCCCTGTTCGCGGCGTCGAAAGAGGCGTTTGCGGCGAAGTACTTCGCCCTGGTCACTGCGAGGTCCGTGGCGTCTCGGAGTTCCCTGTTCGATGGGTCCTCTTCGTACTTCTGCTCGGTGAAGGCCGCCTTCAGAAGCAGAAGCTTTGCAGCCTCGAGGTTAGTGGAGATCAGGCCGATGTGCCTCTGGATGAGCTGGTGTTTGCCTATGAGTTTGCCGTGTTGGAACCTAACTTTGGCGTAAGACACTGCCTCGTCCAGACAATCCTGGATCACACCGACGCACCCCGCTGCGACACTGAGCCTGCCGTTCATCAGCCCCGAAAGCGCGACTGACATGCCCTTCCCTGGTGGCCCGAGCATGTCCTCCTTTGAGACCTCCACCTTTTCCAGGTAAAGGGTCGAGGTGTCGGCAGTCGGCAGGCCAAGCTTGTGGGGAATGAGCTCAGCCTTGTACCCGGGGCTTGCAGTGTCCACTACGAACGCGCACATCCCGTCCCTCTTCCCTTTGGGATAGGCGAAGATTAGGACATACTTGGCAGTCGACCCAAGCGAAATCCACATCTTCTGGCCGGTGACGAAGTACTTCCCTCCCTTTTCCTCGAAGTAGGATGTCAAGGACGCCGGCTCGCCTCCTGCGCTGGGCTCTGTGAGCCCGAAGGCGAGGATGCTGTCCCCTCTCGTCGCAGGGGGCAGGAACCTGGCCTTCTGTTCCTCCGTTCCCCAGTGCTGGATCGTCATCTGGGCGAGAGCCATGTGGACCGAGAAGAACGTCCTGAGCCCTGTCCCCTCCCTCCCTATTCTCTCGATAGCAAGCGCGTAGGTCACCATGTCTGCCCCCTGCCCGTCCCCGTACTTCCTGGACACTGGGAGGCCCAGCAGATGCGCTTTGGCAAAGAATGGCCGTACCTGGTCGTTGATCCTATGCTCCAGGTAGCACTTGTCTTCGATGGGACGGAACTCCTTGCAGGCTCTGTCGACCTGCTCAAGGATCATCCCCTGCTCCTCGGAGACGTCGAAGTTCATCTTCGAGATGTTCATGAACTCGTCCTGCTCCTTCATCCAGCTCTACTCCTTCCACCTCTCCTTTCTGACCCTTCCCATGACGTGCCCCACGATGTCCTCGAACGAACTCCCAGGGCCGTAGAGGCCTGTGATCCCAAGCTTCAAGAGCTTCGGCTTGTCCTCTTCGGGGATTATCCCGCCACCGACCACCACTATGCCCTTCCCCCCCATACTATCGAGCAGTTTCTTCACCTTCGGGAAAGCCGTCATGTGGGCGCCGTTGAGGAGGGAGAGGGCGACAACGTCCACGTCCTCGTCTATGGCCATCTGGGCCACCTGTTCAGGAGAGGGCAGGAGTCCGCTGTAGATTACCTCCATGCCGGCGTCCCTGAATGCCCTGGCCAGAACTAGAACACCCCTATCGTGGCCATCCAGTCCCGGCTTTGCAACAAGGATTCTGACTTTGCGCTGGATGGCGGCGGTCTTCTTCGCCATATCCATCCCGCACGCCGCTCGGAGGGCTTCAAAACCTTTGCTGGGGAAATGCGACTCTGAAATCGTCAGGCTAGAGCAGCATCGGTTCCTTGTACTGACCCCATACCTTCCTGCCGACGTCGACCACCTCCCCCAGGGTCGCGTAGGAGGTGACAGCCTCCAGCATCGGGTAGATCGAGTTTGCTTCCTCGTTTTCGAAGGCCTTCCCCATTTTCGCCAGTGCCGCCTTGACCTTTGCTGCGTTTCTCTCCCTCTTCACCAAGGCGAGCCTCCTTACCTGGCTCCTTTGGGCCTTGAAGTCTATTTTCAGCGTCCGTATAGGCTCCTTCTCAGGTTTCATGTACTTGTTGACCCCCACCACCGAATCCCTCCCCTCCTCTACCCGTCTCGACAGCCTGTAGGAGTTCTCCGCGATCTCCCTCTGCAAGTACCCCGTCTTTATTGCCTTGAGCAACCCGCCGGCCGATTCGATCCTGTCGAAGTACTTGTAGGCCTCTTCCTCCATCTGCTCCGTAAGCCACTCGACGTAGTAGGACCCTCCGAGTGGGTCGATCACGTTCGGGAGTCCCGTCTCCTCCGCTATGATCTGCTGAGTCCTCAGTGCCACCTCCACCGCTTCCTCCGTAGGGAGGGCCCAGGCTTCATCATACGAGTTTGTGTGGAGGGACTGGGACCCGCCGAGCACACCCGCCAGCGCTTCTATCGCCGTCCTCACCACGTTGTTGAGGGGCTGCTGCCAGGTCAGCGAGGCGCCTGAAGTCTGGGTGTGGAATCTTAACAGGAGGCTCCTCTTGTCCTTGACACCATACTTCTCGCTGAGCACTGTGGCCCAGATTCTCCTTGCTGCCCTGAACTTCGCTATCTCCTCGAAGAAGTCCATGGTCGAATTGAAGAAGAAGCTGAGCCTGGGGGCGAACTGCTCCAGCTTGAGCCCTGCCTCCAGGCCCAGCTCCACGTAGCCAAAGCCGTCCGCCAGGGTGAAGGCAAGCTCCTGGACTGCGCTCGACCCTGCTTCCCTTATGTGGTAGCCGCTGATGCTGATGTAGTTCCACAGAGGCATCTCCTTGGTGCAGAAGACCATCAGGTCCCGGACTAACCTCAGATGAGCCTCCGGGGGGTAGACCCACTCCTTCTGGGCGATGTACTCCTTGAGCATGTCTGCCTGAACAGTCCCCCTGAGTTTCGTCATCGAAACCCCCTGCTTCTTGGCGACCCCAGCGTACATGCAGGTCAGGACCGTCGCAGGCGCGTTGATCGTCATGGATGTACTCACCTTATCCAGGCCGATGCCGTCGAAGATGACCTCCATGTCCTTGAGAGAGGACACGTTGACGCCGCACCTTCCGACCTCCCCCTGAGCCCTGAGGTGGTCGCAGTCATAGCCGTAGAGGGTCGGCATGTCGAAGGCGATGCTGAGCCCCGTCTCCCCGTGCTCCAGAAGCAGCTTGAGCCTCCTGTTGGTATCTTC
>Ga0187769_10000973_pt1 | contig 15913 bp, 11 predicted proteins | sample 0116_SJ02_MP02_1_FD_133140 | JGI IMG/M metagenome (GOLD analysis project Ga0187769, IMG submission 133140) | Tropical peat soil microbial communities from peatlands in Department of Meta, Colombia - 0116_SJ02_MP02_10_MG | ecosystem: Environmental > Terrestrial > Soil > Wetlands > Peat | place... | reverse complement strand
TTTCCGCGACGCCGCCTTCGCCGCGGGCGCCCGTGTCGGTGCCGCCATGTGCGGGGTCCAAAACGATCACCGGGCCGCTCGGCATTGCCGGAGGAGCTGGCGGGGGAGCTTGCTCGAGCGTGGACTGCGGTTCTTCTTGCGGAGAGGAAAGAGTCGGCCGCGCTCGAAGCAGGAGCACAGCAGAACCAACCATTAACAAGCAAGCGAGTGAGAAAAGCGAGTTGCGCACAGCGCAAAGCATAGCAGAAATGGCTCCGCGGCCAACGCGCCAGTCGGCCATCTCGCTAAGGCTTCCAAGCGCTGTCGATAAAGGCACCGATCTGAGCCTTCAGCTTTACCAGGTCTTCTTCGTGCAGATACATCATGTGACCGGCGGTGTAATACTCGAGATGAACGCGGTTTCGTGCCTCCAGGGGAAGCAGCAGGTGGTCCATCGTGTATTCGGTGGCGAAAAAAGGAGTCGCCATATCGAAGAACCCATTTTCGACCTGCACCTGCAAATGGGGACTCTCCATCATTTCGCGGATCAAATCCGTCTCGACGTTCGGGGCACCGGGAAAGAAAGAATTGGGGCCGGAGTGGCGCTTCCAATCCCAAGCCTGGCTGGGCTCGGGGGGAAACACTTTGTAGGACTTGTCGTCTCCAAACTTCAAATCCGAGCGAACGTAGCTATTGAATGCTGCTGTGAAGGCGCCCAATACGCCCGCGAAGGAGGGGTCGAACTCGGCATACTCGGTCAATAAATCGTAGGTTGGACCCGCGTACCGGGCGTCGTAGCGCCCGACCGTGAGGCCGCGGTTCCTTTGAAGCTCCGCCTGAAACTGCGGAAGTGTCACGCGCAGGTCGGCCTTGATCAAATAGTCTTCGCTTAAACCCGTAAACCGGGCGAGCCGACTGGCAATTTCCGCACGCTCCGCCGTGCTCAGGTTCGAGCCTTTCATCAAGGCAGCCGCATATTGGGTCGATGCGAACTGACGAGCGTCATTCAGAAATGCGTTCAAATCGTCGGGACGATCCTTAAGGACTTTGTAATACCAGGCCACGGCCGCATAAGTGGGAAGATAAAAAATATACGGCCTGTCATTGCCAGGACTGAAGGAAAGGATTCCCATGTCGAGAACCGTTGAGATCAATACGATGCCGTTGACTGAGGTGCCTTCCGTGGATCGCAAATACTCTCCGAGTGCCACGGAGCGGAAGGTGCCGTAGCTTTCGCCGACGAGGAACTTCGGTGAATTCCAGCGGTTATTGCGGCTGAGATAGATGGAGATGAACTGCGCAAGCGACTTGACATCTGAATCGACGCCCCAGAAATCTTTATCCTGGGCCTTGCCAACCGCATGGCTGAATCCAGTGCCGACGGGATCGATAAAGACAAGATCGGTTTTGTCGAGCAACGAACTCTCGTTGTCTACGATCTTGTAGGGAGCTGGCGGAGTCGCCGCGGCGTTGTCTGTCACCACGCGCCGCGGACCAAAGGCACCCATGTGAAGCCAGACCGACGCTGAACCCGGACCGCCATTGTACAAAAACGCCACCGGACGCTCCGTGACGTTTTTTACGTCGCTCCGCGTGTATGCCGTCGAGTAAATCAGCGCCGTCGGTTCGCCCTTTTCGTCCTTGAGCAGTATGGTCGAGGCAGTCGCCTTGTATGGGATCGATTGCCCGCCGATGCGGATGGTGTGATCCGTGACCGATGTTTCCTCCTTGGGCGCGGGCGCTTCAACCTTAGGAGGGGAGGACTTTGCCTCCGCGGGAGTCGTCTCTTTTGGCGATTCTTGTGCCGCGTCGTAGGAAGCCCAGCCGAAAACTACAAGAAACACGGCTATGCCGTGAGACAAAATTCGCTTCATTCTTCGACTCCTCGCGACGATTTGATCTGGCAAAAGCCCGCCGACCTGACCACGCGCTTGTCTATAGCCTTCAGACGGCGGCTGCGGGTGGCAAGACTTCGGCGGTAACATCGCGGCTACTGGGCGCAGACCGGGCTCGGGAAGGAAAGAGTGACTTCCTTTGTGTTCGGATCGGAGCCTTGGACGGTAACCGAGGCCGCATCGAGGCGCGCCGAGAGCGTGCAGGCGGTGCTGTGGTGATCCAAAGGCGTGCGCTCCGGGCTTAGATCCTCCCAGGCGGAGATCGTGTAGTTGGCCGACTCGAGCAGAGGGAACTCGTATGCTCCATCGGCAAGTTCCCGCGCGGCAGGATTGTCGCCCTGATCGGCTTTGGCCATCACGGTGACCTTGCCAAGCGGCCTCGCTCCCTCCCATTTCACCCGCACTTTCAGCAGTCGGGTCGGGTAGGCATCTTTGAGATGAAGAGCAAGGTTCAAGAGCTGCTGGCCATCTTTGAGGATGATTGGCTTGGCGTCGTCCAAGTCTGCTACGCCGGGATAGAACGTACGAGGAAACGGTGTATTGGGATCCACGCGGTTCGTGCGATTAAACACAAGGAGGTATCTACCCGGACCAACATGGTCGAAATCGAAAACTCCGCTCGCGCCCTGAAATCCCCACAGACCCGGCCGGGAATCCGAGTAACTCTGTTCTCGATACAGCTCGAGCGACGCGAGTGCCACCGGTTTTCCGTTTGGACCGACTACGCTGCCGCGAATATGGCCGGTCGGCAGCGCCTCTACGTCATATTCGTAACAGGCACCGTTGGGAATCCTGAAGGGAGTCAGACCGCCTGCGCCTGGTTTCTGCGTCAACTCGGTGCGAGGCGGAAGATCGGCCGTGAAGCGGTATTCGCCCTCGTGCACGTCGTAAAAGGTAAAGACACCATATGCATTGGTATTGGTCTGAAAGCGGTCAAAGCGCGAGCGCAGCTTCAAAGAAATATTCGAAAGAGGATCGCTGGGATCGTTCTCAGGCGCAAGAAACGGCGGATCGGCCCGGCGCAAAACTCCAAAAACAGAGGCCACGCGCTGGCCTTTTCGCATTGCGCGCAGCTGGGGCAGCAGAGCCCGGGCATCGCTCAGCGGACGCGTGCCATTGCAGATCGTTGCAAAAAGGCGTCCTTCGGTCCCCTGATGTGTAAATACGACGTAACGCTCGTTCAGCTGGAAGCGGTAGCCGCAATCGCCATCTTCGCCGCCTGAGAAGATGTCGATCGTCGAAGCATCTGAAGGAAGGTCGCCGGTCGCAAAGCGCTCGTCGATATGAAAGCGATAACGCGTCAGGCGCGATGCAACAATGTCAACCGGCGGCCCAGGCGTTTCCGGCTCGCTCGGCGCCGCGTAGGAGATGTCCTCCAGTTCCGTCACCGTGCCAAGAAATACTACGTCGTCCTGCTGCAAGCCCGGGCATGTGCCGGGAGGCTCCTGCGAACAGGTGCAGCCACGCGCAGTAGAGGACAGCACCAGGCAGAACACCGCCAGGATCACAATCGGGCGCAAGATCATGGGCTCCTATCGTACATGCTTTTCCGCGCGATGCGAAATCGGTGTAAACGTTGTTACACTCGGTCACCCCATCGCGTAGGAGTTTGGCAGCCGCGCGGCGAGCGCGAGAACATGCAGATCTCGGTAACAGGCGGGACGGGCTTCATCGGCAATGTCTTGGTCCGGCGCCTTTTGGCCAAAGAGATACGGGTGCGCGTGCTGGCAAGGCCGTCGCCGCGTGCCGATGAGCTCGAAGCCCAGGGGGCGGAGGTAATCCGCGGCGACCTGAGGGACCCCGATGCCGTCCGAAGTGCCATCAAAGGGGCACAGGTGGTATATCACGCAGCCGCGATGGTCCGAGGGTCGGCAAGCAGGAGGGGGTTTATCGAAACCAATGTTGGAGGGACGCAAAATGTCTTCGAGGCGTGCCTGGCAATGGGCGCACGCCACGTCGTCTACCTGAGTTCGATCGCCGTGTACGGCCTCGTCGAAGAGGGGATCGCGATTACGGAAGCCACAGAAAGCGATTCCCGATCCTCGGAACGCAACAAGTACGCGCAGTCGAAGATTGAAGCCGACAGTTACGCCCTCGGGATAGGGCGGGAAGCAAAACTCATGGTAACGATTCTACGCCCGGGCATCGTATACGGGCCGGGAGAGCCCCTCCCGCTAGCCTTGCTCGGGTTCCGTATGGGGAATCTGAACATCGTATTCGGAAGGCGGGAGCAGTACTTTCCTTTAACTTACGTCGAAAATCTCGTGGACGCCATCGAGTTGGTTGGGGGCCGGACGGGTGGCGGTTTGCAGAGTTACATTGTTCTGGACGACGATGACCTGACTCTGGGGGCATACCATCAGGAGCTGACCAAAATCACAAGGACGAGAACGTTTTTTGCGCGTGGCTGGCCCGTCCTATTCACGGCATGGGGTGTAAAGGTGTTTCTCGGGCTTCTGCCCTCGGGCCGAGTCGCGCGTGGGTGGGAGCGAGAGGTGAGGCGAGCGTTACAGAGTCGGCGGTACGACAGCCGCCGGATTCGAAACGAGACCGGATGGGCACCGAAAGTCAACCTCCAAGCAGCCATTGAGCAAACACTGAAAAGCTCTCGATGACCACGTCTTACAGGAGTCGCCCGTAGATAGCGGCTCTAGCTCCATTTCATGCTAAACTTTTTAGGAATTTTGAGTGCTTACGATCTCAATCGACGATCAAAAATAACGAGATTTATCCCTCCGAGTGTTTCGTCGCCGACTACAAGAAGTGGAGAAATCTCACACGCTCGCTCTGTGGATTTTTTCGTGCTAGCGCGGGAGGTACCTAGGACTTGACCATCGGCCATATCATTCTCGCGATCGCGGCAATTCCCTTCATTTATTATCTGCTGGCACTCTATAGCACGGTGCGGTTTTTCACGGTCACACGGCGGGAGGCAGCCGGAAACGCCGATTTCCTGCCTCCCGTCAGCTGCCTCAAGCCGATCAAGGGGCTTGACGAGGACGCCTATGAAAACTACGCAAGCTTCTGCCGCCAGGACTATCCTGAATACGAAATCGTCTTCTGCGTCGATCGCGACGACCCGGCGCTCCCCGTTCTTGAAAAACTCATCGGTGACTTTCCAGGCCGCCAAATTCGGCTGCTCTTTGGCTCAGGCCGCAACGCTATCAACGATAAGGTCGGGCGGCTAACCCGATTGACGACGGAGGCGAAATACGACCTGTTCGTAATCACTGATGGCGACGTGCGCGTGGGGCCCGATTACCTGAAGACTGTGGTGGCACCGTTCCGGGACCCCAAGGTTGGCGCAGCGACCTGCTTGTATGTCTCTACGAAGGAAACCAACCTTGTGCAGGAGCTGCAATCGGTCGGCATGATCTCGGATTTCTTTGCGCCGGTATTGGTCGCCTGGCAGCTCAAGGATTTAAAAGTCACGTTCGGGCAATCCATCATCACCACACGCAAGGCGGTCGCGGCGTATGGCGGCTATCCGGTGATCGAGGATCGGCCCGCAGATGATGTTTATGCGGGTCGCCTGGTAGCCGAACAGGGATTTGAAGTGAAGCTGTTGCCCTATGTCGTGCAATCGGTAGCGGATTTTAAAACGATGCGCGATCTGCTCTACAAACGCACGCGATGGATGACGGTGCAGCGGCTGATGCGACCGTGGGGGCATTTAGGGCTGATCTTCACATGGGGATTGCCCTGGGCCCTGGTTGCCGTCGCGACCGAGCCGACGGCGGCGGTCGCTTTAGGCTATCTCGGGGGCTATGCGGTGTGCCGCATGGCGATCACATGGACCATCGGCACATGGGGCATGAAACAGCCTGGGCTATGGAAAAAAATGCCACTTATTCCGCTGTGGGACGCCATGGCGTTTGTGATGTGGATTGCAAGCTTCGCGCGTAGGACCATTCGCTGGCGCGGGGTTGATTATTTTCTGCGGGAGGGCCGGTTGGTGGCTGCCGAGCGCGTTCCCATGGCGAAGGGATGATGAGCGCCCGAGTCGCAGTGGCCGGTGCCGGCATTTACGGCACGAACATCGCTATTCGTTTGGCGGAACAAGGCCACCACGTACGGCTGTTCGATCCGCTCGGAATTTTGCGGGCCGCTTCTGTTATCAACCAGTATCGCATTCACTCGGGCTATCACTATCCGCGCAGCCCGGAAACCATCCGCGAAACTCTCGAGGCACGGGCCGATTTCATGGAGGCTTTTGCGCCGGCCGTCGTGCGCAACAGCCGCCATTACTACGCCATTCCCCACGAGGGATCGCAAACGCCTCCGGAACTATTCGAACGGGTCATGGCGCAGTACCACCTGCTATGCAAACCATGCCGTCCAGCATGGATGAACTTCGACTTCATCGACACGTGCTATGAGGTGGACGAACAGATCTACGATCCCGACGTACTACGCGAACTCATTACTTCACGGATTGGAGCACTCGAAATCCCTTTCGAGCAGCGCGCGTTCACGTCCTCGATGCGCAACGACTTCGACTTCGTCGTGTTTGCCACCTACGGCCTTGGGCCGAGCCGAGGGCTGTTTAAGATTGCCAAATACCAGGTTGCGGAAAAGATCCTCATCGAGCTGCCTTTGTCTTTGCAGGGAATCTCGTTGGTCGTGGTGGACGGTCCGTTTACGGCGTTTGATCCGTACGGCAGCTCGTCGCGATCGCTGTTCGGTTCAGCGAAAAACACCAACCACTGGACCACGACCGACCCCTGCGAAGCCATTCCGGAGCCCTACGCCAGTAGGCTGAACGGGCCGGGATTTGAACCGATTTCGTTCTCGCGCTTTGAGGCCATGCGGAACGACTCTGCACTTGCCGTGCCTCTGTCAAAAGATGCGGTCTATCTCGGCTCACGTTTTACGATTCGCGTGGTTGAAAACAATCCGGCGCAAGATCGACGCACCCTCTATGTAGAGGAGCACGCCCCCGGAGAACTGCACATTTTTTCGGGAAAAGTAGTGGGTGCCGTCAAAGCGGCGCGGCTCGTGAGCGAACGCGTCGCCAGGGGCTAATCCTCCGCCGAAGCCCTCACACGTGGACTCCGAGCGGTTTCCTCGCGTACTTCTGTCAAAGAAGGTTTCATGGCGCCCAACTGCCGGTGGCGGTCGTTGCGCGCGTTCCGCCAGTTGACCTGCGGCAAGAAGAGCGAAGGATCAATCCGGTCGTGATATTCGATCGCTATGTTCATGAGCGAATCGAGCAAAGAATCGGAAAGGTGGTGCGGCTCGAGGCCGAGATCAATCAACTGCGAATGCTTGGCATTATAGTAGTGTGCCTCCGCCTCCACGCGCGGGTCGGGGATGTGATCAATCTCAACCTTGATCCCCATTTTCTTTCCGGCCGCCTGAACCTTGTACGCGAGATCGAGCACGGAAAACTGCTCGGTAAATTGGTTGAACACGCGGAATTCGCCCGGCTGGGCCGGGTGCGTGCACGCAATCTCGACGCAGCGGACGGTGTCGCGGATGTCGAGGAAGCCGCGAGTCTGGCCGCCCTTGCCGTAAACGGTGAGCGGATGACCCACAGCGGCCTGGGCGCAGAATCGGTTGAGCACCGTACCGAAAACTTCATCGTAGTCGAAGCGGTTGATGAGCGCTTCGTCGAGCGACGTCTCGTCCGTTACCGTGCCATACACGACGCCCTGATTTAGATCCGTGGCGCGAAGTTTCCAGGCCCTGCAGCAGAACATTATGTTGTTGCTGTCATGCACCTTCGACAGGTGATAGAACGAGCCGGCCTGCTTGGGATAGGGGAGCACGTCCTTGCGGCCATTGTGCTCGATTTCGATATAGCCTTCTTCGATGTCGATGTTGGGCGTGCCGTACTCGCCCATCGTGCCGAGCTTCACCAGATGGCAATCGTGCGCAAATTCGCGCAGGGCAAAAAGAAGGTTCAATGTCCCGACGACGTTGTTTACTTGAGTAAATGCCGCGTGGCGGCGGTCGATCATGGAGTAGGGTGCCGAACGCTGTTCGGCAAAATGGACAACGGCATCGGGCCGAAATTCGCGAATGGCTTCGGAGAGGAATTCGTAATCGGTGACATCGCCGATCAGTAGCTCAATGGTCTTTCCGGTGTGTGCGTTCCAGGCCCGAAGCCGCTCTGGAAGTGGCCGGATTGGAGTGAGCGTCTGAACGCCCAGTTCGAAATCCCATTGGCGCCGGATGAAGCTGTCAATGATCGCAACCTCATGGCCCTTCTGCGACAGATACAGCGCCGTAGCCCAGCCGCAGTAACCATCACCACCGAGCACTGCAATGCGAGTCGGCTTCATCAACCCTCCCGAGCCTCTGGATCAGCAAAAATGCACGATTAACTTTTTACCCCGACTCTAGGCCAAGAGCAAGGCCCTTCGGGCGTTCGTAACGGGAAAGGCAAGCCACAAATCGGGGAAGGCTAACGACCCGCGCCGGCCGTGCGAGGAGGCTCGCGACGCCCAAGACCGGTGGCTCGGCGCCCGCGGAGTTCGCGGACCGTGTAGACAGGCTTGTCCTGCGCTTCAAAATAAGTACGTGCCAGAAGCTCGCCAACAAGGCCAATGGCCATAAACTGGATGCCGCCCATCACCAAGGCCACGCCCAGAATGATCAACGGCCCGTGGTTCGCGAGCAAACCTTCATCGAAGAGGGCCTTGCGACCGAACACCCACAGGCCAATCCCGCACCCTGCGCTCAGGCACAGCAGCCCCGGCAGGCCGAACAGTTGCAGGGGTTTGGTGGAATAGTCCAGCAAGAACTTCACGCTGACGAGATCGAGGAGCACTCGAATCGTTCGTGAGATGCCGTAATTCGATTTGCCGTTTTTCCGTGGAATGTTGGTGATCGGCACTTCGCCGATCGATGCGCCCGCCCAGCTTGCCAGCGCTGGAATGAAGCGGTGCAGTTCTCCGTACAGATGAATTTCAGACAGAATTTCGCGACGGTAAGCTTTGAACGTGGTTCCGAAATCATGTAGATCGACGCGCGAGAGCTTGGCCATGATGCCGTTGGCCACGCGGCTCGGAAGCTGTCGCATCAACCAGTGATCGGTACGCTCGACGCGCCATCCGCTTACGATGTCATAGCCTTCCTTCATTTTCTCGATGAAACGAGGAATCTCTGCAGGATCATGCTGCAGATCGCCGTCCATCGAGATAATAATCTCGCCGTTCGAATGATCGAAGCCAGCTTTCAGAGCCGCGGTCTGCCCGAAATTCCGACGCAGACGCACGACCACCACGCGGTCATCGTGCTCGGCGATTTCCGAGAGTTGCCGAAACGTGCTGTCCTTGCTGCTGTCGTCGACGAAGACCATCTCGTACGGCTCGCCGATAGCGTCCATGGTGTCGATGATCTTGACGTAGAGCTGCGGAACGTTCTCCTGCTCGTTGTAGAACGGCACAACGATGGAGTAGGCGACGCGGTTTTGCTCGGTTTTCATCTGAAATCGAAACCATTCTAATACATCCACCCAGTTCGGAGAAGAAAAGAACGCCTAGTTGTCACGGAGCAGACGTCAACGGGTGGTTCGTCAACAGCGCTTTTCCCCCGCTCGCGGCCACTGTTTCAAACGGCGAGCCGCCGACCAGCACCTCGTATTTCCGGAGGTCTGACTGGGCCGCCAGCAGATAGACGCGTCCGGGCGAAAGCCACAGGTCTTTAAACTGTTGACTGTCGAGGAACACCTTGGGCGCTCCCGGAGCGTTTGAACCGTATTCCAGATTTGCGCGATTGTCTGAGATCAGCAGCCCCGTACGGTTGGTGTAGAAGAAAACGGATGAAAACTTATAGTAAAACCCCTCCGCAATCAGCGTGCCAGGCGGTGAGTTTTCAAGCGCCTGTGCGAGCGGGCGCGATGAAAGAAAAGGGTCGAAAACCACCATGGCCAAGCGCGCTGCGTGGAAAAAGAGAACCATCATCAGCGCCGCTGCCAAGAATGCCCGCTGCCCCGCGAGCAGCAGGCTTCCGAGGGCACCCAGCAGAAAGGCGCAGCCGGCAACCACTAGAGGCAGGCGCAGGTATGCAAACGAATCCAGGGTCAGGTCCTCCATGTGTCCCAGCGAAAGCTTATAGGCCCCTGGGTGAGGTACGAGCGCCGCGGAGATGTCGCCCGGCGTCGGAAGCTCTCGCACGTGAATCAAGATTGCAATCGCGGCGATGGCTGCACAGCCAGCAACCCCTGCCAGCACCCGCGTGCCGCGTCGCACCCAGGCACCTCCCATCGCCATTGCCGAGCCGAGCAGTAGCGCAAGGGCCGGGTAGATGGGCATCGAGTAGTACTCTTGCGTCGTCGAAAAGGTGAAGAAAACCATGACGAAGCCAATCCAGGCCAGCGCGAGAAGGCGCGTCCGACCCGCGCGATCCGTTGGTTTAAAGGAGAGCTTCGCCACGGCGGGAAAATAGACGCTCCACGGAAAGAGCCAGACCAGGTGCAGCATCCAGAACCACAACCGCGGAACCGTATCGTAGTCGCGCGGATATCGGAGATTCAGAAAGCGCAGCACCTGCTCGTTGAAAAAATAAAACCACAAAAAGCCGTGGTATTGGCCGGGACCGGCGTGCAGCGTGAAATCGAAATAGGGCGGATTGCGAAGCGTCGCAAGAATGTGCCATGGCGCCGCGATCAGCAGAGCCAGCAAGGCGCCGGTGAACGGATGGAGCCGCTTCCAAGTGCGGGCGGAAAGAAGCTGACCTGTGAGCAGGAGATAGATCAACCCGACGGCCACCGGGATCGCAACCGCGATCAAGCTCTTCAAGAGCATGCCGATCCCGAAACAGCATGCCAAAACGATCGACCAAGCGCGTGGATGGGGCTCTTCTTCCTCCAGCGCCCGAAGCAGCGACCACAGGGCCAGCGCGATGACGCAGGTCAGCGTGACGTCCGGAATCAGGACGCGCGTGAAAAGAAACAAGCCGGTTGAGGTCGCGATCGACAGCCCTGCGTAGAAGCCAGCGCGCTCGCCGAACGCCCAGATGCCAAAGGCCGTTGTGAGCGCTGCGAGCGCGATGGCAGACAGAGCTATAGGCAGGCGCGCAGCCCAATCGTGGGGGCCGAAGACTTGGTACGATACGGCCATCATCCAATACGGCAGCGGCGCCTTTTCGATATAGCGGAGGCCGTCCAGACGCCCCGTCACCCAATCGCCCGACGTGAGCATATTGCGCGCGAGCTGAGCCTGTACGGAATCGACGTCGTCCATCAAGGACGGCGGCGAAATCACTGTGCCGAGATAAATGCTGGCCGCAAAGAGCAGAACAACTAGGTAGACGTAAGAACGCCTTCCGCCGCCCTCTGATTGGGCGCGGAAGTTGACAACGTTGGGATCCGCCATTTCCTCATCCAAAGAAACAGAATCATCAGTCCCCAAAGGTGATAGCCGAGATTGGCCCGTCTGGTGAGATGGCTGTCGACCAAAGCATCGATAGCGTCCTTTCGGAACAATCCGCCATGCTCGGAAGTGCCATAAGCGAGCGCCTCCATCATCAAAGGCCGCAGCGGACCCCGCAGCCATTCGTGGGAGGGGATGTCGAGACCGGTCTTCTCCTTCGTCAGAACCGCGGCGGGAAGTTTGTTCTTCATCAGCTCTTTGAGAACGAATTTCTGGCGCGAGCCGCGAATCTTGAAAGATGCCGGGAGAGAGGCCGCAAATTCCACGATCCGGTGATCGAGCAATGGCGGTCGCACTTCGACCGCATGGGCCATGCTCATACGGTCAACTTTCATCAAAATGTCGTCCGCCAGATAGTATTTCTGATCAAACCACAGATACGCAGCGAGATCTTCTGGACTCTTTAAATGCTCTTGCAGTTCGCCGAGGATTCCTTTCAGGGCATTCGGAAGGGCCAAGCGAACCAGCGGAGCCTTCTGCGAGCAAGAAAACGTGCCATTCCAATAGATATGCGCCTGATCCGGCGGAAGCAGACAACCCTCTAGGAAGCGCTTCAGCTTGTATTCAAAGCTGATCTTTTCATCCGAGACAGGCCAAAGCCGCAGGCCGTGCAAGGCCAAGCGTAATAGGCCGCGCGGAAATTTTCGTGCGAGGTGTGCGAAGCGGTTCGCCGGGTAGGTGAGGTACCCGCCGAAGACTTCATCGCCACCCTCCCCGCTCAGCGTGACCGTCACCTTCGTCTTGCTCATCTTGGAAAGGAACCAAAGGGGCAGCGCTCCGGCGTCGGCGGTAGGCTCGTCGGAATAGTAGGCAAATTGCTCTATGGTGCCGGCAAGATCCTCAGCCGGGTTAAGATCGAACTGTTCGTGATCGGTGGCATACTGTGCCACCACTCGCTGAATGTACGGCGATTCGTCGAAGCTGCGGCCCCGGAACGAAATGGAAAGCGTTTTCAAACGGGAACTCGATGTCTCCGCCGCGTAGTGCAGGACCGTAGAGGAGTCGATTCCTCCGCTCAGCCATACGCCCAGCGGAACGTCCGAGAGCAGGTGCTCGCGCACGGATTCGCGCAGCAGATGGTCCAGCTCTTCGGTGGCGGACTCGAGCGTTCGCTCGCCAGGCGGTAGGAAGGGCAAGGTCCAATAGGCCTCCGACCGAACTTTGCCATCGCGCCATTCCAGCCAGTGGCCCGGAGGCAACTTTTCGATTCCATCGACAAGAGTCCACGGACAAGGGACGTAGTTTAGCGACAAATAACAGTCCAGACCGGCCAGGCTTAAATGGCGCTCGATTTCCGGGTGAATCAATATGGCCTTCAGCTCGGAGCCGAAGTAGACATCGCTTGCCCGCCGCGCGAAATACAGCGGTTTGATGCCCATGCGATCACGCGCCAGCACCAGTCGGCGCTCCGACTCCGTCCAGAGGGCAACGCCGAACATCCCGCGCATGCGCGAAAAGCAGCCCATGTCCCATTCGAGGAAGGCATGTAGCACGGTCTCCGTATCGGAGCGCGAGTGAAACGTGTGACCGAGCTTCTCCAGCTCGGCCCGCAATTCCAGATGGTTGTAGACCTCGCCGTTGAAAACAATGACAGTGTCGCCGCTATCGGCGATGATCGGCTGATCGCCGGACGTGAGATCGATGATTTTCAGACGCGCCGTGCCGAGCGAAACAATCTTCGAGCGAAACACTCCCTGCTGGTCAGGCCCGCGATGCAACAGCGTGTCCACAGCGCTTTGAATGCGCTCAGGATTCGGCGGTCCGTTTCTATGAGTAAATCCTGCGATCCCGCACAATTCGTAACACTCCTCAGAGCTAAAAGACGTGCGACGGCTACCCAACTTGCCAAAAATGGATGTGGTGGTGGCGTTTGCTCGCCGTTTCGGTAAACCGATTCATCGCGCAGATTCCACCGGATGAAGCCGATGAGTCCTTGGCCGGCAGGTACGCGAAGAATGCGCTCGTTTCACAAGATACTATAAAGACAGCTAGACTGCAGCGGCTTCAACGGCTGCTAACTCGGGAATCTCGATCCGAATCTGCGTACCCTCGCCCGGCTGGCTGCGAATGTCCATGTCGAATTGGTCGCCATACAGCAGCCGCAGGCGCTCGTGGACATTGCTGATGCCGATGCCGCCACCGTAGACCTCCCGAAGCCGTTCCGGCGACATTCCCATACCGTTGTCATTGATTTCGATCGTCAGGCGGCCGTCGCGATGACGTGTGCGGAGATGGATCTCGCCGCCTTCGAGCCGTGGGGCTAGGCCATGTTTGATAGCGTTCTCGATGATCGGCTGCAGCAGCATGCTGGGGACGAACACGTCCAGTGTCGTCTCATCGATGTCCTTGAATATTTGCAGTTTGTCGCGCCCGAAACGGATCACCTCAATGTCGAGGTAGTCGTCGATGAAGTCCAGCTCCTCGCGCAGCGGGACAAAGGTATCGTGCTTGCGCAGCAGCCGCCGCAGGATGTTGGAGAGCTTGAGAACCACGCCGCGTGCCATATCCGGGTCAAACCGGATGAGCGAAGAGACCGTGTTCAGCGTATTGAACAGGAAATGTGGGTTGATCTGACTGGTCAGCGCGTCCATGCGCGCCTTCAGCAGGTGTTGCTGGTTCTGCTGAAGGTTCATCTCGATGCGCGTGTTATTCCAGATCTTGATCGCCGTAGCCACACACATGACCGACGATAGAACCACGAGCAGCATATAACCGGGGTTGCTGGTCTGAATCGAGAAAATCCATGTGGGACGGACCGCTCTACCGAGCATAATCAATCCCACCTCTAACGCCGCACAGGCAAACAGCGGGAGCATCGCCCAGTTCGCTTTGCCAAAGCGCACCAGACGCCAGAGCCACGTCGGAATGCTTAAGAAAAGGAAAGGCCCGAAGTGCCAGACGTCCTCCTTTTCAGGCATCACGTCTCGAATCATCCCCGCCACCAGGCCCACCAGCGCCGCCATCGGCGCCGATAGCCATTCGTGAAATCCAAACGGCAGCAGGCTAATGAGCGAACCGCCTAGCAATCCCACAATCCGGCCACCGATCAGGCCCATCAGGAAAGAGCCTTCGAGGGTTAGGTCAAAAAAGCGATATTCGCCAATCAGGCGCAACATGATGCCGATGGCCAACGGTGGCACGAGAAACAGCAGCAGCATGACCTTTTGGTCGGAGTCGCGTTTTTCAATGAAGACCAAATTGCGAAAGGATTGAAAACGAACCAGCAAGGCGGCGAAAGCCGCCGCCCAGCCGACCTTGAGAACCAGGGTGAAGAGGAGGTCCTTACCCTCTAAAAGTGTGCCCATTTCGCTTAGAAGCCGCGACGGAGTCTACGTTAAGCCAATGCACGCATGGAAGTAAAGCGAGCGTCGGCAGGAAGGCAATGGGAGAGGCAAGGCCGGCAGCATCCACCGAAGAGGGTGGCCGGAAGCTGGCCACCCAGTCCACTTCGTCCGGATGGCGGCTACTGCTGCTGCTGGGCCGGTTGCTGCGGCCGCTCCAAACTGGAGGGCGCGGCGAGGGGCGCAGCGCTTTCCGAGAGCTGCTCGCAGCCTGCGTCATCCAGCGCGGGGCGCACCCGCACGTCTACACAGAGTCGTTGGCCGGCGCTGCCCTTGTAAACCCCCCGTACGGGCGCTACATCGCCGTAGTCCCGTCCATACGCGACGCGGATATGGCGTAGCCCGACCGGTTCACCCAGTGTAGGGTCGAGCGGCACCCAGGCATTGTTAGGCATCAGAATCTCGGTCCAAGCATGTGAAGCCTGGCCGCCGATCACGTCCTCCTGCCGGGCCTCGGGAGCCGTTCGGCCCCCAGGAGCTAGGTAGCCGGATACGTATCGTCCGGGAATTCCGCGCATTCGCACAACGCCGAGTAGCAGGTGAGCAAAGTCCTGGCAGACGCCCGCGCCGATCGAAAGCGAATCCTCGATCGAAGAATGAACGTGCGTTGCGCCCTTCACGTAGCGAAAGCGCGCATGAATAGTATCGGAGACAGCTTGCACAAACCCCGCAACCGTGGCGTCACTGGCCTGCTCCGCGGCCTGGATGATCTCCCTGAGCGCGGCAAGGTGGGGCACGTAACCGGTCGGAGCGAGAAAGTCAAAATGTTCCTCGTCCAGCTGATCGCGACGCGAATCGAATTCGTTCAGCGACGTTGGATCGTCGGCAGACTCGGAGACGCCATGCGCGAGCACGACGGACTCAGCTTCCACCTTCAGCCGCCGATGTTCGGGCAGCACGTTGAATTGGTGCACCCAGTTTCCGTGCGCATCGCGGTAAGCCGTACCGCGCGAGCCAGGCGACGTTGTCAGACGAAACGACAGACAGCTTTGCCGTTCGTCATGCAGCGGCCGCAAGCGAACCTCGTTGTAGCTCTCCGACACGGGAGCGTCGTAGACAAACTCGGTCGTGTGAACCAAGCGATATCGATTCATGCCACCACCGCGTAGTAGAAATAAGTTCGCGCGATGTCTTCCCCGATCGAGCCGCACATGTGGAGTATGTCGTTGAGATAACCGTGCAGGCCCTGTTGGAAAATGTCGACGATCCGATCATAGCTGAGACGCTCCACCAGGCGCCCCGCCAGCCGTTCCGCTTCATTCGCATACGAGCCATAGTTGGAACCGCTGACGGCGCGGAGGCCCGCTTGGACCTCGGT
>Ga0187769_10000971_pt1 | contig 15917 bp, 21 predicted proteins | sample 0116_SJ02_MP02_1_FD_133140 | JGI IMG/M metagenome (GOLD analysis project Ga0187769, IMG submission 133140) | Tropical peat soil microbial communities from peatlands in Department of Meta, Colombia - 0116_SJ02_MP02_10_MG | ecosystem: Environmental > Terrestrial > Soil > Wetlands > Peat | place... | reverse complement strand
TAGATTGGCACCTTCGCTTTCCAGGCGGCTGCAACTATGCTCTGAATCCCTTTCCTTGAAAGAAACTCCCCGAACTGATGCAGGAACTCTCTCGTGGAGTAAATCTTCCTGTCATCAAGGGTGCTGGCGAACCTGTAAATCGTCCGTTCAAGCCTTCTGTACTGCATCTCGTCGGCCAGGACGTCATAGAATCTGTCCACCTTTAGTCTGAGAAGCTCCTCGTCATCAGCCAGCCAGGTCCCCTGGTAGTAGTGGTACCCTAGTGCCTCGAGTATATCCTCGGATATGTTGGCCCCGGTGCTTACCAATACATCGACATACCTGTTCTCCACGAGCCATCTGATGATTTTCCATTGACCGGTAGTGCTGAGCGAGCCCGTAAGGCCGAGGAAGATTGTCAGATCCTTCTGCTTGGCCATCTCGGCCCAGATCTTGACGATCTCGCCTAGCTTTTTCCCCTGAAATCCCGTCTGGGCCATTTCGTCCAACAAGGCGGACACGCTTTTCTTGCCGACTTCTATAGTCGCGACTGGTCTTGACAGTACCTCCTTCTTTGATACCACGTCGGGGCTTCTGCGAGAATTACTTAATTATCTTATGAAAGAATTTGCTTGCGAAGCCCAGGGAGGATGGCTCTGCCGGAGCCTCCTACTTGACCGTCACCGACTTCGCGAGGTTCCTAGGGTAGTCTGGGTCGTTGCGCCTCGCTACAGCCATGTGGTAGGCGAGGAGCTGGAGTGGTACCGCTTCGACAACGGGTGTAAACTTCGGCTGCACCCTCGGAACCTGGATGTAGTGCCTGTAGACTTCGTCCTTCACATCTGAGATTCCGATGACGTCGGCCCCCCTTGCCCTTAGCTCTTCAGCGCTCGACAGAGAGTCCGCGTGGGATTCTCCACTCGAGCTCAAGACAACCACAGGTGTCCCCTTCTCGATTAGGGCTATGGTCCCGTGCTTGAGCTCGCTTGCGGCCATTCCTTCGGCATGAATGTAAGAGAGCTCCTTGAGCTTCAGTGCCCCTTCAAGCGCGACAGGGCTTTCGTACCCTCTAGCCACGAAGTAGAAATCCGACCTGTCCTTGTACTCCCACACTAGGTTGCGTATCTGCTGGTCGCACTTCAGGGCTTCCGCCACCGCATCGGCGAGCTCCTTGACCCCGTTGGACCTCCTCTTCCCCAGGACTGCGTCAACCACCATGTTTGTCACCACCACCTGGGCCGTGAAGCTCTTCGTCGCAGCGACCCCCACTTCGGGGCCGCAGTTGAGCAGCAGGACTCCGTCGCTCTCGCGGGCAAGCGAGGAGCCAACTGCATTGACTATCGAGTAGACCTTGGCGCCCCGTTTCTTCGCCTCCTTTACCGCCTCCATCAGGTCGGCCGTCTCTCCGCTCTGAGACAGAGTCACGAGCACCGAGCCCTTTCCCAGGAAGCCCGAGTGCTCCTTCAACTCTCCCGCCACCACCGCGTCGGCCCTGATTCTCGCTTCCTTGTTCAGCCTGAACTTCATGAGCAGGCCCGCATGGTAGGAGGTCCCAGAGGCCGTGATGTACAGTGATTTTGCCTTCCTTATCGCCCTGGCGAATTCCTCCACCTTCTCGACGTCCTGGGTAGCTGCCGAAACCACTGTCCGCGGCTGCTCGTTGATTTCCTTGAGAGTGTAGTGGGTGAAGTCACTCTTCGAGAGGTCGCCCAGCTCCCATGCGACCTGGGTCGGCTTGCGCTTCACTTCCTTGCCGTTCCGAGAAAGTATCCTCACCTTGTCCTTCTTCAGCTCGACCGTCTCGTAGTTGTCGAGAAAGATCGTCCTGTCCGTGTGGCCGAGGAACGCCAGCACGTCGCTGGCGAGGAACATCTTGCGGTCGCCTACGCCGACTATCAGCGGCGCGTCCTTCCTCGCCCCAACCATCAGGTCCGGTCTGTCCTGAAACATCACGGCGATGGCATATTGCCCCTTCAGCTTCTTCGTCGCAGCCATCGTTGCCCTCAACGGGTCGCGCAGCCGCTTGTACTCGTCTTCGACGAGGTGAGCTATCACTTCGGTGTCGGTCTCGCTCCTAAATCTGTGCCCCCTCGCAAGAAGGTCCTTCTTCAACGGAAGGTAGTTCTCAATTATCCCGTTGTGGATCACGGCGACGAGCTCCCTGCAGGACGCGTGAGGATGCGCGTTCTTGTCGGTGACCCCTCCGTGAGTGGCCCACCTGGTGTGCGCCATGCCGATGCTACCCTTTAGGCTGGAGAGCGACTGTCTCTGTTCAATCTCGCTCACCCTGCCTGCCCCCTTTCTAATGCTCAGTGCGCAGTTGTTGTTGGTCGCCATCCCAGCAGAGTCGTACCCCCGGTATTCGACCCGCTTCAGACCCTCAAGGAGGAGACCGGCAACCGGTTCTTCCGCCACGCATCCCACAATGCCGCACATTCGGTTCGCGTTTTGCATACTGGGTCTTTAAACCCCGTAAAACAATTCGCTGTACCATGCCAATCTCGTCGTGCATCGTTCGGGCACGAATAGCAAGTGTCAGGGACTACCATGCAAAACTGTTTATGTAGGGTGTCTTTGCCTAGGTCCTCGTGCCGAGAGAAAAGATACTTTTCGATCCGAAGTCCGAAGCGGGGCTCGTCAAGCGCGTCCTTGTGTCGGACAAGCCCGACGGCTTCAGGCCCGCGTCAGGGAAGGTTGGCCAGAGGATACTAGCGCTGCTTTCCGCCGGACCGAAGTACCCAGCAGAAATGGCCCGGGAACTGAACACCCACCACCAGACAGTCTACTACCACATCGGCAGGCTAGAGAGAGCGGGCCTCATTTCGCGGGTGAGGAGCGAGCAGATTCGGGGAGGCGAGGCGAACCTCTTTGCCCTGGCCTCGGACGGGTACGCTGTCGAGTTCCCGGTCAAGGGGGAGCCCATGCCCACGCTGAAGTCGTCGAGCAGGTCAAAGGCCCTGGGACGCTTCTTCAAGGAGTTCTTCAACGAGGGTGTCTTCGACGGATGGGTAGTGGTTGGGTCTCCCCTGCAGCACGGGGAGGCGGGCACCCAGGCGAGAGATGGCCATTACGCGGTCCAGCTGGGCTTTGCCCTGGGGCAGTTCGTTACCCTCCCTTCCACATTCCCGGTGAAGCTGGACGTCGACCTGCGGGCTGAGAAGTTGCTCGCTTCCAACCTGGTTGTCGTGGGCGGGCCCAGGACCAACGTGGTGGCAGAGGAGCTGAACCCTCATCTGAAGGTCCGGTTCAGCCAGGGGGGCTTCTGGAGTTCGATGGTGGATGCCGAAGGCAACTCCTACGGCTCAGAACTCGACTGCATCGTTGAAAAGGTCCGCAATCCCTGGGACCCGGCCAAGACATGCATCATTGTGGCTGGATTGACAGGCGCGGGGACGAAGGCAGCCATAATCGGGGTTTGCAACTATGCCGACGTCCTTTTCCAAGGATACCGTTCCGGGGACTACGCGGTACTGCTCCGGGGAGTGGACAAGGACGGAGACGGCAAGGTGGACTCGGTGGACGTTCTGAAGCAGTTATGAGACTCTAGGCCCTTCTTCCCCGACGTCCGCCTTTCTTCCTAGTAGTGTCATGGGGAATGGGTGTAGCGTCTTCGATGCGCCCTATCCTGAAGCCAGCCCTAGCTATGGCTCGAATGGCCGCCTGGGCGCCTGGCCCCGGGGTTCTCGGCCCTGTCCCACCTACCGCTCTCACTTTGATGTGGACCGCCGTAATCCCCTTTGCTTTTGCCACGTCTGATGCGGCTGAGGCGCTTCTCATGGCTGCATAGGGCGACGACTCGAACCTGTCCGCCTTGACGTGCCTCCCGCCCGAAGAGAAGGCTATCGTCTCTGCGCCGGTGAGGTCCGTGATGTGCACAATGGTGTTGTTGTAGGACGAATAGATGTGGCAGACGCCCCACCTGTCGGCAAGCGCTTCTTCTTCGGACATCTAACTCACTTGGCCTCGGCCGGCTGCTCAGCCGGGACTTGCTGGGCTTCCTTCGCCGCATCGGCCTTGACTCCTTCCCCAGCCTGAGGTGCTTCCTTCGGCGGGGCACCTCCTATCAGCCTGACGCTCCCTTCCTCCTGATTTCCTACGTCGTACCCCGGCACCGTGATGACCCGCTCCCCAACCATTATGTGTCCGTGGACAATCAGCTGCCTTGCGTGCAACTGCGAGAGGGCCATCCCCTTCTTGAAGACCATGGACTGCAACCTCCTAGCCAGCACGTCTTCCACGGTAAGGCTGAGGATGTCGTCAAGCGTGGCGTCTTCGCGGATCAGCCCTTTTCTCTTCAAGCTGTCTAGGAGCTTCTTCTCCTCTCTGAGTCTCACAGCCTGCGTTGCCGCGAGCAATGTTCTTGCCTGCTTCCTCACTGAGCTCAACTGAGTCTCCGCCTTCCAGAGCTCTCTTTTGTTCCTCAGTCCGAAAGTGCCCAGAAGGTAGAGTTCTTGCGCAAGCTGATCAGCCCTCCAGGGACTTCGCGGCCTGCTGTACTGTTTCCTGGCTTTCTTCGGGTCTCCCATTCCCTACTTCTCTTCCTTCTTCGCCGCTTCCTTCGCCGCAGCTACGAGCGCTGCCTTCCTTACGCCAACGGTCCTCCCCTTCCTCCCCGTAGTCCTAGTCCTCTGCCCCCTGACCTTCAACCCCAGGCTGTGCCTTACACCCTTCCAGCTCTGGATGTTCTTCTCGTCCTCAATATCGCTCTTCTGGACAAATTCCAAGTCAGACCCTAGAAGCTGCTTGGCCTCCCCCGTTTCCGGGTCGTTCCTCCTGTTATAGTACCACTTCGGAAGTGCAGACTTGGTCGTGCTGAGGATCGCATCTTCTAATTCCTTCACTTGCTCTTCTGTCAGGGTTCCCAATCTGACCCGAGGGTCCAGGCTTAGTCTCGTAGTGATCACATTCGCGAAGTTGTAGCCAACCCCCTTCAAGTCGGAGAGGGCCACGATGAGCTTCTTTCCACCATCGAGGTCCTTGCCCGAGATTCGAACGAGATGCCTGAACTCCGTTACCTCCGACATGTTCCGGACCTGCCCTTCTCCCTTCGGTTATAAGGTTTGAAGGCGATGAAGCATTTCCGGGCCCGATCCCTATAGTCAGGGGGTCACAGCTGGTCTCTTGACTCTGGCCAGAAACCTTCGGTCCCTGCCCTCAAAGGAGATATCGCCCCTCCTGGGACTGATTGCGGTCGGGGTGGGCTTGAAATTCTCCCACACCGCAAGCACCCCCGGAGGGAGCTTGGCAATACCTGATGGGGTCATTCTACCTTCGGCGAGCAGCTTCCACGCTCGTGCGATGTTTGTGTCTGACCAGTTCGACCCCCTACGTCTAGGACTGAAACGGAGGACCCACCTCTCGTCGTCAACAGGCTTGAACCAGCCGTCTATCCAGCCAAAGCAGAGCGCTTCCTGAATCGCCGTTTCGTTTGAGAAATCGGCGTTCTTCGGGGCTCTCTTGTAGACCAGCAGGAACGCCTCGTTCTTTGAGGCATGATTCTGCTCGAGCCACCTCCGCCAGGCCTCTCGCGAGCCGAAGGTAAGTTCCCCAGACACGACAGGCAACGGCCACAGGGCGCCAGGGTAGCATATATCGGCTCTGCTCCCGCCCTAGCCGTCCCTTTCTCCTGTTGCCGGCCAGCGGGGCCCGATGCTTCCAAAACTTTTTAACCACAACTCAGACCCGACCGCAGAACCGGGTCGTCTCATGGTTTATCGCGAAGTAGCGGGTGTAGTCATTGGTTGAGGTCAAAGTCCTGGAGGAGACCGGGGCCTCAGTAACGCTCCAGCTCGAGGGGATAGACCGGTCCTACGCCAATGCAGTCCGCAGGTTCTGCATAGCCGAAGTGCCTTGCATGGCCATAGACGACGTTGTGATACTCGAAAACTCCTCAGTTCTGTACGACGAAATCCTGGCCCACAGGTTGGGAATGATTCCCATCAGGACTGACCTGCAGAGATACAACCTCCCCGAGGAGTGCGACTGTGGCAACCCGCTCGGTTGTCACAAGTGCAGGGTCCTTTTCGTGCTCGACGCCAAGGGGAAGGATAAGGTCTCCACGGTGATGTCGGGGGACCTTGTATCTGAAGACAGGGACGTGAGGCCGGTCAGCGAGAGCATACCACTCCTGAAGCTCGCCCTTGGCCAGTCTGTGAAGCTCGAGGCATATGCGCGCCTCGGTCGAGGTAAGGAGCATGCGAAGTGGCAGCCATGCACCGTGGCCGCCCTGACTGACGGGAAGCGGGAAGGGGTCTTCAACCTCACGGTGGAGTCAACGGGAGGCCTTCCTGCAGGCCAGATAGTCCTAAAGGCCATCGAACTGCTCGAGAGGAAGCTCAAGGAGATCCAGGTCGCCGTGGGTGGTGCCCAATGACGGCGTCCAATCCTGTGCTGAGGCACACCTCCGTAATGCTCGAGAGGGCGGGGAAGAAGCAGAAGGCTCCCATCTGGCGAGAAGCATCCGATATCCTCTCCAGCCCGTCAAAGTCCAGGGTCGAGGTGAACCTCGGGAGGATATCCAGAATCGCTGAAGAGGGTCAACCAGTGTTCGTCCCTGGAAAAGTGCTCGGGACTGGCGTGATCGAGAAGAAGCTCGTCGTCGGTGCTTTCTCGTTTTCGGAGGGAGCGAGGTCGAAGATCAAAGCGTCGGGAGGGTCGGCTCTCACAGTCGAAGAGTTTCTGAAGAGGTTTCCGAAGGGGAGCGGGGTTAGGCTTGTCAGGTGAAGACACCGTCTACGTCGATGCCTCTGACCAGATCGCGGGGAGGCTATCGTCGAAGGTCGCAAAACTGATCCTCTCGGGCAAGAGGGTTGTCGTCGTCAACGCTGAGAAGGCACTGATTTCAGGTTCAAGGACCTCGGTCGTGAACCAATGGAAGGAGAGGCTCGAGCTTTCAAGCAAGGTGAATCCCATCTACGGCCCCCTCCATCCCAGAAGGCCCGACAACATACTCCGTAGAATGGTCAGAGGGATGGTGCCCAGGAAGAAGCCGAAGGGGGCGCTCGCCATGAGGAGGCTCAGGATTTACGTCGGCGTGCCTTCGGGAGTCGACGCCGCCAACCTGAAGAAGTTCGAAGAGACGACAGCGACGCGACCGATTCCAATCTACGTCACCATGGGGGACCTCTCCAGAAGCCTAGGATGGAAAGAGTGAATTGCCAGGCCCAACCCAGAAAGCGCAGGTGAAGAAGCCCCCGAAGCTCTACTCGGGGGCGAGAAAGACGGCCAGGGCCACGGCAGCCATATTCCCAGGCGCTGGTCGAATCAGAATAAACGGGACTCCTGTCGAGCTCTGGGAACCCGAGCCGGCCCGCCTCCACCTCCTCGCGCCGGTGGATGTCGTGGGTGAGCTGCGAGAGAAGTACGATCTGGACGTGCGCGTTGCAGGAGGGGGATTCATGGGCCAGGCCGACGCGGCGGCCATGGCGATTGCGAGAGCCTATGTCGACCAGGTCCGGGGGTCTGAACTGAGAGACAGGCTGAATGCATACAATAAATACCTGCTTTCGGGCGACCCGAGGCAAGCTGAGCCCAAGAAATTCGGTGGACCAGGTGCGCGCAGAAAGCGCCAGAAGAGCTATCGATAACCTATGATGATTCCTATCCGCTGCTTTACCTGTGGGGGACTGATAGGGGACAAGTTCACCTCATTCCAGGCCAGAGTCAAAGGAGGCGAGGACCCTGGGAAGGTCCTTGACGACCTGGGGCTGAAGAGGTACTGCTGCCGCCGTATGCTGATCTCCTCCGTGGACGTGATTGACCAGGTCCTTCCCTTCTACAGCAGGAAGGCAGAGCCGTAGCGACAGGGGCTGAGGACCGACGTCAGAGTTTGATGACGATGAAGCCGGGTCAGCAGACAAGATAGTAGTCCACGGGCTGTCCGAGAAGGCGCTTCTCGCGACCGGCATCCGCATAGGCACGCCAGTCCGGACCAAAACCATGGAGCAGTTCACAGCCCGGCCTCGCCCTGACGGACTTCACATGATCGACTACGGCAAGACCCTACAGCGGATTGACGTCGCGGGGAAGTTCATAGCGACCACGGGCGCAAAGAACACGGTGGTCTACACCAGCCGGGAGCACGGGGCCATGGCCGTCGAGAAGTTCTGCGAGCTCACAGGGGCCCTGCCCAGAATCGGCAGGTTCATGCCCGGGACCTTCACCAACCCGCTCTACCCGGGTCACCTCGATGCAGAGCTGGTGGTGGTTGCCGACCCCATGTCTGACATGCAGGCGATTGTAGAGGCAGGCAAGCTTGGCGTCCCCGTGATAGCCGTATGCGACACCGACAACGTCACCGACGACATAGACCTGGTCATCCCCGGTAACAACAGGGGACGCAAGGCGATAGCCGCAATCTTCTGGCTGCTCGCCCGTTCGACACTTTCACATGCCGGCCTGCTGGCCGACGACCAGCCCATGAAGTACAGCATCGAGGACTTCGAGACGAAGATAGACGAGGAACAGAAGCCCGAGGTTTCCGACGAACGTATATCTGACAGGCGCGAATAGCGACCCGGGTTGCAGGTCAGAAAACCGGCGGTCGCAGGGCAGTTCTACCCCGCGGACCCAGACGAGCTGTCATCGATTATTGACGAGTGCTACCTGCACCGCCTCGGGCCAGGCAGGAAGCCGCCGGCACCGAAGGGGAAGGCTGACATCGTGGCCGTCGTCTGCCCCCATGCAGGCTACGTCTACTCCGGGCCCGTTGCAGCCCATTCCTATCTCCATGTTTCTTCCCTTCCTGACCCTGAACTGATAGTTGTGGTCGCGCCCAACCATTACGGCATCGGCAGCGGGGTATCCACCTTCAAGGCAGGTGAGTGGGAGACTCCTATTGGCCACATGAAGGTCGATTCGGAGGCAGCGGCGAAACTCGTCGAATTGGCAGGGATCGTGGCCTTCGACCCTGATGCCCATAGGCTGGAGCACTCCCTCGAGGTGCAGCTGCCGTTCCTCCAGAAGATATACGGCGACGACGTCCCTCTTCTCCCCGTATCGCTTGTCTTCCAAGACATCGACACTTCGAGGACAATCGCCTCTGCCCTCGCCAGGGTCGTACGGGGAAAGAAGGCAGTCCTTGTCGCTTCCTCCGACCTCACCCACTACGAGCCCGCGGAAGTCGCGAAGCAGAAGGACACCGCCCTGATTCAGCAGGTCCTCAAGATGGACGTGGAAGGGTTCTACTCGACCTTGGAGAGTCTCAATGTCACGGCCTGCGGGTTCGGGGCCATAGCGACCGTAATGGAGACTGCCGAGTCCCTGGGGCTCAAGAGGGCCGAGCTGCTGAAGTACGCGTCAAGCGGGGACACGTCAGGAGACAACGTTCAAGTCGTGGGCTACGGTGCCCTCAGATTCGTATAGGCGATGAAGGCGATTGCCGAGGCACCCTCGAAGGCAATAATCACAGGAGAGCACTTCGTAGTCCACGGCGCCTGGGCCCTGGCAGCAGCGCTCCCTCTAAGGGTCAGGGTCGAGGTGAGCCAGGCTCCTTCCCTAGCGATAAGGTCGGACAGGTTCGAGGGCCGCGACTCCCCGGAGCTTCGCCCAGTTTCACGAGTCGTGGAAGGGATGGCGAGGCAGTTCTCGGTCACGCCTTCTGTCAGGGTGTCGATAAGCTCGGAGATACCCGAGGGAGCGGGTCTCGGCTCCTCGGCGGCCACCATGGTGGCGGTGGCCTCGGCGTTCTCGAGGCTGCACTCCCTCGGACTCAAGGTCGACGAGCTCGTCAGGTGTTCGATGGTAGGAGAGCGATTCATCCATGGGAGGCCGTCAGGGATTGACCCGACAGTCTGTGCCTACGGAGGAGTGGTTCTCTTCAAGCGGGGTTCCAAACCCCGGAGGCTGTCCATGGACGGCACGAGGTCGCTGATAATCACCTACTCTGGAGAGAAGAGGAGCACCAAGGGACAAATTGGTAGGGTCTCCGTCATGAGAGAAAGATTCCCCGGCCTCTTCGCGATGCTCGCGGGCGCTGTCAGCGAGCTCGGCTTCACAGCTGCTGAAAAGCTCAGGCAGGGAGATATGGAGGGTCTCGGGAGAGTCCTCGCCATCAATCAGGCCGCCCTGGAGACCATAGGCGTCTCGAACGAGGCAATCAACGGCATCGTCGACCTTCTCGGTTCCCTCGGGTGCTACGGCGCGAAGCTTACAGGTGCCGGCGGGGGCGGGAGCGTGGTCGCAGTGGCGCCCAAGGCAAAGGAAAAAAGCATTGTATCGGGGTTGTCGGCGCGAGGGTTTGAGACGTTCAAGGTAAAGGTCCCGACCGAGGGAGTGAGAAGCTGGTTAGAACGGTAGTCGCCAAGCTCGGCGGGTCGGTGATAACCGACAAGTCGAAACCCTTCTCGTATCGTCCCGACGTCGTCTCCGCCCTCTCTGAAGAGATCGCTTCTTCAGACCAGAAGGTCGTCGTGGTCCACGGAGGAGGGTCCTACGGTCATGTGGTGGCAAAGCAGCACGGCATCACCACGGAAGCTGCAGAGGCCCCCGCCGTCGGGGTTGCCCAGACCCGGGGAGCGATGTACGAGCTAGACAGATTGGTCTGCAGGACGATGGCCGAATTCAAGCTGAATCCGTATCCATTTTCCCCTTTCGACGCGGTGAGCCGGGCAGGGAAGGCACCTGTGGCTGCGTGGCTCAGAGCCCTTCTGAAGGAGGGGCTCACCCCGGTGACATTCGGGGACGTTGGGCTGACCGGTGCGGGCTTCAGAGTGGTTTCTGGCGACCTAATCATGCAGGAGCTTGCCAAGATCCTTGCGCCTGAGAGGTGTGTCTTCGCCCTGGACGTCGACGGCGTCTATGAGCATAACACCAGGGTGATAATCCCCGAGCTCACACCGTCGAAAATAAGGAGGATGAACATCTCGGAGGGGCAGGATGTCACCGGAGGGATGAAGTCGAAGCTCGACGCGGCCGCCAAGATTGCGGCAGGGGGGACAAGAGTTTGCTTCGTCTCTGGCTACAGGAGAAACGAGTTCTCGAAAGCGCTAAGGGGCCTCGACTTCTACGGGACGGTGGTAAGGTCCTAAACACGGGAGGAGCGGCTGGCCAAGGCATGCACGACCTCCAGGAGGAGATGAAAAGGGTCAAGTCAAGAGTCGACGACGTCATACTCTCCCAGTTGCTGCCTGAGTCCAGCGAGGTGAGGGAGGTGGAGGTGCTTTACGCCATGATGCGCGACTATCCGTCAAGGCCAGCCAAGGGGATGAGGCCCTTCCTCTGCGTGACCGCCTGCCGGGCGGCGGGCGGGGTGGAAGATGACGCCATTCTCACGGCAGCCTGCATCGAGCTATTTCAGAACTGGATACTCATCCACGACGACATCGAAGACGGCTCTGAGTTGAGGCGGGGCGCGCCCGTCCTCCACAAGAAGTACTCAGAGGCGTTGGCTCTGAACGCGGGGGACGCCCTCCACGCCAGAACCTGGGAGGCGCTGCTCCGGAATAGGCAAAGGCTCGGCTTGGAAAGGACGTTCGCCGTGATGCAGGAGTTCTCGAAGATGGTCAACGAAACTACCGAGGGACAGCACATGGAACTGGGATGGGTCGCAGCCAAGCGGTGGGATTTGGGGGTCAAGGACTACTATGAAATGTGCACCAAGAAGACCTCATGGTACACCGTGACAAGTCCCTGCCGCCTGGGCGCCATAGTCGCAGGGGCGGGTACAGGCACGCTCGAAGAGCTAAGAGAATTCGGGACGCGGCTGGGGATCGCCTTCCAAATTCAGGACGACACCCTGAACTTGGTGGGGGATCAGACGAAATACGGCAAGGCCAAGTCCGACGACATCCTCGAAGGCAAGAGGACGCTGATTCTCTTGCATCTTCTGGAGAGCGCGGCTCAGAGCGAGCGAGACAGGGTCACCGCCATAATGAACAAGAGTCGGGAGACGAAGTCCAGGGCCGACGTCGATTATGTACTGTCGATGATTGACAAATATGACGCCGTCGGGTTCGCCAGAAAGAGGGCGACCGAGCTCATGAAGGAGGCGCTCGGTACGCTGAAAGGGATACGGTGGAACGGGGACAGAGAAGCGGCGGACCTGCTGGCTTCGTTCGCGAGATTTGCAGTAGAGAGAGAATGGTAGACGATTCGCTAGGGGAAGATGTCCTGGCGGTTATTGAAAGGGCCGCCCTCGTTAACGCCATCAAGCACGGCGGGAAAGCGGATGTCGGCGCCGTGATGGGACGAGTCCTAGCTGAACTCCCGGACCTCAGGACCAGCCCAGGGAGCGCCTCCAAGGAAGCCGGGACCGTCGTGAAGCGAGTGAACTCCCTCTCTCTCCAGGAGCAGCAGCGACTTCTAGAGGAGAAATATCCGGGGACTGAACCGCCCGCCGAGAAGGAAGGAAGGGTCGGCCTTCCGCCCCTTCCGAACGCCGTGAAGGGGAGAACGGCCTTTCGGCTCCCACCTGAACCTTCGGGCTACATGACAGTGGGACATGCCATGGCGTTCACAATCAACTTCCTGTATAAGGAGCAGTACGACGGCTCGCTTTGGCTTCGGTTCGAGGACACCAACCCGAGGAAGGTACTCCCCCGTTATTACGAGAGCTTCAGGCGCGGGATCGAGTGGCTCTCGATAGAGTGCGACCACGAGAAGAACGTCTCCGATGACATGGACCTGATTTACGAGAGCGGGAGGAAGCTCCTGGAGCAGGGGGATGCCTATGCCTGTTCGTGCGACGAGGCGAAAGTGAAGCGCCTGAGGTTCGAAGGGACTCCCTGCGAGCACAGAGCGAACCCCGTCGAAGTCAACCTCCGGGTCTGGGAACAGCTGCTCGCCAAGAAGCACGGGGAAGGGGCGTATGTCGTTCGGTTCAAGGGGGACATGAAGAGCCCCAACTACTCGCTTCGGGACACCAACCTCTTCAGGATAATCAACTACCCTCACCCGCTTACTGGGACGAAATACTCACTTTGGCCGACTTACGACCTAGCTAATGCGGTCGAAGACGAAGAGTGCGGGATAACCCACGTACTCAGGAGCTCCGAATTCAGGAACGAGCTGCAGCAGCTCATCAGGGAGGCTCTGAAGTTCAGGCCCCTCGAGGTCATCCAGTTCTCCAGGTTTAACTTCAAGGGCACACCTGTAGCCAAGAGGCTTCTCAGGCCTCTCGTCGAGAAGAACCTTGTCGCCGGCTGGGACGACCCGCGGATGCCCACTGTTGAGGGGCTCAGACGGAGGGGTATCCTCCCGGAGGCGATCCGAGACTTCACCGTTCAAGTGGGCTACACCAAGACTGAGCACGAATACGACTGGAGTATACTGCTCTCGATCAACAGGAAGCTCCTCGACCCAAACTCGAGGCGCATTTTCTTCGTTCCTGACCCCGTGTCGCTGAAGGTCGAAGGAGCGCCCAGGAGGAAGGTGAAGATACCTTTCCACCCCCAAAGAGACCTCGGGGGTCGCACAATAGATACTTCAGGGCAGTTCTATGTTTCCCGCGTAGACATCAAGGGCATGAAGAAAGGGACCTCTTTCCGCCTCATGGACCTTTACAACGTCGAACTCTCCTCCGCGGGGGAAAGCCCTTCCGCCAAGTACACAGGCGACGAGCTCATCCCCGCCTCCAGGAAGGTCCAGTGGGTGACGCCGTCCCACCAAGCCGTGACGGTGGTCGTGCCGGGGGAGCTCTTCCTTGAGGAAGGGGTCTTCAACAGAAAGAGCTTGACGGAAGTGAAAGGGTTCGCGGAGGACTCGGTGTCATCTCTGAAGGTAGGTGACATCATCCAGTTCCCTCGGTTTGGCTTCTGCCGGCTCGACGCCCCGGACAGGTTCATTCTAAGCGGCTAGCCACGATTTTCCCGCTCGGTTCCCTAACCGTTTATATGCCTGCCCAAACGGGCTGGCTTGGGAGATTTACAGGATGACCCCAGGCCAGAAACCGTACTACATCAAATTCGAAACGCCGAAGGAAGTTTCTGAGGCAGCCTATGAAGTGTTGAGGCAGGCGTCCCGCACCGGAAAAGTGCGTAAGGGGACGAACGAATCGACGAAGGCCATCGAGCGCGGCGTGGCCAAGCTCGTAGTCATCGCTGAAGACGTGACACCGCCCGAGGTTGTCGCCCATCTGCCAATCCTCTGCGAGGAAAGGAAAATTCCTTACGTCTTCGTTCCTTCGAAAGACCAGATCGGTCCTGCCATAGGCATCGACGTCTCCACCGCCTCTGCCGCAGTGCTTGACGCGGGCGAAGGCTCCCAGATTCTGGAGCAGGTCACCCAAGAGCTGGCGAGGCTGAAGAAGACCGCATGAGCAGCAAGAGAGAAGCGGAGACCCTAACGCCGGCAGAAGTAGTTCAGATTGTGGGAAGGACGGGGGTCGCCGGTGAGATAACTCAGGTTCGCGTGAAGATACTCGAAGGAAAGGAGAAGGGGAGGATTCTGACGAGAAACGTCAAGGGCCCAATCAGACTTGCGGACGTGCTGGTCCTTCGGGAGACAGAGCGCGAGGCTCGGAAGTTAAAGGCAATTTGGTTGATTGCGCTTAGCCTCGGACTTGCGCTGGCAGTCCAGTCGGCATTCGGTCTTTTGTAGGCTGAAAAGCCTCAATCCGGGCTTTTTCGAGCCCACCGGTGAACTGCTTCGTAGACTAGGATCAGGCCGAACCTTCCGAGGACTAGCTCAGACAGCTCTAGAGCCGAGGCCCCTAAGGAATCCTGCAAGACTGGATTTCTGATGTCACTCTTGCTGATGTGTTAGGCACTGCCAAGCTTGTCGAAGGGCGAGTGGCTGGTCAGCGCTGCCAGCTGTATTATCACGACAGCATTCGCAACGAAGAGCAGGCGTTCCACAGCTTCACTCGTGAATTGGGGGCGAACTGACTTGACGGGGAAGGCCCTCGTAAGAGGCCCCCCTGGCCTAGTTTACATCGGTTTGAAAAATCCAGAAAGTCAAATCCGGCGCCGTGTTTATATTCCGAGTTCCAATGGCCAAGAAAGAAAGGGGTGCGGTAGTCTGAGATGTACGTTCCAAAGAAATGCGCTTTCTGTGGCAGAGAAGTCAGACTCGGGTCAGGCATCCTGTTCGTAAGAAACGATGGCTCGACCCGCTCCTATTGCTCTTCAAAATGCAAGACCAACGAGCTGAAGCTCGGCCGCGACCCGCGCAAGTTGAAATGGGCACGGAGGGCCAAGCGGCAATGAGCTTCCCCTCAGAGGAGACGCTGATCGTCGTGAAGCCTGACGCTGTCCGCAGGGGGCTGGTGGGGGAGATTCTCGGGAGGTTCGAAAGGAAAGGTTTCGTGGTCAAGAGACTCCAGATGCTTACGATGTCGAGACCTCAAGCCGAGGAGTTCTACAGCGTGCACAAGGACAAACCATTCTTCGGGGAGCTAGTCAATTTCATAACGTCGGGACCCGTGGTCGGGGTGGTCCTTTCTGGGAGGGACGCCGTGGCTACCGTCAGGCGGATGGTCGGATCGACCAAGAGCTGGGAGGCGGCCTCGGGGACCATCAGGGGAGACTTCGGCCTTGGGCTGACCGACAATACCATACATGCATCAGACTCGCTCGAGAGCTTTGCAAAGGAGCAGGCCGCGTTCTTCGGAAAGCCGAGAGGGTGAAGGCACCATAAGGGGCTGCATGGAGAATGTCAGAACAGAAACGTCGGCTGAGGCAACCTGTCGTAGTTATCCTCGGCCATGTTGACAGCGGGAAAACAAGTCTAGCGGACGCTCTGAGGGGGACCGGAGTCCAGGCCCGCGAAGTCGGAGGAATCACCCAGGAGATAGGCGCCAGCTTCTTCCCCATGGAGACCTTGAAGCAGATATGCGGGCCGTTGCTGGACAAGGCAGGGGGGGAACTTCAGGTCCCCGGCCTGCTGATGATAGACACACCGGGCCACGCCATCTTCTCCAATCTCCGCCTCAGAGGAGGGTCAGCCGCCGACATCGCCATACTCGTGGTCGACGTGCTGAAGGGTCTGGAGAACCAGACCCT
>Ga0187769_10000970_pt1 | contig 15944 bp, 13 predicted proteins | sample 0116_SJ02_MP02_1_FD_133140 | JGI IMG/M metagenome (GOLD analysis project Ga0187769, IMG submission 133140) | Tropical peat soil microbial communities from peatlands in Department of Meta, Colombia - 0116_SJ02_MP02_10_MG | ecosystem: Environmental > Terrestrial > Soil > Wetlands > Peat | place... | reverse complement strand
GGCGGCCGGGCCGGCCAGGTGAACGGTCTGAGCGTGATGGAAATCGGCGGCTACGCCTTTGGCAAGCCGGTGCGCATCACGGCCTCGGTCGCGCTCGGCAAGACCGGCATCATCAATATCGAGCGCGAGTCCAATCTGAGCGGCCGTTTCCACGACAAGGGCGTTCAAATCATCGCGGGGTATCTGCGGCGCACCTTCGCGCAGGACAAGCCGCTCTCCCTTTCGGCCAGCGTCTGCTTCGAACAATCCTATTCCGGCGTCGACGGCGATAGCGCGAGCTCCACGGAAATCTACGCGCTGCTTTCGGCGCTTTCGGGCCTGCCGATCCGACAAGACCTTGCCGTGACTGGTTCGGTGAATCAGCTCGGCGATGTTCAGCCGATCGGCGGCGTGAATCAGAAGATCGAGGGCTTCTACGACGTGTGCCGTCTCAAGGGCCTCACCGGCGAGCAAGGGGTTCTGATTCCGGCGGAGAACGTCGAGGACTTGATGCTGCGGGACGATGTGATCGCGGCTGTCGAAAAAGCTCTGTTCAAGATTTATCCCGTAAGCACGATCGAGCAGGGAATCGAGATCCTCACGGGCGTCTGCGCGGGCAAGCGCGACGATACCGGGAAATTCGAGGCGGGAAGCGTATTCGCGAAAGCCGATGTGCGGCTGGGCGATATGGCTTCGACGCTTAGCAAGTTCGAATAGCCGAATGCGTGGCAGCTGGCTTTACAGGTTCAACTGGCGCCGCATCTGGATATTTACGGTGACCGTCTGAGTGCCCCGCTGCAGAAGAAGTTTGTAGCGAACCGTGGGCTGCCGAAAAAGCCGGCGAATCTCGGCCAGCGACATATCCGCGGCGGCTTCGTCATTGACACCCGCAATGATGTCGCCCTTCTGAACTTTCGCCTCTGCTCCCGGAGTGCCGGGCCACACCTGCGTAACTTCAAATCTCTTCAGGTCAGGACCCGCGGCGGAAATCGCCAGGCCGCTCATGTCCTCCACTTCGTCGGTACGAATATCGCTGCTGGCATCGAAGATAACCTGCTGGTGAGGATAGTCGATTGTGAGGATAAAGCGGCGTAACATCCCGCCGCCAATCTCACCCGCCAGGTGCGAATTGCTGTCCGCGAGTGTGCCACCTCGCGAAAAGTACACGATAGGTTCGCCGATGGGAAATCCAGCCACTTGAAATTCTTTGGCCCGAGCGAGCACCGCGCTACTGTCGAGCTCCACATCGGTGCTGTGGATCGTTTTGTTATGCGATGGCAGTTTGTGCGATTGGGCGAACTTCTGCGAGACGACCACCGAAGCATCGAGCGCCGTGTTCAGCACGAAATCGCCCTCGGCAGGCTTGGCACCCGGCATCAAGAGTTGTGCGTGCACGACGGGAAGCCCCCCAACAAATGCAAGGTGGACGCTTTTGCCGCGGCCGGAATACTGAAACGATGCCGGGTCGTAGAGCCGCACCGTTTGCCGGGCGTAGTTGATTTCGACCACCGCGCCATCCAGGAAATCGCTGCCGAGTGTACCCTCATACGCGCGGCCCACCTGCGTGGCAAAGTCCTTCTTTGACATCTCGGGAAGCGCAGCGAACGAGTAATCGACTCCGCTGAAATTCAGCACAGGAGACTGGGTGCTCGCAATTCCCAGCTCCGCTGCGCGGACGGAATCGATTGCCGACGCAGGGGCAGTCGAGTCGAGCTGGAAGAGACTCGGCTGGCTCTGGTTCACGCCCGCCGGAAGGAACACGAGGTAGTCCACGAATCGAGCGGGGATTTCCGCGACGTTTCCTCCCAAATGAAATTGCGCGACCGCTGCCTTCCGCTGCGCCGGTTCATCGCTCGCGCGGACTGGACTCACGTTCCTCGCCACCAGCCAAACGAACAGCGCGACCAGCGCTGCTGAAAATCCCTTCGTCCGCCGAACCATCCCGCCTCCGCCGCTTATGTGCCTAAGCGGCCACGACATTATACGAATCACGGCCTCGGAGCCAGATATCCGGCGCGCGCGAAGACTTGGTACTCGGAAGGTTTCTTTTGCGCCGGGTGGGCCGACTGCTGCCGCCGAGCACTTCGACGGCGAGCGTGTGAAATTGGTTGTCATGCGCGGGCGCGATGCCGAGCACGTACTGGTGGCGAAGTGCGGAGGCGATTTCGCGGTAAATGAGCGGGAAATCCTTTTGGGACTGCGGGAAGTAGGCTCGTCCGCCAGTCATCGCGGCCAGCGACCGCAGAGCTTCGTCGGCTTTCGCGAATTCGGCTGCCGTGGCGTCCTCTGCGGCCTGCATGTCGGGTGTGTTGACCGCCGGCGCAGACTTCTTCCGTTTCGGATTCCTGGCCGGCTCTTCGCGCAAATCCCCGCCCAACGCGACGGAGAAAATCACAACGTCTTCGCCGCCGCGCTTTTGTGCGCGTGCGTCCCAGTGGCCCGGCGGCGAAGAATCGAGACCCGTCGTCAGCAGGACGAGCGCCCTCTTCCCGGGGACGCCTGCGAGCCAATCAAGTACCGTTGAAAGCGAGTCGTAGAAATTCAGGTTGGCCATGCCAATCGTGTATTGCACCTGTCCAAGCGCTGCAAGCAAGGCGGACTTGTCTGAAGTGAAGGAAAGCACCGGTTGCGGCGCTTCCTCGTAAGTCGCGAGCGCCACCTGATCGTCGGGGGCGAGGCCTTCCATAAGCGCGTAGGCCGCGACGAGATGCTGATCGTGAATTAGGTATACGGCGGGGCTGGTCTCGAGCATCACCAGCACCTGCGCCGGGGCTTCGACTGGGGCAAAGAACACGATTGGCTGCTCGACGCCGTTGTCGACAACGCGAAAGCTGCTCCGGGCGATTCCGCCGACGAAATCGCCGCGCTTGTCGAGAATAGTTGTCTCGATTTTCACCAGCTCGGTCGCCGACCGAAGCGGCTCTTGTGCAGGTGGGGCTGCCTCCTGCCCCGCGCAGGAAAGCGCCCAGCAAACGAGCATCGCAATTGGCAGGTAGCGAAAAGATGTTCGCGAGGCGTGCCGCCTACTGAATGTACGAATCAAAGTACACGCCGTTTGCATCCTTCCACCATCCGCTCACCCATATGTGGAGGTGGCGCGAAATCGCGTCGAATTTGATGGAGCTTAGATCGAGCTGTTTCTGATCGTTATTCTGATTCGCGCCTTGCGCTGTTTGTTTCGCGAGGCTTTGCATCACCTTGTCCCAGGGAATCTGGCTCAAGTCAACGCCGCCGAGTCCAGAGAGTTTCTCGGGCAGATGGGACCGCAATTCGGCAAATTGCGGGTTCGCAAAGACTCCGGCCGGCGGATCGGCGGCCGAGGGGCTGAGCCGCTGCATCGCTTCGCGCAGCATCGTTTTTCGGGGAGCGATCAGGAGCACCTGCGGCGTGACGGCCACATAGTAGAATTTCCTCCGGCGTTGATGAGTGCTTGGATCGGTGTAAGGGTACGCGACGTCGAGAAACGTTGTCGAGCCGGAGGAATCCTCGCCGACGATCATCGTGCCGATCACCGCCCGCAAAATGCGCAATACCGCATCCGGCTTCTGAATCGTCGCTGCATAGAGCCGTTCGGACGTCCCATCCTCTGTATAGGAAGACGTCGAAGCGAATTCCCCGGTAAAGAGCTTGAGCGCGTCCGGAATCGACATCCCGATATAGCCTTGCGCCGCACCCTCAATGGCTCCAGCCTGCGCGGCTTGGTCGGCTGCCAGATTGCCGAATATGGCGTCCCGGACAACTTGATATATTGCGGCATAGTTCATCCGCGAGATGCTGAAGGCTGAACCCGCTTCGACGACCGGCTGCGACTGAAACGTGGCGCTGCTCGCGCCCGCGAGATCGAAGAGCCCCCCGGGCGACGCGTCGCCGAGGACCGCGCCGCGCATGCGAGTTGTCTCTCCCTCGAAACTCACGCCGCCGGCCATGACGTGGATCTTGTCGAGATGGACTGCCTTCGCAGCCTGGAGCATCGATTTCGAGTCTTTTTCGGTCGGGTTCCACAGGCTGAAGTCAGGAATGCGCGCGAAAAATTCGAGCGCCGCATTGTCGCCCATATATTTCCGGGCTTGCGCAAACTCCGAAATTTGCGTCACCGAAGCAGCAGGATTGATTGCACCTTGAAAGCGCGTGATGAGGTCCTCGACGGCCTGCTTTTGGTCCGAAAAAACGAAGTAATTACCCGCCTGCGCGCTGTAGGACACGTTCTTACCTTGTGTCCGCACCTCGACGGACGTTCCGCTGAAATCGTACTTCGTCACCTCCACAGGTGCCTTGCTGTTTGCTGCGGCTCTCGCCTTCCATTTCTGAATCAATTCGGCCTTTCCGGCCCCGTCGTACACCATGAAAGTCGCAAAGGGCGAGCTGGGCTTCTCTGGTACCGCGGCCTTCAGAGCGTGCGGATCCGCCACCACGCCGAATACGAGGGGATTTTCCAGGAAGGACATCACGTCAGGCAACAGCGATGCGGCCGCCGGCCCCGCGGTGTTTGATGTGCGTTGCTGAAAATCCGCCGCCGCTGCGAGTCCAATGGAAGCAAAGGCTGGATCGTGGATGAGTTGCAGGACGTGATTCTTCTGCTGCGCGTCGGCGAGAAATGAATTGCCGCGCCACTCAATATAAACAACGGTATTCGGCGAGAGCCGCTGCACGATCGGCGAGATCTGCGCGAAAACCGACGTGCCCAAAGCCAGCAGCCCAATCAAAACCGCGAGACAGCGGCAATACGAGCGGCAGACACGTACCGAGATCGAATTCACACGCGCCTCCTCCGCCTGTTCGCCGGAATTCCGACAGTCTCAAGCGGTCTTCGTAGGGTGGAGTATTTCTCTACCCGTCAGAATGACACGTGGTGGGGGAAGACTCTGTGAAATGTCAGCCGGACGTTCGCTATCTGCAAACCCGGCGGCTATTCTCCCGGTGGATTGCTGGCAGGCGCGCCCGATGGGGGAGCGGCCGAGGCGGATTTCGGCGTGCTGAGGTAACCCTTCACCGTGTCCTTGGTCACGTCGAAGACAACGATTTCGTAAGGCGCGCGCACGCCGCGCACGTAGAACTGGATCGGTTCGCCGGCCGTGCGGTCCTTTTTCTCGATCACCTTGTCGTCCGCGACCACATTCACGGTGTACTTGTATTTCTTCGGATCGACCTTCTTGAGCTGCACCTGAATCGGCCCGACGTGATCGGGTCCTTTCGCCGACTTGTTCAGCGTAAACTCGAAAATGTCGCGCTCGCCGAGCCTCCTCAGCTCTTCGACCTCGTCGTGATTGCGTGCGATAAGACCGCTCTGGACTCCCAGATCGCCCTTCATGCTTTGCATTGCGGACTTGGTGGCTTCGAGGTCCGCCTTCGTACTGTTGAGATCGGTCTGCGTGCCGTTGAGCTGCGTGGCCATCTGACCGAACTTCGTGGTCGTATCGGACTGGACCGCGCCGATCTGCTCGCGCAATTGCGCGTCGCTCTTTTGCTGCTCCGACTTGACGCTCTGCGCAAGCCCGCGTGCGCGAGCGAGCTCGTCTTCCGTCAGGCCGAGCTTTTGCGACGTGACGTCGAGCTGCCCCTTCAAATCGGCGATCCGCGAATTCGTCTTGTCGAGCTCGGCCGCCATCGCCTGCGTCTTCTTGTTCGCGTCCTCCTGAGCTTTGTGCAAGTCTTGCCGCTCGGCGTAGGTCGCATACAGCAGATAGCCGACCAGCGCAAACGCCACGACGAAAAGGATCGTCACCCACCTCGGCAGCGTAGCTGCCTCGACGATCGGAGTCTCGGAAGGCAGATTCGAGCTCGAACTCATCAATCCTCCTTGGAGAGCCGGCCGCAGCCGAGCTCTAATTGGCCGGATTATCTCCGAGCCGCGACGGGAAGTCTATCCTTCGAAGGAAGCTTGTTGCGGAGGCTGCGCGGCCAAGTCGCTTCGATCGAAGTGGTCAATCCGCCTCGCGGCGTGAAATCACCCGTCACGCGGCACCACGCAGGCTTGGTCGCCGCGACGATGTCGCGCAGAATCCGGTTCACTGCGTTCTCATAAAAGATTCCCAGATTGCGATAGGCGAGCAGATACATCTTGAATGATTTCAGCTCGAGGCAGAGCTTTTTCGGCTCGTATTCGATCGTAATGGCGCCGTAATCGGGCAGGCCCGTCTTCGGGCAGATCGAGGTGTACTCCGGCACGCGGATCGTGATTTGGTAGCCCGGGAATTGGTTGGGCCAAGTATCGATCGCCGGAAGTTTCGCGCTGATTCCCGCGCGCGCGTGTTCCGAAGTATAGCCGGGCATTCAGGTTCCTCTCACAGAACATTCTACACAGATGAGGACCAATCCGTGATTCTCGGTATTGCCGAGAGGGACCGTTTTGGCTATCCTACCGCGCATTTAGCGGAGGGTTGCCCCTGACATGATCTGTCCTCAGTGCCGGAGTGCGGACTGTTACCGTTCGCACCGCGGCGGCGCCTCGGATTTTCTTGGCACCCTTTTCGGATTGAGGCCCTGGCGGTGCCACACCTGCGATTTGAGGTTTTACGCCTGGCGCGTTGCCGTTTCTTTCGCCGGCTACGCTCATTGCCCTAGGTGCGGGAACTTTGATCTCGATCATATCGCGCGCGACCGCACCGGTCAGGGCGCCTGGATCGCGGTGCAGCGCTTTCTCGGTCTGCCTGCGTACCGCTGCGACCCCTGCCGCGAGAAGTTCTTCAGCGTGCGTCCTTATCGGCGGATTGTTCCTTCGATGATTTCGGTTACGGAGCAGAAGGCCGCAAATTCCTAGCCGCGTCCGCGCAGGTGGGAACCGCTGATTCCTTGCAACCTGAATGGCCGGATCTATTCGCCGGTGGGAGACTGCACGACTGCCGGGTCGGGACCGCCGAGTGACACCAACAGGCGCCGCAGTTTCGCGCGATCCTCAAGCCCCATCCCGACCATCTCAAAGCCTGCTTGATGCGAGCGCACGAACCGCACGACGGCTTGCATGTTGATCGACCGGAGGCCAGCCGGAATCTTCAGCGTCGCTTCGGTTCCGACGGCCAACTGAATGTCTCCGCTCAGCAGGCCGCCCTCGAGACTCAGCACGCTGATCGCGGATGAATACTTCCCGCGCGGCGACGTGATCACGGCCGGCACGCTTCGCGGCAGCCGAATCCGCCGGTAGCGGCGATGCCGCACGACATCGCGGTCGGGAATCGGATCCAGCGGCGCAAGCGCCATCACCTTCGCGTCCAGTCCCGACTGCGGCAGGAACGCCTGAATCCATTCGGGATCCAATTTCACGAGCGCCTGCGCTGCAGCCGTGCGAATTTCCTCGGGATAAACCCACCCAAACGCCTTCCGCGCCTCGACGAAGCGCCGCAGATGCCCCGCGGCGGCCGCGGCGCGCATCCGACCCAGCGCCTCGATCGCCTTCACCCGGAGATACTCCGCGCCCTCCGGCAAAATGTCGCCTTCGGCAAGACGCAGCAGCTTCGGAGCGGTCGCCGGATCGCCGCACATCCCGATCTCATCGAGCGCCAGCGGCAGCACCATCGGATCGATCTTCTCGATCAAGTTCGAGAGCAATTGGCCGCGTTCAGGCGCGCCAGCAACCGAAAGTTGCCGCACGACGGCGTCGTGGAATCCCCGCCCTGCGTGGCGCAACCGCTGCGGTAGCAGATCGTCAACTGCGCCCGGATCCAGCCTGCTCAATAGCCCGACGATGGTGGCGGCCTTGGCGGGCGGCTCGGACTTCAACATCTCCCTCAAATGTCGCGAGCACCCGGTTCCGACGGTCTTGGCCAGTTCCACGATGCTCTCGCGCTCGCTGCGCCGTCCCGCGCGCGCAAGACGCACGGCCAGTTGCTCGCCCGCAGCCTGCGGGACGCGCATCAACACACCGACCAAGCCCTCCGGCATCGCATCGGCGGTGAGGGCTTCCTCGATGAATTCAGCGATACGGTTTTCGACGCCTATACGAGGACGCAGGCTCTGTGCCCAAGTGGGTCGAAGCTCTTCGAGATCGGCGAGTGAGTCGAGCGCCTGTTGCATTGCGCGATAGTAGCGGCGCGACGCCGATTCCTGGCTCAGCCGGACGAACGCTGCGCTGAGAAGCGTCTGAAGCTCGGCGTCCTTCTCGGCGGCCAGTTGATGGCCGATCTGCGCGAGCGCATCCTGCAACCGCTGGCTCGCCGCTTTGCTGTAAAGCTCGGCGAGCTGTCCGAGTCCGATCGCCGCCTTCTTGCGGGCTTCAGCGTCTTTGTTGCGGACGCACGACGCATACTTCAGCAAAATATCCGCGGCGGCATCCGACTCTCCGCGGCCCATGAGTTCTTCGACGTATTGCTGGACGTTGCGCGGCGGAATGCACCAGGCCTCAGGCGAGGTCAGCACCGCGCGTTTTCCCGACTCCGGTACTGCGGCCCAGAACTGGCGGTCGAGCACGTCCGCATGCGATTCGACCGAAAGCCCCGCGGCAGTCATCTTGTCCTCGCGCGCCTTGAGCAGCTTGCGCAGCGTTTCGAGTTCGCTGCCCATCTTGTCGAGCATCTGCCGGACCGCGTTCACGCGCACTTCGCCGCGCTGGAAGCGGTCGAGCGCGAAACGAATGGCGAGATCCTCGGCGAGCCGCAGCAGCATCGTCTCGTCGACCTTTGCCGACGGCGTTTTCGCAACCACGCTGGCCAGCGCCTGTCGTAGCGTCACCTGCGCGTTCTGCGGAAGCGACGCGAGCTTCTGCTGCCAGACCGTGGGATCGAGCTGCTGAGGATTGTTTCCTTGCGTCGCCTCGCCGAATTGCGCGAGCAGTCGCAGCAGGTTTTGCATTTCGGTTTCGCTCAGCGGTTGAGGAGTCGCTGAGCCGCCGGCAATTCCGCCCTGCAAGTAGCCGCCCCCGGTTCCCGCACTACTTCCTGCGCCAACATCAGAGCCAGCGCTCGAACTTCCTCCCGCGGCAGCTGCCATTACACCGCCCGTTCCAACGTCACCACCGGATCCGCCGGTCCCGCCGCCTCCTGCACCGGCTCCCGAACCTGTGCCGCTTCCCGCGCCTGATCCTGCGCCGACCCCAGGTCCTCCGTGAGCGCCTTCAGCAGCGGCGATCAACTGGATCATTTTCTCGGGGCTGCGGAACCAGTCCTGGACGCGATCAGCTTCGGCGCCCAGCGTCTTCGCGGTCAGTTGTGCGGCGACTCGTGCCTCGGAGAAGGCTGCGTCCTCCGCCACGAATCGAATCTCATTGACGCGAATCCCGCCCGCGCTGCTCTTTCCGAAATAGAATTCGAGCCGGTCGCTCAGCGAGCCTGCCTTTGGATTGCTTTCCATGAAGGCGCGAACGAGGTTGGCAAACTCCTCCCGTTCGACAGTTGGGTAGAAAGCGATACTGGCGACGCCTGAACTGTTGAGTAGGTCCGCGAAGCTGCGTTCAGCTTGCGTCGACTCAAGCGGCACGCCATCCAGCAAGAGTTGCGATCCGGAAGCCCCGAGCAGCAGGCTGGCGTCGGATGAAGCGCGGAGCGCCTCGCTAAGTTCGTTCCACGTAATTTCAAATTGGGCTGCCGACCGGGCGTGCTCTAAGCCATAGAGCCGGGCGTACTTAAACAGCACGTTTAGGCTTCGCACGAAGGCCCGAGCGTTCGGAATGGTCGACTCGGTAGACACTATTAACTCGCTTGGCAGGGCCGCTTCTCCTGGCACCCTAAAGGTACTGGAACGAGTTGTGGCGAGATATGGTACGGTTGTACCAAGGTTTCAGAACAAGCAACTGGCGTGCCGAGGCTTAGGCGGGCAAACGAACGTCCACCTCGAGACCGCGAACCACGGGCCGCACCCGTCGGATGACCTCGCTGGCCCAGAGTTTCTCGCTCAGAATCACGAGCGAGCCATCCTCGAATCCGCAGATCCCGCAGAAGAAGTACTTCGGGAAGGCCGCGTGGTAGGCATCGACACCGCGACGGGCTAGGTCGCCCTCTAACTCGGCGTCCCCAACGGACCCGGCGGTAATCGGTCCGCCAGCCCTCACCCCGAACGTTTCTGCCTCGAACCGACCGATCAATTCCTCCAGCGCTGTTGGCTCTGGTGCTGGCACGACGATCGACCGCGGCGTGGCCTCGCGATACGTGATTTGATGGCGATCGCAGAAATCGCGCACACGATCGATGTGGCTGAAAAAGTCGAGCGCCCATGGTTCCGTGCCCGCCGTTGCCTGCAGTACCCGCGTCCACACACGCGCTGCATCTTCGCCGCGCACCGGCTCGCGATTCTCGTCGTCCTCGACGAAATCCAGCCCGACCGCCTTGACATCCCGCCCCAAATCGAGCGGTTCGATATCGAGTATGTACATCAGGCTTCGCTTTCGACTTCGGGAGGAAACTGCGCCCGGAATGCGGGCGACTGCTTGCGCACTTCGAGCCAGTCGAAAAACGCATCCGGCGTCTCTAACCAAATGGCGAACCAGTGCGCGATCTCTTCTTTCTCCGTGCGCTTCTGCGCATCGACCTTGTGGTTTCGCGAGATCATCTCAGCGCGCCGCCGTCCCAGGCGAGCCACTTCGCGGACGCGTTCGGCCGCCGCGCGCTCGCCTTCGGCTTGGAATTTTCTCAGCAATTCGTCGAGCCGAACGAGGCACATTTCGGCTTCATCGAGAGTCGAAAAGTGCAGCAGATCGGTGAACTCCTCTTCATACTGCCCTTCCGCGTCCGCGCGTGTGGGCCAGGCAACGCGCATTCCCGCTTCTTCCAGCACGCTAACGATGTAGTCAGGCGAGGTTTTACCCGAGGCGCCATGTTGTGCGATCAACTGCCGCCGAATTTGTTCGATCTCCGCCGGCGTAAACCGCGGCTTCCCGAGAGAGCGGGCCGCTGCCAGGATGAGCGCCTTCTTCGTCGGCGATTCGCCGGAGCCGTGCTTGCTGAGATGGTTTGAACTCACGAGCGGCCTCAGTGGGACGCTTTCTTGGATGCGCCATTGGGCGCCGCGGCGTCCGCCGCCAGCCGGTGCCGGAGGCGTGCGACATTGCGGTTGTGCTCGGCAAGCGTGCGGCTGAAAAAGTGGCCGCCCTCGTCGTTGGCCACAAAGTAGAGGTAGTCCGTCACCGCCGGATCGAGAGCGGCACGAAGAGATGCTTCGCCGGGATTCGCGATCGGACCGGGAGGCAGCCCGCGATGCTCGTACGTGTTGTAAGGCGAATCCACGCGCAAATCCTTCGGATGGACATCCTTGATCGGATGCCCATCGAGTGCGAGCGCGTACTGCACGGTCGGATCGCACTGCAGCGGATGATCGCGCCGCAGCCGATTGTAGAATATTCCCGCCACGATGGGCCGCTCGGTTGGCATTGGCGTCTCTCGCTCGACCAGCGAGGCCAGAGTCACGACCTGCGAAGGCGCAAAGTTCTCGGGCGGAGGTGCATCGGCGGGAACCAGCGAATCCCACACGGTGCGGAAATTATCGACCATCCGCTTCACGGCCTGCTCGCACGAAGTATGGCGTGTGAATTCGTACGTGGAAGGGAAAAGAAATCCTTCGAGACTCTTCGCCTGCGGAGCGAGGTCCCACACGAGCGACGTATCATGCGCCGCGGCGAGAAAGTCCTCGCGGCTGCAGATTCCTTGGCGTTCAAACTCGCTGGCGATGTCGAACATCGTCCAACCTTCCGGCACCGTCACGATGTGAACGAAAATCTGCCCGTGCGAAATCTTCCAGAAGACTTCTCGCGAATCAAGCGGACGATCGATCAAGTACTCGCCTGCCTGCAACGGTTTTCGAAAGTGCCAGTCGGCGAACAGAGAGAATGCGAGCCGGTTACGGATCACGTCGTCGGAGCGAAGAATCCCGGCGATTTTCCATCGCGATGCTCCCCGCGGGATGTCGACGAAGACTTTTTCGGGTCTGTGGCCTCGATACGGACGACTGATCTGCGAATCGAGCCATGCGGCGCCTGCGCCGAGCGCTGAAATCGCCAGAAGTGCCAGCAAGCCGAGTCGCCGCATTGTCAGCTAGCCCCTCTGTCTCGGCGCGGCATTCGTTCCGCTGCGTTTGTTGTTCAGGTATTCGCGCAAGATTATCGCCGCGGCCACATCGTCAAGGGAACCGCGCTTTCGCCTTGCAGCGGGCTTTGACTCCGCCACGATCTGCTCCGCCTCCCAGCTGGTCAGGCGCTCGTCCAGCAGTTCCACTGCGATCCCCAGCTCTTTCTCGAGTCGCGTCGCAAATCGTGCCGCCTCGTCCGCCATTTCGCCTGTCTCGCCGCTCATTTTCACGGGATGTCCTACGACGATTTGCTGCACGCCATTTGCACGGCAGATTTCGCGCAAACGGTGGATGTCGCTCTTGCGGTTGGTTCGCGCGAGCGTCGAAAACGGCTGCGCCGTCAGGCCCATCTCGTCCGAGAGCGCCAGACCGATGCGTTTCCGGCCGTAATCGATGGCCAGAACGCGCCCCCGCACCGTTTGGCCCAAGATCACCTCAGAGATTTCGCCGATTTTCGCGCCTGCCGACATCACTGCGCCCTTTTTCCATTATACGCGACGAATAATAATCGAAGGTTGTAACTCAGTTTCGTGAGTCCGAATTGCCATCGGGTGCGTGACGGTAGAGAGGTCCGGCGCGCGGCCAGGTGCATCAATCCGTTTATGGGTTCTGCAAACCGCTACGGCTGGCGACCGCGTTCGCCGCTGGCCCACACAGGCCAAAACCCTTCGGTCTTCATTTCTTCGGCGAGGCCCGTGTCCTTAAGCAGCTCCTCGATTTCCAAGCGAGACTGCCGATGAGCAACCCGCTCGCTCGCGTCGGCGAGCGCGTAGGCTGTGATCGCAGCGATTCCCGCTTGTTTCTTCAATGTGGGGATGTCGACCTTATCAAACGTGTCCGAAGCAGCGTGATAATTCAGCACGTGGTTCGCGGCCTCTTGATTCGGAACAAGAGTGGGAATCCCTTCCAGAACGAAATCGAAGCGGTCGGTATCGATCGCCGCATCGGTCGTAAAATTCTTCACTCCATACTGCGCGAGCGGCGCAAGCGCTTCGCGCACAGCCGCAACCGCATCCTCCCGACCGCCGAGAGAGTAGCCGGTTACGGCCCCAGTCCCGCCGTCGTAGATGATCGCTGCAATCATGCGGTCCAATTCTGCACGATGCGCGCGCGCGTACGCCCACGAGCCGAGCATGCCCTGCTCTTGGCCTGTGAACAGCGCAAATCGAATCGAGCGCCGCGGAATCGAGCCCGATGCGCGAATCACGCGCGCCGCGTCGATCACCATCGCGGCTTCGCATCCATCGTCTAGAGCGCCGGTTCCCAGATCCCACGAATCAAGATGCGCGCCAACCAAGACGAATTCGTCCGGCTTCTCGCGCCCGCGGATTTCCGCCACCACATTCTCCGATTCCACCGGTCCGGTCACGCGATTCGGCATCTCGAAATGAACACGAACTTCCCGCCCCCCAGCCAGGAGAATCGCCATCCGCTCGGCGTCTTCCCGCGCCACGACTGCTTGCGGAAGCGGCTCGAGGTGTCCGTCGGTAATCTCCGTATGGCGGTAGAGAAGATGGCCGGGCCGCGTGGACATCCAAAAGATCGCCGCGACTCCCTCTTTTTGCGCTCGATCGATAATTTCTGCGTCGGTCTTGTATTCCTTGTGCAGGTCATTCCAAGTGGCGAGGGTATTGGTATGCACTAGGGCAATCGCGCCCTTCGCTGCTGCACCTGCCTTAGCGAAGCCAGTGTCGTCTCCGACGCCAACGTCTACGACATCCGACGTAATTCCACCCGTGGGCGTCGGCGGTGACCATCCGATCGAAATCAGTCGAACGGGAAATGGCGTCGGCGCCAGGATTTCCACATGGGTGCGGCCCTCGCTCCATCCGACCGGAACCGTGAATTTCTCGGTGTGCACTTCGTTCACGCCTGCGCGGTGAAACTCTTCGACGGCCCAACTCACCGCGCGAGACGCCTGCGGCGAGCCTGTGATACGGCCGCCGATGGTGTCGGTCAGATATCGCAGATTCTCTTCAAGCGGTGACTTGCCGAGGGCGCTCTGCATCATCGCCGGAGCAAGATCGGCGCAGGACTTTTCCACAGAGCACGCCCCGGTGCCGCTTGGGACTGGTGGAAAGCTGGGTGGGGGGCTGATCGGAGCAATTTGTCCTGCGGCGATCCCTGAAAACAGTAGAAATCCAGAGAGAAGTACTAAGCTCCGGAGCGGGCGAAGTGCGTGTGGTGTTTGCCGGTCCCGTTCCGGGCTTTCGTGCCGAATTGGCGCCGTATGGCCACGCATCTCTTCAAATTATAGCGGCGGAGCAACATCGCCGTCACAATTCACAGCCACGAGGGATGTGGAAAACTCCAGCCACACGGAATTATTTTCCACGCCCCGGAAACTTCTACACAACTGGAAAGTCCTTCGGGAGCGGACTTTCTGCGGATGTGTTTTGCGGCGCGCACGTTAACGAATTGACAAACTTTGGCATTGTAGATGCCGGGAAACGACTCGCGCAATCCACTTGTCATTTCAAGCGCGATCGGAGTCGAGGCCGTTGGGAGTGTCCGTCGCCTCGGCGCCCAGCAGGTCCCGTTTTAGAAGCAATTCAGCCCGGCAGCTCGCATTAGCATCAACTAACCAAGGCTGCCCCGACACCACCCCGGGGCGGGGACGGGAAGGCCCAGTTTGAGGAAAGTACGCGCGTTTCCAAAGATCGTTCCGCACACAAAAAAGCACGAGGCGCCGCAGGCCGGATCTTTCATCTTTTGCGAGAAATCCACCGGCATCGCGCAGTTCCAAGCCGAATCCGGCGGCGACTTCCAATCCTCGATCGAGCGAATGGCCAGCTTGCTCGCAATGCAGTGCTTGGTCCGCGGTAGCGAGCCAAGCGAGTATGCGATCCTCATTCCGGTCGACAAGTCGCTGGCGAGTCGGCTGACCTCGCGAGCAAAGGATCTTCTCGCCGAGGGGCTGGCGCTCGCGAATCCGGTCGCCCTGAGTCCGCGTCAGAAAGAAATTCTGCAGGCCGTCGTATTAAATCGGGCGAATAAAGAGATCGCTTCGAAGCTCAATATTACGGTGCGAACCGTGAAGTTCCACATCTCATCGTTGCTCAGCAAATTCGGCGTCGAGAATCGCGCCGAGCTGGCCCGGCGGGCGACCGGTTTCCTTCGCTCCGGCGTGCCTGCTGACGAGGCCCTCTCCACGGAAGCACCGGCCAGGCTGCCCAAGCTTTCGGGATTGGGGCCGGTGGCGCTCGAAAGCAACCTTCGCGTTACGGCGCATGGCCGCAGCGTGCGCTACCCCCAGCGCATGCTCAGCGCCTGACGAGCGCTCTGCCCCACCTAGTGTTCCATGTGCATGCCGCTCGGCATGGGCATCGACACCGGCCCGGGCTCTTGAGTGGTTCCGAAGACCTTCTGCGCGGCCGGCGGTAGTTTTTCGATGTTGCTCAGAAACGTCACAACCTGCCAGGTCTGCTCTTCATTGAGCGTGTTTCCCCACGCCGGCATCCCCGTCCACCGAACGCCGTGTCGAATAATATAGAAATTCGCGCTCTCCGACATGTCAGGCGCGTCGTGGAAAAATCCCGGCACCGCGGGATAAAACGATCTCGCGAATTGGCTGTCAGGATTTGAGGGCACTCCGTGGCAGCCCGCGCAGTGATCGAGGTAGAGTTTCGCGCCCGCCGCGATGTTCTCCTCCGTCGGCGGGATCGGATTTTTCCGTTCGGGAGCCCGCCGATCGGTCGAAGCGTCGACCGCCACCATTGCCAGTTTGGCTTCAATAAGTGACTGTTTTTGGTCGGCCGCGAAATCGATGTAGCCTTGCTTCAGTGCGAACCAACCGCCCGCAATTATCGCAATCAATGTAAACAGGATCCCCAAGAGGAAGCTTTTCATCGGGTCTAAGTCTCCGGGCGCTCGTTTGTCATTTCCATTTCAGTTTTTTCACGTCGACAGTCGGCGGCGGGAACTTCATGTTCATGCTCTCCATCGTCTCCGCGATGATGTGCGACACGGCGAGATTGCGG
>Ga0187769_10000969_pt1 | contig 15945 bp, 17 predicted proteins | sample 0116_SJ02_MP02_1_FD_133140 | JGI IMG/M metagenome (GOLD analysis project Ga0187769, IMG submission 133140) | Tropical peat soil microbial communities from peatlands in Department of Meta, Colombia - 0116_SJ02_MP02_10_MG | ecosystem: Environmental > Terrestrial > Soil > Wetlands > Peat | place... | reverse complement strand
TGCGATCAGCGGCCAGACCGCCGGGTGGAATCAGAGCGGCTATGTCCTTTACCCATGGCAGAGCACCGACGTGCTGGGCTGGCGCAAGTCCCAGGAGCGGGTCGCGGACTTTGTCTTCGGAACTCTGGAGGATTCGTACGCGGCGCGCACGGGACGCCCCGACAATGCCGGCGTGATCGGCGTTGCGTTTTTTCGCGAGGCACCTCGGGACGCACTCGCCCCGTCCGCGCAAATCGACCCGGGCCGCGACGACTCCTCGGCCAACGGGCAAGCACCCGCCGTGCCCGGGGGTGCAGGCGCCGCCCAAGCCGCTCCGCGAGCGCGTGCCGAGCGCCCGCCGATGCAGGGCTCCCTTGGAACCGGCCACGGCGCGAGCGAGGAGTCTCGCGTGGAATCGACGAGCTTTGAGCGTGCGCAATCGATTCCGGATCTGGTGATTTCGATCCGCTATGACCGGCGCGAGCGCCTCGTGGCGATGGGGATCATCCGCGATACGCGCCCACCATTGCCATTTCCGGAATCCGCGCAATTCGGCTTCGTTGCTGATCCGCCGCTTCGCTGATCGTCGTTGCCGCGGCCTTCGGGCGCCTGGCTTTGCACCGGCCGATAATCCGCCCATGCGCGCCACAGCCTTGCCCCAATCGACCGGTGCCACGGCAGCGGCCGGCCAAGCCGATATCGCGCAGCTCCCGGCTGCCGACGAGGCGCTCATGCTGGCCTATGCGCGGGGCGATCTTGCGAGTTTCGAAGAGCTCTACAGCCGGCACGAGCGTCCCCTCTATCGGTTTTTGCTGCGCTCGGTGCGTGTTCCCAGTGTGGCCGACGAACTGCTTCAGGAGGTGTTTCTGAGCGTGATTCGCTCCGCACCCCACTACGAGGCGCGGGCACGCTTTACGACCTGGCTGTATCGCATTGCACGAAACCGTCTCGTAGACCATTGGCGTTCTTCGGACGCGGCAGCCTGGCAAAGCGTGAACGACGTCGACGGCCACGAAATGTCGCTGATCGACAATCTGGTGGCCGACGCCAGCGGTCAACCCGAACACATTGCGCTCGACCGCGGGCGTGCGCGTGATCTTGCGCGTGCGCTCGAAGATCTGCCCGCGGCGCAGCGCGAGACCTTCTTGCTGCACGTGGAGGCGGGACTGACAATTGAACAAATCAGTACCGTCACCGGCTGTCCGCACGAATCGATCAAGAGTCGCTTTCGCTACGCGTGCGCAAAACTGCGTGCACGCATGACGCACTGGAGCCAGCCATGAGCGAGGACGAACGTTCGGATGCGACCGTGCGCGCCGTGCGCGAGGCCCACGGCCTTTTGGACGAGCGTCCATCGGCGGGCGTGCGAGCGCGAATTCTGCAGGCCGCGGCTTCGCAAAGGTCTGTCTCGGGCGCAAGCGCGCCCGCGCGCGGCATGCTTGCCTTTGGCCGCTGGCTGCGCGCGCCGTGGTTTGCCAGCGCCGCGGCTATTGCCGCCGCGACAGTCCTGGTATTGGCGATCGGTTTGGGCCTTGAGCAGCCGCAGCGGACCGTAGAACCGCTGGTGGCCAGGCTCGAGGCAAGCCGCGACGCGGGTGCGCTTTCGGCGCCCCGGTCTTCCTTGCTCTCCGAATCTGGTGCGGGCGGGGCGGGCGCCCCCGCCGCAGGCTCCTCCCAGAGCGAAGCGGCGGCGCCCCAAGCCGCCCGTTCGGGCTCCGCGCTCCGGCCGCCGGGCGCGAAAGTGCAGGCCGATGAAGGAGCACGACCCTCGGGCGTCGAGCCTTCGGTCGCACTGCTGCAAGATGCGGCGAGCGCCGACCGAGGCTTCGCACGCACTCAGGGGGCAGCAGGCGCGGTCGAGGAAGCGGATGGGGCTTCGTCCGGGCAAGCCTCCGACGCGGCGAGTTCGCTTTCGCAGCGTTCGGCCCAAGGTGCGCAACGCGCACAGGCCAACGCCCTCATCGCCCTGGGCGCGCCCGGTGAACAAAGCGCGCCGCTATTTCGCAAAAACGCGCAGACGTGGCTTGGGCACATTCGGGAACTGCGCAAATCCGGGCAAAAAGACCAGGCCGACCGGGAGCTCAAACTTTTTTTGCAGGCGCATCCGGACGTCGTACTTCCCGAAGACCTTCGTCGGCCCTAGTGCGGAGCCCCGATTCTGGCTTGGCAGTCCTCTTCCCGGATTCCCGGTCGCCTCCAGGCGATAGCGCACTCGGGCACCGGCACGCCCAAGGTGTCGATTTCGCAAGGGAAGCCGCCTACCGCTTGGTAGTGCCCGCCGCAGCGCCACAGTCGGCCAATCGCAAGGCCGCGCGCAGACGCCCCAACGGATGCGGGGACCGCGCCAGAGCGGGTTCATCGCGCCCCGGCGCAAGGGCCCGCGCGCGTGGCTGCGCTTTGCGCCCCCGATCAGTGGTTGCGATGAATATCGACCAGCAGGCCGTAGATGCCGGGGCAAGGGCGCCAGGGAGAGTGCGCGCGCGCATTGCCCGATCCGGCGGCCGCGCTGCTGCGGCGGGTGGCCCAGAATGCAAGGGCGCTCTTCCAGCCGCCCAGGGACAGTTTGCGATGAAGCTTGAGCGACATTTGACACCTCCAACGACTAAGCGACTACGGTAACCCGTGGTCGTACGGCATAAATAGCGCCGGCTTTAGCCCAAGGTCCCGAATCGGCCGCGCTGCAGGCCATCCGGGCCAGGAGCCTCGGTTAGCTTCGAAGCGAGATTTCGGCTCGAAGCAAACGCGTCCGGCGCCCTTCTTACCGGGAGGTGATCAGTGCCTGTTTCGGCAGGCGTTTGAGAAGCATCCCTTGAGACGCTTTTCAATGGCTTGCCGACGCTAAGACCGCCGAGCATTGCCCGGCTTGACGCACCATCCCGCTTCCCAGCGAGACGGCGGTAGGAGAATGGACTTCTGCCGCGAATCCCGCTGATCACTTCCTAATCTGATTCGAACAGCAATCCATGGGGGAGTTCCCCGATGTGACGACGCGGCGCAGTGTGAACCTGGGCTCATGCAATGTCAATAGAAAATTGAGGGCGAATTCCGCAGGCGAGGTCCACTTCGCGATCCGACGCTTGGACCTCGGCCCCCAAGACCGTTCGATGCCCGTGGCGATGCGGCGACTCACGGGGCCGAGGAGACTTCCACGGTCACGTGCGAAAGAACCTGGAAGCGCTCGAGCCTTGCCCGGTAAAAGCCCGCCTCGCGGGGTTCGCTTGTGACCACCGAGACGATCGCAGCGACGTGGCCGGGACCGACGCGCCACAGATGCAGATCCCGGACACGGTCGCCGTCGACCTCGATGGCAGAGCGCAAGTTCTCTGCGAGCTTGCGGTCCGGAATGATGTCGAGCAGGATCGCGCCCGTGTCGCGAATCAACGCGTAGGACCAGGCCGCGATCACGATTGCCCCCACGATTCCGGCGACGGGATCCATCCAAAGCCAGCCAAAGGTCCGCGCGAGAACCAGCCCCGCAATTACGCAAACCGACACGGCTGCGTCCGCGGCGACGTGGATGATGGCAGCGCGCAGATTGTTGTCCCGGTGCGTGCGGCTCCCATCATCGTGCTCCTCGAAAAAGACAGCCGCGCCGAGGCCGTCTTGGCTTTGGATGTGGGCTGTGAAGGAATGCGGCTGCGGCACTTCGTCGATCGACTCGAGAAATCGGCCGGCTTCGCGCATAGCAAACAGTTGGCGCGTTCCTTCGGGTCGTAGTGTTTCGATCGTTATCGCGTGCGGCAACGCCGAGACACCGTCGTCGACGTAAAGACGAAATCGGGGAGGTGCCTCGTGTTCGAAAAGCTCCAGTCTCAGGCGCCGGCCGCCGACCGTGATGGGTTGGGGCAGCGGCGCCCGTTCGCGAGGATGTCCGTGGGCGCCGTGGCCATGGCGTGCGCCGCCCAGCAGCCAGGCGCTCGCGAGATTGACAGCCAGCCCGAGCAAGGCGATGGGAATGGCCTCGGCAAAGCGAATGGCGACGGGCTGCACCAGCCGCAGCACCGACTCGTAACCGATCAGAAGCGCAATCATCGCAAGCACGATCGCGCTCGTGAACCCTGCAAGGTCGCCCAGCTTGCCCGTGCCAAATGTGAAGCGCGCGTCATCCGCGTGTTTGCGTGCGTAGCGATACGCCAGGGCGGCAAGCAGGAGCGCGCCGGCGTGGGTGCTCATGTGCAGGCCGTCGGCCACCAGCGCGATCGACCCGAAGAGCACTCCCCCCACGACCTCGGCCACCATCATGAGGCCGCACAGCGCGATGACCGCCCACGTGCGTCGCTCGCTGGTTTCGTGGTCGGCCGCGAGAAACACGTGGCTGTGGGGCTGTACGCCGGTGGCCAGCGCCGATTCGCTCATGAGAATTGCCTGCCTCCACACAGACGCCAAGGTCGCGCCTCAGCTTCGCAGGTGCGCGCCCAGGGCCATCTTCTCGATCTGGTCTTCATAACGTGGAAAAAAACCCAAGCGCGGCGCCGAATAATCGATGACCGTGAGCTCGCCATCGCGAATGGCGCCATAGCCGACGCCGGCGAGCCGCACGTCGTCGCTGCGCCGCACGAGCGTGTAGCTGTACTTGAAGCCGGGTTCTCCGATGAAGGTTATGGGCTCGATGCGCTCCAGCGTGAAGGTCGAGCCGTCTTGCGTGTACAGTCCCTCGAACAGTGCGACAACCTCGTGCGCATTCATGGACGAGTGAAAGGTGAGCGGCCGCTGCTTGGACTCGTCCTTGGGCCGCTTGGCAATCGGCTCGCCATTCTTGATGCCAACGAAAAACTGCAGGCGGTCGACCGCAAAGCCCTCCACGGTCCACGTGGGAACGTCGACGCCGTGGTTGAACTCATTCCAGGGTCCCTGCAAATCCACTACCAGCCGGTCGGCTACGATCTGCTGCCCCGTGTCCACTTTCCCCATAGCGGCACAGGCGGCGAGCGCAGCGCACAGCGCGAGCACGATCAAACGATTCACGACCCCAGCTCCCGGATGTAGGACTGGATCATCGGCGCGTCGGCCGCATCGGGTGAGGCCCGCAGGTAGCGGCCAAAGGATTGCACCGCGGCCGCGCGCTCACCGCGTGACTGGAGGATGAAGCCCAAGGACCGGTCGACTTCCGGTGGGCATTGCGCTATTGCCGAGGCTGCGTTCAGATCGGCGAGCGCGAGCTCGATGTCGCCATCCTGGGCCCGCAGTCGATACGCTTCGGCGCGGTAATACAGCAGATCGGCTCGCTCGGGCGATCTCTTCGTCAGTCGCGTCAGCAGCACAACGGATTCGTCGAATTCCGCCCGCTTGAGTTCGTCCTCGAGCAACACCTTTCGCAGGGGCGCCGTGCTGGCGAGGTACTCGGCCTCCAACAGTTGCCCGCCGCCCGCGCCGGCCAACTCGGCCAGGGTGTTGCGCCGCTCGGCCGAGGCCGGGTGGGTCGCGAACATCGGGCTTGTGGTGGAGAGATTCGCGCCCGGATGGACCGAGGCCTCGTCGAGGAGGTTGGACCAAACGACGCTTGCCTCGCGCGAATCGTAGCCTGCACGTCGCATCAGCTCCAGGCCGATACGGTCGGCCTCGCGCTCCTGGTCGCGCGTATACGAAAAACTGCCGGCCGCAACCAGCAGCCCGCCCAGGCTGCCGCCGAGCCCCAGCGGGCTGATCAGTGTCGCGAAGGCGCTGCGCGAGCGCGCGTCCTTGAGTCTTTCCAACGAGTGGCGCTGCAGGTAGTGCCCGAGTTCGTGACCCAGTACGGCGGCGAGCTGCGCCTCGTTGTCCACGCGCAGCAGCAGCCCAGACCAAACTTGCATCATTCCGTTGGGCGCCATGCTCGCGTTAAACCAGGGCGTGCGCAAAGGATAGACACGGATGTCGGGACAGTGCTCGCCGCCGAGCTTGCACGCGACGCCTTGCAGGTATTGACGCAACCCAGGGTCGCGAATCAACAGTTGCCCGCGCCGGATGCGTTGCTCCTCGTGCGCCATGAGCGCCCACAGTCCGCCTTCTTCGCTCGAGGGATCCGGGGCCGTAAAGCGCGGCGGCGGCTCCCACGCGGATGCCTCCGCGCTCGACGTCCGCCGCGCTGCCAGGGCAAACGCAGCCGCACAGATGCCGACTCGGCAGACGAACCGGCGGCGGGCGTCAGCCTCGAGTGTCATTTGGCGGCGGGGAAGTTTTTCAGCAACTCGCCGACGGTCTCGGCAGCCGAGTCCGTCTCGCGCAGATCGCCGCGACCGCGCGCAATGTGGTTAAACCACAGTACGCGTCCACTTTCGAGGTCCACGAGCGATGCGTTGGCCGATTGCACGCCGCCGCCCAGAATCACGTGTCCCAGCGACAGGATCGCGGTCAGAGCGATCGTGGCCTGTCGGCTGGCCGACGCGTAGCCATCGCGCACCCAGATGAAAAGACAGTACCGCGCCCCCGATCTTTGCTCGAGCGGCTGCATGGCATCGCCGTAGCTCCAGTCGAGCTGGCCGTTTTTGGTGGGAAGGGGCACCCCTCCGAAATGGTGTGTCGCAATCGCCTGCGAAACCGCAGCCTGAAGGCTCAGTACCTCGCCGAATTCGTCGGCGGTACCCTCATCAAGGTCCAGGGTTTGCACGCCGAGGCTGCCGCGTCGGCTCTCCAGTTCCGCGCGCAATAGGTGCTTCGCGGTTTCGGTCCAGTCCCCTCGTGGCTCTGGTACGCCCCCGGCACTAATCTCAAAGAGTTCGATGTCCGGCGGAGCGATCAGTACTTTCGCCGCCGGTGGCAGTGCATTGAACCCGGGCGCGAGATTCTTTGAACTATCTTCGGCTAGCGCGGCCGCCCCTGCGAGGAGAAGACCTGCGGCCACACCTGTCAGTCGCGTGACCTTGCCCAACGTTTGTCTGCTGCGTAGGCCGTTCATTGCACCTCCCCCGTTCGACGTCATCGCGCCGCGGATGCGTATCCGCCGGCGCACGGTGCAACCGAAACAACGTTACACGCCGCACACGACGCTGTCACTATGGTGCGCGGTCACCCCCTGCGAGGCGAATCGAACCCCCGGGCTCGCTCACAGCGCGCGCTATGGGATGTCGCGACAGAAGGCTGCGCGAAGCCCGGCGCAGACGACTTGTGCTGCCAAGCCCAGGGTTTTGGCTGCTGCCTGCACGCACCCTTTGGCCCATGCCGCTGTGTGCTCGCCCGCTCGGCGGTCGCGGCTCCGTGCCCCATCAGACAAGCGTAATTTTTTGTGCGACACGGCGACGGCGCTCGGCGGTCGCGGAGTTGTTCCGGACCGTGGCCAGCCGGCGGTTGGCCCGGGCTAGTGAACTCGAAATCCCGCGGCCGCAGACCGAGCATTGCCATTTGCTGCCAATCCCACGGCAGCGCGGAGCTTATAAAATTTCGAGCGATCAAATTGCGCTAGATTGCCTCCTTCGCAAGTTGTGACGGGCCGCGGCGAGCCGGCGGGCGCGAGGACTCTGCCGTCGGCAACGTCCGAGAAGAAACGGGCCAGTCGCAACCAGGACCTTAACTGCCATCGGGAAAACCGCCGTGGGCGATGCATTCATCTTGCGTCAACTCTTTGATGCGACGTCATCGACCTACACCTATCTGCTGGCAGAGCGGCAAAGCCGCAAGGCGGTAATCATCGACACGGTGTATGAGCAACACGGGCGCGACCTGGCGCTCGTCGAAGAGCTGGACTTGGGCCTCGTCGCGGCCCTCGAGACGCACTGTCACGCTGACCACGTGACCGGCGCCTGGTTGATGCAGCAGACGACGGGCTGCGCCATTGGCGTGTCCAAAGCATATGGCGAGGCTCTGGTCGGAGCGGACCTGCGGCTGGGCCACGGCGATCGCCTGGATCTGGGGGCCTCTCAACTGGAGGTGCGTGCCACCCCGGGCCACACGCGGGGGTGCATCAGCTTTGTCACCGCGGGACACCGCATGGTATTCACCGGCGACAGCTTGCTCATTCGCGGCGCGGGCCGATGCGACTTTCAGCACGGAGATGCGCGCACGCTCTACCGTTCGATCAAAGAGCAGATTTTCAGTCTTCCCGACGAGTGTCTGGTGCTACCGGCGCACGACTACAACGGCCGCACCGTGTCCTCGGTAGGCGAGGAGCGCAGGCACAACCCGCGCCTTGGAGCCGGCGCCGACGAACGCGATTTCGTGGGTTTCATGCACAACCTCGATATCCCTCATCCCATGCACATCGACATTGCGCTGCCGGCGAACATGGTCTGCGGCCGTCCGCCCGACGGCAGGATGCCCAAGGCGGCGGACTGGGGTCCGGTACGGCAAAGCTACGCGGGGCTGCTCGAGATCGACCCGCAGTGGGTCGCGCAGCATCTGCAGGACGTTCTCGTAGTCGACGTGCGTGAACCCGAGGAACACGATGAACGGCTCGGTCGGATTGTCGGCGCCCAATCGATTCCGCTGGGGCAACTGCGCGCACGAACGACGGAGATCGCAACGGACAAACCGATAGTTACCGTGTGCCATGCCGGCATGCGTTCCGGCCAGGCCACCGTCATTTTGCGCAAGGCCGGCCTGACACGGGTGGCAAACCTCAAGGGCGGAATGCTGCTCTGGCAGCAGATGGGATTGCCCGTCGCGTAGGGTTGCGAGCCACCCGCATGAGCGGCGGCGGCGTTGCGAGAGGTCTCGCAAGCCCGTAGCCCTCGGCACCCCCCGGCTGGCGCCCCGATGCGTGAGTCCTAGCAGATGCGCGGCAGCGGATCGTCAAAGAGCTCATCGAGAACCCGCTCGCCACCCAGCGCCGTCTCGAGAACGACGCGCGCGGCCCCCGATTCGACGCGGCCGATGATCGACGCCTCGCGCCCGGCCGGCAGTTGGCGCCAGCGCTGCAGCGCCCGCTCGGCCTCGTCGGATGCGACAACGGCCAGCGCCCGCCCCTCGCAGGCCAGATACAGGGGATCGTAGCCCAGCATTTCACAAACGGAAGCGGTCGCCGCACGCACCGGTATGGCTGCTTCGAAGAGGCGGATTCCCAGACCTGCGCCTTGACATACTTCGTTGGCCACGGTTGCGATGCCCCCGCGCGTTGGATCGCGCACAAAGCGCAGCCCCGCAATTGACCATAGGGCACGACACAAGTCGAGCACGGAAGCCGAATCGGAACGAACCTCGCCGCGCATCCCGAATTCCTCGCGCGCAAGCAGAACCGCGACGCCGTGATCGCCGACCGGGCCGCTCACCAGGAGCGCGTCGCCCGCCTGGATGCGACGCAAGTCCAGGGCCTCGCGCGCGCGCTCTCCGATGCCCGTGACGACCAGGTACAGACCGCCGCCGCGCCCGTGGGGAACGACCTTCGTGTCGCCCGCGACCACCCGAACCCCGGTCTGCAGCGCAGCCCGTGCAAAGCTGGCCACCAGCCGCTTCAGACGATCGATTTCGAAACCCTCCTCGATGATTGCGGCCAGCGTCAGCCATCGGGCGACGGCTCCCGCGACCGCAAGATCGTTGACCGAACCGTGCACCGCGAGCGACCCCAGATCACCGCCGGGAAACTCCAGCGGCTCGACGGTGAAACCGTCGGTCGTGGCCATCAGGGTCGCGCTGGCAGCAGGCAGCGCGCTCGCGTCCGAGAGATATTCGGGCGCGGCGTCGCCCAGTGTGCGCACGAAAATCTCGTCAATGAGCCCACGCATCAGACGCCCGCCGTTACCGTGGGCCAGTAGCACGCGCTCGTTCATTTCGGAGCGCTCGAAGCCGCGAATTCGATTACCTGGCCAAACGCCAGCCCGGCATCATTGACCGGGATCCGGACGGGCAGATGCACCGGGATGCCGGCCTCGCGGAAGCGCCGCGCAAGTTCGTTGCAGAGCGTTCGGTTTTGGAAGACGCCGCCCGTGAGCCCGATCGCGTCAAACGCGACCCGCGCGCGGATTGCGAGCGCCTGTTGCAGCGCCGCCTGCGCGAGCGTGGCGTGAAAATCGGCCGCGCGACGCTCGGGTGAAACCGCTGGGTCGGCCAAGCGCCCGACCAAGGGCATCCAATCGATGCGGATGATCCCCTCGCTATCGAAGCGCATCGGTAGCGACTGCGCGCGGCCCTCGCCGCCCCCGGGGGCCAGAGCCTCGAGCTGCATCGGGCCTTGGGCCTCATAACTCACGAGGTCCAGTCCCAGAATCAGGCATGCGGCGGCATCAAAAAGACGTCCAACTGCGCTGGTCGCGGGTGCATTAAGGCCGCTGTGCCAGGCCCCATGCGCTGTCTCGATTTCCGCAATGGGGTGATCGAAGTCCACCCCGGCTTCCCAGCAAAGCGCAGCCGCGCTGCGCCAGGGTTCCCGCGCCGCGCGCTCTGCGCCCGGTGGTCGGAAGGTGCGCCAGGAGCCTTGCCGGTGCCAATGGCCGGCGCGCCCCGTCAATGCCTCGCCTCCCCACAGCGTGCCGTCGGCGCCCAGGCCCACGCCATCCCACGTGAAGATCAGCCACGACGCGATTTCGGGGTGCTCCCAGGCAAGCGCCGAGGCGTGCGCATGGTGGTGCAGCACTTCGGTGAGGGGCAATCCCGTCGCCTGCGCCCAGACGCGGCTCGCATAACCGCGATGGCAGTCGACGATGATGCGTTGCGCCCAAACGCCATAGAGGCGCTGCAGGTCCTGCGCTACTTCGGCATACACGTCGCGGGAGCGCGGAGCGTCGAGGTCGCCGATGTGCGGCGAGACAAGGACTCGGTCATCAAACGCAAGTGCGAGCGTGCTCTTCATGTGACCGCCGGCCGCAAGCACCGGTTCGGACAGTCCGTAGCCCAGGCGCTGCGCAAGCGGGGCAGTACCCCGCCCAAGGCGTATCGGGCGCGGTTGTCCCAGTGCCACGCGCACCACCGCGTCATCGGCCGGCCGAAGGATCGGCCGATCGTGATGCAAAAACAAGTCGGCAACCGGCGCAAGCCTGTGTTGCGCGTCGAGCTCGTCGGTAATGACGGGCTCGCCGGAGACGTTGCCCGACGTCGCAACCAGCGGAGCGCCGAAGTCTTCGAGCAGGAGAGTGTGCAGGGGACTGTAGGGCAGAAATGCGCCGATCTCCTGGAGTCCGGGCGCCAGACCCGGGGCCAAGGAGCAGTCGGCCCGTCGCCGCACGAGCACGATGGGACGCGAGGCGTCGAGCAGCGCCGCGCATTCATCGGCGTCGGGATCCAGATCGCTACGCAACCGCTCCAGGCCGTCGGCGCCTGCGAGCGGGAACAATACCGCCAGGGGTTTGTGCGGGCGGTGCTTGCGCGTGCGCAGCCGCTGCACCGAGTCCTCGGCGTGCGCGTCGCACATCAAGTGGTAGCCGCCCACTCCCTTTACGGCCACGATGGCACCTTGGCGCAGCGCGCGCACGCATTGGGCCAGGGCCTGCTCGCGCAAGAGCGGTGCGTCGCCCGTGGGGTTTTGCAGACACAATCGCGGGCCGCATTGCGGGCAGGCCAGCGGTTCGGCATGAAACCGTCGGTTGCGCGGGTCTTCGTATTCGCGCCGGCACGCGGGGCACATGGGAAAACCGGCCATGCTGGTCGCGCTGCGATCGTAAGGCAGGTGCTCGATGATCGTATAGCGCGGCCCGCACTGCGTGCAGTTCACAAACGGGTAGCGCCAGCGCCGGTCGCGCGGGTCGCGCAGTTCGCGCAGGCAATCGGGGCACAGCGATTGGTCGGGGGGAAGATTCGCGTCGCGCCCGCCCCGGTTGCGGCTTTGCAAAATCTGAAACCCGCGCGTTGGAGCAGGCATCGCGGCAGCCACCGTCACGATTTGCGGACGAGACAGGCCAGGGGCCTCCCGCAACAACGCGGTGAGAAAGGCTGAGAGGGCCTTGGAAGTTCCGAAGGCCTGAATTTCCACGCGACCGGCGTTGTTGCGCACGCTGCCCGACAGGCCGTAGCGGTTCGCAATCCGGTAGACGAACGGCCGAAAGCCCACGCCCTGAACACGGCCCGCCACGATGACCCGTCGGCCTTGCAGCCGTTGTGCGTCCGGCTCGGCTTTGGCCCCGTTCACGATCCGGCCCCCTGGAGCGCGGCGCCTTGTTGGGCAGATGCGTTTGGCGACTGCTCCAAGGCTGCGCGCCCGGCCGGTTCGCGCGCGCCGCTCGCCCACCAGATCCGGCACGCGCCTTCATCGGAAACCATGCACGGGCCCACGGGGTGGTGCGGCGTGCAGGCGCGTCCGTAGAGCGGGCAGCGGTTCGGATACATCTGCCCGAGCACGACTTGAGCGCAGGCGCAACCCGGCGGCATCGCTCCGGCTCGCTTGCGCGCGGTCTCGACCTGCCGGACAAAGCGCACGCGCGCGTCGAGCGCACGGAACTGCGGCTTTAGCGCAAAGCCCGAACGTGCAATGGTCCCGATGCCGCGCCAAGTCGCGTCGACCACGTCGAACGCCGCGCCCAGTGCGGCCTGCGCACCGCGATTGCCGCCATCGCGCACCACTTCGGGGTAGCAGTTATGGAGGAAGGGCTGGCGCACGATCACCTGGTGGATCACCGAATGCAAGGCCGCGAGCAGGCCCGATGCAGTAAACCCCGCAATTGCCGTTGCAATGCCGTGGCGCTGCGGCACGAATGCCCATTGTCCGGGTCCCATCACCGTTGCGACGTGTCCCGGCGCGATCAGCGCAGCAAATCCCGGTGTCCCGCTCTCCAGGAGCATCGCCACCGCGGGCCAGGTCAGCCGGCCCGAGACGAGAAGCGACAGGTTCTCGGGCACGCCTTCGGCGATCATCCCCGCAACCGGCGCCATGGTGGTTTCAAAGCCTGCGGCAAAAAACACGAACTGGCGATCGGGCTGCGCCAGGGCCATCTTCGTCGCCTCGCGCGGCGACGCGATGGCGCGCACGTCGGCGCCCGTTGCCCGCGTCTGCGCAAGCGAGGAGGGCTCCGCCTTGGGAGCGTTGCAGGGCACCCGCAACATGTCGCCAAAGGCGAGAACCGTGACATCGCCGCGCAGCGCAAGCGTGACGGCGAGATGGATGTCTTCTTCGGGGCACACGCATACCGGGCAACCGGGTCCCGGTATGAGTTCGATGGTTCGCGGCAGCACGGCCCGCAACCCGGCCATCGAAATGGTGCGCTCGTGGCCTCCGCACACGTTCATTACGCGCAAGCCCTCGGGCAGGGGCAGCGCGCGGATTCGTGCCAGCCAGTCTTGGGCGCTGCGCATCGGGGCTAGAGAGCGACCGCGGTCCGCCGCCAGAGCGCACGTCGTTGCTGGCGCTCCTGCTCGAGCCAGTCGATCCATCCCCGCAAGCTCGCCGGACGTCGCGCCGAGACGCGCAGCACCGGGACTTGACTGGCCAAGGTCCGCAGGTGCCGCGTGGCGGCCTCGGGGTCAAAGTCATCGAGCACGTCGAGCAGATCGGATTTGGAGAGCAGCACCAGATCGGACTTGCGAAACATTACGGGGTACTTGGCGGGCTTGTCGTCTCCCTCCGGCACGGAGAGCAACGTCACGTTTCGATGCTGCCCCAGGTCAAAGCTCGCGGGACACACCAGGTTGCCCACATTCTCAATAAATAGCAGATCAACGGCGTCAAGATCGATTTCGTGCAGTGCGTGGTGGACCATGCGGGCGTCGAGGTGGCACGCCGAGCCCGTCGTAATCTGGACCGCGGGCACGCCCTTGGCGCGAATCCGGCGTGCGTCGTTTTCCGTCTCGAGGTCGCCCTCGATCACGGCGATGCGCAGCCGTCGGCCCAGCGCATCGATCGTCGATTCGAGCAGGCTCGTCTTACCCGATCCGGGCGAGGACATCAGGTTGACCGCGAGTACACCGTGGGCGTCGAAGTGCTCGCGGTTGTGCGCCGCTTCACGGTCGTTGGCAGCCAGCAAGGACTCGTGCACGGCAAGCGTTGTGCTCCGGGAGCCTTCGGAGCCGTGTCCCGCGCCCTCATGCGACGCATGTCCGCTTTTGGATTCCGAGCAGCCGCAGATATCGCACATGTCGATTCACTCTCCCGTTGCAGGCACAGCATCGCACTGCGGCACCGTGGATGCGCGCTCAAGCTCGATGCGGCTCAGGTGCAGCTCGTCGCCGGCAGTCACGCGCACGCGCCCGCCGCCGCAGCTCGCGCACAGCAGCCGCTGGATGGTGGCCTCGCCTTGCGCTCCGCAGTCCTCGCAGACCACGCGCACGGGCGTTGGCTCAAGCAGCAGCCGCGCGCCTTGCGCCAAAGTGCTGGCGCTCGCGATCTCGAAGGCGCGCGCGAGCAGCGACGGCTCCACCCCAGAGAGGGCGCCGACCGTCACGGTGAGGGACACGACGCCGCTCGCATGCTCGCGGCGGGCAATTTTCTCGACGGCTTCGATGAGCGCCTGACAGAGCGCAAGCTCATGCATGAAAGCTACCCTGATCCGAACCCGACGCGGCCAGCATCTCGTCATACAGATCCCAGGCGCTGCGTGCCTCCTCCTCGGAGATTTTCTGGATCGCGTAGCCCACATGGATCATCACCTGATCGCCCGGGGCGATCGGTTCGTGCTGCAACAAAAACAAACTCACCCTGCGCTCAATTCCCTTGGCCTCGCAGCGCGCCAGCAGACCGTCGACTTCGATTACGCGCATCGGAATGGCAAGACACATCACCACGGCTCCCTTTTCCCGGCGAACATTACGCGAATGTGAGGAGCGTGCCACACCGCAGCGTTGACCAGAGTCAAGACCCGCGGGCGCCTGTGACCCCGATCCGCGATGGTCCGCGAAACCATCGCTGTACCGGGGTATTTGGCTTTTGTTGCAAAACGGTCATTTCATGATCTCGTCATCCGCACCGTTGCTCGTGTTGGGAGTGGGCACCCGCTTGCTCGGTGCTGATGCCGCGGGGCCGCTGGCAATCGATCGGTTGCGCGCGCGCGGCCCTTGGGGCGTGCGCGCACGGTTTGTCGACGCCGGCACCATACGGCTGAGCCTGCTGCCGCAAATCGAGCAGTCGGCGGGACTCATCGCAATTGACGCGGCCGCACTCGGTAAGACATTGCCGCAGTGCCGCGCGCTCGTTGCGGTGCGGCCCTAAACAACGGCGATGGCCATGAAAACCGCCGCCGCCCGTGGCCGCGGCCCCACCCGCGCATGTGCGAGCAAGTCGAGCACTTGTTGCAAGCCTGAACGCTCGGAGCGAAGCCATCGCGGCGAGCGCCGCCGCGCACCGGGCCCCGGCTGCTGTGGTCTTGGCGGTGTTGCGCGGGCTGATCGATCTGATCGACGCCCTCGCGCGCGTCCGACGTTGGAAGCCGCGATCGATGTGCGCAGCTTGCCCATGGACGAGGCCGACAGACAATGTGGTCGCGAAGCTGGCCGGGCTGCGGCGAGGTCGATGCAAGCGGCGGGGTGCGAGGAGGCGTTGCCAGCGCGCCCGAAACGTCCCTTGCGGGCTTTTGCTGGGTGTTGCAGCGCGCGGCCGATGCAACGGCGCTCGTCGAACAAATTGTCGTGGCGCGCGTGCCCGCGCTGCTGGCGGCGCATCCCGAGGAAAATCGCAGTCGCGCAGCAAAGCCTCGCCCGGCGCGCTAGCGAGCGCCAGCGCACAGGCGTAGGAACGATTCGCCCGCCCGGCCTTTTTTAGCGCTCGAGCCTTTCGATCCAGCGGTCCAGAATACCGAGACGCTGCAATACGAAAAAGAGCACGATCCCGACCACGATCCCGAGACCCAGTGCTTGCGCGACACCCATGCTTTTACTCCGAACTTGAATTTGCAAACCTTTCGTGGTGCGCCGGCCCTGCACACATCGGGCAAGCCAATGCGCGCAAGCTCGCGCGCCAACATGGAGGAAGAACTTTGCGCCCGAGACGGATTTTGTCCATGACCGGGGTCAAGCTCCCGTCTTTCGGAACGACCCAAGTCGCGGCACCACCTTGCGCCTCTGGCGAGCGAGAAAATCCTGGTTCGCCAAGGGGTTGCAGAGGTTGGATGCAGCGCGCGCACGAGAGGTATTGCGCGGGGGAAAGTTCGCCCGTGCGGTAGGATCCGCCCTCGCGCTCCGCGTGACGTTGCCCAGGCGGCC
>Ga0187769_10000968_pt1 | contig 15961 bp, 17 predicted proteins | sample 0116_SJ02_MP02_1_FD_133140 | JGI IMG/M metagenome (GOLD analysis project Ga0187769, IMG submission 133140) | Tropical peat soil microbial communities from peatlands in Department of Meta, Colombia - 0116_SJ02_MP02_10_MG | ecosystem: Environmental > Terrestrial > Soil > Wetlands > Peat | place... | reverse complement strand
TGGGCGTACCTGGCCGCGATCAACGAGATCGAGACCAGCTTCGGCCACAACCTCTCGGTATCAACCGCCGGCGCGATCGGGTGGATGCAGATCATGCCTGGCACCTGGGCGCAATACCGGGTCTCGGCCGACCCCGCCGACCCGGGCGCGCCGGCGGACCCCGACGACCCGTGGGACGCGATCTTCACCGCCGCCCGCTACCTCCATGCAAGCGGCGCCCCCGCAGACTGGCCAGCGGCGATCTACGCCTACAACCACGCCGACTGGTACCTCACCCAGGTCCAGCAACTCGCCCAGCACTACGCCCAGACCGCCGGCGCCGGCAACACCGTCCTGCCCATCGACACCGCATCCCCGGGCGGGTGCGTCACGGCCGGCCCCACCATGCCGGGAACGGCTGGGCGGATCCTCCAGGACGGGCTCGCCGCCTCGCCTCTCGACGCGCCCGAACAGGTCCAGGCCGCGATCGCGGCCGGCAACCGGATCATCGACACCTCCTACAGCACCGAACGACAGCCCAACATGCTGAGCACCGTCATGCCCTCCTACGACTGCTCGGGATCGACCGACTTCGTGCTCTACCAGGCCGGGCTGAACGCGCCGCAGGTCGACATCGGCGACGGCATCGCCGGGGACTCGGGAATGCTCGAAAGCTACGGCGACCCCGGCCCGGGACACTGGATCACCGTGTACGCCTCGGCCGGGCACGCCCTCATCGAGATTGCGGGGATCCTGCTCGACACCGCCCACTGGACAAGCACGCCGACCACCCCGCCCGGCACCGGACCGCGCTGGCAACCCGCCACGATCCTCCCCGCCCAACTCGCCGACGGCAACACCTGGACCGAACGCCACCCCCCGGAACTCTGACACGCCGCCCCACCGCGAGAGCGCTCAAGCGATCGCTGCTCGCCGCGACGCTGGTGCTCGCGATCGCATCCACCATCACGCAACCGGTCACATCGCGCCTGGACAAGCAAGTCTTCGCTGTGGCGCGCGCCCGCCCGGCGACCGTCACCCCACAGCCCGGACACCCTCGTAGCGTCCCGCCCAATCCGCCGCACGCGGTCGCGACCGCACTCGCACACGTATACGCCCGCTACCTCGCAGGTCAACTCGCCGCGCAGCGGCTGCCCGCCCTCACACCGCAAGCTCTCGCGACCGCGCGCCAAGGCGGCCCGCTGCCCGCGCGCCTGCACATCACCCAGGTGCGGCTCACAAGCCTCAACCGTGACGGGAACAGCTGCGGCTGCGAGCTACGCGATCATCGACGCACGCGGCCCACAGACGACCACCGCCGAGCTCCTCCTCACAACGCGCGGCAGCCGGTGGGTCCTCGCCGAACTAGTTCCGCCCGACCTCGACACCCTGATCACGCCCAACCCGCCGGCTCAGCCGCCCGCCGGCCCGGCCAGGGCGCGCCACGCCGCGCTCGCCTTCACCCACAGCTACCTCGCCTACACCTACGCCCACGCCACCGCCCCCCAACTGCGGGACCTCACCCCAGCGCTGCGAGCCTCGCTCACCGCCAACCCACCCCAAGTGCCGGCCGCCATCCGCGCACTCCACCCCCGGATCGCCACCCTCGCACTCACCCAACAAGCGGCACACTGGCGGGCGAACGCGAACGTCACCGACGGACAAAACACCTACCAGGTGAACATCCTCCTAGACCGAGTCGCCGACCGCTGGCTCGCCATCAACCTGCGACCCGCAGGATGAGCCCACGCCGCGGCTTGCGCCGACGACAGCTTGGACGGCAGCGACTCGACCGCTCCCGCGCGATGACGCCCGACGAGCGGCTCTTCTACTCCGCACGAGGAAGAACGATCCGGACGCGCGCCATTCCGGCCGGCTACTGGTGCGGATGCCGCGCGACCTGCACGACCAACTCGCAGCCCAGGCGCACGAGCAGCGGGTACCTCTGAACCAGCTCGTGGTGGCACTGCTGTCAGGCGGCGTCGCGTGGCGCGCCGAACACGGACCGGGCGGAGCGGCGCCGAGCCAGGCCTGAGGCGCCTCCAAGCCATGGGCGTGACAGCCGCTCAGCCGACCGAAGCCTCCGAGGGGCAGACAAAGCGGCTGACCGCGGCGCTAGTCACGCTCATCCAGCGCGACCGGTTGTCGGTGGCGGCCGCAGCGAGGAATGTGGGACTGACGGTCGAGACGGCGGGTGTACTGGTGAGGCTGTGGGCGATCGAGCGCGAGGCCGCCGAGCAGGAGGCAGACGAGCGCCTCGAGGACATCCAGCGGATGTGCCCGCGCGAGGACTGGTGGTCCTACACCGACCGTCAGCTGAGCGCGATCGAGCACGGCTCGGTGATCCCGAACCGCATCGTGCGCGAGGTAGTCGACGGCTGGTGCAGCCGCACCGAGCAGACGACAGGTCGCCTCGCGTCGCTGCTCGGGATCGGCGACGAGGCACTGCGCCGCTCCCTGGGTACGGTTGCCACGCCGGCGCAGGTGAGGAATGGCCGGCATCGAGCGGCCAAGGTGCGAAAGACGATCACCGTCCAGGCCGCCGGGCGGATCGCGCGGGGGCTCGGCATCCCGCCATGCGAGGTGCGAGGGCTATGAGCGGTGTGCAAAGCCACCGTTTAACCGGGGCGCTGACATGACGCGCAAGATGAATCGCGATCGCCACGCTCGGCTCACGCCGAGCCAGAAGCGACTCCTGGCCGTCATCCGGTCCTTCGCAAGAGCCGGCGCCACGCAGCGCGAGATCGAACTGAGGCTGCGTCGCACCGCCGGCCGGATCGGGTCACGCAGATGACTTCGCTGCGGGAAGCGACGCCAGACTCAACCCGTGCAAACCGCCCTGGGCGCCGGCGGTTCACCCGAGCTGCTCGGCAAAACGGCGAGGTCAGGTTGCCGTGCCGCGTGCGGCTCGCGGACGGTCGCATCTTCACCGGCTCGCTGCCGGCATGCAAGCATCGGGCACTCCAGCTCGGGCTCCTGCACGGCGAGTCCGGAGGACTGGTCGAACTCACTCCCGGCACTCGGCCGCCGGGCGGCAAGGTCGACATCGACCGCCGGAAGCACACCTGCCACTACCTTCCAGGTGGCGCCGGGGCTAGGTCGGAAGAGTGGCTCGAGCGTCTGCTGGACCACGCAGAGCGCATCGTCGGCGGCGAGTACGCCTATCGGCGCTTCGACGGCGATCCGCGCGAGGAGGCGTTCGTGGGCGTGGCCGCGCGCACTCGGCCGCAGGGAAGCAAGCATGCGGTCGCGCACACCCGGTTCCTGTGGGTAGACGTGGACAAGCCGGGCGAGCTGCCGGCCCTCTGGGGGCTCCTAGCCGAGCGGCCCTGTCAGCTGCTGCTGGAATCGGCGGGCTCCGGAGGCATGCACGCCTACTGGCAGCTCGCCGAGCCGCTCCCGGCCGTCACCGTCGACTCTGATCTGACAGCGGCGAGCGCGTGGAGTGGATCAAGCGCGCGATCTCAGGCTGATCCACCGCATTGGGACCGGACCCGACGGTCGGCCGTCTGTCGCCGACGACATGTGCGCCGAGCAGGCGCGGGTGATGCGTCTGGCGGGAACGATCAACTACAAGACCGGTCGCTACAGCCGACTGGTGCAGGTCGATCTGTCGCTTGCGCCGTACTCCGTAGCCGAGCTCGTCGGCGACCTGCCGGATCCGGCGGGCCCGACCGGGTCATCTCGACGACGGCCGCGAGCCTGCGGCGTTGGTGCCGAGGATCCGTACCGCCGAATCCCGCCGCCGGAGGACTTCGCGAGGCTGGCCGGCGTCAGCGTGCCGCGCTCGGGCTACGTCCTATTCCCGTCATCGCTGCACAGCGAGAAGACAGCGTCATGCCGCGTCTGGCCGGAGCCGTCGGGAGGCTGGTGGTGCTTCGGGTGCGGCGCCGGCGGCCCGATCTACGATCTCGCATCGCTGGTACTCGACGGTCCCACCGGACAGGCGTTGGGCGGCGAGGCTTTAAGGCCGCCAGACCGCTCGTGGCCGATCAGTTTGGACAGCTCAGGTGAGTAACGCAGAGCGTTTCGTTGTCGAGGTCCAAGAGACCGTCACCGAGGCGCTCATCGAGTACGAGGGCCACGTGTGTGTGAGTCCGCCCCAATACCGACAGCAGACCCTTGAGCTAGTTGCCGTTCTGGTCGGTCAGCCTGTCTCGGCAAACCGTGGCACCGAACGGGTATGGCGTCAGGCGATCGCCGGCGGACAGCGCAGCGTCCAACTGCGCCGCGTGACGTAGGAGAAAGCAGCGCGGGTCAACGCGCAAGCGGATCCGTGGCGAACCAAGTCCGTGGGTGTCACTGCCTCTTGTTCGGAAACGCGAGGGGTCGAAACAGCCGCCCGAACCAGTGCGCTTCGTGACCCTCGGACTCGCTGCCCCCTCACGCTCGGTGCGGCCTACCCCACCAACTGGTGGAACCGAACCAGCATATTCCAGACTCGGCGAGTTACCCGAGACTGTGAGCGCGAGAGTCCGCCCGCCGCAGACGCCCTCTAGCGTTTCGGGCGCCGCTCCGGGATGATTCCTGTGACGAGAATGCCCGACCCGCAAACAGGTTCTCCCGCCCGCCGTCACGACGGAGATCTTTGGAGCGTCTCTTGCCAACCTGGAGGGCGCGCGAGGCGCCCGACACTGACGCGTTGTGTGAGGAGCGCCGCGTGTTCTATGTGGCCTGCACGCGGGCCAAGGGTGGGCTGTTCCTCACCTACGCCCACAACCGAGGCGGGCGGCCCACCGCGGGCCCGTCGCAGTTCCTCTATGAGGCGGGGCTGATCCGCCGCGCCCCCATGGCCGCCTGAACCGCGGCCGCGATCAAAGGAGGGGACATGACCGCTGACCCGTCCGGCCGGACGGTCGCTGCCGTAGCGCGCCTGCGGGCCTGGGTCGAGCGCGAGCGGCGTATCGCCGTCGCCACCCAGTCACTTCGCTAGGGACTCCATCAGAGTGAGTACTACACCGATCTGCGGGGGGTGAACCATCAACTGTCGGCCATGAGCGCCGCCGAGGCCTCGCTGATGCTGGCGTTATTGGAGCGCCACGTCGCCGTGCTTCACCGCGGTGAGCTCGCCGAGCACCTGCTCCGACTGATGGAAGCGTCCGCGCATCTGGCGAGAAACACGTCTCTCGAGGACCAGGGGGCAGAGAGCCGAGTTGGGCGCGGAGTCGGCGCTCGGGCTGATCGCAGCGGAGCCTGATCCGAGCTACAGCATGTCGATCGTGGGGAACATCGCGTCGGCTTGGATGCATGCGCGGAGGAACAGAGCAACACCGACGTCCCCTGTCCACAGGGTGTAGCGGCCCCGACCGAACTGTGCACGTTGATGCTGGACCTGCTCGATCGCGTGCATCGCGAACCGCCGGGCACGCTCAAGCCAGCGCTCGTCATCAGTCAGCGCAAACAGCTTCAGGAACGCAAGACCGTTGCCCGCGGTGCCGTGACACAGGCCGGGGCCCTTGCGCAGCGGACCGGCCCGCCAGATCAGCTCTCCACCGGCAAGCGCCATCTCGAGCGGCATCAGATCACCGAGGGTGGCGACGATTCCCGGTGCGCCGTGACACCACTGGACGCGAATCAAATCGCCTCCTGGGCGCGGCTTCGCCACCGGCGGCCAGTTGATCAACCCGTCCTGCCGCATCGCGGTTCGCTCCAACGCGCGCGTCACGCGCGCGCGCAGAACGTCATCACTGGCATACCGGCGCAACGCATGAGCATTTCCGGCGAACCCATGCGCCGGACCGAGAATCTGCGCCACCCGGCCGTACAGCGTCTGCGTCCACAAGTCCGTGGTCTCCTCCCAGCGCTCCCAGAGCAGGCGGGCGCTCTCCCACCATTCGTCGCTGAGCCCACACGCTCGGGCTGCAAGCATGGTTCCCGACGAGCCCCACATGAGCTCCCACGTGGGGTGCTCTCGATTCGCATGCACCAGCTCGCGTAGCCGTCGCTCATCAGCGCACGGCGACCCCATCCTCGCGGCCAGGACGAGCAGCCCGGTCTCCCCCATCCACAGGCTCGGGGCATGCGCGTCATCGCCAAAGTCGGGCAGCGCCCGGTAGCGATCGATCGCCCTCCCCGCCAGCATCGGAGCGTCGATCGATGAGCCGAGCTCGTTCAGCGCCCAGATCATCCCGGCACTACCGAGATACAACGACAGGATCCGGGAGCTCTCTGACTCGTCGTCGAGACGGTGCCCCGGCCACCCGTCACCGTCGGCCGCCGACTCGCCGTCGGCGACGATCCATGCCACCGCGCCTCGGCTCGACACACATCCCACGCCCGATCCGTCAAGGCCTCATGCTCCACGACTTGCCACAACAAAGTAAACCGATCATCTACCAAGGGACCCACCATCGGCAACGTCGCTGAACCCTCCGCGTCCGCACCGCCTGCGCGCCGAGTCAGTGCACAGAGCTGCGTGCCGCCAGCACGCGTCTCGCCGTCGCTGTGACGACAGACCCGCTATGCGCGGAATCCGCGTGAGCCGAAGCGCTCACTCCTACCACCGCGTCGCCCGGCTAGCAGCGGCCGGCAGCTCACCATCCCCGTGCTCGGGTGAGACGGTCGAGGCCCGCTTGCGCACGCCACGCCAGCAGTCCTACGCGCGCGCGGCTCCTTCGGCGCACAGCACTCGTGGGAAGGTTCCCGCTACCTCATCCCGGAGGAGCGGTCGCCGGCTGCCGTTCCTGCCGGCGTGGCATAGGACTCGTCCGCTGCGGCACCGGTGCGCCGATGAAAGCGATCGCGAAGGTCGGCCGATTCGCAGTGGGCTGGCCGCCGGTTGTACGGGCCGGCTCAGACGTCCGGACCCGGTCCCGTGCATATGCAGAGTCGGTGCGGACGCTCCGGCGGCATGCCCGCGGCGCCCTGGCACCTCGCGACTCCGATCGTCCGCCGCCGTGATCATCGCAGCGAACCGGCCGACCCAGATGTCGCCATATGGTGCGTTCGACATATGGCGACATCTGGATTGCCCGGCCGGATCGGGGTGATCACCGCTCCGGACGATCGGATTCGTCCACCTAAAGGCCGCGGCCCTAGTGGCACGTCAGCGTCTGCCGGCACGCCGGCATTGGTACGGCACCGCCCTTGCCGGTTGGTCGCGGTGCGGCTCCAACATCGAGAGACTGGTGCCGGCGGCCGAGGAAAGGAGCCGCGTGGCCGGGTTTGTCCCATGGCAGTCACGCGCCGCGTCAGTTCCGGCCGCCCGATCACTACCGCTTCGCGAGCGGAGCAGGTGCGCCACGGAGCAGCAAACGCGCGCCGCGCCGCCCTTCCCAGCGAAATTTGGATCTACGTAGAGCTGATCGAACTAGTCCCGATCGTGCACGAGGAGCCCCCACGATCCTCCGCTTGCGCAACTCGGCGAGCTATGTTTCGAGTCTCTTCGTCACGACGTGGGTCATTCATTGCCTGACATCGGCGAGGAATGGACGAGTGGTGGGACGGTTCCCGTCGCCACTGCGGCGTGCCAGGATGTGAGGTACAGCTGGGGGGCGGGCTTTGTATCGAGCGGACCGCCTCGCCGAGTCGCAGCTTTCCCAGTGCCGAGCATCCAACATATGCGGGCGCGACGGCTGTTGGGGTGATCGGAGCTCGTCGGGACAGCGGGTACCGCTGGGGCGTGGTAGCCGGGAAATGGCGGAACGGTTACTTCTTGGCCGGCTCGAAGTAGGGGTTGGTGCCGGAGGCGTGGTCGGTGACGTCGACGACGCGGTTGATTTCGGGCACCGCCTGGGTGATGGCGACTTCGATGCCCTGGCTGAGGGTGACTGTGGCCATGCCGCAGCCCTGGCACCCTCCTCCGAGGCGTAGGTACGCGGTGGCGCCTTCGACGGCAGCGAGCTCCGCGTGTCCGCCGTGGCTGGCGATGGCCGGGTTGACGTCGCGGTCGAGCACCGCGATCACGCGACGCGCGAGATCGGTATCGAGCCCGCCTGTGGGCGAGGGGCGCGGTGGACCCGACGGGGCGCCGGGGCGGGCGGCGCCCGGGCTCATTGGCAGCGTCGGAAGTCCGATGGGCGGTGGCGCGGGTTTGTTCGGGTTGATGACCACGAACCCGCCGCCGAGCCGGTTCTCGCTCCAGTCCACCGTGGCGCCGCGCAGCTTTGCGACGCTTTCTTGGGGCACCACGATGGTTAGATCAGCGTGGTGCTGCACCGTGTCGCTGCCGCGGACCTGAGTCTGCGGCTCCAGCGAGAGCGCGCATACGTATTCTCCGTTTGCCTCGCCGGTGATCCGCACCGACAGCACGCGGTCGCTCTGGCCGGGTGAGGCGGCGCGGAACTCGCGCACGCGCTCGAGGGCGGATGCCGTGATGGCGAGGGGTGCGGGATTCGGCTCGACCGATTTACGATAGCGCTGTGGACCGCGTTCTGCTGATCTTGCCGTCGGCTACCTACCGCGCGCCGGACTTCCTCGCGGCGGCGCGGGAGCTCGGCGTCACGGTGACGGTCGCGTCCGAGCGCCGAGCAGCGATGTCGGCGGCGATGGGCGAGCGGGCGCTGACGCTGCGCCTGTCGGACCCGGGTGTTGCGGCCGAGCAGATCGCCGAGCGCGCCCGCGAGACTCCGTTCGCTGCGGTGGTGGGGGTCGATGACCAGGGCGTGATGGCCGCCGCCCTGGGTGCTGAGCGCTTGGGGCTTTCGCACAATCCGCCGGAAGCCGTCGCTCGCACGCGTGATAAGGCGGCGATGCGCCGGGCGCTCGCGGAGGCCGGCGTCCCGCAGCCCCGCTTCGCCGTGCTGTCGTCTGGAGCCGACGTCGCGGCCGTGGCGCGCGAGGTGGGCCTTCCCTGCGTGATCAAGCCGTTGGCGCTGTCGGGCAGCCGCGGGGTGATCCGGGCGAATGACCCCGAGCAGGCATGCTCGACCGTCGAACGGGTCCGGGGCATTCTGGCTGCCGCTCACCAGTCGCCACAAGCGCCGCTGCTCCTGGAGAGCTACCAGCCCGGTACGGAGGTGGCGCTCGAGGGTCTGCTGCGGGGAGGTCGTCTGGAGGTGCTGGCGGTGTTCGACAAGCCCGACCCGCTCGAGGGGCCGTACTTCGAGGAGACGCTCTACGTGACGCCGTCGCGGCTCTCGGCCGACGTCCTGGCCGAGGTCGAGGCGGTCACTGCGCGGGCGGTGCAGGCGCTGGGGCTGCGGGAGGGACCGGTCCACGCCGAGCTGCGCGTGGACGGCGAGCGGGTGTGCGTGCTGGAACTCGCGGCCCGGTCGATCGGCGGATTATGCTCGCGCGCGCTACGGTTCGGCGCCGGCGTGAGCCTGGAGCAGGTGATTCTGCGTCATGCCCTCGGCCTCCGGTTCGACGACCTGGCCCTGGCGTCGACGGCGTCTGGCGTGATGATGATCCCGATCCCCGGGGCGGGCGTGCTGCAGGCGGTTGAGGGGCAGCAGCAGGCGCGGGCGGTCGAGGGCATCGATGGGCTGGAGATCACGATCGGTCGCGGTCGCCCTGTGGTGCCGCTGCCTGAGGGCGACCGCTACCTGGGATTCATGTTCGCGCGCGCGGCGAGCGCCGACGCGGTCGAGCGCTCCCTGCGCACCGCTCACGCCCGCCTGAGGATCCGGATCGAGCCGCATGCGCCCGAACCGGTGGGCGCGCGGTAGCGTGCGGTCAGGTATGCGTGTCCTGCTGATCTCAACCTACGAACTGGGCCACCAGCCGTTGCACGTCGCCTCGCCCGCCGCGGCGCTGCGCGTCGCCGGGCACGACGTCCGCTGCCTCGATCTCAGCGTGCAGCCGTGGGATCCTGGTGCTCTGGCGTGGGCCCAGGCGGTCGGCTTCTCGGTGCCGATGCACACCGCCATGCGCCTGGCGCTCACCGCCGGCCGGCGAGTCCGCCGTGAGCACCCCGAGCTGCCGATCTGCTTCTACGGCCTCTATGCGACGGTCAGCCGCGAGCTCATCGATCGGGAGCTTGACGCCCGCGCGATCGCCGGCGAATACGAGCCGGCGCTCGCGGCCTGGGTCAACGAGCAGGGCGCCTCGTCCGCGGCCGTCCCGGCGGCCGAACGGCCAATGATCCAGCTGCAGCGCGGCACGTTCGAGCCGCCGGCGCGCGATTTGCTGCCCGGACTCGAGCGGTACGCGCGCCTGGTGGTGGACGGGGAGGAGCGGCTGGTCGGCTACCTGGAGGCCAGCCACGGGTGCGTGCATCGCTGCCGGCATTGCCCTGTCCCCAGTGTGTACGACGGGCGCATCCGCGTCGTGCAGGCCGAGATCGTGCTGCGCGACATCGAGCGCCTGGCGGACATGGGCGCGCGGCACATCACCTTCGGCGATCCCGATTTCCTCAACGGCTGGCGGCACTCCTTGGCGATCGTACGTGCGCTCCATGAGCGCCGACCGGAGCTGACCTTCGACTGCACGACAAAGGTCGAGCACGTGCTCGAGCACCCCGACGTGTGGAAAGAGATGGCCGCCTCCGGCTGCCTGTTCGTCGTCAGCGCACTGGAGTGCGTCAACGACGACATCCTCGCCCGCCTCGACAAGGGCCATACGACCGCCGAGGCGGTGCTCGCCATCGATCTGCTGCGCGAGCACGAAATCGAGACCCGGCCCTCATTTATGCCCTTCACCCCGTGGACGACCCCGCGCGACGTGCTCGAGATCCTCGACTTCGTCGCCGCGCACGATCTGATCGCCAACGTCGACCCCGTGCAGTACACGATCCGCCTGCTCGTGCCCGAGGGCTCGCTGCTGCTCGAGCGCGACGAGCTGCGCGAGCACCTCGGCCTCTACGAGCCCGAGCGGCTCAGCTACACCTGGCGGTCAGCCGACCCAGCCGCGGACCGACTCCAGGGCGCGCTCGCAGCGCTGGTCGAGCAAAGCGCCGCCGCGAACGAGCCCCCCGGCCTGGCGTTCTCGCGCATCCGCGCGGCGGTGCGCCAGACAACTGGCGAGACCGACGCCCCCGAACCGGAGGCAATCTCGATCGGATCAACCGAAGGGAGGCCACGGCTCACCGAGCCGTGGTTCTGCTGAGCGGAACCCACCGGGGGCCAGTTCGGTCCTCTCACAACGTGATCACATGGTCCGGCGGGCTCCCCGCCAGCGCCGCATAGAGGTCCGGGAAGCACCCGACCTGCACGCCCGCGACCGTTCCTACGGGCCGCGCGGCGCCGATCTCACCCTCCGCCAGGCCGCGCTCCAGCGCGCACTGATCGCAGAGCATCAACAGCATCCCGTGCTCCCCGGCCACACGAGCTAGACGCTCCCCCACCGGATCGCCCGCTCGCAGCACGTACGTGTTGTCGTCAAAGAAGAACATCCCGACCACTTCGACCCCGTGCGCTCGCCGCTCCAGCTGCGGAAGGATCATCTTCCCGAGCTTGTAGCTGGCCGTATGGCCGGAGGTGGAGAATACGTAGGCGACCTTCATCGGCCCGGAGAATAGCCAGGACCCATCAGCGCTCGTCGCAAATCGTGCCCTCAAGTCCGGAGTGGGGCGCAGGCCGACTCGAGAAGCTGCCGGCCTTCGGCCCGGTCGCCAGCAGCTGAGAGAAACGCCGTGCGCAGGTTATGGTCGACCTCGAATGGCAACTGCCCGCCAAGCTGTGCCCGAAGTACCGCGGAACCTACGCGATGAACGAGGACCAACACTTCGACAGATCAGCTGCATCCGCTGCGCCGGTATGACGCGCAAGCCCTACCTCGCCTCCGGCCTCAGACCTGAGAGAGCGCGCGGCCGGCGACGAGCTGGATGCTGCTATCGCCCGGAAGCATCCACGTGCCGGATGCCGACGGCGCGTCTGCTCGCCCATCGAAGGAGCAGCCGCGCCGACGTGGCCGCTTAAGGCATTATGATCGCATTCGCCGGCGGCGCGGCTGACCGGCTGACGGTCGCGTCCGTGGCGTGTCGATGACGCGCCCAGCTTCCGACGGCAGGCGCGGACTCGCGCGCATGGGAATGAGCGGAACGCACTGACCGCGACAGTCTGCCGGCGGCGCCCGGGCCTCAACGGGCTGGACCGAACTGGAGCCCTTATGGGCGGCAGCGACGTCCGTTGGCCTGCGCTGCTTGGCCACCTCTGGCGAGGAGCCGCCGCGGCGCCACGCAACTTCCTGATGTTTGTTTTGGGACGCGCGCTCCGACCGCGGGGTGTCCGCGTCGGGTAGCGTCGTTTCGGTGCGGTTGCGCTGCACCACGCGCCTGCTCGAGCTCCTCGACGATCCGATCACCGAGGAGCGGCCTGCGTCCCCGGAGGACCGGTACGCCAACGTCTTCTGGGTCCAGCGCCGCAAGTGCTGCTCGTGACGCACGCTGAGACGCTGTTCTGCGCCTTCGCCCCGGCGGTGCGCGCCGCCAGCCTGCGTCCCCTGGGAGCATTCGTCGTGCCACTCATCACCCGCCAGCTCGCCGCCGAAGGGCTTCCCGCTGGCGCGCTTGGCCCACTCGACTGCGACCAGGCGATCATCGCCAAGACCGCCGACCGGCAGGTCCTTGGCTGCATGAACGACATCGCGAGGGTCTGCCAGCACGCCGCCGCTGACGCCGGCGGACTCGCCCGGCTCGACCTCACCGCGCTGCACTATCGGCTGCAGCGGAACATCACCTCAGCCCGCGATTACGTCCCGGCCGTCGAGCTGATCGCTAAACAGGCTCCAGCAGGCCCCCAGGTGAACGCCAATCGCCGCGGCCTCAGCGCGGCTTTTCCGACGCTAGGGACCCCGGCCACCCGACGGGAGTATCCCGTCCCTCGACCGCATCGCCGGTTTGCCGCCGAGCGTCACGGTCGGCCGTGAGGCGATCGCGCCCGGACGGGCGACACCTGCCGCTCAGAACTGACTCGAACTGTGTCGATGCCGCGGCCCACTCGAGACGACGCCGACAAGGGTCCGGCAAGGACCGACCGCCCGCCGAAGGTCCTGCCTCCCCCCGGGGGCCTCGTTCAGGCGGAAGGACGAAACGAGCTGGCGGTCATCTCTCAGCAGCGCGGTGTAGGGTCGGCGGGAGGTTTGCCCGGCCGCGCGGCGCGTGCTGGCCCGACTGGCTGAGATCGCCTCCCGCCGCCGCCTCGAACCGTGCATGTTCTCCCGCACACGGCTCTCCGACATCGTTCACCGGCTGGCAAACGCAGTTGTGGGTTTCACCGTCCCGGTCAGGCGGTAGACGCCGAGCTGGTTGCGCCACTCGCGGTTGAAGCGGGTGACCCAGTTGCGGCCCGTGAGTCCGTGCTTGCGGCTGGCGAGGATCGCGAGGCGTTCGTGGACGTAGCCGTCGATTTGGAGGAACTTCTGCCCGGAGTTTCCGTAGCGGAAGTAGTTGCCCCAGCCGCGCAGCACGCGGTTGAGGTCCTCGACGGCCCATTCCAGCGGCTGCCCCGCGTAGCGGCGTTGCGTCCGGTCGCGGATCTTGCCCTTGATCTGGGTCATCGCCCGCTTGGACGGCCACTTCTGCAGATACCAACGATCCCGCCACTTCCACGACGGCTGCATCCGGTGATGGAAGCCGAGGAAGTCGAACCCCTCGGCACCCCGGGTGAGGTGCACGATCCTGGTCTTCTCGGGGTGCAGACGCAGCCCGATCGGATCCAGCACCGCCGCGACCAGCTCGCGGGCCTCCTCGGCCTGCTCGCGGGTGGCGCACAAGGCGACGAGATCATCTGCGTACTTCACCAGCACTCCCAGCCGCTGCCCGCTCGCCTGCCACGCCTCATCTAGCACGTGCAGGGCGACGTTCGCGAGTAACGGCGAGATTGGTGATCCTTGCGGGGTGCCCGCCTCGATCGCGGACACGATCCCGCCCTCGAACACCCCCGCCCGCAGCCAACCCCGGATCAGCTTCAACATCCGCCGATCGCATACCCGCCGCTCGATCTGAGCGACGAGGGCATGTGCGTCGATTTCGTCAAAGCAGCTTCGAATGTCGGCGTCGAGCACCCAGACCTTGCCCTGGTTGACCGTCGTCCTGACCGTCTCCAGCGCGTGGTGGGCCGACAGCCCGGGCCTAAACCCGTAGCTGGACGGGAGGAAGTCGGCCTCGAAGATCGGCTCGAGCACGGCCTTCGCTGCCGCCATCACCACTCTGTCGGCCACGCAGGGGATGCCGAGTGGCCGCAACTGACCTGGCCTACCCGGCTTCGGGATGTACACCCGCCGCAGCGGCCGCGGCCGGTAGGTTCCGGCGCGCAGCTGCTTGGCGAGCTCATCGAGGAAATCGCCCACCCCCGAGGCGACGACGTCGCCGATGGCGATGCCATCTACGCCCGGTGCGCCCCGGTTGGCACGGACCTCGCCCCAAGCCCTCCACAGCACGTCGCTGCGGGCGACCTTGTCATAGACGGCGTGGAAGCGGCGATCCCTGTCCTGCTTAGCACAGCGGTAGAGCACGTGTTGGAGAGCACGAACCCGGTCCACGCCCTTGGCGCGGCTGACGGACCTAGCCGAAACGTCGGCACTCATCAGAGTCCTTCTGCTCCTTCCCGTGCATCGATGAAGTACGGGCCCTTCCCCGTGTAGCCGGCTTTCCCGACCTCCGAGTACTACGACCCGCTCCGACTGCCGCTCGACCGCCCACACCACTTCCCGGGTTCGCCGGTTATAGGAGGAGCATCGCTTCCCGCCACCCCGCAGGCGACGGGGCCGAGACGGCTCTCCCGAGTTCCCAGGACGACCATCCGCACGTACAACGCCCAATACGCCGGAGGGTTCCTCCGCGCCCACTCCTGGACCAAGAGCGCTTTCCATGGCCTTCGCCGAGAACACACCGGCTCGGCACCCTCTTTCTCCGCCCGAAGACGGCTGTGGCTAACGACGCTTACTCAGGCTTCACTCACGTTGCAGACCGCGCGGTCGATCCCGCCCCGCTTCGCACCCGGCCTCTCGACCACGCACGGGGGCTTCACTACCGGGGACCCAGGCGTCTCCCCGGACCGGACTCACACCGGCAGGCCGTCCTGAACTTGTCGCTCTGCTACGTCATGTCGACCATCCCTTCTTCATCAGCGCCAGAGCAGTCTCGGCGCACTGTGCTCGGCGCACAATTTTCGATCACCGGCAGCCACGATCACGCAGTCGACGCGGCTGCTGTAATCGTGGCAACGGAATCGCGACGCTAGCGGGCGCCGGACGGCCGAAGCACTCGTGCAGGCGATCGAGCCCGGGATCGCTATCCGGGCGTCGTCCGCTGCGAAGCTGCAGACGACGCCCGCACCGAGATGTCGCCGGAGCACAAGCTCACCGTCGGCGGGTCGCACGGCGAAAGGAGTCGTCCGGCACGCTGCTGCGGGACGACGGGGTTCCGCGCAAAGCTATAGCGAGGCGGACGACGGCGAGCTCGAGCTGCGGGACTACCGCGTAGCCGGGGCTATGCGATAGTGCGCCGCGCATCGGAAGGCGACTCCTCGCGTGGCATTGCGATAGCGCGGCTGACGGCGGCCGGGCGATTACTCGGCTGAAGCGATCACGCGCCAGGTGACGCCTGGCTGGCCGAAGCGATCGTCGCCTCGGACTGCAATCGCCGCGTGTCGCGGGGGACGTCGGAGTCCCGCCTGGATGTCCGCAGATCGCACGGGCAGATCTTCGCCGGCGTTTCGCGCCCCTCGTGATGCCTCGGTGGAAAATGGAGACCATGACCAGATTCACGCAGGACCTCACACTCGGGAAGTCCCATCGCCTCCACAAGATCCTTGTCCGCGTCGTCGTCGATGGGGACGGCCGGCTGATGATCGCCCTACGTGACGGCGAAAGGCTGGTGCAGAGTCGGCTCACCGCGAGCGAGGCAGTGAAGCTTGCGGCGATCCTTCAGACCGCTGCCCGGGTCGCCGAGTAATCATCTCCGCATCCGTGGCCGGGCAGCGGAAAGTCTTCAATCCGCGCTAGGAAATGCTCTGCGACGGTGCGGCGCGCATGCAATGTCGCCAACGCGATCGTCAGCTCTGCGTTATCGGACTGAGCTAAGCACTCGTGCGCGGGGTGCGTGTGCGGCTCGCGATCATGGGCGTGAGGCGACGCCGGTGAACAGGATCGCGCTTGTTCG
>Ga0187769_10000966_pt1 | contig 15972 bp, 12 predicted proteins | sample 0116_SJ02_MP02_1_FD_133140 | JGI IMG/M metagenome (GOLD analysis project Ga0187769, IMG submission 133140) | Tropical peat soil microbial communities from peatlands in Department of Meta, Colombia - 0116_SJ02_MP02_10_MG | ecosystem: Environmental > Terrestrial > Soil > Wetlands > Peat | place... | reverse complement strand
GGCATTTGTAAAGCTCAAAAGCTCTATTCAGGGGGAAAAAGATCTTTTAGTGAAGCATTTCAATTTGCCTTGAGTCTAAGGCCGATGTTCAAATACAACTTAGATATTATAGATTGTAACCAGTTTCCTTATTTACACTGTTTTCCGGCGCGGCTTGTCGCGAAAGTAAAGAGGGCCCCTTTGGTAGTTACTTGGCATGAGGTTTGGGGCGACTATTGGTACGAATATCTCGGCAGGAGTGGAATAATAGGTAACTTTGTTGAAAAATCAACGATGAAACTAGCCGATACCATAATTGCAGTTTCAAAAAACACGAAAGAAGCCCTAAATCATTTTGTAAAAAACGTTACCGTCATCCCGAATGGCGTTGACTTAGGTCTCATTGATTCAATCAAACCGACGAAGAAAATGTATGATCTGTTGTTTGTTGGAAGATTAATCCCAGAAAAGAATGTCGATCTATTATTAAGGTCAATGCCTCAAGACAAATCCCTTGGAATAATAGGGGAAGGACCGGAGCTGGAAAGGCTGGTTCGCCTTTCAAAAGAGCTCGGGACAAACGTGACGTTTAAATCTGGATTGCCGTATGAAGAGTTGATCGGCCTCATGAAATCAGCGGATGCATTGGTTCTGCCGTCTAGCAGGGAAGGGTTCGGAATAGTCGCACTTGAATCTCTCGCAAGTGGCACTCCAGTGATAACTGTAAATTCTAAAACAAATGCAGCCAAAGAATTAGTTACAAATGGAATAAACGGCTTTATTGTTGATCTTAACCCTGAAGCGGTAAATTCAGCTATTTTAAAAATAGATAAGACCACAATGTCCGAGAAAGCGCGAGGTTCTGTGACCGATTATGACTGGGACATTACATCTAATGAAATCCTTAACGTTTATAAATCATTAATCCTGAATTGACCTAGACCCTTGATAAAGGAACTGCTTTCGCAAAACGGTTGAACGAAAAAAAACGATTTTATTTTTAGCTCCGATAGATTAAAGATTATAATATCTATTGGTCTTTTAATTATTTAACCAAATGAAGTGAGGAGCCACCAAGAGAGGTAGAGCGGTTGAAAATTTTAATGGTTAGTGAGCTGTTCCCCTTTTGTAATGCTGAGGGAGAACTTGAAGTGCAAGGAGGTGGCGAAAACCATATGTACGCGATAAGCCGCGAACTCTCTAGCAATAACGAGATAACAGTACTCACTTCTCTAATCCCTGAATCTGTTTATCCTGACGATAGATTTCCATTTGAAATGGTCAAAGTTTACAACAAAAAGATCACAGGCAATGGATCCGACAGGTTTAGGTTCGCAATAAAACTGTCGGGGGAGATAAGACATTTAAATGAAGAATTTGACGTAATAATTCCACAGACTTTTACTCCAATTTTTTCAACGTTGATTGCACGGGTAAAAAAAGCCGTTGTTCCGATAATACATGACGTTTATCAGCCTATGCCATTCATAAGCGGCGTTTTGGCTTGGAAGGATTTACAAATGAACAATTTCATTAAAGGGTTGCAGGGCTGCTTATTAGAGAGAATATGCCTCTATTATGCATCAAAGTGCCCTGCAGTCATGACGGTTTCTGACTCAAGTTTTGAAATGCTGCAATATTGGATCCCACGGTACAAAATAAGAGTGACCGGGAATGGTATATACCGAGAAGATTTCAAAAGTGCAAAAAAAGATATCGATGTGATATGTATAGCCCGCCTTGATGCTCCTTACAAGAACGTTGATCATGTTTGTGAAGCTGTTTTAGGCACCAATCTTAAGACTGTTATAGTAGGAGATGGTAAGCTAAAACAAAAATTTGAGGCAAAATACGGTCGTAAAAACATAGAATTTGTCGGATCTGTCACACAATTAAAGAAAAAAAAACTCTTGTCAAGGTCAAGGGTCTTAGTTTCAGCGTCATCACTAGAGGGATTTGGTATTACCCTTCTTGAAGGACTGGCTTCAGGCTGCCTCGTTGTAGCTAGTGACATAAAGCCACACAGGTTTGTGGATCAAAACTCAAACATCCTACGATTTTTCACAGTCGGAGATCTTGTAGGGCTGAGGAAATTATTAATTGAACTTTTAAGTTTACCGGAAAGCGAAGTTAGGGACGCTGAGAGAGATGGTTACGCACTCATAGAACAATTTTGGACGTGGGAAGCCGTTGCGAGCAAGACAGAAGCAGTTCTTAACTCTGTACTTTAACTACGTTGCTCATAGCAACTGGCAACGCTTCAATAAGAACAAATAAAGACGTTTAAATAATTTAATCAAACAGGTCCAATTTATTCATCTTCTTCTGACCCATCATCATACTCGACATTGCCTATCAAAACTGCCGATATCGATTCAACTCCGTCAAGCCATTCACCTACACAACTGTCATTCAGCTCTATGGCTGTCTCATCGCTGAGCGAATTTCCAGCCATGATCTTTGCCCCTATTTTGCCGACTATTGCAAGCGCAAGGTCTAAATTGCCTTTCTTCTCCTGTTCTATGGCCTCTTTTATTAAATCATCAGCCTTTTCGTCACCTGCAAAGGAGTTCTTAACGTAGCATTCAAAGGAAGCGAAAGCACCTATAAGAGAACTCTGTACTAGATCTATTATATCATCTAAATCTTCGTCCCCCGTCTTGACTTTCTTCTGCGTAATGAGCTCTATTTTGGCGAGGCTTTCGAGCATTTCCTCCTTCGAAAGACGCCCAATTTCGAACCCCTTTACGAGCTTATAGCACGCTATTATTACATCTTCTTCCATGTCCATAAATGCGGCTGGGGGGGCCTCTTCAATATTCTTATAGTCGCTCTCTTTTGCCGATTCAATCCAATTATTCCAGCGCTCTTCGTTAAACGGCACATTTTGATTTTTTTGCCTTTTCGCCATCATTATAACCATGTAATATCTATCTTTGTTAAGAACTGTGTACTATCCGCTTGTATTTATATCTTCTAGTGTGTCGAAGTAATCGCGCGTATAGTCGCAGGTACGAATATCTAATATGGTACTAATACTATCTTTTGTTAGCAGCAAACAAGAGCTAAAACTGTTTTAAATCGATCGATTGAGTGAATTATAAACAAAAATGAAACAATGATTATACATTACAATGAAATAGTCTTAATCCAGAGATTTGCGATCGTAAACAAGGATTGTGTTTAAGTGCAAAATTGTTTTGTTAGTTTAATTATATAAAGCCAGTAATCTTAGGGCGATGACATGTTAATGATAGAAGCGCAAGACGTCTGTAAAGTGTATAGAATAAATGACATCAAGCTCGTCGCGCTTAAAGATATCAACCTCACAATCGAAAGAGGAGAGATGGTCTCAATTATGGGTCCAAGTGGGTGTGGAAAGACAACTTTACTCAACTGCCTTTCTGGGCTTGATGAGCTGACCAGTGGCACAGTAAAGATAGAAGGGGTCTCACTGGAAAGCTTGTCTGATAATGATCGCACTAGATATAGGGCTAGGCGAATGGGGTTCATTTTTCAATCATTTAACCTGCTTCCCGTTCTAACGGCCCTAGAGAACATTGAACTTCCGCTCTTAGTTTCCGGATCGGATCAAAAAAAAGCGCGTGTACGCGCATTAGAATTGCTCAATATAGTAGGGCTTGAGGAATGGGGAAATCATAAGCCGTCGGAGCTTTCAGGCGGCCAACAACAGCGAGTGACTATTGCGAGAGCACTTGTAAATAATCCAGCGATAGTGTGGGCAGATGAACCGACAGGCAACCTTGATTCTGATAGCGCACAACAGGTAATGGAATTGCTAATAGAGCTAAATAAGAAGGGTAGACAGACAATTGTTACAGTCACGCACGATAGTACCGTTGGAAATATGGCTGACAGGCTGATAACAATGAGAGATGGCGCAATTGTTTCAGAGAGAAATCCGCTTCAAGAAATTAATTCCTCAACAATAAAAGGTACAAACTAGGTTATTCAGCTTACTGATCAAAACTTGAGTCTCTATTAGAACCGTCACCAATTGATGATGATCGCACGACTACTTTGAATTCTCAAACTACTGTTCTAAAAGATAAAACACTCTAAAGGTGCAACAACTTTCAAGCGGCGATCAAAAGCATTTCAAAGCAAATGTGCAGGTACAAAGACAACAAGGCTTCAGACTTCAGAAGTCAACTCTTAACTCGTTACCCGTTATCACATCACTTTCTTTAATAGGCAGCGTCTTAGTTAAATTACCTACTGATATGGTATATGCGCCACCTGTTTTAATCCCGTATGGCATACCGTCAGTTGAATACGGCACGACAAAAGTAAAGGTCCCATTAATCGGTGCTGATTGAGTGTAGGCAAACGTCCGGTTTTGATTAGTGGTGACATTGAGTGATATCGTGGCATTTCCAATGCCATTGACCGTTATCTTAGCTCCTTTCACAACCTCAAAAATCTTGACTGCTTTGACTTCGGCGCCACCCAACGTCCCAGCAGTGCCTGGAGATTCGTGGATAAGACGATAGTGACTGTACCCGTTTCCGTCTTCGTACTGCATCTTTATCACAACCGTTTCCTGATAGAGCTCATTTGGCACTGTCTGCTCTACCATCCTTCCTTGATAATTTTGTGGTTGGGTAGTGAAAAACTTATCAACGCCCTCCCCCGAAAGAAGCGCTATTGCTGCGAATTTGCCTCCTGCCATTTCATAGTCTGTCATGACGTACTTCACATTCCGATTTTCTATGACCTTTAGTGTATCTGATTCATTAAGCCTTGTGAAGAAATGCGCTGCGTCATCCACTCCGGTCTGAAAATTGTTAGCAATAGCTGGTCTATGCCCGATATACACTATCCAATTCCCATAGTCCCACCAACTTAAAACACCATATTCTGGTTTTTGATCGGAAGTTACATTAAAATTTGACGTTTGAGGGGTGTTATCGCGCATCCATAGAAGGGATTCACGCCAATCTGCTGAGATGTCGCCCACATTTTTAGCGTAAAATGTAGTCTCACTTACAGTTGGGGTTAGTATGAAGAGTACGACTAAGAATACCCCCACAACTTGGGTATACTTTACCTCACGTTGGAAAAGACGTCTCAAATCATGTTGGTCCTTAATACCCGTAAATTTCTGATAAGCTGCATTGCAAAACCTATTCATCATCCATACTACAGCATAGCCTGACAGAATTGCAACATTTACTGAGAGCAAATGTGTAAAACGCGTCTGAACTATAGTTATTGCAAAGGCTAATGCGCTCCAAACGATAAACAAAAGTGAAGGCTCATCTGGATGTTTATAGACCTTATAGGCTAACGCGAATAGTCCAAAGAAGGCGAGGAACAACGTCAGCTGGAAATAACTTGCAACGGTATTGAGCTGAATTCCAGTTTGGTCCGTAAACAACGGCTGCGCTTCCGCTATAGTCTGTAGCACGCCACTCCTCGTGAAAAATCCGTACCCACTGAAAACGGAGATCGCGAGGTCTGGTTTTATGAGGTAAACACCAAGGCTCCCGATTACAATAAGCCCGACGATTGTTATCGGATAATAGATCTTTGGCATGTTCTTCATATATGCGGCAAGGAGACCTATTATCCCAAAAACCACTAAAAAGAGTGCTACTAGAAGCGGTTGGAAGAGAGAGAGATGTAAAGTGTCTATTACCCTTCCAAAATGTGTGGTGAGGCTTGCTGGGGCCAAAGTAAGAAGCGACGATAACAGCATTGTTACGCCGACGACGGTAAGATTTTCTGAGTTTTGTCCTTTAATGTGATATATTATAAATTGAATTATGGCAAAGATCCCTATTATCCCAAGAAAGAGGAAGCCACCAAGCCACGTGAGCAGAAGCGCAGTAATAAAAATGCCAGCAAGTACAGAATAAATCAAGGTCTCCTTTTGTTCAGTACTCAACTGCAATCGCCTAATAGAATTGAAGGTAAGAGTACCCCGTAATGCCAGCATTAAAAACAACATTATGAGTGAAGGAAAGAACACTTCAGCAGCTATGTGATGGTTTAAGTTCCCCACCATAGAACGCAGCAGGTTAGCAGGAAGTATTGTGAGAATACTTGCAGCCACTATACCTGTCTTCCAGTCAAATATCTTCTTTGCAATGAGATAGACGGGAAAGATCGAAAGTGCTCCCAAAAGCGCGGGGAACGTGGCAACTCCAACTTCATAGTTTACCCGAAGGAGTGCCATCATCACGAGCGCATAACTTGCTGCGAGGAAATCGAAGAGTGGGGGCCATCCTATCCAGAAACCGTTGGGGTAATCTATATACGGATCAAAGGCAAGGACATGTGGAAAGTGTGCTGTGGTATATTCTAGTATTCGCAGATGATAATACGGATCGAAATCGGATATGACAATGTGTCCTCCTTGTATAGAGCTCGCATATGGCAACTGTATCCTTATATAAAGAGCGATAACAAATATAGCAAATAGCATAATCCATCTTTCATAGTGCTTAACGTTGACCAATTTGAAGTTCGTAGTTATCTCTCCTTGCTAGTTCTTTTTTTTAATTTATCGTGCTCTCAGGCATTCTAGGGCAGGACATGTGATGGATCTAAGATGATTATTAACTATGCAACAGACAGCACTGATTTAAAAAAGCGCTCATCTTTTAATCGATTTGATTAACTATGATATGAGATATATAAGTATCGTATCAAAGTTATAAAATAGCTACAGAGGTTCTCCAATTTGCGACTAAACAAAGCTTGCTGGGAGCGTTCACACTATGAGACTAATCGATAAGCTCAAAAAAGGGAGAGACCCAAATAGTGCAACGTTATCTAATCTAATAGAATCTGGAGATAGAAACTTTAGACTAGGAAAATTCCGAGATGCAATCGTTCACTATGACAGAGCTCTTGAATTAGACCCCAACAATGTTAGAGCCCTCCACAATAAGGGTCTTGCATTTTTTGGCCTCAATAAATTTAATAAATCTATCGAATTCTACGACAAAGCTTTAAAAGTGAGGCCCCGATCGCTTGATATCATACTCAATAAGGCTATTTCCCTCAATAGCCTCGAAAAGTTTGAAGCAGCGAAAAGGCTTTTAGATGAAATAATTAAGGTTGATCCTACAAATAAAAAAGCCCTTAACACGCGGGCACTCTCAGAGTTTAAACTTGGGCTTGATGAGGGTGGGATGAACGACCTAGTAGCGGCATTAAAGATTGACCCCAACTACATTATGGCGTGGAATAACCTCGGCTGCTTCTATCTCGGGCTAGGTGACTATGACGAAGCTATAGCTTGCTTTGAAAAATCGCTCGGAATTGAACCGCGGGATTACGATGCGTTCTTACTTAAAGATATGGCCCTAATGAGGAAGGAGGCATTAGGCAAGTAGGCGATTTGTAGCTGACTGTCACCCCGTTATGCCCGTACCAATGCCTTTGACGAAGTCCAACCCTTCTAAAGGTCGGGAGACTGGAAGTTCTTTATCATTCTTATCATTATCCCACGATGGATGCGTCCGTTTGCCAGTCTCTTCATATTCCGGGTTACTGCTACTATAACGGGAACCTTGAAGTAAATCGCCTCGATGTAAGCATTACACTCACGTGCAAGTAAAATTAAACGCGTTCTGTGCCCACCCCTTCACGCTAGTTACATCAAAACAAACTTTTACGATTTATAAGTGCAGCTCGTAACTGCCTATAGGTATGTCACCAAACGTCACGCTCTTTTTTGGATCGAAGTAACGGGAGAAAATCTTGTTTCTTATATGAACAGGATTTACCATACTCCACTATAACCCTTCCCTACCGTCATCTTGCACCAGGTCGTCATATCGGAACCCGACGATCCTATGAGTATAATCAGCCCCGTTTTTCTGGCCCGTCCACCCCAGTACCCGAGGAAGTTCATTCTGCACGACTTAAATTTTAAGATAGCAGCTACTGATCATTAACACTCAAACTTTTTAATCGGTCTCGTTTTCTTCTAGTCTATGTGAAAACAAGCCGGCGTTGTTCAATATATTATACCATTTACGAGAGATTGAATAGACGAAATTTTCAAAAGTGATATGGTTAATCTCTCTGAGGCTGTTTTTTTCATCGATAGTGACAAAACGATAATCAAACCCGGAAAGATTTATTTTAAAGATATCACCCACTCTCCCGGTTATTTTCACCAGTTGTCCATTTTTAACCTCACTGAGACATTCCCACTGAGGGCCCCAACGAGGGTGGATCCCCCATAATTTCCACATGCCATTTAAATCATTCAAGATAAACGTGGCAGTATTGTTAGTATCAGGTAATTCAGTCACATCATTAACCTCCGATTTTGTTTTACTATGTTGACATCACGGAAATTGAATCTACCTAACAATGTTCACTCGGACATTACATTAATGAGTGCTACGATATTGCGCGACACTGCGTTATTCTGATTAAATATCTTATTAATAAAATCTAATATGCTAGATGTACACAATGTCAATAAATCTGGCTAAAATAATCTAGAGTGATGTTAGTAACTCATATCACCGGGTTTTAAAATAGAGTCGGTTTATTACAAGGGCTATTCAGAATTACTGTCTCTCTTACGTGCCAGAGGTTAGTTGGGTAAATCACGCCTCTTTTATGTGCAAACTTATCCAAACTGCTCATAGGCCGCGGGTCAACAAATTTGTCCTTTGCCCTTTTGTCAAGATGCTCATTACATGGTCTTTATCTGTGATCCAACTCTTTTGCCTAATTCATAACATTTACGTAGTTCGTCTTCAGCGGGAACATAGCGCAGTTCGTATCCTTCTAACAATTGAAATCCACACGCTTCGATGTCTTCCGCAAGAGTTTTAACTGCACCGCCACTCCATCCTATCGATCCAAAGGTCAATGCTAACCGTTTAAATCCAGTCCTATCAAATTTTAGTCCCTTGAGGTAATATATTAAGTCGCCAATACTTGGAAAGGGCTCATTGTGTATCGTAGGAATGCCAAACAGAACCGCTTTGCTGTCAAGAATGTCTTTAACAATTTCACTCCTTTCATCTTCTCGTAAGAAGTACATAGCCACGTCGATCTCTTCGCTCATTAGTCCTTCGGCAAATTCATGAGCCATTTTTTGTGTTGAGTAATGCATGGTATCATAAACAATTGTTGCCTTATTTCTACACTTTCCAGCAGCCCATTTCGCATAAGCGTCTATTATCTTCGCTGGATCCGTCCAAATCTGCCCATGAGAAGGGGCGATTAGCCTAATCTTGTCGAGCAATCCAAGATTCTTCACTTCATCGAGTTTTTTTGCTACCAATTTAGATAATGGCGTGATCAAGTTAGCATAAAATTTTTGTGCCCCCTCCATTAAAACGTAATCGGCGATATCGCTGTCATATCTTTTTGTGAAACAAAGATGTTGTCCAAATGCATCATTCGGGAACAATATCCCATCCTCTGCTAAAAAAGTGAACATGCTGTCAGGCCAATGCAACATTGGTGCTTGAAGAAAGGTAAATGTCTTGCCACCTACACCAACCATATCTCCCGTCTTAACGGGTTTAAATGGTGCATTCTCTAATGAGGGGTAATGTTTTTTTATTCCCTCAATTGCAATCTCAGCACAGTAAATGGGTGCCTCTGGAAACTTTTTATGAACTTCAAACAACGCTCCGCTATGGTCTTTTTCAATATGATTCTGAATGATTATGTCAATTCCGATCTTTTTACTCTCTTTTTCGAACGCGTCTTCTATTCTTGCCCACATTTGTGCAGAGGTTCCCGGATACGCGTTATCTATTAAAGCACATTTGTCATTCCCGAAAATTAAATAGGCATTATAAGTTGTTCCTTTTAAGGTATAACCATGATATTGCCTAATATCCCAATCTAGAACGCCTACCCAATAAACGCCTTCTGTAATCCTTAGAGCATCTGCTTTCATGTCATCACCTTGTTATTTTGAATAAAAGTTTTCATTTATTGCCTTATTCCCTTGGGGTCTAGACTCAAAGTCTTGAAGCATCGTAATGAGCACGTAACGCCATGTTATTTTTATTTATAGTATAAAATCTAAACGAACTTACGATCCGTGGCTTAAAACGTATAATTTGCTGCGAACGAGAAGTCTATAATGATTTGAGGCAAGATTAATGGTGGCTACTATAATAGTTGGTGGATTTTTTGGTGACGAGGGGAAGGGGAAGATTGTTGCGCACGTTGCTTTTTCCGATAAGCCCACAATAATCGCGCGGGGAGGGGTCGGACCGAATGCTGGCCACACAGTGGAAATTGGGAACAAGAAGTTTGGCGTGAGGATGATACCCTCCGGCTTCGTTTATAAAAATGCTCGAGTATTAATTGGTGCAGGAGTTCTCGTGGATCCCAAAGTCCTATTTAGGGAGCTGGAATTACTCGAGGTAAGAAGCAGAATTGGAGTCGATAGCAGATGCGGGATAATCGAAGACAGGCACATACTGATGGATAAAAAGAACGACCATTTGTCAAAAGAAATTGGTTCAACAGGGACCGGTTGTGGTCCTGCAGCTGCGGAAAGGGCAATGAGAATAATAAAACAAGCTAAAGACTTGCCGGAGCTCAAGGATTACACGACGGACGTTCCGATTGAAATAAATGAAGCTATAAATAGGGGAGACAACGTATTATTAGAGGGGTCGCAAGGGTACGGTCTCTCGCTTTTTTATGGGACTTATCCGTATGTGACGTCAAAGGACACGACGGCTTCACAAATTGCCTCAGATATTGGAGTGGGCCCAACGAAGATCGACGAGACAATTGTGGTCTTTAAAGCATTCCCAACGCGTGTTGGAGAGGGACCATTTAAAACCCAAATGAGCGAGGAGGAAGTAAGAAGGTTTAAAATAGAAGAGTTCGGCACAGTAACTGGACGAGCACGACGTATAGGATTATGGGATCAAGAGATGGCGAAGTATTCAGCGATGATCAACGGCGCAACCCAGATAGCAGTTACAGGACTTGATAAACTTGACCCTACTGTGAAAGGGGTAAACGACTTCGAGAAACTAACACAAAAAGTGAAGACGTTTGTAGATCAAAATGAGAGGGAGATAGGGATCCCATTTACGCTCCTTTCTACTGGTCCTGATATATCAGAGATAGTTGATTTAAGAGAAGAGAAATTGAAAAGAACGTAACAGACAACGCAATTGATGCACAGGGAATTAATGAAAAGAGAGCTGTTAAAAATTTTGCGATGCCCAGTCTGCAAGGGCCCACTAACAGTGAGAGTTGAGAAGGAAGCTGACAGTGAGATTGTATCAGGTACGCTTCACTGTGCAGCGTGTGATGAAAACTACCCGATAGTCGACGGAATCCCAAATTTATTGCCGCCTGACATGAGATAGATACATGCAGCGAGTGTACATAAACAAGAGGGGAATACATTCAATAGAGATAGAAGAACCTGTAATTAAAATACCATTAAAGTCGGGTGAGGAAACCACTCTTGATATAGAAGTAATAAACTATGAGGCCCCACTTCATATTTACCTGTCATCATCGGGAGACATCAAAGACAAGGTTAAGTTCAATAGGAATAATCCATACATAGACAGCGCGGAAATACTTACGCTAAAGATCTCAAACCCCCGAAATCGTAATGAATTACATGAGGGTAAAATTACGATATCAACCGGTTACGGTTCAATAGAGGAGAGCTTTGGATTGAAAATTGGGAAAATTGACGATGAAGAGTCGTCTGACACCATTGAAATTGATGAGAGTTTATGCCACTTAAATTATAATAGCAGGAGTGCCACGAATTTTAAAATAAGAATACCGTCACCTAGAATAAGAACGCCGTCACCTAGAATAAGAATGCCGTCACCTAGAATAAGAATGCCTTCAATTAATCTAGGCGTCTCGGTGACCCAACTTAAACTTGATTTTGAGAGAATAAGAGCTATGATAAATCTTGCTATGACAAACCTCCCGATAGTTCTCATTGTAGGAGGAGTGATTCTAACGCTCATAGCGTTTGCAGCCGGTAAGATAAACTATGGGGCTGTCATTCTTGGACTGCTAATAGTAATTGTAATAGCTTATTACACTTCAAAACTTATAGATTAGTTACCGAAACATTCACCTGATTCTTACAGTTTAGCTCTAGGCTTGCAGAATTGTTAAGAGACACTATTGTGTGTCAATTATTATTACCATAAACTGCAATTACTATTAGTGCTTATTAGTCAAATAATTACGACAAAAGGAGATCGGCAAACCAATGCGTTATATTGTTGTCACTGGCGGTGTGATGAGTGGGCTTGGAAAGGGCATCACAGCTGCTTCTTCGGGAAGGCTTCTAATTAATCGCGGATATACGGTCACTGCAATAAAAATTGACCCATATATAAATATAGACGCAGGCACTATGAACCCTTTTCAACACGGCGAGGTTTTTGTGTTGAAGGATGGAGCAGAGGTGGATTTAGACCTCGGACATTACGAGAGATTTCTGGATATCGAATTGACAGGTGACCACAACATAACAACTGGAAAGATTTACAAATCAGTTATAGAGAGAGAAAGACGCGGGGATTATCTTGGGACTACTGTCCAGATTATCCCGCATATCACAGACGAAATCAAAGACAGTATTAGAAAGGTAGCTGAATCAGCCAGCGTAGATGTTTGCCTCATTGAAGTTGGCGGCACAGTTGGTGATATCGAAAGCATGCCTTTTTTAGAAGCTATAAGGCAGATGCACGGTGAAGAGGAACATCTTTTTGTAGTGCACGTAACACTTGTCCCGCAAGATATCGCTGGTGACCACAAAACGAAACCCACGCAGCATTCAGTCAAAAATCTGAGGGAGCTTGGATTGGATCCGGATGTAATCGTAGGGAGGGGCAAGACCCCGCTAACAAAGGAAGCTAAATCGAAAATCGCCCTGTTTTGTGATGTGCCCAAAAATGCAGTAATTAGCGCATATGACGTGCCCGATATTTATCAAGTTCCATCATTGCTCGAACTTGAGGGTCTTGGTGACTATCTCACAGAGCAGCTTGGGTTTGGGAGTAAAAAGGCGCTTCCTTGGGATGTAATGAGATACCCCCCGAGTTCGAGGTCTATCGCAATCGTTGGCAAGTATATGTTTGAAGATGCTTACCTCAGCATTAAGGAAGCCATACGGCACGCCGGTAGCTACCTTGACTGTGGCGTTAGTATAAAACTAGTTGACGCAGAAGATCCACAGTTGTTGGAAACCTTAGGAGATGTCGATGGGATATTAGTAGCCCACGGCTTCGGACCAAGAGGGTCTGAGGGGAAGATCGCTGCGATAAAATACGCACGTGAAAATAACATCCCATATTTGGGCATTTGTTTCGGGTTCCAGCTAGCGGTTGTTGAATTTTGCAGAAACGTTTTAGGTCTTGATGCAAATAGCTCAGAACTTGATAGAACAGGAGTCCACGTGATAGACATTCTTCCGGAACAACTAGATGTTGATCACTTGGGAGGCACGATGAGACTCGGTAACTATGATATAATCATAAATCCAGAAACGCGGGCACATGATGTATATAAAAATGAGATAATAACTGAGAGGCACAGACACCGATTTGAAGTAAATCCACAGTACATCGAGATGATAGAATCTAACGGAATGATCTTTTCGGGAAGGGCTAAAGATGGAATTAGAATGGAGATAGCTGAGTTACCTGAAATGCAGTTCTTCTTAGGGACTCAATTCCATCCTGAATTCAGGTCTAGACCAGGAAACCCCTCGCCCCCCTTTCTTGAATTCGTGCGATCAGTATCGTTGAGGAAATAACTCAGGTAACAGAGAAGACCACTGTATATCGCAGACAAGAAGAGGCAAATGTTGAATATGATAAAAGCTGACAAATTAATTAAAGACGCTATTGAACAGATAAAAAATGAAGTCGGAGATGATAGTGCTATAATTGCGCTTTCAGGAGGGGTCGATAGCTCTGTCTGTGCAACGCTTGCATATTTGGCTATAGGCGACAGGTTGTACCCGATTTATGTGAATACGGGCCTCATGAGAGAAGGAGAGACAGAGAGCATCAAAAAAACCTTCAGCTATATGAACCCTATAGTTGTAGACGCTGGGGATAGATTTATTAATGCTCTTAAAGGCATTTCTGACCCAGAGGAGAAGAGAAAAGTCACAGGCGAGCTCTTCATACGCATATTTGAAGAGGTGGCCAATGAGAGACACGTTAACTATCTTGTTCAAGGAACGATTTACCCGGATATAATTGAATCAGAAGGGCAAATCAAATCACATCACAACGTCGGTGGACTTCCATCTGCTATCAATTTTAAAGGGATAGTAGAACCACTAAGGTACCTTTATAAAGATGAGGTTCGGGAACTCGCTCGAGCTTTGAAACTGCCACGAGAGATAAGTGAGAGGATGCCATTTCCTGGCCCAGGTCTCGCTGTAAGGATCATCGGGGAAGTTACAAAGGAAAAAGTCAACATTGTCAGACAGGCTAATGCAATCGTTGAACAAGAAGTAATGAAATTTCAACCTTGGCAGACCTTTGCAGCCCTCCTTGAAAAAGGGACTGGCGTGAAGGGCGATGTCAGAGTACACGGCTGGATAATTGCAGTAAGAGCAGTACAATCGAGAGATGGAATGACAGCCGATTTTATAGATCTGCCATATGAAATCCTACGAAGGATCTCATCGAGAATAACAAGTGAAATACCTGACGTGGCGCGGGTGGTATACGATATCACGCCTAAGCCGCCAGCTACCATTGAGTTCGAATAATCAACGCTATTCATTGTGTTCTCCGTTAAAATTGAATAAGCTAACTAGGAACTAGGAACTAGGACCTAGCTAATTATTCACCATTAATTTAAAATACCTTTTTGCTAAGGATCATAGGGGTACGAGTACTGATGGCCGAAACACTTAAAGACAGAGTGATTGAGATTGAGTCGCAAAACTACATGCCCGTTTTTGTGCGCCACCCAATTGTAATAGAGAGTGGTAGGGGTGCAGTAGTTACTGACATTGATGGTAATGAGTACATTGATTGCACCGCTGGAATCGCAGTAAACAGCGTGGGACATTGCCATCCGAAGATAGTCCAAGCTATCACATCGCAAGTGGAGACTCTAATACATACTTCCAACCTTTACTACACGGAAATCCAAGCGATTTTATCGGAGCGTATGACGAAACTTACCGGAATGGATTGGCTATATCTGACCAACTCGGGATCAGAATCGAACGAAGCTGCCTTAAAGCTCGCAAGAAGAACTACGGGTAAGAAGGGATTTGTATCGACAGAGAATGCTTTTCACGGACGCACAATGGGGTCCCTCAGCGTAACATGGAAAGAGAGATTTAAAACGCCGTTTGAACCTCTTATCCCAGGAGTTACATTTGTTCGATATGGAGAAGCTGGAGCCATCCGTGAAGCAATTAATAGAGATACTGCTGCAGTGATAGTTGAGCCGATTCAAGGTGAAAGTGGTGTTATTGTACCACCCAACGATTATCTGAAGCTTGTGAGAGAAATATGTGACGAAAAGGAGGTGCTCCTGATAGTAGATGAAGTCCAGACTGGATTCGGAAGAACTGGAAAGTGGTTCGGAAGCCAGCATTCTAAAATCACCCCGGATATCATGACGTTCGCAAAAGCGATGGGAGGTGGCTTTCCGGTAGGCGCGATGATGTCAAGGGAGAACTACGCGTTTTCTCCTAGTGACCACGGAGGTACGCAAAGCGGGAACCCCTTAGCGTGCGCTGCAGCTCTCGCAACTATAAACGTAATTGAAGATGAAGGGTTAGTTGAAAGATCTGCTACGATGGGTGAATATCTGAAAAAAATACTTCTAGAAATTGATACACCATGCACAAGAGAGGTTAGGGGCAAGGGCCTAATGGTGGGTTACGAAATAGCATCGTCCGCTTTAGAAGTTGTGAATTATGCGCAGGAAAGAGGCGTTTTGTTGAATAATACCAGCGAAAATGTTTTAAGGTTTGTACCGCCTCTTGTCATT